>WNGB01011350.1_pt1 | contig 12214 bp, 11 predicted proteins | sample 5400681 | NCBI WGS metagenome assembly WNGB01 (sample SAMN13153367, study PRJNA577476) | soil metagenome | isolation source: 115 cm soil or saprolite under grassland replicate 2 | place: USA:California | collected 2016-06-15 | reverse complement strand
TGGTCACTGATGGTAAGCCTTTTCGAGGAGGCCAATCGTATTCCATTGCGAGGAGTGTGTATTTCACGTTCGTCATAATTTAACTCACCTGACTTCACCAATTCATCTTCGCGCGTAGCAATCAAATCAGCATCCTGCTTGGGGAACATGTCGTATGCGGTCCGCCCAACCATTTCGCCACGCGGAATGCCCCAAAATTTCTCGGCGGCTCGATTGATTAGAACGTACCGCCGCTCGCTCGCGTCTTTCACGAAAACCGGTACGGGCACGTTTTCGATGATCAGGTCCAGGAATTCTCGGTTGCGATCGCGCTCCTCTTCCGCCCGCCGCCGTTCGGTGATGTCCTCGTGCGTTGACACCCAACCGCCGCCCGGCATCGACTGGTTGGTGATGGAGATGATCCGTCCGTCGGGAAGCTCCATCGCCTTGGTTTCGACTTTTCCTTCGTCGAAGAGCTTGGCGTTTCGCCGGTCCGGATCGCCTTTGAAGGTCCCGTCCGCGTCGACAAGTTTTGCAACGTATTGATCCGGATTTCCCCTGAAGGTCCCGGCCGCCTTCCGAAGCCGTAAAAGGTCGCTCAACGTGCAGCCGGGTTCCACGGCTTCCGCCGACAGGTGGTACATCTGCAGGAAACGTTGATTGTAAAGGACAAGTCGGCCCCCATAGTCGAACATCAGGAGGCCCTGGCGCATGTTGTTGAGGGCCGCGTCGAGCTGCACCTTTTGATCGTTCTCGGCACGCGCCTTTACAAGGAGTTCGTAATTCTCGATCTGCCATATGCTAAGTAAGACGGTGGCACCGATCACGAGGATTAACAGGACGGCAGCGCCGGTCATGTGGAGGGCCGCGCTTCGCCACCCCGTGAGAGCGGCGTCCACGGTCGTGGCGACGCCCACCACCATCGGGTAATGGCCGAGACGGTGACCGGCGACCAGACGTTCCTTACCGTCGACAATACTGGTTATCCGAACCACGCCGTGGTCCGTATGCGACAGCACATTCTTGAACAGCCCACCCTGGGCATACGAGCCTCCCGGGGAATCGCGCGCCGGATAGCGAGCGAGCAGCACACCGTCACTGCGAAAGAGAGAAATTGCGCTGTCCTCTCTAAGCGCAATGGTGCCGAAAAAGCGCTCGAAATACTGCAACTGAATTGCGCCGAGCGCCAATCCGAGGAATTCGCCTTTCGGGCCGACAAACTTGCGCGCGAGATAAATGGTCCAAGTCCCGATACCACGATCGAGCACAGGCTCGCTCACAAACGAAGTCGACTGCGCCTCAGATTTGAGCGCCTTGAAGTAGTCGCGATCGGAGACGTTGACGGGTGGGATCGGCCAGTTGCGCGAGAAGTTGATCAGTTTGCCCTGCGCATTGATCATCGCGACGGCGTCGACATGGGGCAAACCGCCGATCTTGTCCTTGAGCATGAGATGGACGTCATGCCCAGACATTTGCCGTTCGTAGTCTTCACTGGAAGCGACGCCAAGAGTCTGCATCCGCTCGATCAAGCTGGTCTGGACAAGGTCGATAGCTTGAAAGGCACGGTCCGCCTGCTCGGCAAGAACCAACGCGATATTCTGTAGCTCGCGTTCGCTGTCGACGAGAGCGCGTTCCCGAAGATTGGAAAGTATGAGCCCGGTGCCTGCGGTTACAGCCGCTGCCAGCAGCACGCCGCAGATGAGGAGTAATCGGGCTGGGCGAAAGCGTGCGCTGTTTGGGGCAGATGCGTTGCCCTTAATGGATATGGATCGCCGTCGCCGGGACTCGGTGCTTCGCCCAGCAACGTCGTCGAACTGTGTTGCAGACAAGTGTCTCATCGGCCGGAGATTATGCCGATGAGCCTTTTCAAAAATTGTCCTTTGTCTTACTTAGCCGGTCAGCTTTACGGTGCTATGCCAAATGGGAGGTTAATTTGATTCGCTCTAAGGGATCTCGATTCGAGTCCAATCCGTTTTTAGGAAACGATTAATTTGCACCGGAATGAAGCAGTAAACAGGCCGCTCATTTTTCACTTTAAAATCGTCTTCATTTTTGCCGTTTACGACAGGGGCCAGTTGGATGTTTTCCGACGTCACGACGATAGTTGTTCCCCTCAATGCTTTGGCCGCACAGGACATGACCGTCTGCGTGGCGGCCGACCCGGATGTCAGCAAGGCCTTCGCGCTCTACCGTGGCCAGGACGCCGGACGGACGGAGAGGACCGAATTTCTGGTCGACGCGTCGGGCTCGCTTCATTCGATCTGGTATCCGGGGATCGACTGGAACGACACGGACACGCTCAAACGCGGTATCGAGGAAATCCGGCGGACACCGGCCTCAGCCCGGGTCCGGGGGTCTCTTGCCAAGCACAGATGATCGGAGGCGCAACGCAAACGCTTGCAAGGACGGCGGTGGCTGGTTCCCCGACTTTCGAAGCAGCAATTGACGCAATCTTATCAACGTCTCAATAGCACTAATTCGCCGCCAACGTTCTTTTTGGGATCATTTTAAAATAATCTTTATTTCCCGTGGTTACGACTGTGGCCAGCCTTGTATTTCGTCGTCTTCAGGGTGCCATGGCCATGGATCGCCTCATTGACCGACTGCGCAATCGACTACAGGCGTTCCGCGCCAACGAGCGGGGGAACGTTGCGATCACCTTCGCGCTCGCGCTGATCCCCGTTTTCGGCATCGTCGGCGCGGCGGTCGATTACAGCCGCGCCAACTCGGCGCGGACCGCCATGCAGGCCGCCCTCGATTCGACGGCGCTGATGCTGGCGAAGGAGGCAGGATCGACGTCGCTGACAAGCGCGCAGATTTCGCAGAAGGCCAACGACTACTTTGCCGCTCTGTTCAAGCGGCCGGAAGCGCTGAACGTCCAGCTCGCGGCTTCATACGACGCCTCCACCAACCGCGTGGTCGCGAACGGCAGCGCCACGGTCGACACGACCGTTGCCCGCGTGCTGGGAATAACGCAAATCCCGATCTCGACCTCATCGGAGGTCACCGCGGGCTTGCCGAGCAAGCTCGAGATCGCGCTCGTGCTCGACAACACCGGCTCGATGGCCAGTTCCGGCAAGATCCAAGCGCTCATATCCGCCTCGCATCAGCTTCTCGATTCGCTGAAAAAGGCCGCCAAGAATCCAGGCGACATCAAGGTCGCCATCATCCCGTTCGATATCCAGGTCAACCTCGGCACGGCTTACGCAAGCAAGCCCTGGATCGATTGGAGCATATTGAGCAAAAGCGGCGGTGGCGGTGACGACGACGACGATTACACCCGCGATGACGGTAACAATGACAAAGGCAGCACAAACAGTTGGAAAGGGTGCCTGATCGACCGCACGCAGCCCTATGACGTCCAGGATACCACGCCGACCAGCGATCCGGCGACGTGGTTCCCGGCGGTGAACTGTCAGCTCGCCACCATCCAGCCGCTCACCTACGACTGGACCGCGCTCAATGCCAAGGTCGACCAGATGAAGGCGAGCGGCAAGACCAACCTCACCATTGGCCTTGTGTGGGGATGGCATGCGCTCACGTCTAACGAACCGCTGACCGAGGCGACTGCGCCGTCGTCCGGCATCGAAAAATACATCGTCTTTCTCACCGATGGCCTGAACACTCAGAACCGCTGGACGACCAATGCCGCGGCCATCGACGCGCGAACAAAATCCGTCTGCGACAATATCAAGGCGGCGGGAATCAAGATTTACACAATCCGCGTGATAGTGGGGAACGCGTCGCTGCTCCAGAGCTGCGCGACCACTCCGAGCATGTTTTATGACGTGGCCGTGGCGAACCAGATTGCCCCGGTGTTCGCCGCGATCGTGAAGGACCTCTCCCGCCTGCGCATCGCCAGATAAGAGCGCAAGGTCCATCTGCCGCCCGTCGTGCGGGATTTTTCCGCGCTTCACGCTCACGCGCCTTGTGGGGGCTCGTGGTCAAGCCCTCGCCAACGGCTGGCGCCGACCGGACGGTGCCGCTCGCCTCTCCGGCGGCTGGCGCGGCTGGGTTTGGGCCCCATCTGGGGCGAGATCAAGGACCGGCGGATTGCGGCGCCTGCTGCCAATAGCGGGCTGGCCCGAACGCCGATATCAGTCATACCGCAGCCCGGTTTCCTTCACGACAATGGACCAGCGGTCTGCCTCCTTGCGGATGAAGGCCGCGAACTCGGCCGGCGTGGTGGTGGCGGGGAAGAGGCCGGCGGCGTCGGCCTTCGCCTTGACGGCGGGGTCGGCGAGAATCCTTGCCACCTCGCCGGCGAGCTTGTCGACGACCGGTGCCGGCGTGCCCTTGGGGGCGACCAGGCCGAGCCAGACCGCGATCGCATCGAGGTTCGGCACGGCCGTCTGGATGGTCGGGGCGTCGGGCGCGGCCGGGAACGGACGGTCGTCGAACTTGGCGAGAACGCGGATCTGGCCGCCCTGGATCAGCGATGCCGCCGCCGACGGGCCGTCGAAGGTGAAATCGACGCTGCGGGTCAGCAGGCCTTGGGTGACTTCCGCGCTGCCGTTGTAGGGGACGAGCACCGTGCTCACGCCGGCGGCCTTGTTGAACAGATGGCCGGTCAGCCGGGTGGTGATGGTGCCGGCCCCGTAGTTGAGCTTGCCGGGCTCGGCCTTGGCCTTGGCGATCAGGTCGCCCACCGTCTTCACGTCGCTTGCCGAATGGACCATCAGGAGCTGCAGCGTTTTCGCCACCAGCGTGATCGGCACGAAGTCGTTGAACGGGTCGTAGGGCGGGTTGCGGTACAGGTACTGGTTCATGGTCAAGGTCGAGTCGATCGCCATGAGGATCGTGTAGCCGTCGGGGGGCGCCTTCTGCACCGTCTGGGCGCCGATCACCGTGTTGGCGCCGGGGCGGTTCTCGATCACGACCGGCTGCCCCCAATCCTCGGTCATCTTTTGTCCGATCAGGCGCGCCAGCACGTCGGAGGGACCGCCCGCCGGGAAGGGGACGACGATCTTGATCGATCGATTGGGGAATGCCTGCTCCTGCGGGGCGGCGGGCGCGGCCAGCAGCGCCGACAGACACGCGAGCGCAATGCACGCTTTGTTCACGAAGCTCCTCCTGACGAAACGCGTTTGTGGATAATTCGTAGGGTGGGCGAGCCGCCACAGCGGCGAGGGAAAGGCGCGGCCGATGCGGTCGCGTCGAGACAATGACAAGGTTCCGCGCCGTGCCCACGCGGACTGCAGCCTGCAGACGGGCTCAAGCGTCGCGTGGGCACGGCGCGGTGCAATCTCATCACGTTGACCTGCAGGCGCAGGCCGCGCCTTTCCCTCGCCGCTGTGGCGGCTCGCCCACCCTACCGCTCCGGTCAATAAGGCCGCACCGTTCCCTTGACCGTGGTGCGCAGCATCAGCCGGCGCTCGGTCGACGGGAAGTCGGTGCGCGCGTGCGACGAGCAGCGATTGTCCCACAGCAGGAGGTCGCCCTTGCGCCAGACGTGCTCGTACACGAACGCGCGGTTCTCGGCATGGTCCCACAGGTGATTGAGCAGCGCCTCGCTCTCGTCCTCCGGCAGGTCGAGGATCTTCACCGTCATCAGCCGGTTGACGTAGACCGCCTTCTTGCCGGTGTCCTCGTGGGTGCGGAACACCGGGTGCACGCACTCGCTGAACGCCTCGATGCCGCGATCGTCGCCGCGGATGGTCGAGCCGTAATTGTAGTGGTGCAGCGCCTTGCGGCCCTCCAACCGGTCGCGGACGGCAGCGTCGAGGGTGTCGTAAGCGGCATATCCGCTCGCGAACAGCGTGTTGCCGCCGGTCGAGGGGATCTCGACCGAGTACAGCAGCGTGGCTTTGCTCGGCACCTCGGAATGGATCATGTCGTGGTGGAACATCATCTCGCCATCGGGGAGCGCGCCGATCGGCTCGCCGTCCTCGCGGATGTTGGAGATCAGCATGATGCCGGGCAGGAACCGGGCATACCCTTTGGGGAAGTACTTGGGCGGCCGGCCTTGCGGCGCGAGCTCGCCGAAATAGCCGGTGACGCGCACGAAGTCTTCCTGGCTCAGGTCCTGGCCGGGGAAGATGAGCACCAGGTGATCGAGCCAGGCCTGGTAGATCGCGCGGATCGTGGCCTCGTCGGACGCCTCGCGCAGGTCGATGCCGCGCAGCTCGGCGCCGATGTGCCGGCTCAAGGGGACGACCTCGAACCGGGTTTTCGTTTGTGTCGCGACAGCCATCGGGTTTCCTCCAAACGGTCGATTTTTTGCATCGTGTCGGGTTTGAGCCTCGCCAGGCAGGGACCTACTTCACCGCCATGGCCTGCCTCGCCTTTTCGAGCACGTCCTTCGGGGTGGCGTAAAGGTCGGCGATCATGGCCTGCAGGTCCTGCCCGGCGACCGGCATGACATCGACTTGCATGCGTTTGGTCTCGGCCACAAGGCCGGGATCCTGCATGGTCGCCATGAAGGCGCGGCGCAGCACGTCGACGCGCTCGCCGGGAACCTCGGGGGCAACCACGTAGGGGCGCCCGAACGCGGTCTGGCTGTAGATCAGATCGAGGATGCGCACCTGCTCGGCGCTCCTGGCGAAGTCGCGGGTGCGCGGCACTCCCTGCCGGTTGAGCTCGGGGTAGCCTTCCGTGTCCTCCTGCACCAGCACCTTGACCTTGCCTTCCCTGAACCAGGCCGGATAGGTCGCCGCGACGCTCGACCAGCTCTCGCCGCAGCCGCCCTGCACTTCGCCGCGCTCGATCGCCAGGTTGATCTCGCGCGAGCCGGCATAGCCGGCGACGATCTTGAACTTCGCCCCCAGCAGGTTCTTGAGCAGCACCGGGAAGTCGCGCGTCGAGGCGCCTTCCGCGGTGCCGCCGACCACCAGTTCCTGTTCCAATGCCTCGGCGAACGTCTTGACCGGCGCATCGGTGCGGACGAGACAGACATAGACGTCCTTGTTGGCGTTGCCGATGTAATGGAACTTGCTCGGATCGTGAGTCGCGCGGGTCTTCTGGCCGAACAGCGGCTCGACCACGGCGCCCATGAAGATCGCGCCCATCACCGTGCCGTCCTTCGGCGCGACATGGTAGATATGCGCCGCCAGCACGTTGCTCGCGGCGCCCGGCATGTTGCCGACGATCAGCGCGGGGTTGCCGGGAACGTGCTTGCCCATGTGACGGGCGATCAGGCGTGCATAAAGGTCGTAGCCGCCGCCGGGCGAGGAGCCGACCATGATGGTGAGGGTCTTGCCCTTGTAGAACGGCGCCGCCTCCTGCGCGGCGCCATCGCCGTGCCCCAGGAAAAGGAGCGCGACGGCTGCCGCCATGCACCAGTGTGGTCGTGTGGATATCAAATCCTCCATCCGCCTTTTTATTTTTCCTCTATGTCGTCTGATACGTCTTCCCACTCCCGGCGTGAAGCTTTCCAATGGCCGCACGGGCTGGCATGATCCGCGATGGGCGGGACCGGATCGCCGGGAGCGGTCGATGACCTTCACCGTGAACAAGCTCTCGGATACGGGGGCCGCGGAGATTCTCGGGCTCGATTGCTCGCGGCCGCTCGACGCGGAGACGCTCGCCGCCCTCGATCGCACCATGCTGGATCATCCGGTGACGGTCATCCGCGACCAGGCCCTAACCGCAACGCAGCAGGCGGGGTTCTCGTGTCAACTCGGCCCGCTCGAAGCGCAGGATCGCAAAACCTACTGTCATCCCGACGATCCCGATGTGCTGATCCTGTCGAACGAGGTGAGGCCCGACGGGACGGCGGTCGGCATCGTCGATGCAGGCGATTTCTGGCACTCGGACTCCTCGCACCTTCCGGAGCCGTGCAAGCGCACGGTGCTCTACGCCGTGCGCAATCCGGCCCACGGCGGCGACACCGAGTACTGCAACATGTACCAGGTCTACGACGCGCTTCCGGCGGATTTGAAGCGCCAAGTCGCGGGCCGTTACGGCATTCATCACATCAGCAAGCTGAAGAATCCGCGCGTCAAGGTTTCGGCCGCGCGCGCCGACGCCGCGGCCTATTACCGGGAGCGCGAGCGGGAGACCGCGCCGGTGCTCCAGCCGATGGTGCGGACGCACCCCGAAACCGGCCGCCCGGCGCTCTACGTCTCGCCGCGCTTCACCATCGGCATCGCCGACATGCCGGATGGCGCGGCGCAGCCGCTGCTCGACCGCTTGTTCGAAATGATCATGCAGCCGCGCTTCCACTACCGCCACCGATGGCGCGACGGCGATCTGGCGATCTGGGACAACCGCTGCCTCACCCACCAAGCCTGCGGCGGCTACAGCCTGCCGGACATCCGCCGCATGCACCGCACGACCATCCGCGGCGACCGGCCGTTCTACCGGCCCGCCGCGTAGCCGTCGGATGATGACGGCTCGCCACCGCGGCATGGTTCGCACGGGGCTGGCGCTCGCGGCTTTGGCGGCCGCCCTTGCACCGTCCGGTGCCGCGGCTGAGGGCGCCGAGCCGTTCTTCAAAGGCAAGGTGATCAACCTTTATATCGGCTTCGCGCCGGGCGGCACCTACGACTATTACAGCCGCCTCGTCGCCCGCTTCATCGGCAAGCACATTCCGGGGACTCCCACGATCGTCGCCCAGAGCATGCCCGGCGCGGGCAGCTTCCATGCGGCCAACTTCCTTTACGCGGTGGCGCCCAGGGACGGTACCGCCATGGGCATGATCACGCAGAACGCGGCGATCGAGGAGGTGCTGCGTTCGCCGGGGGTGCAGTACAAGGCAGCGGAGTTCAATTGGATCGGCCGCGTGTCGGGCATCCTCGAGATCCACTTCACCTGGAAGACCTCGAAGGCGAAAACGGTCGAGGACGCGATGCAACACGAAATCCCGATCGCCGGCACCGGCCCCGGCTCGCCGTCCGAGGGTTATCCCAAGCTGCTCAACGCGCTCGCCGGCACCAGGTTCAAGGTGATCTCCGGCTATCCCGGCTCGACCCAGGGCATGTTGGCGATGGAGCGGGGCGAGGTGGACGGGGCGCTCACCTCCTGGCACACGCTCAACCGGACCCGGCAGGACTGGCTCAAGAACCACGACATCAACCTGCTGGTCCAGTACGCTAAGGCACGGCATCCCGATCTGCCGAACGTTCCGACGATCCTCGACTTGGCGAAGACGCCGGACGCGAGGCAGATCTTCGCGTTCTACATCGGCAATACGCTGCTCGGCCGTTCGATCGTGGCGCCGCCCGGCATACCGGCGGATCGCGTCGCGGTCCTGCGCGAGGCGTTCGATGCGATGCTCAAAGACCCGGAATTCCGTGCCGAGCTGGAGAAGACGCAAACCGAGTTCGATCCGGCGCCGGGCGCCGCGGTTCAACGGTTCGTCGAGGAAACCGCGAGCGTCCCGCGGGACGTCGCCGAGCGAACCCAGGCCATCCTGCGCGGGCGTTGATCAGAGCACCCGCGGCACTGGACGTTGACCGTCATCCTGAGGCGGCCGCGTCCTTCGACCGTCACCCTCATCCTGAGGAGCCCGCGAAGCGGGCGTCTCGAAGGATGAGGGTGACGCTCAGGAGGAGGGCGGCCCTCGAAGGATGTCGGCCCGGCCCTGGCCGTCGCCGTTCGAGGCTCGCACGGGAATGAGTCAGTGCGCGAAGATCGCCCGTGTCACGCCGCGCTCACGGCCACGCGCGGGATGCCGTGCTCGGCTTCGCCGCTTTCCAGCGCCGCGAGAATTTTCGCGACCAGCTCGCGCGCCGACTCGGCGCTGAGTTCCACCGCGACGCGCTCGCGTCCGCCTTCCGCCGCGTTGATGAAGTCAATGCCGAGGGCGTGATCGAGCGGCGCGTGATAGGGGTGATCGTAATAGACGTGGGCGGTATCGATCTTCATCCAGCCGTTCGGCCCCTTGGCGCTGCCGGTGAGAGCGGCCTTCTCGACGATGTAGGAGCACATGGTTTTCCTCCTGCGTAACGGTTGGCGGTGGTTCAGGCCGCGAGATGTTTATTGAAGAATGCGAAGACCTTGTTCCATCCGTCGGCGGCCTGCTCGGCCCGGTAGGCGGGACGCGCGGCGTTGAAGAAGGCGTGCCCGGCGCCGTCATAGCGGTGGAACTGATAGTTCTTGCCCAGCCGCTTCAGCACCGCTTCCGTGCGGTTCACCTGGTCGGCCGTCGGATTCTCGTCGTCGTTGCCGAACAGGCCGAGCAGCGGGCAGGCGATCTTGTCGGTGAGGTCGATCGGGGCGACCGGACGCTTGGCATTGAGGAGCTTCGGATCGTCAACGATGACGTTGCCGCCCCAGCAATCGACCACGGCATCGATGCCGGCGAGCGTGCAGGCCGCGAGGTAGGTGTGGCGTCCACCGGAGCAGAAGCCGATCACGCCCACTTTCCCGTTGGCCTCCGGCTGCGCGCGCAAGAACGCCATGGCGCCGGCGACGTCCCCCATCACCTGCGCGTCGGTCACGCCGCCCGCCGCGCGCACGCGCGCTCCCACGTCGTCGGGGCTGCCGGGGCCTTCGCGGAAGTAGAGGTGAGGGGCGACCGCGGCGTAGCCGTGATGGGCGAGCTTGCGCGTCGCCTCGGTGATCCATTCGTCCCAGCCGGGCATGTGATGGATCACGACGATGCCGGGCAACGGGCCCGGCCCCGGCGGCCGCGCATAATAGGCGTCGCCTACATCGCCGTTGTGGCCGCGAAAGGACACCGTTTCGGCGAGCATGCCTCGATATGTCATGCGGCTTCTCGTTCGTTGGAAAGCGGGAAGTCAAAGACGGCGGGATCATAGAATGGTTTGCGTTCGGATCGAATGGAGATCGTCGTCATTGCCGGGCTGTCTCAACACGGTTCGGTTTGAGCACCGATGAAATTAAAAACTCGGCGCGACTCCCTCTCCCCATCGGGGAGAGGGTTGGGGTGAGGGGGCTCGACCTTATCCGGTCAAAGTTATGTTCCCCCTCACCCGGATTCCTTCGCTCCGCTGCGCTTCGCTCGGAATCCGACCTCTCCCCGCTGGGGAGAGGTGGCGCAAGCGTCGTCGCCTCGGGAGTGCGCGCGCCTCAATCGTAGCGGATGCTGGTTTCCTTCAACACCTTGGACCAGCGCTCCGCCTCCCTGGCGATGAAGGCGGAGAATTCCTCGGGCGTGACGGTCATCGGATAGCTGCCGGTCCGCTCCGACTTCTCCTTCACCGCCGGGTCGGCCAGGATCTCCGCCACCTTCTGTTGCAGCTTGTCGATGATCGGTTTCGGCGTCCCCTTGGGCGCGACTAGGCCGAGCCACACCGACATGTCCGCGAGGTCGGGCAAACCCGCGGCGACCGACAGCGTCGGGAGATGAGCCACCGCCGGCGGCGTGCGGCTGTCCATCTTCGCGAGCGCCCGCACCTGACCGCTTTCGATCAACGGGTTCACGATGACGTTCGCGGCGTAGATCAGGTCGACGCTCTTCGTGAGCAGGCCGTTGACCGTCTCCGGCGTGCCCTTGAACGGCACGTAGACGATGTCGAGCCCGGCCGCCTTGTGGAACAAGTGCCCCATCAGTTGCGCCGTGAGCGTGCCGGCTCCGTAATTGAGCTTGCCGGGGTGTTCCCTGGCCCGCGCGATCAGGTCCGGGATCGTGGCCGGTCCGTCGGCGGCGCGGACCGCCAGCACCGATACGGTTTTCGTCGTGGTGGTGATCGGTGCGAAGTCGTTGACGGGGTCGTAGGGCAGGTTGCGATAGAGGTATTGATTCATCGTCAAGGTCGAATCGATCGCCATGAGCAGCGTGTAACCGTCGGGCGCGGCCTTCGCCACCGCCTGCGCGCCGATGATGGTATTGGCGCCCGGGCGGTTTTCGATCACCACGGGCTGTCCCCAGTCCTCGCTCATCTTTTGCCCGATGATCCGCGCCACGATGTCGGACGGACCGCCGGCCGGGAAGGGGACCACGATGCGGATCGCGCGGCTGGGGAATCCCGCAGCATCGTCCGCCGGGCCTTGCGCGCTGGCCTGGGCAATCGTCAGCGTAAACCAGAGAGCCGGTGCAAGCCCGCGTACGACTCGACACATCGGCAACCCCTGCGGCATGATCCTGGCTAGTGCTCCGATTCCGAAGTTCGCATCACTTCGCGGCACTCTCTCATGCGAACTTCGGAATCAAAGGAGCACTAGCAAGCATATGTTTCTAGTGCGGTTTTGGATTTGAAGTTCCTATACGGACTGTGCCGCACGATCTGATAGGAACTTCAAATCCACCGCACTAGTGCCCCGTTTCCGAAGTTCGTGATACATTGCGGCACTCTCTCACACGAACTTCGGAAACAAAGGGGCACTAGCA
>WNGB01011349.1_pt1 | contig 12214 bp, 10 predicted proteins | sample 5400681 | NCBI WGS metagenome assembly WNGB01 (sample SAMN13153367, study PRJNA577476) | soil metagenome | isolation source: 115 cm soil or saprolite under grassland replicate 2 | place: USA:California | collected 2016-06-15 | reverse complement strand
CAGCAGCGCGCCGGCCAGGAGGCGCAGGTGCCGCTGTGCGCGCCGCTGCTGGTCGGCACGGACGGGCAGCGCAAGATGAGCCAGAGCTACGGCAACTACATCGGCGTCGACGAGCAGCCGGACGAGATCTTCGGCAAGGCCATGTCGATCCCGGACGAGGCCATGCCCCAGTACCTCGCGCTCGGCACCGACCTGCGGCCGGACGAGAAGCAGCGCCTCGCCGCCGAGCTGGACGGGGTACGGCTCAAGCGCCGGCTGGCGCGCGAGATGGTGGCCATGTTCCACGGGCAGGAGGGGGCCGAGCGGGCCGAGGCCGGGTTCGACCGGGTCCACGTGCGCCACGAGCCGCCGGCCCAGATCGACGAGTCGGCCACCTCGGAGCGCTACGTCCCCCGCATCCTGACCGACCTCGGCTGGGCGAGCTCACTGTCGGACGCCCGCAGGCGCATCAAGGGCGCCGGCGTCAAGGTGGACGGGCGCACCTTGGACGACGAGCACACCCACCTCGAGCCCGGCACCTACGTGCTGCAGAGCGGCCGGCGCCACTTCCACCGCGTCACCGTGGGGTAGCGCCCGGTCGACGGAAAAGCCCTTGCCCCCGGACCGGGCGCGCCGGGGAGAATAGCGGGCTGTGCCCGCGCGGCGGCCACCCGGGGCCGCCGCGCGCCCGGACGCCCGATCCCGTCGTCACTGCCTGGAGCACGCCCGTGAGCCGAGCCGCCGGCCTGCCGGTCGAGGAGCTGCGCGCCGAGCGCGAGGTGCTGGCCTACGCGCGCGAGTGCCTCGCGGCCATGCGCCGCCGCGCCGAGTCCCTGCGGGTCGTCGCCGACCTCGCGTTCATCCGCGACGTCCTGCCGGGGCTCGGCGAGGTCAGGGTCGCCCAGGAGTCGGTCGAGAGCCTGGTTGGGGCCGTCACCGTGCGCCGCCAGGATGCCCCGGAAACGGCGGCCGTCAAGGCCGACGCGCGCCTGGCCGAGGTGATCCGGCGTGCCGCGTTCCTGCAGCTTCGCCCGCCGACCGAGCCGCTCGCGCTGCCCTTCCGGCACCGCGTCGTCACGCTGCGGCCAGGCTGGCTGCGCAGCCGCGTCGACCACCTGGTCGAGCTCGGTGGGCGCTACGCCGTCGGCCGGTCGCACCTGCGGGACTGGATCGTGGAGCGCTGCCTGCGCGAGCTCGAGCGCAGCGACGGCCTGACCGACTTCGACGCGCCGGGCGAGGTCGCCAGGGCGCTGGGCCGCGACCGGGCGCTGCGCGCCTTCATGGACCGCACCTGGCCGGCGCTCGACCCGTCGCGGCTGGTGTTCCGGCTGCTCAGCGACGGCCCGTTCCTCGCCGCCGCCGCCGACGGCCTGCTCGACGCCGACGAGCAGGAGCGGCTGCGCTGGCCGCGGCGGCCCCGCGGCCTGGCCGCCGCGCCCTGGTCGGTGGCTGACGCGTTCCTGGTCGACGAGGCCGCCGACATGATCGACGGCGTCGCCGGCTTCGGCCACGTGGTCGCCGACGAGGCCCAGGACCTCTCACCGATGCAGCTCCGCGCGATCGGGCGGCGCTGCCGCTACGCTCGGCCACGCTCCTCGGCGACTTGGCCCAGGGGACCAGCCCGTGGGCGGCCGAGCGCTGGGAGGACGTTCACCGCCACCTCGGCCGGCCGGCGCCGCGCATGGAGCGCCTGCCACGCGCCTTCCGGGCACCGCGCGAGGTGCTCGAATGGGCCAACCGGCTGCTGCCGGAGATCGCGCCAGGCACCGTCCCCGCCGCCTCGGTGCGCAGCGTTCCCGGCGCGCTGCTGGTCCGCCCCACCAGCCCGGAGTCGCTGGTCGCTGCATGGCTCGAGGAGCTGGAGGCGGCGCGGCAGGAGGAGGGGTCGGTCGGGCTGGTGGTGGCGGACGCCCAGCTCGCCGACGCCCTCGCCGAGCTGGAGCGCCGCGGCATCGGCTTCGAGCGGGTGGACCGCTTCGACGTGGCCGCCGGCGTCACCATCGTGCCCGCCTCGGCCGCCAAGGGCCTGGAGTTCGACCAGGTGGTCCTCGTGGAGCCGGCCGCGGTGGCCGCGAGCGGCCGGCGCGGGCTGCGCCTGCTCTACGTCGCGCTGACCCGCGCCGTCCTGCGCCTGCGGGTGGTCCACGCCGCGCAGCTGCCGGCCGCGCTCACCCCGCCGCCCGGCGCGGCGATGGATCGAGCGGTTCGAGGCGCTCCGGTTTGACACCTCGGCGCTGGCCGGTAATGTAAGTGGTGTTGGGGATCCCCCACCCCGACTCCGATAAGCGTGTGGCTCCGCGCCCCCACGCGGTGCCACTCGGTCAACCTGTCGCAAGTGGCGGCACGTGCTCTCCGTGGCGTGATGGCGTGGCGTGCTCGCTGCTCGGGAGAGGGGTTGAGACCGACGACAGAGACGATCAACCCTCGTCAGGCCTACCGGCCTGCCCCGTACCCGCCGCCCCAGCGGCCCCAGCGCCCGGCCGACTCCGGCACCGGACCGTGGCAGCGTCCAGCCGATCCCGCCGCCGGGTCGTGGGACCCGGCGGCCGGCCCGGCGACCAGCTCTTGGGACATGGCCGCCGGCCCCGACCCCGGCACCGGTTCCTGGGACATGGCCGCCGGCCTGGGCACCGGCTCCTGGGACGGCACCGCGTACTGGGACGGGACCGTTCCGCCCGGCTGGGGCGCGGCGCGCCCCAGCCAGCCGCGCCCGGCGCCCGCTCCGCAGCCCCGGCCGCGGCCGCCGGCGGCGCCCCCCGGGCCGCCGGCGGCCCGCCGTGGCATGCCGGGCCAGCCCATGGCCCGCGGCCCAGCCGCCCGCCCCGCGCCGGGGTACCCCGCGCCGGGGTACCCCGCGCCGCGCCCGGGCGGCCAGGTCCCCGCCCGCACCCGCGGCGGCGTGCCGGCGACCCGCGCCAGCTCCGTCCCCGCGCGCCGCTACGACTCGGGCAGGCACGAGGGCCACCGCGCCAGGCCGGTCAGCTCCGGGGAGGCGATGGAGGCCACCGCGCGCACTGCCGCCGACGCGGACGCGCAGCTCCTCAGCGCCGTCAGGAGCGCCGTCCGCACGATCACCAACTCGGTGCCCGCGCTGTACCCGCGGGTGATCTTCCTCGCCCTTGGCTATACCGCCATCGGCCCGCTCGCCGCCGCCTACTCCGAGGTGCTTCCCCTGCCGTACGGGGCGCGCCTGTTCCTGCTGCCCGCCGTCCTCCTCGCCATCCTGGTCGGCTTCCGCCACAAGGAGTGGGGCCGCCGCGCCCTGGTCGGCTGGCTCGCCGGCGTCGCCGCCACCGGCATCTACGACGTGCTGCGGCTCTCCCTGTACAAGTTCGGCTACTGGGACGACCCCATCCCTGGCATCGGCCGCCTCATGCTCGACAACCCCCACGCCCCCGCGATCGTCGGCTACATCTGGCGCTTCGGCGGCAACGGCGCCGGCATGGGCATGGCCTTCGCCATGCTCCCCTGGCGCGGCATCCGCTCGGGGATCGCCTACGGCACCGCGGTCTGCTTCGGGCTGTTCGCCGTCCTCCACTTCGCGCCAGTCGCCCAGCAGCACTTCTTCCCCCTCAACCTGAAGACCGCCATCGGCGCGCTCGCCGGCCACTGGGTGTACGGCGCGGTCCTCGGCTACCTGACCTCCGTCTCGCTGCCGCCGGTGCGGCTCTCCAACCTGCCGTTCGTCCCCGACCCCGGGGCCATCAGGCGAGCGCGCTCGACAGGGCGGCGCGCCTCGGCGGCGGACGGGCGCCCAGGGGGCGCCGTTCAGGGCGCCCGCGTGCCCGTTCCGGCGCGCCGCGAGGTCATGGGCACGGCCCGCCCGACCCAGGGTCGCTGGACCGACTCGACCTGGCCGCCCGCGGCCGCCCAGGGACCGGCCTTCCAGGGGCGCGGCGCGGCGATGCGGGCACCCCAGCCCCCGATGCCCGGCCGGCCGCCCAGCCGCCCGGCCCCTGGCAGGGCCGCCCGCCAGGCCCAGCCGCGCGACCGGGCGTCCGGCGGCCGCCACGTCAGGCAGCCGGACACGCGCCGCCGTTCGCGCTGAGCGGCACGCCGACGGCGACCGGTGGCGCCCCACGCGGGCGCCGCCGGTGGTTCTGGGGGGTCAGCCGAGCCCGCCGGCGCCCACGTCGACCTCCAGGTCGGCCACGGACGCGACGACGCGGGAGGGCCGGTACGCGAAGCGCTCGGCGTCCGCCTCGGTGGAGATCCCGGTCAGCACCAACACCGTCTCGAGCCCGGCCTCCAGCCCGGCGACGATGTCGGTGTCCATGCGGTCGCCGATCATCACGGTCGACTCCGAGTGCGCGCCGATGCGGTTCAGCGCCGAGCGCACCATCAGCGGGTTGGGCTTGCCCACGAAGTACGGCTTGACCCCGGTAGCGGCGGTGACCAGGGAGGCCACCGAGCCCGTCGCCGGCAGCACGCCGTCGGGCGACGGCCCGGTCACGTCGGGGTTGGTGGCGATGAAGCGCGCCCCCGCCTTGACCAGCCGGATCGCCCGGGTGATGGCCTCGAAGCTGTAGGTGCGGGTCTCCCCGAGGACCACGTAGTCGGGGTCGCGGTCGGACAGGACGTAGCCGACGTCGTGCAGCGCGGTGGTCAGCCCGGCCTCGCCGACCACGTAGGCGGTGCCGCCCGGCCGCTGCCAGTCCAGGAACTGCGCGGTCGCCAGCGCCGAGGTCCAGATCGACTCGGCCGGAAGGTCGATGCCGGTTCTGGCCAGCCGGGCGGCGAAGTCCCGCGGGGTCAGGATGGAGTTGTTGGTCAGCACCAGGAACGGCAGCCCCGCCTCTCCCAGGCTCTTGATGAAGCGGTCGGCCCCAGGGATGAGGTCGTCCTCGTGGACCAACACCCCATCCATGTCGATCAGGAAGCTCGGCCGCGCTTCTGCGTCAGGTTCGCTCATGGAATGCACCCAGAGACGAGGCGCTACGTGCCCGGTCACTGTGCAGGTACGCCACCCCACCCCGCAAGCCACGCCTCACGTCGGGTTGGGGACGCGGCGACTTCGACCTGATCGCGAACATCACCGGTCAACCGGTCACCTGGGTGGTTTCGAGGGGTAGCGTCGACTGACGGACGCCATCGTTGGTTCCAGGGCAGGTTGGTCGATGCCGCTGGTTGTCCACAGGCTGGGGATATCTGTGTGCATAGTTCTTCCGCGCTATGGGGATCTAGTGCTTCCAGCGACGCGGTTCTTCGGGAGGTGTGCTCGGACGCCGAGCGGGCGCTGGCCGCAGCGCTCCAGTGAGGCGAGCCTCAGCCGTGCGCCTGGGCCGCCTCGTGCCTGGCCAGCCGCGCGATCCGGCTTGGCTACAGCGGGGCGGTCAGCTCCAGCGCTACCCCGTCGGGGTCCTTGAACGGCAGCACGGCGATCCCAAACGGCGGCAGGTCGGTGATCTCGCTGTGCACCACGCCGCGCTCCTCGAACAGCCGCACCGCCGCCTCGAGATCGGCCCTGCCGGCCACGCCGAAGCTCAGGTGGTCCAGGCCGCAGCGGAACGGGTCGAAGCGGTCGCCGGCTCGCGCGGCGTCCACCGGGCGCAGTCCCAGGAGCAGGTCGCCGTTGGCCATCACGATACCGCCCTGCAGCAGGTCCTCGGTCAGGTCGTGGTACGAGTCGCCGGCCGGCGGCGGGACGTCCACGGCGACCTGGAAGCCGAGCAGCTCGGTGTAGAAGGCGCGGGACCGGTCGACGTCGGTGACGGTGAGCCGCAGGTGGTGGACCGGGCCGAGGGACAGTGGGACTGCCATCGCAGCCTCCTCGTGGCGGGCGGGAGCCCTGCCGGTCAGCTTACCTGGCCGGCGTGCGGCGGAGCAGGTCGCAGCCCAGCCAGACGATGTGGTCGTCGGGCGGGGATGCCGTCGCCTGGTTCCGCGACCCGGCCGGCAACATCCTTTCCATCGTCGAGGCATGAACCCATGGCTTGCGCGACGGCAGGACGTCGGAGTCGAGCCCTCCAGAGGTCATGTGGACGACGCGGTATCCGCTTGCGTCAGGAGGGCGTGCTCGGCGTTCTGGGCCAGGGTGTGGAGGATTTCATCCGGGGTGAGCCCTCTGCCTGCGGCGAGCAGGTCGTAGGCGTCGAAGCTGGCGAGCAGCCAGATGACGTGGGCGGCGTGCTCGAGGGTGACGTCGGAGCGCAGGTGGTGCTGCTCGTGGAGCCGGTTGGCGAGCCAACCCATGCTTGCGAAGCGTCTCCGCTCCGAGCGGGCGATCGCCCGCCCGGCCCCGTCGGGATCGAGCCTGCCCGCGGCATAGAGGACGCGGAGGACGTCGTGGTGAGCGGCGTACATGCGCACGCCGCCCTCGAGGCCGCCGCGCAGGGTCTCACGGGCATCGGGGTGGCGGGCGGCTTCCTCGATCCGGTCGTAGCCCGCGCCCTGGAGGAGGCGGGCGGTGAGCGCGTCGAACAGCCCACTCCGTGATCCGAAGACCAGGTAGATGGTCGAGCGGGAGACGCGGGCGTGTCGCGCGATCTCCTCGACGCTGACCGGCTGGGCGGGAGCCGCGCGAAGCCGGTCGTAGAGCGTGTCGAGGATGCGCTGCCGGTTCTCCTCTGCCGCCTCCGCCCGCAGCTCCTGACGGTAAGGACGCTTGCTCATGCGAGGATCCTACCTTTTCACTTGACACGTTGTCCAGCAGAAGACATAGTGTCCAACCAATACACCGTGTCCGATGAAATGAGGTTCGAGTTGAAGGAAGTCCCAGTCCTGGTCGTCGGGGCCGGCCCAGCCGGCCTGGCGGCGGCGATCGCGCTCGGCCGCCACGGCGTCGACTGCCTCCTCGTCGAGCGTCGGCTGCAGCCGTCGACGCACCCGCGCGCAACGGTGGTCAGCACGCGGACGATGGAGCTGCTGCGCTCGTGGGGGTTGCAGGAGCGGCTGCTCGCAGGCGGCGTCGAGGTCGAGTGGCTCATGTGGGTCTGCGAGACCCTCGCGCGGGCCGGCGACGGCCATGCAGTGATGGTCGGCCTGCCGACCCGGGCGCAGGCCGCGCTGATCAGCCCGACGGCCCCGGCGTGCGCCTCGCAGCACCACCTCGAGACGGTGCTCCTCGACCACCTCCGCTCCCTTGCGCCCGCCCGGGTCGGGGTCGGGACCGCGCTGGTCGGTCTCGAGAGCGGACCCGACGGTGCCCGCGCCACGCTTCGCGACCTGGCCGGCCGGGAACGGGTCGTGACCGCCGGGTACGTGGTCGGGGCGGACGGCGCCCACAGCACGGTGCGGGCGGCGGCCGGGACCGCGATGCGAGGACCGGACGAGGTGCTCGCCGGCGTCACGGCGCTGCTCCACGCGCCGCTCTGGGCGGCGCTCGGCGAGCACCGCTACGGCCTCTACGCGACCAGCCAGGCAGGCGAGGCGAGCAGCTTCTACCCCGCCGGCCCCGACGACCACTGGCTCTTCGGCTACCAGTTCGAGCCCGGCGCGAGCGATCCGGGTCTCCCGACACCGCAGGAGCTGGCACGCCGGATCAGGCGCGCGGCCGGCATCCACGACCTGCCCGTGCGGATCGACCGTTTCGGCTCGTTCTCCTCGTCCGCACAGATCGCCGACCGCTTCCGCAGCGACCGGATCTTCCTGGTCGGCGACGCCGCCCACCGCGTCACCCCCCGAGGCGGCACCGGCATGAACACGGCCATCCACGACGGCTACGACCTCGGGTGGAAGCTCGCCTGGGTCCTCGGCGACTGGGCAAGCCCCGACCTGCTCGACAGCTACGAGCGCGAGCGCCGCCCCGTCGCCGAGCACAACGTCGCGCGGTCCGCCGACCCCAACGGATCCCGCCGCTCCCCCGGCGAAGAGCTCCGCACCGACCTCGCCGGGCGCATCGGGCACCACTGGATCACCGACGCGAACGGCCGGCGCTCGACCCTCGACCTGCTCGGCCCCAGGCTCACCCTGCTCACCGGCCCGGCGAACCACGCCTGGCAAGCGGCCGCGACCGCGCTCGCAGGCGCTCCGCCACTGACGCTTGCAAGCCTCGACGAGATCACGGCGCGCGCCGTGGGCATCCGTCCTGGAGGCGCCCTCCTGGTGCGACCCGACGGCATCCCGGCAGCCTCCTGGTCACGCGACGCTGGCGCCCGATCGGCACTGGAATGCGCCGTCGCCGACCTCGCCTCGACCCACCGGGACGCCCCGAAGGAGCCAGGTGTGGCCTGACAGCGCCTGCAGCCCAACCCTCGGCCCCCGATCCCCAGCATCCCCCCAGCCGGCTCCGAAGACCCGGCCATGACGCGATGATCTCGGGCCGCACCTATGCCGTGCCGCCGGGGTGGCGTATGGTCGAGGTGCTCAGGGGTTGCCAGCAATCCGGCCAAGCTCCCGGGTGGTGCGCGCCACCGCCCGCTGGCACAGCGGCTGACCTCGTGGCTTCCGAGCCGGCATGCTCCGCCCAGCGAGGAGTCCCGCCATGGGCCAGCTCTACCAGTCCGCTTTCACGCCATCCGACGATTACGCCATCGTCACCGTGCGCGGCGACCTCGATGAGCGGACGGCCTCACGCCTGTGGCAATACCTGAGCTACTTGATCCTGAACGGCCGCCACCACATCGTGCTCGACCTGGCCGGCATGGTCCTCATCGATTCCGCCGGTGTCGACGTCATCGTCAGGGCGGCAACCCAGGCGCATCGAGGTGGCGGCGACCTCGTCCTGAAGTCGGCGCGTCCCACGGTCGCGGAGGTGTTGGAGCTGGCGGGCCTTTCCCAGGCGCAGCGGACCGGCACCTCGACCGCCCCGATAGCTGGTTCATCGCGGCCACGCTGAGCGACGACGGGCACCTGCTCGTCGGACCACGGGAGAAGGTGCGGTCGGATGAAATGGATCCGGGAGGGAGTGGCGTTCGCCGCGGGCTCACGTGCTGAGGCCGACGGACTGCGCGCGCTGCGGCCGTGGGTCCTCCAGGACGCCGGCGACACCCTGCGCATGTGGTACTCGGGCCATGACGGCACCACCGGACGGATCCTGGCCGCGGTCCGACGGCCCGGTGGCCCCTGGGAGCGGCTGGGGGTCACGATCGACGCCGGGTTCGCCGGTGGCAGCGACCAGTACGGCGTCGAGTCCCCGTGCGTGGTGCGCACGCCGGGCGGCTACCTCATGGCCTACGCGGGGTTCGACGGTGAGGCGACCAGGCTCCACATGGCCACCTCGGGCGACGGGCGGCGCTGGGCCGCCCAGGGAACCTTCATGCAGCGAGGCCCCGACGAGGCCCTCGGCGCCAGCCACCCGTGCCTGCTGAGCACGGAAGCGGGTTGGTGGTTGTTCTCCTGCGGCTACGACGGCTCGGACGACAGCCGCCACGCGGCGATCCTCGCGGCGGTCTCGCCGACCGGTGCCTCCTGGGACCGGGTTGGGACGGTTCTCGAGCCCATGCCCGGTGAGCTGGCGGTCTCCTATCCGTGCGTGATCGAGGTGGCGAGGACCTTCTACCTGTTCTACGCGAGCGACGACGGCGGGACGGCCAGCATCGCCGTGGCGAGCTCGGCCGACGGTCTGTCATGGAACCGCCATGGAACCGTCCTGGCGGCATCGGGTGACTGGGAGGAGGCCGGCGGCGTGTCGAGCCCATGCGTCCTCAGGCTCCACGACGGGTCGCTGCGCATGTGGTACGCGGCGCTCGCCGGAGGTGATGCCGCCCTGTCGTACCAGATCTGCTCGGCGCGCTTCCCGGGACCCTGGTCGGTCTGACTCCGTCAGGCCGGTTGCCTGGCGAGCTGAGGGCGGGTCAGTAGCCTCCGGCGTAGACGAGGTAGCCGTAGTTCTGGGTGATCCCGCTGCCTTGCGCCACGATCGGGCGGAACGGGTCGCCGTCGAAGCCGTAGGTGGCGGGACGGGCGGCCGCGTCGGAGCGGACCCGTTGCATGACGTCGGCCGCGGTGCCGGTGCAGGCCCCCCGGTCGATGCACAGCGCCACCGTGCCGGCGACGTGGGGAGCGGCCATGCTCGAGCCCGACATCACCGTCGTGCCGCCCGTGTTCGAGGTGCTGGTGATGCAACTGCCAGGAGCGGCCAGGATGTGGTTCTTGTCGTAGTCGTAGGCCCAGCTCGAGTTGCCCGACGCCCGGTCGTCCGGCCCCTGGTTGCAACCGGTCGGCGGGGAGACGTGGGAGGGACTGCCGTCGTAGTCGGTCATCCAGGTGGCGGTGAGCACCTCGTCGTAGTTGGCGGGAATGGTGAACGTGATCGCGCCGCCGGTGTTGCCGGCCGACGCCACGAACAGGACCCCACCGGAGGTGGCGTTGCAGATGGCGAGGTGGACCGGGTCGCCGTTGGTCCGCCCGCAGTCGCCGTCGTCGGTGCCGAAGGTGCCGGCCGACAGGTTCGCCACCCTGACGCCCAGGATCCTCCCCACGGTGGCCGTCCACACGATGCCGCACAGCACGCTGGCGTCGGAGCCGTTGCCCGCGCTGTTCAGCACCTGGATCGGGTAGATCGGTGCGCCCGGTGCCACGCCGACCACGCCGACGCCGTTGTTCCTGGCGCCGATGATCCCGGCGGCGTGGGTGCCGTGCCCGTTCAGGTCCGACCAGCCGGCGCCGCCGACACAATTGAGGCCAATGGGCTGGACGTTCAGGTCAGGATCGGGGGCGACGCCGGTGTCGAGCACCGCCACCGGCGTGGTGACCGAGGAGCCGGTCGCGTACGCCGTGGACAGGTCGCCTTCGATGCGGTCCACCCCGGTCGGCAGGACCTGGGCGGAGGTCTTGAAGGTTCGGTTCGGCGAGATGAACCGCACGGCAGGGTCCTGGGCGAGCTGCGCCTTCGCCGTAGCCGTGAGCCTCGCCTCGAAGGCGCTGAGCGCCACGGTGTAGACCTGCACGACGTCCACCCCGGTCCGGGCATCGGCGGCGGCAGCGAACGCCTTGGCGTCGGTGCCGTCCTGCAGCGTGACGATGTAGTCGCCGGACGGCACCGCGGCCGACACCGGTGTGGTCAGGCCGGTCGCGAGGACCGCGACCGCCGCCAGCACGGCAGCGGCCAGCGCGGTGGTGCGCCGGCGACCGGGGCGGGCCTTGCCGAGGCGCTGTGGCTGGACTTCCGGGGTCCCTGGATCCATCGGTGGACCTCCTTCCGGCGGGCGGGGGCCACCCACCGACTTCTGCGGTATGCCGCGCCCGTCCGCTGCGCGCGGTTGGTCGCGGTCGTCCGGTGAAGCCTGCCACATCAGGCCACTAAAGACCTCGATCCCGAGAATCCTGTCAGCCCATGACCCGGAACCCGTCCGTGCCGTTGCGTTCCAGCCGCCGACCCGCGGGCGGCTGGCGGGTCGGTATGGTGGTGGGCATGGACGCCACGCTGCCCGACGGCCTGCTCACTCCTGCCGTGGCGGCGGCGCTCGGCGACGACGGCCCGGCGCTGCGGGTGGGGGAGTTGCCCCACAACGCGGGCAACCAGGCCACCGGCGGCATCTGGCGGGTGCAGGGCCCGGCCGGCCGGGCCGTGCTGAAGATCGCGAAGGCCGGCGGCGGTGGTGACGTGGCCTGGGCGACCAGCGAGCGCGGCGACCACTGGAACCACTGGCGCCGCGAGCCGCTGGCCTACCAGACCGGCTTCGCCTACCGCGTGTACGCCGGCGCCGGGCTGGGCGCGCCGCGGCTGCTGGCGGCGGTGGAGCCCCGCCCGGGCACGATGGCCCTGTGGCTGGAGGACGTCGCCGGGCTGCCTGGCCCGCGCTGGCCGGTGGCCCGCCTGGCCGACGTCGCCGAGCGGCTGGGTCGCGCCCAGGCCGGCTGGGCCGGCCGCGACCCGCCCCACCCGTGGCTGTCGCGGCGCTGGCTGCGGCAGTACGTGACCAGGCAGCCGGTCAGCGAGCCGGTCGCCTGGGACCATCCGCTGGCGTCGGTGGCCTGGTCGGCGGAGCTGCGCGCCGGGTTGCGGCGGTTGTGGCAGCGGCGGGCCGAGCTGCTCGACCTGGCCGAGGCGCTGCCGCAGACGACCTGCCACCTGGACGTCTGGCCGATGAACCTGATCGCTCGCGACGGGCCGGGCGACGAGATCGTGCTGCTGGACTGGGCGTTCGCCGGTGCCGGGGCGGTTGGCGAGGACGTCGGCAACCTGATTCCCGACAGCGTCGCCGACGGCCTGATCGACCCCGACCTGCTGCCCGAGATCGACCAGGTGGTCACTGCCGGCTACCTGGCCGGGCTGCGCGCGGGCGGCTGGCATGGCGGCGACGCCCAGGTGCGGCACGCGATCGCGGTGACCGGGGCGGCCAAGTACTGCTGG
>WNGB01019495.1_pt1 | contig 12215 bp, 14 predicted proteins | sample 5400681 | NCBI WGS metagenome assembly WNGB01 (sample SAMN13153367, study PRJNA577476) | soil metagenome | isolation source: 115 cm soil or saprolite under grassland replicate 2 | place: USA:California | collected 2016-06-15 | reverse complement strand
CCCGCCAGGCGAGCGTCCACCGCTCGACGGGTACGCCGCGTAGCGCCGGGAAGAACCGGGCAGCCCGGCCCAGCAGCAGCCGAGCGCCGGCCGCCTGCAGGGCGGAATGGCAGGCGCCGAGCACGCGAGCTGGCTCCACCTGACCGTCGTAGGGTGCGTGGCAGGCGGCGGCCACCGGGCCGGGTTCGGCGGCCGGCAGCAGGCGGCGCAGCTCGGCCTCACCGATCGGCATGATCGGATAGCCCCAGCGCCTGGCCTGAGCCACCCGCTCGCCCAGGGCTCGGCCCTCACCCGGGTCGGCTGCCCAGCGGACTTCGCCGTCCCGCCGTAGCCCTACGTTTCCGCCGAGCCGCTCGGCCCAGCGCGACCAGCTCGCCATGCTGGCGCCGGCCAGCTCGTAGTAGGAGACGGGGTCCTTACCAAAGGCGGAGATGGACGCAAACGACCGCCTCGACGCGCCCTGGCCGGGCCGGTCAGTGTCCGCCAGCACGGGAAGGACGCCGCGGTCGGCGAGATGGAGCGCAATCGCGCAGCCGACGATGCCGCCGCCGATCACCACAACCTCGCGCCGGTCGGTCGACTTCATCAGGCGACCTCCAGGTTCGGTGGGCTCGTCACGGCCGCTCGGCAAACCTGTAGGTAGTGCCGAGCAGGTCGCGGATCGACACCATGCCAAGGACCCGCTCGCCATCGTCGGTGACCACCGGCAGGTGGCGGCAGCCGAACTCGAACATGGTCGCTGCCACCTCGTGGACGTCGGCGTCCAGGTGGACCGAGGCCGGACCGGCGGTCATGTAGTCGCTCGCTGTCAGTGACTCCAGGTCGACCCCCTCGGCGATCGCCCGGGTAAGATCCCGCTCGGTGAGGATGCCCACGAAGCGGTCACCGGCCATCACCACCAGCGCCCCGACCTGCTCATCTTGCATCTGGACGGCGGCCTTGGCCAGCCGCTCGTCACCGTCCACCGCGACGACGTACCGACGGTAGATCGACCTGACGTTCACCGTGCTCACCTCACCGCTGGCTCGATCTCGAATCCGGACGAGCCTAAGGGGCGTGGCCGCCGCTCTCCAGGGCCGAGTGGCCCATCTGCGGCGGGCCGGTCGGCCTGTGCGGTGCCAGTTCAGCCAGCCGTCCAGATCCGCGTCACATTGGCGAAATGGTCGGCCGTGGTCTGCTACGCCGCCCAGGTCTGCGTGCCCGCGCGGAGCCGGTCAGAGTTTGCTCGCTGCCAGCAGCCTGGTGTTGGTTCTCGCTGCCGGCCAGCCGCCCACCCGGTGTTGTGGCGCCCGCCAATCCCTCGACGCAGGTGCAGCGCCACATCTGTGCGAGGTGGCCGATCTTAGGGGTTGGTGGTCCAGGTGTGGACCGGCTGACTGGTGGCGGCGCACTCCAGGTAGCGGTTTAGCATCGCCGCCAGCGCACGCTCGCGGCCAAGCCGCGGCTCCAGGGTGGCCAGCATCCTGCGCTGCCACACCGCCCCGGTTTGCTCGGCAGCCACCCGGGCGGCGATCACCCCAAGCAGGTGGTCGGCCTCCTCAGCCGCCACGCCGGAATCCACCAGCCCGTCCCGGGCGACCGGCAGCACCTCGGGAACCAGCTCTGCGGCGGGGAGCGTGCGCAGCCGGCCGCCGGGCCCGAACGGCCAGGTCAGCTCGGCGGCCAGGCCGTGCTGGGCGGCCCGGTAGAAGCCATGCTCGGCGCGCTCAAACGACATGGTGTAGGTCCAGCGCTGGTCCTGCTCGGCCAGCCACCGCGACAGCCCGATCAGGAACGCGGCGTTGGCCAGCATGTCGGTCACGGTCGGGCCGGCGGGCAGGGCCCGCAGCTCGACGCGCAGATGCCCGCCCGAGGCCGGGTCGTAGATGGCCCGGTTCCAGCGCCACACGGTGCTTTGGTGCAGCCGCAGCTCCGCCAGGGGTGGCGCGTGCCAGCGGTCCCCGCCGGCAAGCGGGTCGCGGTCGCCGAGGACCGGCAGCAGCGGCTGGTGCAGGTGCACGCTGTCGGTGAACAGCTCCAGCGGCCCGTCGCGCAGCCAGCCGGTGCCGAATGCCATGCGGGCAAGCCGGCGGCGCGGTCCGCGGCCGTCGCGGTCGTCGATGGACTGCTTGCACAGGGCGATGCGGGTCTCTTCCCACAGCCGGTGGCCGAGGAAGGTAGGGGAGTTGCCGGCCGCCGCCAGGACCGGCGCGGTGGCCGCCTGAACCGCGTTGTAGGTGCGCGCAAAGGCGGCCGGGTCGACCCGCAGATGCACCTGAAAGGAGGTGTTGGCGCCCTCCAGGGCGACGTCGTCGCTGGTCAGCTCGAGCGGGTCTGCGCCCGCAATGCGGATGTGGAAGGGGACCTGGCGGAGCCGTCGCAGGCCGCGGTCCAGCGCCCGGTAGCGCGGCAGATCGCTGATCGCCCCGGTGTGCAGGTCGGCGCGGCGCAGCGTGGGCAGGATGCCAATCAGCGCCAGCCGGCCCCCGTGCCCCTGGGCCGCGTCACCCACGCGCTCGAGCAGCAGGCGCAGCTCCTCCTCCAGCGCCGTAAAGGGTCGGCCGGCCAGCAGCGTCGGGGTGGCGTTCAGCTCCAGGTTGAACCGGTCCAGCTCGACGGTGACGCGGGGATCGCCGGCCGCGGCGCGGACGGCCTGGTTCAGCGGCAGCGGCCGGGCGGCGACGTCGACCAGGAACAGCTCCAGCTCGGCACCAAGGGTGACCGGGCCGACCCCGAAGCCGGGCCGCGCAAGCAGCCGACCGAGCGTCGCCAGGCATTGTGTGAGCCGCTTGTCGAAGCGGGCGTAGTCCGCCGCATCGAAGGTTTCTTGCTCGATGTCTGTGCCCATGGCCGGATCCTCCCTGTTCAGCGCATATGAATGCCTGCCTGCCGGGTTGGCTGCTAGCCCCACCAGGTCCACGGCGCGTTCTCGGGCAGCCCGATCCGCCGCCCGGTCAGCACCGTCGGCAGAATCCGGACGTAGCGGGCCTTGGCGCCAGGTGCCCAGGGGTACAGCGGCAGTCGACGCACCCGTGCCAGCTCGCTGGGGTCGGTGACCTGGGTAACCTCGCCGCGGACCAGCACGCTCCAACCGGTGCGGGTCGCCTCGTCGGTCCCGTCGACCTCCAACGCGATCCGGCCGCCGCGGCTGGCCACCTCCAGCTTGGTGCCCTCGTCGGTGCGAAACAGCACGGTGTAGTGGTCAAGGACGAAGTTGACCGGCAGCGCGAGTGGCCCGCGGTCATCGACCAGCACCACCCGACCCAGGTGCTGGCCGGCCAGTAGCTCAAAGCACTCCTGCTTGGTCAGCTCCTCCCAGCGGACCTCCGGCACGGCCCTCACCTCCCTCGGCCATGTGCGCTGCCGGTCGCGCCGCCAACGTCGAACCGAGCCTGACCCCGGCGCACACCGCCGCGGGAGGGCCGAAGGTCCGGCGCCCTGCGGGCCATCCGGCCAGGCTGCTCGCTCGGTCGTCAGCCGGACTGCCGGCAGGCACTGCTGCAAAGACGCTTGCCCCTGCCGACAACGCCCAGACGAACTCCGTTTCCAGCGGCGGCAGCAGCTCCTCCAGGACGCGGGCAGCAACCCGTGGGTGATGCGGTCGACGTCTTCCTGCAGCCGCAGATCAGCGACATCGAGGTTCTCGCCACAGAACTCGCGGCGCAGCAGGCTGAACGCCTCATCGGATAGGAAGTCGACGGCGTTGTCACAGCGTGGACATCGGATGTTCTCCTTCCACGCTGGATGTCATAACGGCCTTACGGCGAGGATTCACCGTGCCGGCACGCTCACCGCAGGGCCGAAGGTCCCGACCTGGCCAGCCGACGGACCCGCTCCGACCGCCCCCGACCGTCACTGAAGCCGCCTGGCAGAGCGCAGGCACATGCCAAATCGGGTTCAGGGCAGGGTCGTGCTGGGTGCCCAGGCTCGGCACGGGCCAAAGGACCGGCCGACGTCGGGTCCAATGGCCCCTGACCCGAGCCTGGTCGCACGGCAGGCTTGCCGCGGCACCCCAGCGACAAGGAGGTCCGGGCTCAACACGGCAAGCACGGCGGTATCCGACCCTGAACCAGTCGGGCCGACCGACAACGAAGGCGAGAGGACATGGACACCCCACCCGGCCACCTGGCGGGCCACCGCTGACCGGTGCGCCAGCCTCCCGCTCCGTCGGCCGACGACGGCACAGAACAGGCGCGCGGCGACGGCGACAGCTAGCCAGTCGACCGCGACCGTAGCCAACCCCAGCGGCCGACGGAGCGCCATCGTTATCACCACTGCATCCCGGACGGAAGGCACCAAAGGGCTCATCCATCCTGGGTCGGCACTCTGTTGGACGGAGCCAGCGACCATGGCCAGCATCTTGCTCATCGAGGAGGGACCTGGCGTCGGACGCCAACTCACCAGCCTGGTCGCGGCGGCCGGCCACCGAGTCCTGCGATGCGGCGGTAGGCCGACCCCGCTGGCCGCCTGCCCGCTGCTGCGCCACGGCCGCTGCCCGCTACCTGATGCCGCCCAGCTGCTGATCTTCGCTTGCCCGCTCGGCCTCCCACTCCGCGGCCGTTCCTACCGCGGCATCCATCTGCTCCGCGCCTACCGTGCCCATCCCAACTACGGACGGCTTCCCCTGGTCCTGGTAGCCGTCGCGCCCCCGCAGGACCTGGAGGGGCCGGGATCGACCGAGCTGGTCGACACGTTCGCGGACTCAGCCGCGGTATTGGCGGCCGTCAACCGCCTGCTGCAACCCACGGGCCACCCGCCTGCCCCACTTGCTGCTGGCCACCACGACGCCGACGTCGGACGCGGGGTCGGCAAGGCTTGGAAGGGGTTATCGATATGGCACGAAGCGCCGCGGCGTTCGGCATGGCCGGCACGGCGCGACGGGCGGGTTGCTAGGACGGAATGCCTCTTTGCGGACAGGCTGGGGCGGTCTATGGTTGCCTCGTTCAAGTGGGGGGCTCACCCTAGGAGGGTGCGATGATGCGGCTCCCCCCAGCCCGACCGCTTGGGCTGCTGGCTGGTCTGGTGGGCGTATGGGCGGCGGTCGCGCTGGTCGCTGCTCCGGCGCTGGCGCACGAGGGCGAGGAGGAGGTTCCCGCGCGGACGCAGGTGCAGACCGCGGTCGCGATCCTGCGCACCCAGCCCGAGCAGATGGACCTGGCCGCCGACCGGATCAACGACGCCACCGAGGCCGAGGACAAAGACGGCGTGGACATCGACCGGGTCGAGCAGGCCAAGCAGGCGCTCGAGGCCGGCGACAAGGCAAAGACCGAGCTGCTGCTGGAGCAGGCGCTGGGCGGCTGCCCAGGCGAGCCGGTCGAAAACCCCACCAAGGTACGCGCCAAGCTGCCCAAGACCCCCTGCCCGACCCCCGCCCACGAGCTGGCGCTGGGCCGGGTCCCCATCGGTGGGACGGCTAAGCCGGCCCTGGTGGCGGTCGGGGCGGTGCTGGTGGTGGGTGGTCTGGTGCTGACGAGGAGCATCCGATGAGCGATGCCACCCTGGACCGCCCGGCCGGCGTTCCGCCGGTCTCGGGCCGCCGGCGGCTGTGGGACGCCCTGGACGAGCGGCTGGGCCTCAAGGGGCTGCAGTATCCGATCCCCGCCCATGCCAACACCCTGGCTTACTCGCTGGGTGGCCTGTCGTTGCTCAGCTTTGTGCTGATGGTGGCCACCGGGGTCTTCCTGACCCAGTACTACAATCCCGACCCGGCCGCCGCCCACGCCAGCGTGCGGCACATCATCACCGACGTGACCGGCGGGGACTTCCTGCGCGCCTTCCACTACTGGGGCGCCATGGCCATGATCGTCCTGGTCGGCCTGCACCTTTTGCGGGTGTTTGTGTCGGCGTCGTTCAAGCGGCCGCGGGAGGGCAACTGGGTGATCGGCGTGGCCCTGGCCGCCCTCACCGCCGGGCTGTTTTTCACCGGCTCGGTGCTGAAGTGGGATCAGGAGTCGCTGGAGGCCCTGGAGCACAACATCGAGGTCGGCAAGCTGCTGGGCCGCTTCGGCTTCTGGTTTTCCGACACCTTCGGCGGCATTGCGCTGCTGACCCGGCTGTACGTGATCCACATCAGCGTCCTGCCGGCGCTGTTCACCCTGGCCGTGGTGGTGCACCTGCTGCTGGTCAAGCGCCACGGCATGGCCCCCTCCCCGTTCCGCCGCGACACCACCAAGGACACCGGGCCGGAGCCGACCCGGCCGTTCACCCGCCACCTGGCCGAGCTCGGCGTGCTCGGCCTGGTCCTGGTCGGGGTGCTGACCTTGTTGGCGGCGCTGCTGCCGCCCGGACATGGGCCGGCGCCGATCGAGGGCATCGAGGTGACCAAGCCGCCCTGGCCGCTGCTGTGGGTGTACCCGGTGGAGGACTGGCTGGGGGTGTCGGGGATCTTGTGGGCGACCCTGGCCATCTTTGTCGCGCTGCTGCTGGTCCCGCTGGTGGATCGCTCCCCCGAGCGCCACCCGCGTCGGCGCCTGCCGGTGGTGATCGCCGCCGGGCTGGTGGTCGCCGCAATCATCGCCATGACCATCTACGCGGCCATCCAGCCGGTCGTCAGCCATATCGAGATGTGAGGGCGTGCGCAGCCGCGTGCAGGTCGTCTTCTGGTCGGCCACGCTGGTCGCGGTGATCCTGCTCGGCGTGCTGTGGACGCTTGCCCAGCGCGTGGGCGCCGGCGGCGCCAGTGTCGAGGATGACGTCCTGCTGGCCGTGGCGGGCGCTGGGCTGGCCGCCGCGTTGCTGGTGGCCGCCCGGATTGTGGTCGTGGTGGGGCGGCTACGGCGGCGCTCTTCGGGGGAGGATGAGCGGTAAGCGCCCGTGGGTTATTGACCAGCGTGGATAGGAGAACCGTGGGGGCCAGTGTCGCCGCGAATGCTCATCGGTCGTGGACGAGCTTGAGCGAATCTTGAGGATCCCTCGACCTGGATCTTGAAGCGACCGTCGTAGCCTGACCCTACGCAACTGGACCGCTGGGACCGGCGGCCATGCTGGTTCCGCAGTGAAGGAGGAACCCGCGATGATGTGGGGATGGAACGGTTGGAGCTGGTGGGGCTGGGTCCTGATGAGCTTCTCGATGGTCGCCTTCTGGGGGCTGGTCATCTGGGGGATCGTGGCGTTGTTTCGCCGGTCGGGTGACGGCCGGCCCGAGCGGCCCGACCCGGAGCGGATCCTGGCCGAGCGATTCGCCAGAGGCGAAATCGACGAGGAGGAGTACCACCGCAAGCTCCAGACCCTACGATCCACCAACGGGCGGCCGGCGAACCTCTCAGGCTCGCCCTGACCACACATCGGAAGCCAGTCATGCGCGGCAACAGCGCGCAATCGCGGGGCGGGCGGCAGCCCGCCCCCCAGCCTCGTGCGCTGGTAGTCGAGGATGAGCCGCCGCTGGCCCGGCTGGTCGCCGGCTACCTGGAGCGCGAGGGGTTCCGGGTCAGCAGCTGTGCGGACGGCGAGCGGGCGGTCGAGCTGACCCGCGAGCAGGATCCCGAGGTGATCGTGCTGGACCTGATGCTTCCGGGCGTGGACGGCATCGAGGCCTGCCGGCGGATCCGGGCCTTCAGCGACGCCTACATCGTGATGCTGACCGCTCGGGCCGGGGAGGCCGACAAGATCGTGGGTCTGTCGACCGGTGCCGACGACTACGTCACCAAGCCGTTCTCGCCGGGTGAGCTGATGGCCCGCGTCCGCGCGATGCGCCGGCGGCCCCGCACGCCTCGCCCGGACCAGGCGCCTGTGCGCTGCTTCGGTGATCTAGTCCTGGACCCGGCCGCCCGGCAGGTGCGTCGCGGCGATCGACCGGTAGAGCTGACCCGCCTGGAGTTCGACCTGCTGGCGGCGCTCTCGGAGCGGCCGCGGGTGGTGCTCAGCCGCCGCCAGCTCCTGGAGCGGGCCTGGGGCGCGGACTGGGTGGGCGACGAGCACCTGGTCGAGGTGCACATCGCCAACCTGCGGCGCAAGCTCGGCGATGACCCCCACGACCCGCGGTACGTCTGCACCGTGCGGGGGATCGGCTACCGCATGGGACCGGGACGGTGAGCGCCGACCGTGGCCGGCGCAGCCTGGCCGCCCGCCTGTTCGCCGCCCAGCTGCTGGTGATCGTGGCCGGCAGCCTGACCCTGGCCGCGGTGGCGCTGGCGGTGGCGCCAGGGCTGTTCCGCCTCCACGCCCGCCAGGCGTTCACGGTCCTCCCCCCCGAAGCCACCGCCCACCTCCAGCGCGGGTTCGAAGGCGCGCTGCTGCTCGCCCTCGGCCTGGCGGTCGCGGCCTCGCTGGTCACCGCGCTGGCCGCCAGCTGGCTGCTGGCGCAGCGGCTCACCCAGCCCATCCGAATCCTGGCCGATACCGCCGAGCGTATCGGCGCCGGCAGCTACCACGCACGGGTGCCCATCCCCGCCGGCGATGACGAGGTGGCCGGGCTCAGCAGCGCCTTCAACCGGATGGCGCAGGCGCTGGAGTCGACCGAGCGCCGCCGCCAGGCGTTGCTGGCCGACCTCGCCCATGAGCTGCGCACCCCGCTGGCCACCCTGGAAGCCTACGTCGAGGGGATTGCCGACGGCGTGGTGGCGGCCGACCACGACGCCTGGCGGGTGCTGCAAGTCGACCCGGCCGCGCTGGTGGCCCGGGCGGCCCAGGCCGCCCAGCCGGCCTACCAGGCCAAGGGCGTCACCCTCAAGGCAAGCATCGACCGTCCGCTTTCCCTGGTCAGCGCCGATCCCGACCGCCTCGGTGAGGTGCTCGACAACCTGCTCGGCAATGCCCTGCGCCACACCCCCGAACGCGGTGAGGTGGAGGTCACCGCCACCCAGCGCGGGAATGAGGTGGAGCTGTCGGTGCGCGACACCGGTGAGGGAATCCCTCCGGAGCTGCTGGACCGGGTGTTCGAGCGCTTCTTCCGGGTCGACCCGGCCCGCACCCGCAGCGACGGCGGCAGCGGGCTCGGGCTCACCATCAGCCGGGCGATCGTGGAGGCCCACCGCGGGCGGGTCTGGGCCGAAAGCGGCGGCCTGGGCCGTGGCGCCCGGCTCGTCGCCCGCCTACCGACCATCCCCTCGCGCACCGGAGACAGCGGTCGACCCACCCACCGAGTCGGAGACAACCGCCCACGGGAGGGACCCGCGCCGACTATCGCCGAGTAGTCCCGTGGCCAACCCGGTTTGGGCAGCGGTCCCGCAGTTCTCGCGGGGGCTGCGATGCCTCGACCCTCTACGGCCCCCCGTGTCTAGCGAGCCGAACAGCTCCCTTGAAGGGGGCCGTTAGACCATATGACATACCCTAGTAGGGTATTAGGGTGACGTTGCTGGCCACGATGGCCGATGTACCAGACGTCAGGTCAGCACGTGGAGGTGCGCGATGGCCCGAGTTCCGCTCGCACGCCGGAACCTGCTCGCCGAGCCACGCCGCCTGCTGGCCGGGGTGGCCGGCATCGGCCTGGCGCTGATGCTGATCCTGCTGCTCGGCGGCCTCTGGGCCGGCATCCAAGCCCAGTCGGCCCAGTACGTGGACGCCACGGGTGCCACGCTGTGGGTCCTGCCGCCCGGCACCCGCACCCTGTTCGCCGAGGGCACCCAGCTGCCCACCAGCACGCTCACGGCTGTCCGGGCGATCCCCGGGGTGGACTGGGCCACGCCCGCATGGGGCCAGTACGCCATCCTCAACCTGCACGAGCGCAGGGCCGCCGTGGTGCTGGTCGGCTCGGCGCCGGCCAACCCGGTGGGACCTGGGCGCTGGCCCGCGGCCGCGCCCCGGCCGCCGACAGCGAAGTCGCCATCGACCGGGTCCTGGCCGCTAAGCATGGCCTGGGCCTGGGCGACCGCCTGGCCGTGGCCGACCGCAGCTACCAGGTAGTAGGGATCACCCGCCACGCCGGCTTCATGACCGGCTATTTATTCGCCACCCACCGCGCGGTCCAGACCCTGCTCGGGGCGCCCGGCAAGACCAGCGCGATCCTGGTCGGCACCGACCAGCCCACCTCCGTCCGCGACATGCTGGCCGCCAGCGGCCTGGCCGTGGTCGACACGCCCACGCTGCATCGCACGGCCGTTGAACTCAACACCAGGGTGTTCGGGTCGCCGCTCAAGCTGATGGTGGCGATCGCGTTCGCCGCCGGCGTGCTGATCGTAGCGCTCACCGTCTATGCCCAGGTGGCCGAGCGCCGCCGTGAGTACGGCATCGTCAAGGCCCTGGGGGCCAGCAGCCGTCGCCTGGTCGCCCTTGCCCTGGTCCAGACTCTGGCGCTGTCTGGCCTTGGCCTGGCCGCCGGTGGGCTGCTGCTGGCCGCCAGTCGGACGCTGCTCGGCTGGCTGCGTCCCCAGTTCGAGGTCGTGATCACTCCCGGCCTGCTGGGCCAGGCGGTGGGGGCGGCGCTGGTCATAGCACTGCTGGCCGCGATCATCCCCGCCCGCCGCCTAACCCGCCTGGACCCGGCCGCCGCCTACCGAGGTGCATGACCATGGCCACCATCACGCCCAGCCGGCGATCCCAACGGTCCACCAACCATAGCAAGCAGATGTACACGATGTTGCTGGGTAGCGCGGCCGTGGCGGTCGTCCTGGTCGCCGCCCTGACGGCCTGGGCGGCACAGCTCGGCGGCGGCGCCTGGCTGCCGGTGCTCGCTCCGTTCGCGCTGGTGCTGGCCGTCCCCTTCGCTGCACTGGCGTGGCTGTACAGGGCCGAGGACGCCAGCGAGCCGGCCCAGGCATCCAGCAGCCCCGGCAAGCAGTCCAGCCCGCTGTGGGGTCGGGTTCGGTTCGGCCGTGGGGTGCCGCTGGCCCGCCGCAACCTGTTCCAGGACCGCCGCCGGGTGCTGCTGTCGACCGGCGGGGTCGCCGTGGCGTTGCTACTGGTCTTGATCCTTGGGGGAATCTTCGCCGGGGCCATGCGCCAGCTCACCAACTACATCGACCACACCCACGCCGACCTGGTCGTCTCCCAGGCCGGGGTCACCACCATGCACATGAGCACCTCGGTGCTGCGCCCCGTCATCGCCGACCGCATCCTGGAGACCCCCGGGGTCGCCTGGGTCGAGCCCATCCGCTACACCACCGGCATGGTCAGCTCGGCGGCCGGCCAGTCGGCCAGCTACGTGATCGGCTACGAGCCCACCGCCCGCCACGCCGGCCCCTCGCGGCTAGTCACTGGCCGGCCACCCGGGCCCCGCGAGGCCGTCGTGGACCGGCAGGCGGCCGACCAGCTCCGCCTCCGGGTGGGCGCGACCGGGTCCGCGTCCTCGGCCAACCCTTCACCCTGGTCGGCTTGTCGACCGGTGGGACCAACATCGCCAACACCACCGTCTTCATCACCACCAGCGACTTCGCCCGCCTGCGCGGCCCCACCCAGGCCTATGTACTGGTCGGCGCCCGCCCAGACGTCAACCCCGGCGTGCTCCGGGCAGCCGCGACCGCCTACCTTCCGGCTGCGGAGCAGGAGATGCAACAGGCCGCCTATTCAACGGGCGTGCGGGCACTGACGCTTATTGAGAAGGCAATCGCACCCGACGAAGCCTTAGAACTGGGCGTCCGGGCAGCTGCCTTCTGTGTCCTCAACAGCTTCATTGATCACGCCAAAGGGCTAGACGACTGCCCTACCCCCCAACGGCGCACGGGCCGAGGAGTTACGGCAGCATGACCTCATGCTCCAGCCGGTCCGGCTGCCCTCGTCGACGCAAACCGGACCCTTGCGCCGCCCGCCATGGCGTCGAGCTTGCTGCCCGGATCACGGAAGACGACCGCGCCCTCGTCGAGGGCGTAGTTGACCGGGAAGATCACCGGCCCGGCGGGGTCGGTAGGGGCCAGGTGGCCCAGGTAGCGCTCGGCGAGCAGCTTGTGGCATTCGACGTCGGTCGGTTCATGCCGGCGGTCGTCGCGCACGGGTTGGTCCCTCCTTGACGGCGGACAGGGCTGCACGGCAAAGGTCCCGGGCCTGCCGGGACTTCCGACCCTACGGCCGAGGCTCTAGAGCGTCCATCCTGCTCGTCATGTTCGTTCGCTACTATCTGGAGCTCCCGCTCCCACATGAGCGGGTGGAACAAGCGCTGCTTGGCTCGCCGCCCGAGTGGGTGGCGGCCTTGGCCGGCCAAGCCCAGCAGCGCGGCGACGGCCTGCGCGCCGAAGTCGGGGTCGGGCCGCTGGGCGACCGGCTCGGCCGGCGGGTCGCCGTCCGGCTCGGCGAGCCGGTCCGCTTCCCCTCCATGACGTCGCTGCCCCTGACCTGGCAGCCGCTTGGGTTGGAGGGACTGCTGCCCC
>WNGB01026641.1_pt1 | contig 12216 bp, 14 predicted proteins | sample 5400681 | NCBI WGS metagenome assembly WNGB01 (sample SAMN13153367, study PRJNA577476) | soil metagenome | isolation source: 115 cm soil or saprolite under grassland replicate 2 | place: USA:California | collected 2016-06-15 | reverse complement strand
CGGACGACATCGTCGAGCGTGGCGGGCAGGCCCACGCCGTACGCGTCGATCTCGGTGACCGGGATTCCGTCGAGTCGCTGGTTCAGGAGGGCGTCGACACGTTCGGCCGGCTGGACATTCTGCACAACAACGCCGCTGCCACCCACCTGGCAGCCACGCGTGACCTGAACGTCGCGGACATGGACCCGGAGGTCTGGGACGCGACCATGCGGATCAACCTGACCGGAACGATGCTCGCCACCAGGTTCGCCCTGCCTCACCTGGTCGCTGCCGGAGGCGGAAGCATCGTGAACACGTCCTCGGGTGCCAGCCTCGGCGGCGACCTCGGGCACACCGCCTACGGGGTCTCCAAGGCAGCCATCAACGCCCTCACCCGTTACACGGCCGCCCAGTACGGCAAGGCCGGGGTCCGATGCAACGCCATCGCTCCCGGGCTGATCGTCACGCCAGCGTCGGCGGACAACTACGCCGGACCGAACGGCGAGATGATGCTTCGCCACCTGCTCACTCCGAGGCTCGGGCTGCCCGGCGACATCGCCTCGATGCTGGTCTTCCTGTGCTCGGACGAGGCGGCGTTCATCACCGGTCAGGTCATCAGCGTCGACGGCGGCTCAGGCAGCCACCTGCCCCATGTTGCCGACATCCGGGCCCTGCAGGCCGCGGCGGGCTCGAGCGGATGACAGCCCCGGACCTGGCAGTAGACCGCCTCACGGTGTCCGTCGTGGGAGGAACCGGCGCGCAGGGTCGTGGGCTCGCTCGCCGCTTCGCCTCGGCCGGGCTGTCAGTCGTGATCGGTAGCCGCAACGCGGATCGAGCCCACGAGACCGCACTCGCCGTCGCCACGGCGACCGGGGGCTGCGTCTCGGGTTCCGCCAACGAGGCTGCTGCCCGGGCTGGCGACATCGTGATCCTTGCCGTCCCGTGGACGGGACACCGGGAGTTGCTCTGCCAGCTGGCGGAGGCTCTCGCGGGCAAGATCGTCGTCTCCTGCGTGAACCCGCTGGGATTCGACAAGCACGGTGCCTTCGCCCTGCCGGTCGAGGAGGGCTCGGCCGCACAGCAGGCCTCGGCGCTCCTCCCGAAGAGCCGAGTGGTCGCCGCGTTCCACCATGTCAGCGCTGCCCAGCTGGACGACCCGACCATCGACTCGATGGCCCTCGACGTGCTGGTGCTGGGCGAGGACCGGGAGGCCATCGAGCTGGTCCAGTCGCTGGTCGGCGCCCTACCCGGCATGAGGGGCGTGTACGGCGGACGGCTGCGCAACGCCCATCAGGTCGAGGCCCTGACCGCCAACCTGATCAGCATCAACCGACGCTACAAGGTGCACTCCGGCCTCCGGGTCACGGAGCTCTGAGGATCCAGCGTGTCAGCAGGTCGGTCCCGCTACCAGCTCACCAGCGCGGTTCTGATGGTCTCCGTCGGGTCATTCTCATTGCTGCAGTCGTCGACACCAGCCAGACGACGGTGACCTGGGTGCTCACAGCGTACCTGCTCTCGGCGTCCGTCTGCACCCCGCTGCTGGGTCGGCTCGGCGACGTAGCCGGCAAGAAGCGGATGCTGGTGCTCACCCTTGTGGCGCTGTCGGTCGGCTCGTTGATGGCCGCGCTGTCGGGGAGCATCGGATGGCTGATCGTCGCCCGCACGGTCCAGGGGGCGGGCGGGGGCGTGCTTCCCCTGTCGTTCGGCATCATCCGGGACGAGTTCCCGAGGGACAAGGTCAACAGCGGGCTGAGCGTCGTCGCGTCCCTGGCCGCGGTCGGGTTCGGGATCGGGATCGTGGCCGCCGGACCGATCGTCGAGGCGCTGAGCTATCACTGGCTCTTCTGGATCCCCATGGTCACCACCGCGCTTGCCGCGTTGGGAGCAGTGACGCTCGTGCCCGAGTCGCCGGTGCGTACGGAGGGGCGCATTCCACTGCTGCCGGCGGCCCTGCTGTCGGCCTGGCTGCTCGCGCTGCTCCTGGGCCTGAGCCAGGGCAATCACTGGGGCTGGGGATCCGTCGGGGTGCTGACCCTGTTCTCCGGGACAGTCTTCCTCGCGGTCGCCTGGATCGTCGTCGAGACGGGAGTGTCGGTTCCGTTGATCGACATGGAGATGATGCGCCGGCGCGGGGTTTGGACGGCCAATGCAGTCGCCGGCTTCGTGGGCTTCGGCGTCTATGCGTCGTTCGGGTTCCTGCCCCAGTTCCTGCAGACACCCTCCGAGGCGGGCTACGGGTTCAGCGCCACCCTCACCGAGTCCGGACACCTGCTGCTGCCCTCCGCCGTGGCCAGCTTCCTGATGGGATTCATGACCGCGCGGTTCGTGAGGAGGTTCGGCACCCGCGTCGTCGTCATCTCCGGGACCCTGTCCGGCGCCGCCGCCTTCGCCTCGATCGCCCTCTGGCACGACGCCACCTGGCAGGTGTTCGCCGCCACCACCTTCCAGGGCATCGGCTCCGGCCTGGTCTTCTCGAGCCTCGCCGGCGCGGTGATCGCGGCCGTGCCGCCGGACCAGACCGGCGTCGCGAGCGGGATGAACGCGAACATCCGCACCATCGGCGGCTCGGTCGGCTCCGCGGTCATGGCAGGGGTGGTCACGGCTCGGCTGGGTCCCACAGCGGTCCCCGTCGAGAGCGGTTATGTGATCGGATTCGTGGTGCTAGCCGCCGGGATGGTGCTGGCCGCCGCAGCCGCCGCCTTCATGCCCGATACCCGTGACCAGCCCGCCCGCGACGCGCTCGAGGATGCCAACAACGCGAGTCTGGCCATGGTCCCTGGCGGTCCAGCGTTGATGGAACGCAGAGCCGAAATGCGTACCCGTCTAGGTAAGAACACCGTCGCCACGAGCTCTCCCGCAGCTGATCGTTGAGCCAACGGATCGTTCGCAATCCCGCCGACACATCCGATGAGGGGCACGGAGGTACCAGATGAACCAGATCATGAAGCCGAAGCCGAAGCCGGCGCGGCCCGCCTCGCTCGACACCCGGACGCCCTCGGGGCGCGTCCTCCCCTACTGATGACACCTTGAGGTAAGACCCATGTGCGAGCACACCCCCGACTGCCCCACCGCTGACACGCGAGAAGCCTGCACTGCCCACGTGGTCGCGCCGCATCACGAGCAGGGCTGGTGCCTGCTGTGCAACGGCGTGATCCGCTTCGACGACGGCGGAGCCATCCTGCCGGACGGCTCGGTGCTCGCTCCCCGTCGACACGCCCTGACTGCCTGAGTGTGGTTGGAACGAGTGGTCGCGATGTCCGAGCACAGCAACCCGATCTGGGCGGGCCGGCGGCCCGCCGCACGCTCGCTGCCGTCAGGGGTCGAGCTCACCTACGTCCGCTTCGCTGCGCTGGGCGACTCCGCGACCTGCGGCATCGGCGACCCTTCGGAGGACGACACCTGGCGTGGTTGGGCCCGTCTCCTGGCAGACGCGATCGGAGCCGGCCACGACATCTCGTTCTGCAACCTCGCGGTCCCCGGCTCCACGGCAGCCGACGTACGCCGCGACCAGCTCGCGGACGCGGTACGGCACCACCCCCACCTGGCGTCCTTGATCGTCGGTCTCAACGACACCATGCGCACCACCTGGGACCCCGCTGTGGTCCGGGAGAACCTGCTCGCCTGCGCCGGGGCTCTCGCCGCGGAGCACGCGGTCCTGCTGACGGTTCGCTTCCATGACCACTGCCGGGTCCTGAGACTCCCGAAGCCTCTCGCACGGGTCATGTCGCGAAGGATCTCTGCTCTGAACGAGATCTACGACGAGATCCACCAGAGGTACGGCGGCATCCGGGTCGACCTCTCCGAGATCCAAGAGGTCTACGACCGCGAGTTCTGGTCGATCGACCGGCTGCACCCCTCCGAGCTCGGCCACCGCACCCTGGCGCACCGGTTCGCCGTGCTTCTCCGCGATCGCGGCCTCTGCTTCGACCCACCCTCGGTCACGCCCACCCACCCTGTCGCGACTCCGCTGGAGAACGCCCGCTGGGTCGTCACCCAAGTCGCCCCCTGGGTCGGCCGCCGGGCCCGAGAGCTCGGCCCAACACTCGCTCGAACGGCGCTGGAACGGATCCGGACCTGGCGCCGGCCGTGACCGGCCCGGCGCAACCCTTCGTTCCCACCCTCCCGGCGGCGAGCACCGGGGGGCCGAGCACCCCCAGCGTCCAGCTCCGGATCGGAGTCCGGGAGGTCCAGCAGTCCGAGAAGCGCGCCTACGTGCGCAGGATCGCCGTTCCGGTGTGCAGCACCTACGCCTCGAGGGTCGACGCGATCGCAGCTTCGAACAGTTTGTCCTTGGACTCGAAGTGTTTGTAGGAGCTGCCGAAGTCGACGTCCGCGGCGTCGGTGACCCCCCGACCGTCGCGGCAACGTCAACACCGTCGAGCGAACCGAGCGAACGATTCGGGTCGGCCGCCGCGACATCTTGGTGACCGGGGCCAGGAGCGCCCCATCGCGCGATTCACCAGGACGACGCTGAAGGCCGCCCGGCAGCGAGCACGGAGCAGAAGTTCGCAAACCGGACCCGAGCCCCCGGGTCGTGCGACCCCGGCAGGTCGCCATGCGTGATCAGCCCGGTCACCTGGATGAAGGCGAAGACGTAGACCAGGTCGAAGAACAGCTCCAGGGTCGTCACCCGGTCGCCCTCGCCGGAGGCTGCGATGCTCATCGACGGGGGCAGGGGGTGCCTCGCGCGTGTCATGGGGCCAGCATGCTCCGTCACAACCGGGAGGTTGTGCTCGACCGCTGTCATCAGCTCGAACCCAGACAGGTTGTAGCAGCCGTCGCCGCAGCCAACGACGACCGTACGGTCCGGATGCGCCGCCTTTAGCCCGATCGCGCCGTTGGTGTGCCCGGCCATCGGTCCAAACTCGCCGGCCTTGCGGAAGTTCTGCCCTTCCTCGAGCTCGACGTAGTAGGCCAGCCAGGCCAGGTGCGCGCCAGCGTCGGCCAGCAGGATCGCACCCGGTGGGAGCCATCCGGCCGATCACTTGGGCCATCTCGCCGGGGTGCAGCGAGTCGGTCAGGTGGAGGATGTGCCGCTTCCCCCAGTCCTGGCCGTTGACGGTGACAGGTTCGACCGGCCCGACCTTGGGGTCTAGCGCCGCGTACAGCGCGGTCATGGCGACCCGGGCGTCGGAGACCAGCGCATAGTCGGCCTTGTAGGCCTTGTCGATCTCGTCCTTGGAGATGTTGATGTGGATCAGGGTTTGTCCTTGAACAGCGTCTCGTGGTAGTTGAAGGTCGCGTGCTGGTTGAACGCGTTGCCAACCGCGAGGACCACGTCGGCCTCCTGGAACGCCTTCCAGGCGCTCGCGTGCCCGCTGTCGCAGAACACCCCGACGCACAGCCGGTGGCCTTCGCTGACGATCCCCTTGCCGTCCTAGGTGGTCAACAGCGGGATCTGGAACCGTTCGATGAACCGTTTGACATCGGTCTCGGCGTGCGCGCGGATCGCTCCGAAGCCGACCAGTGCGACGACCTTCTTCCCGCGGTGCAGCGCGTCGGCGAGTGCCTCGGCGGCCCCCTCCACGTGAACCGGGTCGGGAACCACTGGTTTCAGGTCGAGCCTGATGCCGTGGTAGTTGGTGACCTTCTGGCTGTGGTGGGTGAGGTTCTCGGGGACCGTGATGTGCACCGGCCCCGGCCGGCCCTCGAAGGCCAGGTTGACCGCTTCCTCGAGGATGTCGCAGGTTTCCTCGATCCGGGTGATCAGGAATGACCCCTTGGTGGTCGCGGCGAACATGTCCAGGGAGTTCGGGGTTCGGTTCCACCCGGAGGTCTCGTTCAAAGAGCCCCGGCCCTTCCACTCCATCGAGGCGTACCCCGAGACGCCGAGCACCGGGTAGGAGTCGCTCATCGCGACCGCCAGACCGGAGAATAGGTTGAACGCGCCCGGGCCGGCGGTGGCGAAGCAGACACCGAGCTTGTCGGTGTACATCGCGTAACCGCACGCCATAAAGGAGGCGGCCTGCTCGTGTCGGGTGATGATGCCGCGGATGTTCTTGGACTGGTTCAGCGCCAGCATCAGCCCTGCGGCGTTCTCACCCGCTCCACCGAATGCTGCCTCGACGCCGATCCCTTCGAGACCTTTGACGATCGCTTCGTAGACCTTGTAGTCCGTCATCTGCGAACCCCGCATCCGCCGGCCCGCTCCGATGGTGGGCCTGTCCATTCAGACTAGGCAGGGCCCGGCACCGGCCCCTATAGCCATTTGTGCCTATTGACGTGTGTTTCGCCAGAGAGACAACGGATCCCCGGGTGATAAGGGGGTTCTTGTCTCCACAAGCCGGGGCTGCCCCATCCGTTCAGTCGCCGCGCAGGCGTTCCTCAAGCGTCTCCCAGATGCCGTGCAGTGTCCCCTTGGGGGAGCTGCTGTAGTGCGGCAGCGCCCAGCGGGTGATCTTCGCGTCGATGACGCTCGGGCGCCGTGAGTCGAGCGCCGCGGCGTATACACTCCGGAACTCCTCCAGGGAGTCCACGGTGTACCCGTCTGCCCCGCAGGCGTGGGCATAGGCGGCGAAGTCGGGTGCTGCGAGCTCGACGAGACCGGTCTTGGCGTAATTCGCGAGCTGGTAGAGCTTGACGAGCTTGAACTGGGCGTCGTTGAAGATCACCCAGATCACCGGCAGGTTGTTCTCGACCGCGGTCATCAGCTCGAACCCGGCCATCGCGTAGCAGCCGTCCGCAGCCGACGACGACGGTGCGGTGCGGCTGGGCGGCCTTCAGCCCGATGTCGGCGTTGGTGTGGGCGGCCATCGGCCCGAACGTGCCGCACTTGCAGAAGTTTTGCCCCTCCTCCAACTCCAGGTAGTAGCCGAGCCAGGCGAGGTGGGCGCCGGCGTCGGCGAGGATGACCCCGCTGGGTGGCAGCATGGCGCCCATCATCTGGGCGAGCTGTCCGGGGTGGATGTTGCCGGTGACATGTGGGATGTGCCGGGCCTGGTAGTCCTGGCCGTCGACGTCCACCGGGGGCAGCGGGCCGATCTTGGCCGCGAGGGCGTCGGTGATCGCGGCGAGCCCTGGCCGGGCGTCGGAGACCAGACCGTGGTCGACGGGGTAGAACTTCCCGATCTCCTCGGCGCTGATATTGACCTGGATCAAGGTCTTGTCGTCAAAGAGGTCCTCGCTCAGCCCGAAAGTTGCGTGCTGATTCAGCGAGTTGCCGACCGCGAGGACCACGTCCGCCTCCCGGAACGCTTTCCAGGCGCTGGCGTGGCCGCTTTCGGAGAACACCCCGACGCACAGCCGATGGTCCTCGGCGATCACCCCCTTGCCGTCCAACTTGGTGACCACCGGCACCTGGAATCGTTCGGCGAACCGTTTCACCTCTCCCTGCGCGCCTCCATGGACGGCGCCGAACCCGGCGAGCAGCAGCACCCTGCGCCGCCCTGCCAGTGCTGTGGCGAGCGCCGCGGCGATCTCCTCAACGGCCACGGTATCCGGCTGCGGCGGCGTGGCGCTTAGCCGCGGGTCGTGGTAATCGGGCACGTGGACGTGCGGGTGGGTGAGGTTCTGCGCCACGGCCACTTGCACTGGGCCGGGGCGACCTTCGAGGGCGATGTTGACGGCTTCCTCGAGCAAGTCGCAGGTCTGGTCCACGTCGGTGATCTTGAAGGATCGCTTGGTGGTGGCGGCGAACAGCGCCTGGGAGTCCGGTGTCGGGTTTCGCCCCGAGGTGTCGTTGACCGCGCCGCGGCCCTCCCACCGGGTGTCGATGTACCCGGTGAGCGCGAGCACTGGGTAGCAGTCGCTCATCGCGACGGCCAGCCCGGTGATCATGTTGAACGCGCCAGGCCCGACCGTGGCGAAACAGACCCCGAGGTTCTTAGTGAACATCGAGTACCCGCATGCCATGTACGCGGCCGCCTGTTCGTGGCGAGTGAGGATGGGCAGGATTGTCTTCGACCGGTCCAGGGCGAGGGTGAGGCTGGCGATGTTCTCGCCGTTGCCTCCGAACGCGGTCTGCACCCCGAGGCTTTCCAGGCCACGGACGATCGCCTCGTAGACCTGCATGACGAATCCCCCGTCGCGTGCGCGGCGCGTTACCCGCATGGTTAGGATCCTCGCGATTGGTCGGTTGCGTCAACGTTGACTTGGGTTCCACAACTGACAACAACCCGCCGGAGCGCGGTTTGTCCAAGCAGGGCTGGTGAGTGATACCGACGACTCTAAGGCGGCACCGTGTCAGAACCGCCCGAGCTCCGAGTCCGCGGAACTGCTCCGCGAGCACGCTTCGGAGAGCATGGGCCCGGCAGCCCTCTTGTACTACTCGATGAGGGACGTTTCCATCGACCGACCGCCAACGCTCGACGTCGGGCAAGGACGGGCGCTGTTCGCGGTCCAAGAGGGATTCGACCAGCCTGAGCCTGTCAAGTTTCCTGTGTAAGTCGTTCTGATTGATTGTTGTACTTTCCTACTTGAGGTACTTCTCGACCCGGTCGGGAAAGGCCATCGCGAGCGCTCCGAACGCGGCCTTCCAGCCGGTGACTTTTGTTGTACTTTCCTACTTGAGGTACTTCTCGACCCGGTCGGGAAAGGCCATCGCGAGCGCTCCGAACGCGGCCTTCCAGCCGGTGACTTGGGCGCCCTCGACGAGCTTGGGCTTGGCCTTTCGCTTGTTCGCGGGCGTCCCGCGCTCCTTGGCTCGTTCGCGGGCGCGCTTGTCCTCGATGTCGCGGATCGCCAGCCACAGCAGCTTGATCGCGGCGTCGTCGCTGGGGAAGTGGCCGCGGTTCTTGATGATCTTGCGCAGCTGGAAGTTCAAGCTCTCGATGCTGTTGGTCGTGTAGATGACCTTGCGCAACGCGGGCGGGAACTCCAGAAACGGGATGAACCGCTCCCAGGCGCTCTCCCAGGTCTTGTAGGCCGCCGGGTACTTCTTGCCCCACTCGGAGTCACCGAACGCGATCAGCTCGGTCTCGGCGGCCTCGACGGTCGGGGCGGTGTAGATCGGCCGCAGCGCCGCGGCCACGGCCTTGCGGTCGGCGTAGGGCACGAACCGCATCGCCGCCCGAATCAGATGCACCACACACGTCTGCACGGTGGTCTTGGGCCAGGTGGCCTCGATCGCCTCCGGCAGGCCGACCAGGCCGTCGCAGCACACGATCAGCACGTCGCGCACGCCGCGGTTGCGCAGCTCGGCGCACACCCCGGCCCAGAACTTCGCGCCCTCGGTGCTCTCCACCCAGATCCCGAGCACATGCTTGACCCCGTCCAGGTCCACCCCGACGGCGATGTGGGCGGCCTTGTTGCGGACCTGGTGCCCGTCGCGGACCTTCACCACCAGCGCGTCGAGGTAGATGATCGGGTAGATCTCCTCCAGCGGTCGAGACTGCCAGGCCTTGACCTCCTCGAGCACCGCGTCGGTGATGTTGCTGATCGTGTCCCGAGACAGCTCCACCCCGATCGTGCGGGCGAGATGGTGCTCGATGTCGCGCACCGTCATCCCGCCGGCGTACAGGCTGATGATCATGCCGCTCAGCCCGTCGTCTACCTCCCGGGCGCCCTTAGGCACCAGCCGCGGCTCGAACGTCCCGTTCCGGTCCCGCGGCGTGGCCAGCTCCACCGGCCCCACCTCGGTGCGCAGCGTCTTCGAGGTCGACCCGTTCCGGCTGTTCGGGTTCCCCGACCGCTCATGGCGCTCGTAACCCAGATGGTCGGCCTGCTCGACGGCCAGGCCACGTTCGAGGACCGCCTTGATCATCTCCGGCACGAACCCGCCCTCACCGGTCAACCGCAACGAGCCCGCGTCGACCTGCTCGAACAGGCCGTCGAGCAGCCCCGCCTCGGTCATCTGCTGCACCATCTCCCGAGCGCTCACAGGCTGCGGGCCGGGATCGCCGAACACCGACTCGGTCTCATTCGCCGATGAGCCCCCCGAGACCATCGGCCCGGACTTCTCGTTCACAGTGGTCACGTTCATCACTCCAGTTCACTACTGGAACAACTTCCACAGACCATCTGACACGCCCGCCACCAGCGCTGAGCTGCGCGGAGCGACCAACGGCACCAGATGGACCAACGAGCAGCTGCTGTTCCACATGTTGTTCGGCTACCTGCTCACCCGGAACCTTCTTCCGCTGGTGAAGGCGTTCGGCCGCCTTCCCCGGTTCTGGTCGCGAGGGTTCGCAGCCGCGCTCGACGCCGCAAGCCGACCCTTCCACGTCATCAACTACGTGGGTCCGCTCGGCGGAGCCAGGCTGCTGGGCCATGCTCGCATGGAAGACCTCCTGGACCGGGTCATCGACAGCCTGATTCGATCGCTGAACCACGCCAGCCAGGCCCAGCTCGACCGCGGGATGCACTTCCCGGTCGGCCGGGACCCCTACTTCCGCGACTTCATGACCCTGCGGCAGGTCTACCACTACGCCACCCAGCACTACCGGCACCATCGCAACCAACTCACTCTCTCGAACGCCGCGCCTATTGCTCCGCCCGGCCCAGAGGCCCCGGTGGTTGACCGGCCGCGGCGGGCCGAGCGGCCCAAGCCTCGCGTGGAGGGTCTGTCCCCGCGCGACGCGGCCACGGTCTATGACTGCATCGGCCGGCTCCAGGACACCCAGCGGGTCTTCGAGACGCCGGCGTTGGCCTGGCTGACCGCCGATGGTCGGCTGGCCGACGCTCGGTCTGTGGTGGAGATCGGGTGTGGGACCGGACGGTTTGCCCGGGAGCTGCTCACGGATGTCTGTGGCGCCGAGTGCCGCTACATCGGCTTGGACGTGAGCCCGCGGATGTGCCGGATCGCATCCGCGAGGCTGGCGCCGTGGCCCGACCGGGCCCGGGTGCTGTTGTACGACGGTTCGGTCCCGCTTCCCCTGCATGTCGCCTCGGCCGACCGTGTCGTCGCCGCGTTCCTGCTGGACCTGCTTCCCACCCAGTACGGGCGGGAGCTCCTCGCCGACGCCCACCGGGTCCTCGCGCCGGATGGTCTCCTTTGCCTGGCCAGCCTCACCTACGGCACCACGCCGGCCAGTCGCGCGTTCTCCACCGCCTGGAGCAGCCTCGCGCGACGCGCTCCCGAGCTGGTGGGCGGATGCCGGCCGGTGGTGCTGGCGGAGTTGCTGGAGCCGGGCCGTTGGGCGGTCCACACCGATACCACCGTCACCGCATGGGGCTTCCCGGCGGAAGTCCCGGTCGCGACACGGCAGGAATGAGGGTCACGATGCCCGCCGGATCGAGGGTGTCAGCGTCGATCGACGTGGCCGCACCTGCTTCCCCGGATCTTCGCCGTCCTCGCCGACCCACGGCGCCACGGCGAGATCGACGGATCGGACACGATCCGCCGCTGCCTCAACGGGCCGGCTCGGCTGAGCCTCGGTTCGGACTTCGTGATGGCGATGCGCCTGTGGGGCCTTCCGTACAGGGTGCGCAACCGGGTCGTCAGTTCGAGGAGAACCGCTTGATCGCATGGCGCCACTTCGAACCCCAGCACTGGCGTTTCGAGCTGGAGCCGACCGAGACCGGCACCCGCGTCAACGAGACCTTCGACTACAGCTACTGGCTCCCAGCCGGCCGCCTCCTCCTCACCCTGCTTGGCAGGCCCCGACGAAACAGGCGCGCCATCGCCCGCACACTCGAACGGCTCGCGAACGCAGCACAGAGCACCCGTGCCTAAGCGGAGGCAGCGCCCTGTAGCACGAGCTATTCGTTCATAGTCCGTGTCAGTGAGCAGCAACAATGCACTCTCATGCCGCCGACAGTGAAAGCGGGCTCTCGCCGTCGGTGTGATTAGACGCGAGCGTGAGTAGCGTGGGTGACATGGCGGTGGAGTCCACGATGGTGCCGCTGGGCACCCCGATGCCCGAGTTCGCGCTCAGCGACGTGAACGGCCAGCAGGTTGAGAGCACGGACCTGGCCGGCATGCCGGCGCTGGTGATGTTCCTGTGCAACCACTGCCCCTACGTCCGGCACATCGAGACGCGGCTCGGTGAGGTGCTGCACGAGTTCGGCGACCTTCCGGCGGTGGGGATCTGCTCCAACGACGCGGTTGGCTATCGCGACGACGCACCGGAGAGGCTCGCCGAGCAGGCCCGGCGCGCTGCCTGGCGGTTCCCCTACCTGGTGGACACCACCCAGGATGTCGGCCGGTCGTTTGGGGCCGCGTGCACGCCGGACTTCTTCCTGTACGACGCGCACGGCCGGTTGGCCTACCGTGGCGCGTTCGACGCCTCGACCCCGGGCAACAGCGCCCCGGTGACGGGCGATCAGCTCAGCGCCGCGATTCGGCACGTGCTGGCTCAC
>WNGB01025778.1_pt1 | contig 12216 bp, 9 predicted proteins | sample 5400681 | NCBI WGS metagenome assembly WNGB01 (sample SAMN13153367, study PRJNA577476) | soil metagenome | isolation source: 115 cm soil or saprolite under grassland replicate 2 | place: USA:California | collected 2016-06-15 | reverse complement strand
AGCCTCGACCACCATGCGGATGAGCCGCTTGACGCCCGGGTCGCGCTCGTCGAACAGCGTCGCCAGGAGCTCGGAATCGCGATCAATGCCCAGTGCCAGCTGGGTCAGATCGTTGGACCCGATCGAGAACCCGTCGAACAGCTCACTGAACTCCTCCGCCAGCAGGACGTTGTTGGGGATCTCGCACATCACGTACACCTCGAGCCCGTTGCGGCCGCGCGCGAGGCCATTGCGCTCCATTTCGGTCAGCACACTGTGGGCTTCACCCAGCGTGCGGCAGAACGGGATCATGACCGTGACGTTGGTCAGCCCCATGTCCTCCCGCACCCGGCGGATCGCTGCGCACTCGAGCGCGAACGCCTCGCGGTATCGCTCATGGTAGTAGCGTGAGGCGCCCCGAAAGCCGATCATCGGATTCGTTTCGACTGGCTCGAAGGCGGTCCCGCCCAGAAGGCCCGCATACTCGTTGGTCTTGAAGTCCGAGAAGCGGACTATCACCGGGCGCGGGTAGAATGCCGCGGCGATCTGCCCTACCCCCGACGCCAAGCGCTCGACGAAGAACTCAGCCGGAGGGGAGGCGCCGTTGATGCGCTCCTCGATCTGGCTCCAGACCGCCCGATCGGTCACCCGCTCCGGGTGCAGCAGCGCCATGGGATGGATGCCGATCCAGGAGGAGACGACGAACTCGATTCGGGCCAGCCCGACCCCGGCACTGGGCAGCCGCGCCAAGTGGAAGGCCCGCTCCGGATTGCCGACGTTCAGCATGAGTGGAACCCGGGGCGTGGGCAGCTCGGCCGGATCGAGCTCGGTGCGATCGAACTCCACGCGGCCGTCGTACACCCGCCCCTCGTCGCCTTCGGCGCAGGAGACGGTGACGACGGCGCCATCCGCGAGCGTGTGCGTGGCCGTGCCGGTGCCCACCACGCACGGGATACCGAGCTCGCGCGATACGATGGCCGCGTGGCAGGTCCGCCCGCCCTCGTCGGTGATCACGGCAGCCGCCTGCGCGAGCACGGGCTCCCAGTCGGGATTCGTCATCCGGGCCATCAGCATCTCGCCGGCGCGGAAGCTCGGCAGGCCTGCCGGCGAGCCAATCACGCGCACCGGGCCAGCGGCAACCTGAGTGCCAACGCTCCGACCCTTGAGCAGGATCCGGCCGGTGCCACGGCGCCGAAACAGGGAAAGCCGAGGCGACTCCTGGGAGTGGACGGTCTCGGGGCGCGCTTGCACGATGAAGAGCTCCCCGGTGCGCCCGTCTTTCGCCCACTCGAGGTCCATCGGGGTGGGCCGGCCGGCCCGGCGGGAATAGTGCTCCTCGACCAACACCGCCCAGCGGGCGAGCTGGAGCACTTCGTCATCGCTCAGGACGAGACGCCGGCGATCGGCAGCCGGCACCCGGACCTCGGTCACCGCCTTCGAGCCGCCTTCGGCGTAGACCAGCTTGACCGCTTTCGCGCCGACCTCGCGCCGGATGACGGCGCGGAAGCCGAGGGCGAGTGTGGGCTTGTGAATCCAGAACTCGTCGGGGCGCACGCGCCCTTGAACGACCGTCTCTCCCAGCCCCCACGCCCCACTCACGAGGACCACATCCCGAAAGCCGCTCTCGGTATCGAGCGTGAAGATGACGCCCGCCGATCCCAGGTCGCTGCGAACCATCTTCTGGACCCCGACCGAAAGCGCCACTGCGCGGTGGGCGAACCGGTTGGCGGTGCGGTACACGATGGCGCGATCGGTGAACAGTGAAGCGAAGCAGGCCCGCACTGCGGCATCGAGCGCGGCCGGACCCCGGACATTGAGGTAGGTCTCCTGCTGGCCCGCGAAGGACGCGGTCGGAAGGTCTTCGGCGGTCGCGCTGGACCGGACCGCGACGTCGGTCGCGGTATCCCCGTAGCGATTCGAGAGCTCCTCGTAGGCAACGGCGAGTTCTGCCGCCACAGTCACCGGCAGGGGCGCTGCTGCGATGCGTTGCCGAATCGACTGCGCGGTTGCCGCGAGTCGCGCCACGTCGCTCAGGTCCAGAGCGTCCAGCTGACGGTAGATCTCGTCGGCGAGTCCGGTCTCCGAGAGATGCAGCCGGAACGCGTCGGCCGTGAGGGCAAACCCGTCTGGAACCTGGATGCCCTTCGGGCCGAGCGCGTGGACCATCTCACCCAGCGACGCGTTCTTGCCGCCGACCTGCGCCACAGCGTCGAGCGTGATGTCACAGAAAGGGAGGACGTATCTCCCGGCATGCGGGAGTTTGGAAACGCGTGGGACGGAGGGCGCAGCGGCGGTGGTTGGCACGGTGGCACCATCTCAGTTGAGCTGCGGCAATAGTCGCCCCGTGCCCATGAAGCTCACATGAAGACCGCGAGAAGGAATCTTGCCGCCCGGGACGGAGCACCGGTGGGGTTTCGGCTCAGCGCGGGACCGCCGCCCCCTTTCGCGAGGGGACCCCTCTACGCGGGGATACTCGGCGCCTGCCGCTCCAGCAGATGCCCGATCGATGCGGCCTCGTCGATGAACAGACGCAGCACGTCATCCAGGCTCAATATCCCCACGACGCCATGACCTTCGCCGGTGACAACCAACCGGCGGGTGGCGGCGATTGCCATCCTTGAGATGGCGTCATCCATCGAGGCGTCGGCATCGATGGACTGAACCGGCGTCGTCATCACGGCTGAGATCGGCATCCGATCAGGGTTCAGGCGCCCGGCGACGCACCGGATGGCGATATCCCGATCGGTAACGATGCCCAACGGCTGGCTGGAGCCCTCCGCGTCGACCACGACCAGGGTTCCAACCTCGAGCTCGGCCATCCGGCACGCGGCAGCCCGAATGGTCTCGGCAGGCCAAGCGGTTGCCACGACTCGGCTGCATATCTGTCGTACAGGCATATATCCCTCTGGTTGGACGGTGGTACTCCGCATGGTGATACGGCAATCAGGGCCATCGGGCGAAGGCGGGCCGCGACCGAGTCCCGGGCTCATAAGGATCGGGTCCAGGCTTCCCGAAGCTCGGGCCCGGTATCGAGATAAAGATCGTGTCTCGTGAGCGGCACCGTGTCAGGCGTACCCACCGGAGATTTCGAGTGCAGCAGCTGCGCGACCCCGATTCGGCCCTCGGCGAAGGCGGACGCCGATGCCGCGAGATACAGCCGCCAGATGCGGAACGTCGGCTCACCGACGAGCGCGATGGCCGCGTCTGCACGTGCCTCGAGTACGGGAACACGTAGCGCTGGAGAAACCGGCCTTCGCGCCACAGCCACTGGCGGAGCCGAGTCCGCAGGCTCCGCGGGCGGGCGAGCTCGAGGTCGATGATGCCGTGATTCAGGAAGAGTCCGCCTGGCCGGAGCGCTCCGCAGGCCGTGGCGAAATACTCCGGCAGGGCGGCCCGTCCAACGTGCTCGAACATCCCCGCGCTCGCGATCTTGTCGAAGACGGGCCGGTGGGGCAGGTCGCGGTAGTCCCGGAGCTCCACCCGGCACCGGGCGCCCAGCCCGTCCTTCGCGATGCGGCGGGACGCCAGCTCGGCCTGAGCGGGACTGAGGGTGATCCCGAGCGCCTCCACTCCGTAGCGGCGCACCGCATGCTGGATGAGGGCACCCCAGCCGCAGCCGATGTCCAGCAGCCGCTCGCCCGGCCGGAGGCGCAGCTTGCGACAGATGTCGTCGAGCTTGGCGACCTGGGCCCCATCGAGATCCTCAGGTTCTGCACCCGGCGCGAAGTAGGCACACGAGTAGATGGTCTGCGAGTCAAGCCAGAGCTGGTAGAACTCGTTGCCCACGTCGTAGTGGTGTCGAATCGCCGCTCCGTCGCGGCGGCGATTGTGCCGGCGTGCCCAGCAACGAGGCCCCCGCCGAATCGCCGGCGTGGGCGCCCGCTGGCCAGAAGGGAGCTCGCGGAGGAGGCGTGCCAGCCGGATGAGGCGGCGGGGGAGGTCAAACGATCGACCACCATGCGCGCGACCGGGGCCGCGGCCTCCAGATCCCCGTCGAAGTCGATGTCATCACGGAGAAACGCCTCACCGAACGCGAGCTGGGAGGGCGGAAGCAGCATCGCTCGCAGGGCGCCGGGATGTCGGATCACCAGCGTGAACGACTCTCCGGCCTCCGCTGCGCCCGGTTCCGGGAACCCGTCCCAGTAGCGTATCGAGAACGGGCGTTGCCGCGGTGGACCGAAGACCTCCCTGGTCACTCGGCGGGCAAGATCACTCTCTCGCGGCGCGCTGAAACACGTGGTCATGTCGGCGACCAACCCCTCGAGGCGCGGGGGAGGGAATAGGCACGACGAGCACCGGCGTTGTGGCACCTCGAATCACCTTATCCGCGACACTGCCGAGCAGCAGCCGCTCCGCCCCGTGCCGGCCGTGCGTGCCCACGGCGATGAGGTCGCTGTCGAGCTCGCGAGCGAGCTCGAGGATCTGCGTGCCGACGGCCGGCGAGACCGGCAGGTGCGCGGTCGCGGCGATCCCGAGAGCCCGCGGCCGCTCGGCGAGCCGATCCAGACTACTCCTCGCCAGGGCCTGCTGTTGCTCGATCAGGGTGGCGTCGACCTGGTCCGGGTAGACCGTCAGATCCGGGGAGATCGCGAAGGGCGGCTCGATGACCTGGACCAGGGAGCAGGATGCCTCATGATAGAGCGCGGCCAGCGCCAGCGCCGGCTCAAGCACGGCCTCCCCCTCCGGCGACGCGTCGAGCGCCACCAGCACACGGCGAAAGTCGGTGTGCTGGGGCTGCTCCCGGGACCGGAGCAGCAGCGTCGGCGTCGCTGCGCAGCGGAGCAGTCGATCCGCCACGCTTCCGAGCCAGAAGCGGCCGAGGCCGCTCCGGCCGTGGGTGGTCATGACGATGAGGTCGATCGCGTTGGTCCGGGCGTAGTCAGCCAGGGCCTCGGCAGGCGAGCCGCCGAGCACTGCACAGGTCGCTTCCAGGCCGTGGCAGGTGGCCAGCGACTGGGCCTGGGCGGCGAGGTACCCCTCAACCCGCTCTTTTGCCTCGCGCTCGAGCGTGTGCGCGATCTCGGCGGTCGTGTAGGGGTACCTAGGCGCCGGCGGCTGCACCGAAGCCAAGTGGAGGACGCCGCCCGCTCGGCGCGCGACACCGGCAGCCGCCGCGATCGCCTTCTCCGCGAGGGGTGAGCCGTCGAGCGGAACCAGCAGCTTGCGGAAACGTGAGGTCGTCATGGGACAGCCCGCCTACTTGTGGCCCTCGACCAGGAAGGAAATCTTCGCGTCCACCCGGAACTCGACGATCTTGTCTCCCTGGACGACGCCGTTGAAGTTGTCGATCCAGATACTCTTGATGCCGCGTACGGTCTTCGCTGCCTCTTTGACCGCCTGCTGCGCGGCGTCATCCCAGCTCTTCTCAGACTGGGCGATGACTTCGAGGACCTTGACGACGGTGCTCATGGTTGGTCTCCATCAGAGAACGGCCGGTGCCAGGAGCCCCTGCGCCCGCGCCCGGCGGCCGACCTGGTTGAGCAGCAACCGTGCAACCCGATCCCAGGTATAGGACCGGGCGGTCTGATACGCGGCCCGGCGCACGCGCTGGGCGATGGCGGGTCGCCGCGCGAAGGTTTCGGCGTGATCCGCGATCTCCTTGGCCTCGAGCGTCTCGAGCACGACCGCGTTGTGGCCCGCGATGGCGTAGTCTTCCCCGGTCCCACCGGTGTACACCAGCCCACGGGCCGCCATCGCCTCGAGGCCGACTAGGCCGAAGGGCTCCGAGACGGAGTTGGCGAGCACGCCATCGGCGGCCGCATACAGCACCTGGGCCAAGGGCTCGGTAACCCCGAACTGCAGGCTTACGACGTCGGTGTCCGCCGCCGCGATCGCCACGAGCCGGGCGTCGAGTCCTCCGGGATCGTGCAGCTCTGTCACGGTGAGACCGCGGGCGGAGGCGGTGGCGGCCACGCCTCCCCCGTTGAACGAGGGCCCCCCACTCCGCGCAACGAGGCTGACTCGGCGCCCCTTGCGACGCAGCTCATCGACCGCGTCCAGCGCCTGGTTCCAGCCCTTCTCCGGCTCCCAGCGCGCCATCTTGAACAGCAGGCCTCGACCGCCGGCAGCTGAGCGCAGCCGGGCAACCCGCCCGCGGTCGGGGGTACGAAGGAGTCGAACCGGGATGCCGTTCGGGATGACGAGGGCATCTACACCCTGCGCGCGCAGGATGCTCCGCATGTAGCGGCTGACCGCGGTGACCAGGTTGGTCGCCGCCAGGCGGGGCCAATCGATACGGTCAAAGGAATAGGGGTTATTCGCGTTCCAGACGAGCACCACACGGTCCCGGATTCCCCTCGCCGCGGTGAGATCGGACAGCAGGCAGGCGAACTCGGCCGCTTGCCACTCTTCCGACAGAACGATTGGAATGCGGCCAGCGGCCACGGCGGGTGCGATCAGGCGATCGACCAGATAGGGTGGGAGGGAAGCGGCGAGATCGCGCCGCTTGCCGTCCTCACCATCGTAGACGCCGAGCGGGTGGTAGGCGCTGATCCACTGGGCCCACCGGTGCAGGGTGAGGCGGCCGCGGGTCTCCTCGGCCGGCAGGTGCGGATCGCCGATGAAGAAGAGGTGTGTCTCGAACCCGAGGTCTGCCAGCGTATGGGCTAGGCCGGTCACCCGAACCCCGAGCCCTCCCGCCCGCGCATAGGGGTCAGGGCCCTCGAAGGACACGAGCACCACGAGGGAATTCTGCGGGTTGAGCGCCGATGAGTCGGAGAACGAAACCATGCGCCCAATGTTGGGCGGCGAGGATGAAGCAAGCATGAAGGGAGGCGGAAGAAGGTACGCCTCGAGCGCACCCCGGCGCCGCGTGATGATGACGTTGCATCCACAGTAGAGGCAGCGCTGCGGGCAGAACGGCAAGTGGAGGTACAGCGAAAGGTCTGCCACCGAGGTCCTGGGCGGCGGTTTCAAGCGCCGCCCGATGCTCGGCGGCGGTGATGCTCCTGCTCCAAGCGGGGATGGGCGGATAACTGGTGTAGCGTGGAGCAGCGCGCCCGTACTTCGCGAGCAGCTCCGGTGGCACCTCCGGCAGGGGGGCGCCGGAGAAGGGCCGGCGAGGTCTGAAGAAAGGGGCGACCCCGATGCCCAATGGCACCGGGGTCCCGGAGTCTACAGTCCGATCTTGAGCTCATCCTTCAGATCCGACACACTTGGCGCGGCCCAAGCGGCCCGTTCCGCCTCCTCCCGTTCGGCCCAGGTCCGGACCCGCCCGCGGAGCGTCACCCGTTCCACCTGCACACTCCGAGCGTCGAGCTCGGCACTCCGCCGGAATGCGGCCTCGATCCGCGACTTGATGTCCCCGGACGACACGCTGGGCTTGATGGTGATGAAGTTGCTCACGCCCTTCACCCCTGCCAGGTGGCTGATCGCCCGCTCGGCGGCCGTACGCTGGAATTGGAAAGCGACCTGTCCCTCCAGCGTCACCCACCCGTCCGCTGCGCGGGTCTTGATCTGCTCGTGGGGCACTGCGACGTCCCATTCGAGGGCCTGCAGGACGGCTCGCGCGATGTCGGTGTCGGTGCGTTCAGCGCCCGCGCGCGGCCGAACCTCGAGCTCGCTGACCAACGCCTTCACGCCAGTCAGCCGTTTCGCGGCTCGCTCCGCGCTCAGCTTCTCCGCGTAGCTGGGAACCCTACCGGTCAGCGTCACGACCCCGTCGTTCACGATGACCCCGATATGCGCGGCGTCCACGTCGGGCTCCCACTCGAGCTGGGCCAGCACTTGGCGCTTCAGCCCCAGCTCGTTCTTCTCCAGCTCGCTCTTCATATGTCCTCCCTGTTCTGCCTGCTTGGTGGTCGGGATGTGAGCTCCTCCGCAAGCCTGGCCCATCCGGCACCAGTGTAGGATCGGAGGTGTGAAGCAGCGATGAAGGAGGCACGAAAGTTTTTTGCGAGTCGGCCACGGTCCACGTCCCAGGGCGACCCTACCCGACGGGGGCCACGGTGCTGGCCTGCGGCCCCTTGTCACCCGGCTCCACCACGTACCGCACCTCCGCGCCCACCTCGAGGCGGTCGAATGCATCATGCAGCACGCTCTGCCGGTCGAAGTAGACCTCGCTGCCCTCCGGGCCGATGAGAAATCCGTAACCTTCCCACGGGAACAGGCGGGTCACCACGCCGTGCGGTGCAGTCTGGGCCACTTTGACGTCCCCTCGCTGCTTACGGACCTGGTCTTGTAGCGACCGGGCGGCCGCCTTGAACGCCCGTTGCGCGGCCGTGAACAGCGTCTCTTCCGGCTGCCGCTTGATCACGATCTCACTACCGGGCAGGCCGAGGTCGATGCGGACGTTGTAGCGGTTCCCCGTCCTGCGCTTGCGGCTCTCGAGCTCGAGCAGCACCCGGCAGCTCATGATCCGGCTGGCAAACGCTTCCAGCTTCGCAGCCGCCTTGCGAACCACCTGCTCGTCGGCCGGCGACAACTCGAAATTCCGGGTGGTGATCTGGAGTGGCCGTTCCATGACTCTTGCCTCCGCTCTCTCTCACACTCGTTTCACGACGACTTAAGAGCTTCCGCGCGACGTTAGCAGGGCGATGGCCGCTACTCCGCTGCGCGCCTACGCCGCGACGCTGGGTAACGTACCACGCGCCGCGTGAACGGCGGATGAAGGCCTGGTGAAATTGCAAAACAGGAGCGAGATCATGACCGAGGTGCGCGAACGCGCCATCTTATCGCGGTCACGGTCTGCGAGCACCATGGCACCCGAACACCCCGAGCTTGTCTCCGACCTCCAGGCGGTGCTCGACGCGTCCCCCGACGCTGTCGTGATCGTCGATCGCGCGGGTACCGTTGTCGCCCTCAATCAGCAGGCGGCGACCCTGTTCGCCGTGACCGGCGACCAGCTTCGGGGCCGGCCGGTGGAGGCGCTGCTGCCGGCGCGGCTCAGAGAGGCCCATGCGACCGCCCGCGCCGCCTATGCCGCGGCGCCCACCGTGCGACCGATGAGTGCACGGACCGGCCTCGTAGGGCTGCGCGGGGACGGATCCGAGTTTCCGGTGGAGATCTCGCTCGTGCCGATAGTTGGCTCGCCCGAGGGGCTGGTGATGGCGGTCGTGCACGACGTCACCCCCCATAGACGGCTCGAGGCCGACCTGACTCGCGCCGAACGAGCGGCGGGCGCCCTCGACGCGATTCCCGATGCGATTCTCACGACCGACGCCGAGGGCATGGTGGAATTTGTCAATCGCTGCGCCGAGCAACTCACCGGTCAAAGCCGCGAAGCAGCGCGCGGCCGGCCGCTCGGCGAGGTCATGCCGCTCAAGAGCGAGGCGAGCGGAGCGCCGCTGGAGGGGTCGATTCTCGGGTGCCTGCGGAACGGACTGCCTGCCGGGCCGCTCGAGGCCCTGCTCGCCACGGAACCAGGCCGGGAAAGACGGGTGCTGGACATATCCGCGGCCCCGATCCGGAACGGCTCCGGCGCGATCACTGGAGTCGCAGTCCTTGCGCGAGACGTGACCCACGCGCGGATGATCGCACGCCAGCTTTCGCACCAAGCGACGCACGATGCACTGACGGGGCTCGTGAACCGGGTCGAATTCGAGCGGCGTCTCGTCCACGCCCTGGCAAGCGCGGCCGCGGAGCACTCCGAGCATGCACTTTGCTTTCTCGACCTGGACGGCTTCAAGAAGGTGAACGATGCCTGGGGCCACCTGGCGGGAGACGAGCTGCTCCGTCAGCTGAGTGCCATGCTGCGAGAGCGCATGCGTTCCCGCGATACGCTGGGGCGGTTGGGAGGCGACGAATTCGGGCTGCTTCTGGAACACTGCCGGCCGGAGAAGGCCGTGCGGATCGCCGAGGCGATCCGGAAGGCGATCGGCGCGTTCCGGTTTACGACCGGCGCCGAGACTTGCCGTATCGAGGCCAGCATTGGCGTCGTGCCGGTCCGGGCCGACAGCGGCGGGGCCAGCGATGTGCTCCGCGCTGCGGATAACGCCTGCTACCTGGCAAAGCGCGGTGGAGGGAACCGGACTCAACTCTACGACCCAGGGGGTCAATTCACTTCGCCGCCTGGTTCCCGGACAAATCCCGCATCAGCTCCTTGAAGCGTAGTAAGCAGCGGCCCAGGAGAGCGTGAGACATCCTTCCTTCATCGGGCCGACCCGAGGTTAGCTCCGGCAGTTGAGCGAACCGGCGGGTTCGTCCATCGGGCGGAGAGGAGAGCGGGTGCGGCTCGTGCTGATTGGAGGACCGGCGAACCCGGCTCTCGCCGAAGGGGTAGGACGGGCGCTGGGTATGCAGCTCGCTGACTGCGAGGTCGGGCGCTTTCCAGACGGTACGGGATGCGGATGTGTACCTGCTCCAGCCGACCGCGCCGCCGATCGAGACACATCTGCTCCAGCTGTTGTTGCTGGCCGATGCCTCCCGGCGCGCCGGAGCCGCGCGAGTCACGGCGGTGATCCCCTACTTTGGCTACGCCCGACAGGACCGCCGTGCCTCCGGGCGCGAAGCGGTGGGGGCCCGGGTCGTGGCGGACATGCTGCCCACAGCCGGGATCGAGCGGGTCGTTGCCGTCGATCTGCATACCACTGCGCTGGAAGGCGCATTCGGGGTCCCGCTGGAGCATCTGACCGCGACGCCGGTGCTGGCCGAGGCTCTGCGCCCGCCGTACCGCGAGCGCGGTGTCGTCCTGGCTCCCGACGCGGGAGCGGCCAAGCTCGCTGAGCGTTGGGCCCGGGTGCTGAACGTTCCGGTGGCGGTCGTCCACAAGACGCGCGTCGGCGGCGAGGCGGTCCGGACCCAGGGGCTTGCGGGGGACGTGCGGGGTCGAAAACCATTGATCGTCGACGACATGATCTCGAGGCCGGCGCGGTGCCGGATGTGGTGGTCGCGGTCAGCCACGGGTTGTTCGTCGGGCCGGCGGCAGAGCGGCTGGAAGGGCTCCCGATCACGCAGCTAATGGTGACTGACACCGTCGCCGGTACAGCGCCTCACGGAGTCGCGGTAGAGGTGGTTTCGGTCGCGCCGCTACTGGCGCACGCCATCAGCCGGCTGCACGACGGGCGTTCGCTGAGCGATCTGATCCTCCACGCCTAACCGGCCGTGGAGAGAAGCATGGCGTCGTAGACAGAGGTCCAAATCCCAAGCGGAGCGGTAGTCCCGCGATCGGGACCGGAGTTCCCAGGCGCAGCCCTCATCAGGGTGGCGCGGGACCTCGCGCGTGAGCTGCACCCGCGGCGGCGAGCGGCAGGGCGTGCGGGCCTGGATAGCTCGCTCGAGCGCGACTGGGGCTTTGACAGCCTGTCCCGAGCCGAGCTCCTGCTGCGGGTCGAACGCGCCTTCTCGGTCCGGTTACCGGAAAGGCTGCTCGGCGGGGCAGAGACGCTCAGGGACGTGCTATCCGCGCTCGAAGGCGCGACAACGGCGCCGTCGGTGTACGATGCCGCGGTCCGACATCCGATCGCTGAAGAGGCCGCCGAACCCGCGCCCGCCGAGGCGACGACCCTTACAGACGTGTTGGACTGGCATGTAGGCTGCCACGGCGAGCGCGTCCATATCGTACTGTGGCATGGCGACGGTGGGGAAACGAGTCTCACGTACCGCGACCTTGCCGAGCAAGCCAGGGCTGTCGCGGGCGGTCTGCGCCGGGCGGGTTTGCAGCCGGGCGAACGGGTAGCGCTCATGCTCCCCACCGGGGTCGACTTCTTCAGCGCGTTTTTCGGGGTTCTCTATGCGGGTGGTGTTCCAACCCCGATTTATCCGCCTGCGCGCCCATCCCAAATCGAAGAGCATCTCAAGCGGCAGGCCCACATCCTCCGCAATGCGCAGGCGGTGTTCCTGGTCGGGGCGCAAGAAACTTCCGCGGTCGCACGGCTGCTCAAGCTGCAGCTCGAGCGCTTACGGGCCGTGGTCACCGTCGAAGAGTTGAGCGGAGCAGGATCGGGCCTGCTGACCAAGGCGGAGCCGCGCTTTACTGCCCTGCTGCAGTACACCTCGGGCAGCACCGGAGACCCCAATGGCGTCGTCTTGAGCCACGCGAATCTGCTGGCCAACATCCGGGCCATGGGCGAGGCGATGGAAGTCGGGCCGTCGGATGTGTTCGTAAGCTGGCTGCCGCTCTACCACGACATGGGGCTCATCGGTGCGTGGCTGGGCTGCCTCTACTTCGCCGCGCCCCTCGTCGTCATGTCGCCGGTGACGTTTCTCGTGCGGCCGGAGCAATGGCTGTGGGCGATCCACCGCCATCGCGCAACGCTGTCTGCGGCGCCGAACTTTGCCTTCGAGCTCTGTCTCCGCAAG
>WNGB01019866.1_pt1 | contig 12217 bp, 10 predicted proteins | sample 5400681 | NCBI WGS metagenome assembly WNGB01 (sample SAMN13153367, study PRJNA577476) | soil metagenome | isolation source: 115 cm soil or saprolite under grassland replicate 2 | place: USA:California | collected 2016-06-15 | reverse complement strand
GGGCCCCGGTCGTGCGCTTCCGGATGCCCGAGGGCGAGATCTCCTTCGACGACCTGGTGCGCGGCGAGATCTCGTTCCAGGCCGAGCACGTCCCCGACTTCGCGGTCGCACGGGCCAACGGCGACCCGCTCTACACGCTGGTCAACCCGGTCGACGACGCGATGATGGAGATCACCCACGTGCTCCGCGGCGAGGATCTGCTGTCCAGTACGCCGCGCCAGATCGCCCTCTACGACGCGCTGAAGGAGATCGGCGTCGCCACCGAGACCCCGGCGTTCGGGCACCTGCCCTACGTCATGGGTGACGGCAACAAGAAGCTGTCGAAGCGCGACCCCGAGGCGCACCTCCTCGCCTACCGCGACAAGGGCTTCCTGCCCGAGGGTCTGCTCAACTATCTGGCGCTGCTCGGCTGGGCGATCGCCGCCGACCGCGACATCTTCTCGATGGCCGAGATGGTGGCCGCCTTCGACCTCGCCGACGTCAACCCCAACCCGGCGCGCTTCGACCTCAAGAAGTGCGAGGCCATCAATGCGGCCCACATGCGCCTGCTGTCGATCGAGGAGATGACCCACCGGGTGCTGCCGTTCCTCAAGAAGGACGGCGTGGTCTCCGACCCCGTCTCCGACTCCGACGCGGCCCTGCTGGAGCTGGCGATGCCGCTGATCGCCGAGCGCATCAACAAGCTCACCGAGGCCAGCGACATGCTCGGGTTCCTGTTCGTCGACGAGGCGTCGTTCACCCGTGACGAGGAGCTCGACGTCGCCGGCCGCGACGTCGTACGAGCCGCGCACGAGGCGCTGTCCGGCATCTCGACCTGGAGTACGGCGGCGATCGAGGAGGCCCTGCGCCACAGCCTGATCGAGGAGCTGGGACTCAAGCCGCGGGTGGCGTTCGGGCCGGTCCGGATCGCGGTCAGCGGCAAGCGGATCAGCCCGCCGCTGTTCGAGTCGCTGGAACTGCTCGGCCGCGAGCGTAGCCTGGCCCGCCTCAGCGCGGCGCTGGGCTGAGCCGATGATCGAGCCGCGCCTGCCCCCGCCGGAGAAGGCGGAGCCGCCCGAGGTGCCACCCGAGCTGGAGTACCACCTGCTCCAGCGCGGTGCCCGTCCCGGGATCTGGCGGCCGATCGTGGGCGTGCTGCTGCTCGCCGCCTGGCTGGTGGTCTTCGCGTCGGTGGTGCTGGCCGTGCCCTTCCTCGTGTACGCCGTCGCATCCGGCCTGGACGTGTCGGCGTACTGGACCCAGCTCGTCGACACCGAGAACCCCACACCGCTGAGCCTCGGCTACCTCAACGTCGTACTCGCCTCGGCGATCGGCATGGTGTTCCTGATCTCCTGGCTGCTGCACGGCATGCGGCCGGGCCTGGTGACGTCGGTGCAGCCGCGGATGCGGTGGCGGTTCTTCTCGGTCTGCCTGGGCCTCGCGCTGCTGGCCCTGATCGCGGCCATCGTGGTCAGCGCGATGACGCCGCAGGAGGCCGCTGACGGCGCCGAGATCACTGGCAAGCTCAACCCGTGGACCTCGACCACGCGCGACTTCGCGCTGGTGATCCTGTTCCTCACGCCGTTCCAGGCGGCGGGGGAGGAGTACCTCTTCCGCGGCTACCTCACCCAGGCGTTCGGCGGGCTCTTCGGTCGGCGCTGGGTCGCGGTCGTCGTACCCGCCGTGCTGTTCGCGCTGGCGCACGGGCTCGGGCAGAGCCTCCCGGTGTTCTTCGACCGGCTCGCCTTCGGGCTGGTGGCCGGCGTACTCGTGATCCTCACCGGCGGCCTCGAGGCCGGCATCGCGATGCACGTGCTCAACAACTTCGTCGCGTTCGGCCTCGCGCTCGCCTTCGGCGACATGGCCTCGGCCCTCAACCCCACCGACGGCAGCTGGTGGACCATCCCCTCGACGCTCGCCCAGTCCCTGGTCTATCTGGGTCTCGCGTACGCCGTCGCGCGGGCAATGGGCCTGCGCACCACCGCCGGGCCATCCGTTTTGGAGGCCCCGCCGGGTCGCGTGTAAGGTTTCTCCCCGGCCCCCGGAGCTCTCCAGAGGGGCCAAACCATTGGGATATGGTGTAATTGGCAGCACGACTGATTCTGGTTCAGTTAGTCAAGGTTCGAGTCCTTGTATCCCAGCGAGATCGTGGTCACACCCGAAATGGTGGTCCACGATTTGGTGTGAAATGCCGGCTGTGGCTAGTGTTTCCTCCGCTGTTCCAACAGCTCGCCCCCGTTGTGTAGTGGCCTAGCACGCCGCCCTCTCAAGGCGGTAGCGCCGGTTCGAATCCGGTCGGGGGTACCACGCTCAGAAGGGGCTCTGACCAGCGGAAACGCTGATCGGGCCCCTTCTGCGTTGTCCGGCTGCGACCGCAGCATTCGGTGCTTCCGGACGGTGTCGGGAGCGGCGCGGTGCCCGTCCAACCGGTGGCGGCTTCGAGCACCCCATTGGGCGAGTCCAGGCGCCGCGAGGTCCCGAATTGGGCGGGTGTTCTCGGGGAGCCACCGCAGCCTCGCGGAGATCTCAACAGGTGCGTCTTCGCGACGCTTGGTGTTGAAGCCCAAGTTGTTCATCGCCGAGCGGAGTTCGAGATCGTTCGCCGGCGGGCGTCCGACGATCAGCGGCGGGGGCAGCGGCCCAGTCGAAGTCTGTCGCGCCTCCTCCGGCGGCACACCGCGTCAAGTGCGTGTCAGGTGCCCAACGTCAACCCGGATCAGCAGGTACGCACGGAGGGGCTTGCGGTTGAGTGTGAGCGACGTTACTGTGACCTTCCTAACTGAACCAAACTCAGTTCTCCCAGGCCGAGGCAAGGCGTCGACGGCTAGGAAGCGAGGCCGTGATGACCAGTACCGCAGAGGGTGACCAGAGGGAAGTCCCGGATCGGGTTACCGGCGGATGTCCCGTCATCCACCTGGACGCGTCCCCTCCGCTGGAGGTGGGCAGCCACTGGCAGAAGGCCAATGAGCTGCGGGAGGCCAGCCCTGCGTTCTTCAACACGCACGCACAGGGGTACTGGGTCTTCACGCGGTACGAGCAGGTCCGGGAGATGTACCAGCACCCCGAGATCTTCTCCAGCGAGTCCATCACCCCGTGGGAGCCGGACCCGGTCTACCGTTTCGTGCCGACGCAGATCGACCCGCCGGACCACAGCAAGTACCGGCAGTTGATCAGCCGCTGGTTCGCCCCCAACGCGGTCAGCCGGATCACCCCGCAGGCGCACGAGATCGGTCAGCGCCTCGTCGCCGATATCGCGTCGAGGGGTGGGTGCGACTTCGTCAGCGACTTCGCGATGCGGCTGCCGACTGAGGTCTTCCTGACCATCATCGGCGTGCCCAGCTCCGACGCCGACCTCTTCGTTCCCTGGGTGGAGGACTTCTTCGCCGGCTTCGGCGGCGACCTCGACCAGCAGCAGGCGATGGGGGCGGCGCTCGGCTCCATCAGGCAGTACTGGGTGGACGTGCTCGATGCTCGCCGCGACGAGCCGGAGCCCCGTGAGCACGACCTAGCCTCGCTCCTGATGCACTCCACCGTGGACGGGGAGCCACTGGGCGACGTGCTGACCCTCGACATCCTCACCGTGCTCGTCCTGGCTGGCCTGGACACCACTCGGGGGCAGTTGGGCTACTTGTTCCGCCACCTCGCCGAGCACCCTGAGGACCGGCACCGGCTGATCGCAGAGCCGGAGCTGATCCCGTCGGCGGTCGAGGAGTCGCTGCGCCTGTACACGATCGTCTTCGGCGACGGCCGCAAGGTGGCCGAGGACACCGAGTTCCACGGATGCCCGCTTCGCAAGGGCGACATGGTGTACGGGCTGGTCTCCGGCGCCAACCGGGATCCGCGGGTCTACGATCGCCCGGACGAGTTCGTCGTGGACCGCAAGGCCAACCACCACCTCGGCTTCGCAGGCGGACCGCATCGCTGCCTCGGCTCACACCTGGCCCGCATGGTCATGCAAGTCGCGGTCGAAGAGTGGCTGAAGGTCATCCCCGAGTTCCAGGTGGTGACCGGGGACCCGCTCATGGAGCGCGGTGGCGGCGCCATGATGTCACTGCTCACCCTCCCGCTGACCTGGGAGGTGCCGGCATGAAGCTGACCGTCCGCAGCGACAGCTGCAGGGGACACGGGCTCTGCTACTCGTTGGCCCCGGACCTGCTGGAGGACGACGACGACGAGGGCTACGTAAGCGTCCGTGGCCAGGTGATCGACGTGCCTGGCGAGCAGGTCGACCACGTGCGGAACGCCGCGGCCTCGTGCCCGGAGCAGGCGATCGTCCTACTCGAGGACTGAGTCGCCGCCGCGGTCTGGAGCCAAGGAGAGACACGGCTCGCCCGGACCCAACTGAAGTTGCTTCGAAGATTGACCCGAGTTCAATTCAGTCCTACTTTCGAGCCCCATACAGGGCAGTCCCAGAGGAGTCAGAGTGGCACCGACAAGGCAGGCCATCTCGATCGAGAGGCCGACGCGCATGCCCGAGCGCGGGGAGCCGCGGCGTCGGCTGATCCGGCCGCGGTCCTTCGTGAGCAAGCTCGCCCCGAGGCGCATCAGCGCGATCTACCTCTTGGGCGTCTTCATCGTGCTGTTCGGCCTGCTCAGCCCGGAGACGTTCCTGACCGAGGTCACCTTCACGCTGATCTTCCGCTCGGGTGTGGTCACCTGCATCCTCGCACTGGCTTTCCTGGTGCCGCTCACCGCGGGTGTCTACGACCTGTCCATCGGGTCGGTGATGGCGGTGTCCCTCGGACTGGTCGTCTACCTGTCACTGCACAGCGGCCTGCCGACTCCGGTGACAGCGCTCATCGCGGTGGCAGCCGGTGGGCTCTGTGGCGTGGTGTCCGGCTTCATCGTGGTCAAGCTGCACGTCGACTCGTTCATCGCCACCCTCGGTGTCAGTCAGTTGCTCGCAGGCGTGGTGCTGCTGATGTCGAACAACACCCAGCTGATCGGACAGCTGCCCGACTACTGGTCCAACCTCGGTACCGGTGACCTCCTCGGTCTGCCGCGGGTCGTCTACATGCTGGTGCTACTCGCACTGGTCATGTGGTACCTCCTCGAGTTCACGGCGATCGGGCGGCACCTTCTGGCCACGGGTGGAAACCGGGAGGCTGCGCGGCTGGCAGGCGTTCCGACGGAGCGGGTGCTCTGGAGCGTCTTCATCGCCAGCGGCGCGATCGCCGGCATCGCGGGGGTCATCTTCTCCATGCAGAGCGCGGTGTTCTCGTCCAGCATCGGGCCCGGCTACCTGTTCCCGGCGGTTGCTGCCGTGTTTCTCGGCGCATCTCAGCTGTCGCAACGCCCTAACGTTTGGGGCACGCTGATCGCCTACTTCGCACTTGCCTTCGGCATCCAGGGGCTCGCTCTGTCGACGGCCTCGGCATCGGTCTGGAGCCAGCCGATCTTTCAGGGCGTCTCGCTGATCATCGCCGTGGCGGTCGCCAGCCGTCCGGTGCTGCGCAAGCTGCGTACGTCGAGAGCGGCTGAGCTGGCGGAGTCGGTGGCCTGACGTGTCGGCAACGCAGGCGATCGAGGACAGGAGCGACGCGGCCGTTCCCGTCCTGACGGTGCGCGGGCTGTCGAAGACCTTCGGCGCGACCAAGGCACTGAACCAGGTCGACCTCGACCTTCGCGCCGGCGAGATCCATGCGCTGATCGGGCAGAACGGCTGCGGGAAGTCAACGCTGATCAAGGTGCTTGCCGGGTTCCACCAACCTGACCCGGGTGTCCAGATCAAGGTCGCGGGCGCGGAGGTCGACCTGGCGCGTGTGGCGGACTCGCGCAACGCCGGCTTTCGTTTCGTGCACCAGGACCTGGGTCTGGTCAACACGCTCAACACCGTCGAGAACCTCATGCTGGGCCGTGATCTCGCCACCGCGTGGGGTGGTCGCATCCGCTGGGATGCCGAGCGACGCGACGTGGAGCGCCGGATGGCGGACCTCGGTTACGAGTTCGACGTGCTGCGACCCATCGCGGAGCTCGGTGCTGCCGAGCGGACCGGCGTGGCGATCGCGCGTGCCCTGTGGGACTGGCAGTCGGCGAAGGTCCTCGTGGTCGACGAGCCGACCGCCTCGCTGCCCCGAGAGGAAGTGACGGTCCTGTTCGCGGCGCTGGAGCGTGTACGCCGGGCCGGCCTCGGCGTGATCTACGTGTCGCACAGGCTCGACGAGATCTTCGCCATCGGCGACCGGGTCACCGTCCTGCGCGACGGGAACCGCGTCGGCACATGGAACGTCGCGGACATCGACCAGGACGACCTGGTCGGTTCCATGATCGGCGGAGAGCAGCTCCGACCTCCACACGACGGGACGGCGCGCCAGAGCGCGACCGAGGTTGCGATGGAGGTGTCGGGGCTCAGCGGGACAGTAGTGGACGACGTCGACCTCGAGGCTCGTCGCGGCGAGGTCCTCGGCATCGCGGGCCTGACCGGTTCGGGGCGCGAGGAGATCCTGCCGCTCCTCTTCGGTGTCGCCTCGCGGGCCGGGAGCGTTCGGCTCGCCGGTCGGCCCGTTCCCGCTCACCCGCGCGGCGCCATGAGGGCCGGCATCGCGCTTGTCCCTGCGGACCGCCGCGGTCAGGGAGCCGTCCTCGGGATGACGTTGCGCGAGAACTGCAGTCTGACCGACCTGCGGCCGTTCTCGACACGGCTCGGGTTCTTGAGCCGCGCAAGGGAGCGCCGCGATGCCGACGAGTGGATCGAGCGGCTCGACGTGCGTCCGGCCCGTTCGGACGCGATCTTCGCCTTCCTGTCCGGAGGCAACCAGCAGAAGGTCGTGCTGGCGAAGTGGCTCAGGCGCCGGCCAAAGGTGCTGCTGCTCGACGAGCCGAGCCAGGGAGTCGACGTCGGCGCAAAGGCCGTCATCCATGCCCTCGCCAGGCAGGCCGCCGAGGACGGCGCCAGCGTCATCATCGCGTCTTCCGACGATGCCGAGCTCTGCGACACGTGCGACCGGGTCCTGGTCATGCGCGATGGCCGAGTCGTGACCGAGGTCGAAGGAGCCCGTCTCACCACGGAGGAGCTCGGCCGCCTTCAGCTCGGCCTGGCGGCACGCGACAACTGATGCAGCCGAACACGCTTTGTGGGCACCGAACGACACGACAAAGGAGCAATGCACGTGGGAACACTTGACGGAAAGGTCGCCTTCATCACGGGCGCCGGACGTGGCCAGGGCCACTCGCACGCTCTGCGCCTCGCGCAGGAGGGTGCAGACATCATCGCCCTCGACATCTGTGCGAATGCGGTCGAGACGGTTCCGTACGGGCTGTCGACCCGCGCCGACCTTGATGAGACCGTCTCGCGGGTGGAGGCGATGGGCCGCCGTGTGATCGCCGGTGAGGCCGACGTCCGCGACCTGCGTCAGGTCCAGAAGGTGGTCGACGCGGGACTGGGGGAGTTCGGCAGGATCGATGTCGTCTGTGCCAACGCCGGGATCGGGTCCTGGTCGGTGAGCTGGGAGATGTCCGAGCAGCTGTGGAAGGACATGATCGACATCAACCTCACCGGCGTCTTCAACACCGTTCGATCGGCGTTGCCCTCGATGGTCGAGCGTGGTGAGGGCGGTTCGGTCGTGCTGACGAGCTCGACCGCCGGCCTGATCGGCTACCAGAACACCGCGCACTACACAGCAGCCAAGCACGGCGTGATCGGCCTGATGAAGGTGCTCGCGCAGGAGCTCGGCCAGCACCGGATCCGGGTGAACGCGATCTGTCCTACCACCGTGAACACGCCGCTGGTGATCAACGAAGCGACCTTCGAGCTGTTCGCCCCGGGTGTCGAGCACCCCGGTCCGGACGATGTGCGCGGCGCCTTTTCCGGGCTGAACATCTTGCCGGATGTGCCGTGGATCGAACCCTCTGACGTGTCGGAAGCAGTGGCCTGGCTCTGCTCCGACGCAGCTCGGTACATCACCGGGATCGCCCTGCCCATCGACGCAGGCAACACGGTCAAGAAGGGCTGAGCAAGCACGACAGACGGACGGGACCGTCTGACATCCAAACCAAACTGAATTCATTTTACTTTCAAGGAGCTTCCATGAACAACTGGCAGCGCGGTGCGCGCATGTCACTCCTGGCGTTGGTGGCCTTCGGGTTGGTCGCGTGCGGCAATTCCGAGAACTCCGGGTCATCGACCACGTCGGGCGAGGCGTCGGCAGCTGCGGCATCTGCGCCCGACCCGGTGACCACCCCGCCGACGGCGATCACGATCACCACGCCGCTCAGCAAGCCCCCGGCTGCCGGAAAGACGCTCTTCTGGCTACAGTGTGAGCTGCCGATCTGCGCCAAGATAGGCAACGGCGTTGAGGCAGGGGCGAAGGCAGCAGGTTGGACCGTCGAGACCCTTGTCTTCAAGGCGACCGACCCTGCGGGAGGGCTCGAGTCCGCCTTGCAGCGCAAGCCCGACGCCATCGCAATCACTGGCATCCCGTCGGCCGCCATGATGCCGCAGCTCAAGGCCGCCTCGGAAGCCGGCATCCCGGTGGTCACGTGCTCACCAGGCCCTGAGGAGCCGTCCAAGGAGACGTACGCCGCGATCTGCAGCCAGACCACCGGCCCCGACGGCGAGGGCGAACATGGTGATGGTCACGATCCCGAGCTTCCCGTCGCTCCAGACCACGGTCGACGGGATGAACAACACCCTCAAGAAGTACTGCCCGGGCTGCTCGGGAGGCGAGCTCGACCTGACGGTGGACGACCTCGCCGGCGGCCAGGTGGCGTCCAAGCTCGTGGCCTACCTGCAGTCACACCCCGAGACCAACTACGTGGTCTTCAACTTCGGAGACCTCGAGATCGGTGTCCCCGAAGCGCTGCAGGCAGCCGGCTTCGAGAAGAAGGTCAAGCTGATCGGCAACGGCGCCGGTCCCCAGCAGTTCCAGGCGCTCATCGACGGAGGCATGGACGCAGCCTGGGTCGCCTACCCGGCGGTGTACGAGGGCTGGCAGATGGTCGACGCGGCCATCCGGCTGGTCGACGGAGCACTGCCGGACGGCTACCAAGAGGAGGTGGCCGCTCTGCCGACGTACATCGTCGACACGCCAGAGGCCGCGGAGGCGCTGGCGCCATCGTTCGACTACGACGGTCCGGCGGGCTATGAGGAGCAGTTCAAGAAGCTGTGGCTGGTCGGCTGACGCACCCGCACAGCGGAGGCGCCGGACGCGTCCATGTCATCCGGCGCCTCCGATCCAGCTCTTGTGGCCACGGTCACAATGACGTAAATTGAATCGAACTTAGTTCACTTCGGAGGCACATCCCATGGCAACCATTGATCACCACGCGTTCTTCATCGACGGCGGCTGGCAAAGCGCCCAGACCGACGACCGGTTCGAGATCATCTCGCCGCGGTCCGAGCAGGTGATCGGGCACGTGCCCGCTGCTTCCCGGGCAGACATCGACGCCGCCGTGGCTGCGGCGCGCAGGGCGTTCGACCAGGGGGAGTGGCCCCGGTTGACCCCGGCTGAGCGGGCCGACTATCTGACCCGGATGGCCGACGCCGTCGCCAAGCGCCAGGAGGAGCTCGCCGAGCTCATCACGGAGGAGCTCGGGTGCACCCTCTTCCTCTCGCAGGTGTATCAGGTCGTCTCGCCGGTGATGAGCCTGAACTACAACGCGGAGATCGGCCGCAGCCTGGAGACCGCAGAGGTCCGGCTCAGCGACCTTGGGCCGCTGGCAGCGAGCTCCGAGGGCGGCAGCATCATCCCGATGGCCGGTGCGAGCCTGGTCGTCCAGGAGCCCGTCGGCGTCGTCGCCGCCTTCCCGGCGTACAACTTCGCGTTCCCGGCGGTTCCGCAGAAGGTCGCTCCGGCACTGATCGCGGGGTGCACTGCGGTGGTCAAGGTGACCGAGCCCAACCCGCTGGCCACGTTCATCTACGGCGAGATCTGCGAGGAGGTCGGCCTGCCGCCCGGTGTGATCAACATCGTGGCCGCCCGCGGGCCCGAGTCCGAGTACCTCGTCCGCCACCCCGGGGTGGACATGGTCAGCTTCACCGGGTCGGTCGAGACCGGTGCCCGGATCGGCGCCGCCTGTGGTGAGCTCATCCGTCCCTGTGTGCTGGAGCTCGGTGGGAAGTCCGCCGCGATCGTCCTGGAGGACGCGAGGATCGAGGACGTGCTTCCGGTGCTCATCGGCGCCAGCGCCGGCACCAACTCCGGCCAGAGCTGCGTCGCGTTGACGCGCCTCGTAGTGCCGGCCTCGCGGTACGACGAGTACGCCGAAGCCCTCGTCGAGGGTTACCGGTCCCTGAAGATCGGCGACCCGATGGAGGCCGACACCGTCCTGGGACCGCTGGTGACGGAGCGTCAGCGCGAGCGCGTGGAGCAGTACGTCGAGCTCGCCCGCAAGGAGGGTGCGAAGATCGCCACCGGTGGCCAACGCCCGGCAGGCATGGATCGCGGCTGGTACTTCGAGCCGACACTGATCACCGACGCGGACAACGCCATGCGCGTGTCACGCGAGGAGATCTTCGGCCCGGTGGCCTCGCTCATTGCGCACAACGGTGAGGACGACGCCGTACGCATCGCCAACGACAACGAGCTGGGACTCTCCGGCGCGGTCTTCACCGTGGACGACGCTCACGGTTTCGAGATCGCCCGACGTGTGCGCGCCGGCACGTTCTCCGTCAACACGTTCGCGGCGGACCTGGGTTCACCCTTCGGTGGCTTCAAGAAGTCAGGCATCGGACGTGAGCACGGACCGACGGCCTACAAGGAGTTCCTGCACACCAAGACCATCTCGATCGACCCGAGCCGCGACCTCCCCGAGGCCGTGACCGCCGGCGTACGGCGTGGCGGCGGACCGGGGACGCGCTGAGATGGCGACCACTGTCGAGGACCGCATCCTCATCGAGGACACGCTCTACCGCTACGCGTCCAGCATCGACTCGGCCAACCCGGACCAGCTGTGGGACGTGCTGCACCCGGACCTCTGGGCGCAGTACGGCAACGCTGAGCCGGCACAGGGAGCCGACACGGTGATCGGTTGGATCCGTGAGGCGACGAAGGGCTGCGTGTGGCAGCACCATCTGCTCAGCGTCTACCACGTCGACGTGCAGGGAGACCGTGCGAGCGCGCTCGTCTACCACACCTCGTACCAGAAGTTCGAGGGTGACGACGACGTCTGCCTGCTGGTCGGGCGCTACCACGATGAGCTCGTCCTCCACGAGGGCACCTGGAAGATCTCCCGCTTGGTCTTCGAGATCATGTGGGGAGAGCGCCGCGCCGACGCGGCCGGTTACCTGGAGTCTGTCGGAGGCCGCGGGCCGCAGGTCCCGTTGTGGCCATGACCGATCGAGACGCAGACACCACCGCGTCATCGGAGTTCCCGCGGCTGTTCTCACCGATCACCGTCGGCTCGCACGTGCTGCCGAACCGGCTGGTCGCGACGGCCGCGGGCACGTCAATCGTGCACGAGGGTGTCTCGCTCGAGGAGGACCATGCGCACTACGCCCGCCAGGCGCGCGGCGGAGTCGGCCTCATCGTGACCGGCGCGATGATGGCCGATCCGGGCGGTGTGGCCAGGAAACGCTACCTGGTCGAACCGTTCAGTGACCACGCCCTGCCGTCGCTGGCCAAGCGTGCGGACGCGGTGCACGCCGAGGGGACGAAGATCTTCGGGCAGCTCTGCCACCTGGGGCGTGAGCTGCTCGGCGGCGAGGTGGTGACCTGGCCGGTCGGTCCCTCGCCGATCCTGTCGCCGCGCGACGTCTTCAGACCGCGTGAGCTCGAGGTCGAGGACATCGGTGCCATCGTGAGGTCTTTCGCTCGCTCCGCCAGGAACCTCGAGGTTGCCGGGTACGACGGTGTGGAGCTTCACGGCGCGCACGGCTACCTCATCGCGCAGTTCATGTCGCGCTCCGCGAACCAGCGGACCGACGAGTACGGCGGCGACCTGCGCAACCGCTTCCGGTTCCTCCGCGAGCTCATCACCGCGATTCGCGAGAGCTGCTCGGCCGACTTCGCCCTCGGGGTCCGGATCTCGGCGGAGGAGGATATACCCGAGGGGATCGACACCGACGAAGCCTGCCGGTTCGCGGAGCTGATGGCCGAGACCGGCGCCGTCGACTACGTGAGCGTGACCCACGGAGTCCGGGGAGCCTACGTGAAGGACGGCACCCATCCTGACAAGGTCGCGGCACCTTCGGCCGCCAGGATCAGGGCGGCCAGCGGACTGACTACCCTGGTCGCCCAGCGCATCCGCGACCCGCACACCGCGGAGGACGTGCTCCGGGCAGGGAACGCCGACCTGGTCG
>WNGB01013826.1_pt1:0-7500 | contig 12218 bp, 10 predicted proteins | sample 5400681 | NCBI WGS metagenome assembly WNGB01 (sample SAMN13153367, study PRJNA577476) | soil metagenome | isolation source: 115 cm soil or saprolite under grassland replicate 2 | place: USA:California | collected 2016-06-15 | reverse complement strand
GCCCTCGCGGAACGGCCAAGAGGAGCGCGGGCGCATGCCGACAAGCCCGTCGAGGCCGCTCCCGCGGACGAGGTGGAGGAGAACCGTCTCGGCCTGGTCATCGAGGGTGTGACCGGTGAGGACGCAGGAAGCGCCGGCGAGTGCGGCTTGTTCGGCGAGGAAGTCGTAGCGGAGACGGCGGGCGGCGTCTTCGAGGGACTCGTGATTACGGTGAGCGCGGCCTCGGACATCGCCGACACCGTGAACGAGCGGGACGTTCAGTTGAGAGGCGAGCGAAAGAACGAAATCGAGGTCAGCGGCGGCTTCGTCTCCGCTGCGGAGCATGTGGTTGAAGTGGGCGATGGTGAGATCGAGTCCGAGCTTGGCGCGTAGTCGCGCAAGGATGAGGAGGAGGGCCGTGGAATCAGGGCCGCCGGAGACGGCGACAAGAACGCGCTCGCCTTCTCGCAGCGCATCGCGCTGGCAGACAAAGTTGAGGACGCGCCGTTCCATCTTCTTCGTAAGCGGCGTGGCGGCGAGCGCGAGGGGCACACCTGGGGCTGAAGACGAAGTCGCCATAATGGCATTCCCGTGTTGATTGTAGCGCGAACGGCGATTCGCGCTCATCCTTCGGCTCCGTCCTGCGTGCGGCAGGCCGCGATCGAGATTCGCTGACGTGGCTTGTTCCTTCGACGCGCTCAGGACAAACGGACTGTGGGCAAGCTGAGACGAACAGGATATAGGCGACAAGCTCAGACGAATCGGCTACAGGCTCAATTCGGCGAAGGGCGTTCAGCGGATGAGGACGTCCCACCAGAGCTCGGGGTGGGGTTCGCCGGGCGCGGGGGTGGGCGACGGTTGCGTGGAGATAGCGACGAAGCCGATCTCGCCTTCCCGCACGAGGCCAAGCTGTTCCCGCGCGGCGGCCTCAATGAACTCGTCGGAATTAAGGTAGTCCTTAAGCGCGTCCAGCCGCTGGTAGCGGAGCTGAAGCTCCTGGATTTCGGTGCGCAGGCGGTCTTCGCGCTGATGCAGTTGATACGAGCGCACAGCTCCGAGGCCGGCGGTGACGAGGAAGTACGTGATCGCCAGGACGGTCACGATCACGACTAGCTTGCCGGCGGAAAGGCCTCTCATAGGGCGGCCAGGCTCATTCTTTTGCAGCTTCGACTCTTGCAGTTTTCTCTATAGCAAAGGTGTTAAGCGATTAGACACTTTATCACTTGGTTTTGGCGATACTACCATGCGCGTTCAGCTTGAGCAACACTGTAAACGTCCGAAGGAGGGTTCAGGTTAAGCACGGCAGTACTCGTCGCCATGCGTGCGCCCCAGCGGGGCGCACCTACGCACGGGTAGACGCGACTAGCGCGACGGAGCGTGGCCTTAGTCCCGCAGATGGCAGGCGTCGTTGAGGCGAACTATGCGCCAGCGACCGCGGCTGAGCTCAAGAGTCGTGATGGCGGCGACGTTGTGCCGCAGGCGCCGAAAACCAGAGAGATCGATTCCCAGCACGTCCGCAAGGATTGCGAGGATGACGAAGTTGTGGGTGACCAGGCAGGCTCCGCCGCCGGAATGGCGCTTCGCGATGAGTTCCATCGCCTCGGTGGCCCGCCGTTGCACATCTTGAAGACGCTCTCCTCCCGGCATAGCCGCGCGCGGTCCTTCAGCACTTGTCCACAGTTCGAGGAGGCGGGGGTATCGCTCGCGGACCTGCGCGAATGTGAGGCCGTCCAGGTCTCCGATGTCCATTTCGATGAGCCGAGGTTCGATCTGGACCGGAAGCTGCTGGTGGGTCGCGGCGATTGGCCCGGCCGTCTCAACCGCTCGCACAAGTGGGCTGGAGTAGACAGCTACGATTGGGTCGCCTGAAAGGGCGGCAGACAGCTGAGTTGCCTGTTTACGGCCGTTCTCGTTCAGCGGGACGTCGGCGCGTCCGAGCGCCAATCCCTGGCGGTTGGCCTCCGTCTCGCCGTGCCGAACCAAGAAGAGATGCACGCGTTCAGCCCTCATCGCGTTCGCCGATGCGCCGGTAAGCGGATAGCACCGATGGCACCTCCTCCAGCACGAGCTGCGTCCGCTGGATTTGCCGATCGTCGGGCAGGTTGAGCGCTGAGGCGACTAGATCCGCGCGGGCGGTGCGTTCCGGCTCGGCCCGGAGGCGCATGACGACTACCGCGCAGCCTTCGCTATCAGCCAGCAGTTTTAGGTCGATGATGAGGGCGCGCATATCGTATTCGCGAATCTTCTTCTCACGCCTGTACTCAGAAGGCATGTTCCGGGCTTCCAGCATGGCGCAAATCGCTTGCCGAACGGCGGCTGAATCGATACCCTCAGCGCGCACTTCGTACTCCGCGTAGCGGACCTGTGATTGGACGGAGGGAGCGTGGATGCCAACTTCGTCGACGGACAAGAGTTCGATCCCGGTTGGCAGGTGGGGCGCGATTCGCGCCGATGCATCACGGGCGGCGACGGCGTCAGCCAAGAAGATGTCGATGAGTTCGCATGTGGATGTCACGCCCTGTGGCAGCGGCGCAGCGATCGACAGCATCATCGACGGCCTCTTTCCTTCGGAACGCGCGACGTTCAAGCCGGCAGCCGCGCACGCGTCCCGCCACGCAGTAACCAGCTCTCGCTGACTGAGATTGCACGCTTCAGCAGCGAGGCCGTAGCGGAAGCGGAGGCGCTGGGCCTTCATGAGTTGAGAGTTGGGAGTTGAGAGTTGAGAGGGATCATGGAGTGCCCGAGCTGTGGTTGCCCGGTCAGTTGAGCATCCTAGATGCGAGTCACGGTCACTTCCTCGACTTTGCGGCCGAGGACGCGTGTGACTGCGATGCGGAGGCCGTTGTAGGTAAACTGCTCTCCTTCTTTGGGGATGCGGCCAAGGTGGCTGAGGACGAATCCGGCAACAGTTTCATAGTCGCCCTCGGGAAAGGCGAGCTCCATCTCGTCGTTAGCGTCGTGAATGGTCATGCCCGCGTCTATCTGAAAGGTGCGCTCGTCAACCGTCACGAACTCCTCTTCGTGACGGCGAAGCTCATCGCTAACGTAGCCGACAAGCTCCTCGAGCAGCATCTCCAGCGTGACGAGGCCGGCTGTGCCGCCATACTCATCCACGACAACAGCCATCTGATGTCCGGCGCGCTGCATCTCGAAGAAGAGCGTGCCTACGAACTTCGTTTCCGGCACGAACATTGCCGGCCGCATGGCGAGGTCTATCGGAGAATCTTCATTGAGCTGCATGTCTGAGATGCCGCGAAGGACGTCCTTAATGCCGACGATGCCGACGACGTTGTCCTGCGAACCTTCGAACACTGGGAATCGAGAGTGCGGGCTTTGGGAGAAGATGCGGTAGAAGTCGCGAACAGTAGTGCCCTTCTCCAGAAAGACCACCTCAGTACGAGGCACCACTACCTCATTCACGCGGCGGTCGCCGAACTGGAAGACGCTGGCTAAGAGCTTGGCCTCTTCGCTTTCGAGGACTCCGGCTTCAGCGCTCTGGGAGACCAGCAGGTTAATCTCTTCAGCCGTGTGAACGCTGTGCGTGCCACCTTCAACGGGACGCAGGCCAAAAGGGCGGAGGACGGCGTTTGCGAGGGTATTCAGCAGCCAAATGGCCGGCCAGAAGGCGTACCGGAAGACCTCGGTCGGCGGCGTGGTCAGCAAGGCGATACGCTCCGGGTTTCTCAAGGCGAGCACCTTAGGGGCTTGCTCTCCGAGCACAATATGCATGCCCGTGATAACCGCGAAGGCTACCGGTACCGCGACGGCGTGCGCGGCGGCTCCGCTGCCGCCGTCCGGAAGAAAGCCGAAGGCCGGTTCAATAAGGTCTGCAAGGAGCGGTTCTCCAACGAAGCCCAGGCCGATGCTGGCCATAGTGATACCGAGTTGGGCAGCAGCAAGGAAGTTCCCCAGGTCACCGAGCGTTCGCCGGATCAGCGGCGCGACCGGGTTGCCTTCGGCGGCGAGGGTCTCGATCCGACCACGACGCGTCGTGACGATAGAAAATTCAGCCGCGACGAACAGTCCGTTCAGGAGGACCAGCGCCAGGACGAGGACAAGGCGCAGGGATATCGATAAAGCGTCGTCCATCTAAGAGAGAGCCGGCACACGACCGACCCTGTTGTTGATTATAGCAGTTGGCTGTTAGGCTGTTGGCTTCAGTTGTCAGATATCAGTCTTTCGGCGGCCGTGTGCGGGTCGAGCTCGCGTTCAGCGATGCCTTCGATGAGTTTGGCGAGGCGGCCGTTGGTCTCTGCTTTGGCGACGAGTTGTGAAAGCAGGCTGGCCTGCGCGGCGGCGAGGAGCTGACGGCGGGCGCGATTACGACGCATCTGGTCGAGGCGTCCGGAGGACTCAAGGTAAGCGCGGTGATTATCGATAGCCTCAAGGAGCTTTTGGATGCCATCGCCCTTATGGGCGACGGTCTTGATGATGGGGACTTCCCAGCCCTCGTGCCGGGCGAGGTCCATGAAGATGTGGAGCTGCTTGAAGACGCTCTCGGCCGTCGGAAGGTCAGCCTTGTTGACGACGAGTATATCCGCGATCTCCAGGATGCCCGCCTTAATCGCTTGCATGTCGTCGCCGGCGCCGGGGATGCTGATGACGACGGCGGTGTGCGCCGTGTCGGCGATCTCGACCTCGTCCTGGCCGGCGCCGACTGTCTCGACGAGCACGATGTCCTTGCCGCAGGCATCGAGCACGGTAACCACGTCGTTCGTCGCGGCGGCGAGGCCACCGAGGGCACCACGTGTGGCCATGCTGCGGATGAACACCTCGGGGTCGGAAGTGAGGTCCTGCATACGAATGCGGTCGCCGAGGAGCGCGCCATGCGAGAAGGGGCTGGTGGGATCGACGGCGACGATGCCTATGCTGCGGCCCATCTTGCGGTACTCCCGGGCGAGAGCGGCGACGAGAGTGCTCTTGCCGGAACCGGTAGATCCGGTAATGCCGACGATGTGCGCCTGCCCGCTCCGCGGGAACAATTCCCGCAGAGCTTCGCGGGCCTCGGGATAACCGTTTTCAACCCACGTTAGGACGCGGGTGAGCGCGCGGCGGTCGCCTTCGAGGACCCGCTGGGCGATTTCTCCGGTCATTGCGTCGACACCTCAGGACAAGCGGAAAAGGTCGAGATTCGACGGCGAGAGGTTCTCAGCAGGGGGTCGAATCGGAACGGATTGGCTGTCAACGGATTCGAGGAACGGACTAACGGATGGCAAGGAGGCGTAGTGGTTTCGCTCATTCCTTCGATTCCTCAGGATGAGCGGTGAGCGAGGGGATCATCGATCAGGAGCGTGAAGAAGCGGCGCCGCGCTTGGGGGCGTTGTTGCGCACCCAGTCGATGATGTCGTGGGTGGAGGAGCCGGGGCCGAAGATACCCTTGAAGCCCATCTTCTCGAGTTGGGGGATGTCATCGTGAGGGATGATGCCACCGCCGAAGAGGACGACGTCATCCATGCCGCGCTTCTTCAGCTCTTCGACGACGCGGGGGAAGAGTTCCAGATGGGCACCGGAGAGGATGGAGAGGCCGATGACGTCGGCGTCCTCCTGGAGCGCCGTCTCGGCGATCATCTCGGGCGTCTGCCGTATGCCCGTGTAGACGACCTCGAAACCGGCGTCGCGGAGAGCGCGGGCGACGACCTTGGCGCCGCGGTCGTGGCCATCGAGGCCGGGCTTGGCGATGATGATCTTCAGTTTGCGTTCCGCTGTCATTCCGAAGGACGACCTCCTTGGTGCCTGAGATTATAGCAGGCAGGTGTTGGCCATCAGCTATCAGCTATCAGCCATCAACTATGGGGATATCAACAGGACTGCGACGACTGAAGGCACCGGTCTACATTCAAACGCCAAAGCACCGCTACGGGCGTTCAATCAGACTTCCACGCTGATTGAGAAGAGGCCCTCGCCGCGCTGCCGGAACTGCTCGTAGAAGCGGCCCGTTTTTTCGACCGGCTGGACGAGCTCCAGGAAGGCGTCGCCGATGGGAAGGCGAGCGACTTTGAAGCCGGCGCCGAGCGGGTGGTTCAGAGATGCGTCTGGATTGAGCCCGACGTTTCTCTGCCAGAGGCTGGTGGCCTCCTCAAGGTCTTCAGTGGCAATTACGATGTGATCGAGCTTTTTGACTTTCAAGGGTCCTGCACCTCCATCCAATGGGGCAAAAGGAGAATCGTACTCACAGAGAAATGAGTTGAGTCCGCCGGTTGATCGGCGGCTGATGAACGCGCTGCGATAGCCGCGCAGGCCATCTCTTTGTTGAGGATCAAAGACTGCGCTCGCAATCGGGTCGGCGACCTGAGTGCCCCGGTTGCGCAGGGCACGGACGGAGAATTCGATGTCTGGTGGCTCGAAGGCGACGAGGAAGAGGCCTTCGCCACGACTGTCCAGGGCTCGCTGGAAGAAGTCGCCAGGTCCGTTACCGTTGCCTTCAGCGGACGGCTCGAGCAACTCCAGGCTGGAGTTACCGAGCCAGAGGGCTGAGCTACGCCAGCCGTCTTTGGACTCGACCTGCCAGCTGACGGGGAAGCCGAGGCGTGCGGTATAGGTCACAAAGGCGACGTCGAGATTGGCGACGAGGGCGACGATGTGGTCTATGCGCTTGAGGGGCGGAGGGGCGCCGTTCATTCCATGAACCGCCGGATGAGTACGCCCGCGGCGGCGAGAAGGATGAGCCCGACCGCCATCGCGCCCCAGCCGTTATCGATGATCGGGATGTCGTCGGCGGCATGTTCGATGCCGACTAGAAAGAGGGCGAAGCCGACGGTGCCGACGACAGCGGTCGCTACCTGGCTGCCGCGCAGGGCGCGCACGGGTTGGCTGCCTTCAAGGGCGCGGACCAGCTTCTGGGCCGTCTCCTCGGTTAGGTCGCGGACGCCGTAGAGGGCGTCCGGTCCCGGACGGCTGGGCCGCTCGGCCGGTTCTTCAGAAAGGCGCGTGTCGTCAGTCACCAGTGCCTTATTGTCGGAGTCTGAAGCCCCCGACCTACATTCACGCAGCGCTCATTCGATCGGGGTCGCCAGTTCGACGAGGACGCCACGGCTGGCTTTGGGGTGGAGGAAGCAGATCATGCCGGCGATGCCGCGACGTGGCTTCTGGTCGATAAGCTCCACGCCTTTCTGCTTCAGCGTTTCCAACTCGCCGCCGACATCCGGCGTCTGGAAGCAGATGTGGTGCAGGCCCTCGCCCCTGCGCTCCAGGAACTTGCCGACCGGGGAGTCCGGCGAGAGCGGTTGCAGCAGCTCGATTTCGCTTCGGCCGATGGTGAGGAGCGCGGCCTTGACGCCCTGGTCTACGATCGTGTCCTGCGCGTGGACGCGCAGGCCTAAGGTGTCGCGGTAGAACTTGAGCGCGTCTTCCAGGCTGTTGACCGCGATGCCAATGTGGTGGATCTTTTCGATCATCCGGGCTTCCCTCCGGCGAGTGTTGTGCAGGAGACGGGCCGCCGAGATTCTTCGCGAATGGAACGGGCGCCTACGATGACGGCGGACGGCAACGCTCGGCGAGCGGAATCCAGGCTGCATCGGCTCA
>WNGB01024413.1_pt1 | contig 12220 bp, 12 predicted proteins | sample 5400681 | NCBI WGS metagenome assembly WNGB01 (sample SAMN13153367, study PRJNA577476) | soil metagenome | isolation source: 115 cm soil or saprolite under grassland replicate 2 | place: USA:California | collected 2016-06-15 | reverse complement strand
GCGGGATGGCGTAGGTCGGGGTGCCCAAGAGCACCTCGATCCCGGCCTCGTGCAGGGCATCGACGACCTTCTCCATCCACCCGAACTCGAAGCGGCCGTCGGCCGGCTCCCAGTTGCTCCAGGTCGACTCGCCGAGCCGGACGAAGGTGAGGTTGGCCTCGCGCATCAGCGCAATGTCGCGCTCCAGCCGGTCGTAGGGCTGGTACTCCGGGTAGTACGCGGCTCCGTAGCGCATCAGCCGGCCCCCTGCCCCGTGAAGTGCTCGAGCGCCTTGTAGTTGGGAATGGTGGCCGCGAGCCGCAGGTTGGCGGCGGTCGCCACGGGCCCGCCGAGGTTGTGCGGCGCCAGCAGGGTGGAGTAGGCGTCCACCCAGCCGGCGAGCCGTTTCATCGCCAGGAAGCCCTCAAAGTGGGTCAGGTCGCCCTGGACGATGTCGACGAGCCCGCGCTCGAACAGCTCGCGGAACTCCGCCAGCACGCGCACCCGCTCCCCGGTCGCGATGGGGATGCGGGCCGTTCGGGCCCGGTGCCGGTGGACGACGTTCGCTAGGAGGTCCGCTGTGGTGGGACGACACTGGCGCGTACCACCAGTCGCACCGGCAATAGGTGCAGCCCGCCGTTGCCGCCGCCCGAGATGGCCCCGAGTAGCAGGCTCGCCGCCCGCTCGCCGACCTCGCGCATCGGCTGGCTGACCGTGGTGAGCGGCGGCTCCAGGAAGGCGGCCACGGGAATGTCGTCGTAGCCGACCACTGAAACGTCCTCCGGGACGCGCAGCCTGGCGGCCCGCAGCTCCCTGATCGCCCCGATCGCGATCAGGTCGCTGTAGGCGAACAGCGCCGTGAACCGGGCTCTGCGGGCGAGCAGGCGAGTCATCGCCGCCTGGCCGTCCTCCAGACCCCAGCCGGACGCCTGCTCGACCAGGGAGGGCTCGACCACGATGCCCGCCTGGCCCAAGGCGTCCCGGTAGCCCTCGAGCCGGGCACGCGCGGACGGCCACACGGTTGGCCCCGTGATCGTGGCGATCCGGGTATGGCCCCGTGCCAGCAGGAACGATACCGCGTCCAGGCCGCCGCGACGGTTGTCCACGTCGACCACGGTCAGGCCGGGCGACTCGCTGGACGCGATCGCCACAAGCGGGACCTCGAGCGGCGGGCCCACCTGGTCGGTGCTGATCGGCAGCCGCGGCCGGGCGACAATCAGGCCCTCGACCCGCCGCTCGAGCATGAGGCGCAGGTACGCGCGCTCGTCGGCCTCGGCGTGCTCCTCGACGCTGGCGATCACCAGGTAGTAGCAGTGCCGCCGAGCCTCGATCTCGGCCCCGGCCGCCACCTCGGCGAAGAAGTGGTCGGAGATGTTCGTGCTCACCAGCCCGATGCTGTGCGTGCGGTTCGAGTTCAGCCCGCGGGCGATCGGGCTCGGCACGTAATTGAGCTCGCGGATGGCCTCCTCCACACGCCGCCGCGTCTCTGCGCTGACCAGGTCGTGACCGTTGATGACGCGCGAGACGGTCTGGTGCGACACCCCAGCTCGCTCGGCGACGTCGCGGATGGTGGGTTGCCTGGACATGCCATCCCGTTCCACTCCACTGGAGGTTGCCTGTTCGTGCTCCGAGCTGCATGTTACCGCTCACACCTCCACCCTGACGCGGCAAGCGGCCGAACCTCGCGAACCTTGACGACTCCGTCCGCAGTGCTCAGTCTCGCGAATGTTATCGGTCACTGTGACCGGTAACAAGACCCGAAACCAGGGTCATTCGAGCGCCAGGAGGAGGTCGGCCATGGAGGACCAGGGCGCGCCGGGCGCACGAGACGGTCGGCGCTCAGCCGCGCCAGTGCGGCGGCGCTGGCGTCGCTCGTCCTGCCGCTGGCGCTGATCGCCGCGGGGAGACCCGACTCCGCCCCACCATCGCCGTGAAGGGTGCGCAAACTCGGACGTGGCTGGTCGCCTGCTGGTTCGCGTGGGACGGCCGCTCGGTACGCCGAGGCCCTATCGACCCTTGGGAGGCTGTCCCGGGTGCTATCGAAGCTGCTTGAGCTCGATACGGAAGGCCCCGTAGGCGTGGCCGTCGATGTTCTCCACCGAATGCGGCCCTTCGGGATCAAGCCAGCCGACTCGCGGGCCGGGCGCAGCGGGTGACGACTGCTCGGGTGAGGTGAACGTCAGCGTGTCGCCGGTGTAGTAGCGGATCCGCGCCGGCTGGTGGACCACCATGACACTTGGCCAGCGGTGGGTGTGCTGTGGCTCCCGCTCGCCGGGGGCGATGGTCACCTCGAGCACCCGGGTGGTCTGGTTCTCGAGCACCACACGGTGGGAGCCGGGCGCGGACACGACCGCGTCGAGCGAGTCGGGCCACGGCCAGACGCCCGGTACCTTCACTGTGCCCTCCATCCGTCCGGCTCCTTCCCGCAGGTTGGTGCCTGGGCCGGGGTAGATCGCAGTCCGCACAGGCAGGCTTCCGCGCCACAGCGTACAGGCCGGGTGAACCGGCACTGTTGCGGAAAGGCGTCGTCAATACCCGTCAGAGTGGAGGCGTCGGATGGGGCGACCCCCCGCGGAGGTCGCCCAGCGCGACAAGAGTGCTGCAGCTCCGCCGCACACCAAACAAGAAGTGCTACGAGCGCCGCAGGGACGTCGGGAAGGAAGGCCGCTGGCGAGGCGGCGCTCGCGGTCGTGAGCCGGGGCATTCTGTCCCCGCAGGTACCCTTCGTCGGCACCTGCCCTGTTACGAGGAGCTGCGAGTGGAGGGGCTGATCGCGTCATCCGCTGCCGCCGGTTGTCGCCCACTACTCGTCTGGCGGCGAAAGGCCGACCTGGCCAGAGCGTAGTGGCGACGCACTCGCTCCCGGTTGCCGCAGTCGTCCGCGCTGCACCATCGACGGGTATGGCTGCGACTGCGGTCGAGGAACAGCCAGCCGCATCCAGCGCCCAGGCAGCGGCGCACTGCACCCAGGTCGTCGCCGGACTGTAGCAACCGCATGGTGGCGAGGGCGAGCAGGCGGGGCAGGTCGGCGGGCACGAGCGGAACCAGGTGCCAGTCCACAGGTACTGAGGCGTCGAGCACTGCGTGGCGGACCGCGTCGACCAGCGCGGGTCGAATGGCGACCAGGCCCCGCTCTGCCGGTACCCCGCCCTCCGCCACGCCGGCCAGCAGTTCGTGCACGCCCTCCCGCAGGCGGCGCGCCGCCCGTACGCTCCGCTCCGCGGCGATGCGGTCGCCGGCGGCGACCCGCGCAATCGCGTCCGCGGCGGCCTCGTCGATCAGACCCGCACGACGTGACCACTCAAGCAGCGCCGGAAAGTCCGGGAGCTGGTCGTTCGTCCGCTGTGGATCCAACCGCCACGATACCGTGTTGACGAGGTCGAGCACGACATGGCCGCCGATCAGCGCTGGCAGTTGTCCGTGAGCGTTCATCGTGTCTTCCTACTAATGCTTGTATGGCGCTATGACTGTTATCATAGCGGCATGACCGAGACGAGCCGGAATCGCCGCCACCATGGTCGGCTCGCCTCACGGGATGTCTCGGAGGCCGCCCCCGTACCGGACCCGGCGGGGCTTTGCCCGGCGGCGGAAGTCCCCGACTCGGCCCACACAGCAGACGCACCGGAGCGGCCCTCGCCAGCAGCCGTGAAAGGACCCGCCTCGCCCCGCGAACGCTTGATCGGCGGCATGGGCGTGGGCATGGGTCTCGCCGCCGCGTCATTCGTGCTGGCCATTACCTTCGGTGCCATGGTCCGAGCCATGGGATGGGGAATTGCCGCGCCACTGGTCTGCTCAGCAATCGTGTTCTCTGGGTCGGCCCAGTTCGCGCTGGCGAGCGCGCTCAGCGTTGGCGGGGGCATTGTGCCGGCAGTGGCGGCTGCAGGCCTGATCAATGCCAGGTTCCTGCCCATGGGTGTGGCGGTCGCGGCAAGCCTGCGCGGTGGCCGGTTGCGCCGCGCGATCGAGGGGCAGTCGGTGGTCGACGGGTCGTGGGTGGCCGCCCACCTTGGCCAGGGCCGGTTCGACCGGGAGCGGCTGATCGGCGCGACCGTGGTCCAGTGGCCGGCCTGGGTCGCCGGCACCGCCGTGGGGGTGTTATTCGCCCCGCCCGCACACATCGCCGAGACGCTCGGCCTGGATCTCGTCTTCCCCGCATTCTTCTTGGTATTGGTCATGGACGAGCTGCGCGCATCCGGCAGGGCGCGGCTGGCGGCCGGCATCGGCGGAGCGATCGCCGCGGCGCTCATGTGGGTGGTACCGGCGGGTCTGGCCCTCATGGGAGCCACCGTGGCCGCGCTGATAGGCCTGCTGGCACGATCCGGAACCGTGGAGCGATGACGTTGTGGGTGGCGATCATCGCGGTCGCGGTCGTGAGCCTGACGATCAAGGCCGCCGGCCCGGCGGTACTGGGTGAACGGCAGTTGCCCGCCTGGACGCAGGACGTCATCGCCCTCCTCGCGCCGTCGCTGCTCGCCGCCCTGGTCGTTGTCGACGTCGTCGGGCCGCGGTGGACCAGCCTGAACTGGCCCATTCTCGGTGGCCTGGCGACAGTGGCAGGGGCCCGCCTGCTCAAGGCGCCGATGCTGCTCGCGGTCCTCATCGGGGTGGTCGCGACCGCGCTGCTGCGACTGGTCATCGGCTGACGGGCGTGGCGCCCGGCCGGTGCTGGTGGACGTCCCGGAGCTGTCGTTTCTAATGATCGACGGCCAGGGCGACCCCAACGTCAGCCAGGACTACTCCTCCGGCGCGGCGAGCATCACGAGATCTACCTGACCGATCTCTTGCGGACCGCGGCCCAACGGCTCAAGACGGTGATCCGCCAGCCGGTCACCGAATAGGGTCGGCCCGCTCAAGGCGGGCGAGCAGCCCGCGGCCGCGGCTGCGCATCGCGGGCGCGCCCGGGTCACCAAGACCTTGGCCTGGGCTCCCGCTACCGGCGGATCGTGAAACGACCGGCGTCAAGCGCGCTCTGGTCGCCGTCGGCAACCTGGTCCTCACCATCGGCTACTGCCTGCTGTTGGACCTGCAGGTCCGCTTCGTCGACCTCGGCGCCGACTTCCACGAGCCGGGACAACCTCTGAGCCGTGCCTCGGAAATGAGGAGTGGCCTAAGGCGCCGTCCGATGTATCCCAGCCTCCTTGGCTCCAACCTGGAATCAGTCGCAAGCACAGGACCGAAGGAGACCGACATGCACGACTGGAAGCTGAGTCCACTCCCGATCATCATGCTGCCCGGTTGGGCCTATCACGAGTCACAGCACCGGCGGGAGATCCCGGAAGCCACGCGCCCATGGCGATCCGTCGTTCGTCGCGGTGTCGCCACCATCCGTAGGCTGCTCGCTACGAGCGGGCGGCCGAGGTCATGTGAGGCTCTCCCGCAGGGCGATCGTCGCGACCTCCACCCTGGATGACGCACCCAGCTTGGCCTTGATGTTGGCGACATGAACCGACACGGTCTTCTTGCTGATCACCAGCAACGTGGCGATCTCCCCGTCCGACATGCCCGACGCGACGAGCGCCAGCACCTCTTGCTCGCGTGGCGTGAGATCGAACCGGCCTCGTCGCGCGGGCGTCGGGGCGGCGGGCAGATCCTGAAGGTCAGCCGCCCCGACAGCGACCATCGCGATATCGAGCGCCTCCTGCACATCCCTGGACCCACCCATGGTCCAGAGCATCTCGAACCTGACGGTCCCGAGCGCCTCCCGGGTCACCGCCCACGACCGGCGGCGACTCCTCTCTTCCTCCCCTACAACCGGCCATGGATGAGCCGTCCGGTAGGCGTCGGCTGCGGCCCAGGCTTCCACGGCCGCGGGCAACATCCCGGCGGACGCGAACCACGCCGCCGCTGCTTCGAGCATGAACGCGGCTCCGAGAGGGTTCTCCATTCCTCGGACGGCGCTCCCGCCTCCACGAAGTCGAGATCGTGCCGCTTCGAGCTCCCCCTGCGCTGTCAGTGTTTGAGCCAACGCGGCTGTGGCATGCGCGAAGACCTCCCTGTCACCGCTCTCGATCGACAGACGTACGCTCTCCGTCAATAACGCCTCTGCGTGTGAGTGCTCTCCGCCCGCGAACGCGAGTGCACCACATTGGAGGAGCGCGCTGGCGGCTCCCCACACATCCCCGGCCTCACGCGCCATCTGGAGCGCTTCCTTGAAACGCGTCCGTGCCTGTGCAAGATCTCCGCGCGCCACGGCAAGCTGGCCCTCCGCCGCGAGTGGCTCAACCAGTGCGCCGGGAGACCCGTCATGGCGTGCGTGCTCGATGGCCTCAGCTATCCGTTCCGCGGCGGCATCGAGCTCCGGTCCCCCGGTGCCAATCGCTCGATAGCCAAGACCGATGAGCGCCTCGAGCCGGCTCAGGTGGTCATCGTCGTCCGCCGCCGCAAGGCTGGCCTCGAAGAGTTCCTGACTTCGATCGCCATCGCCCATCTCCCAGACGATCCACGCCAAACGCTGTTGGGCCTTCACGCGCAGCGCAGCCGGCGAATCGGATTCGACGGCCAGGGACGCCTCGAGCCATCGCGACCCTTCGCCCAAGCCGCCGGCGTCGTACCAGAAGCGACGCTTGAGCGCCGCGGCAAGCCGGAGCATCGACTCGTCCCGGCGGGCTTCCAGCGCCCAGGCCAGCGCCGCCCGGATGTCAGCCTGCTCCGCCGCGAGTCTGCGGAGCCATGCCGCCTGGTCCGGTCCCCGAAGTTGGGGCTCGGATCGCTCCGCAAGTGCCACGAAGTACGCGAGGTGGCGGTCCCGCAGCCCGACCTCGTCCGGCTCCAGCAGCTGATCCCGCGCGAACTCGCGGATGGTTTCGAGCATCCGGAACCTCGGCTCGCCATCCGCATCTGAGGCCACCGTCAAGACGTTCTGTTCGACCAGGTGGTCAAGGCTGGCGAGCACGTCGGGCCCGCCTTTCGGATCGGCGGGATCGATCGCGACCGCCTCCGCAGCGGCCAGCGCGAATCCGCCGGCGAACACACCCAACGAGGCGAAGACGCGCTGGTCGCGCTCGCTCAACAGGTCGAAGCTCCAGCCGATCGTGGAGCGGAGCGTGCGCTGCCGGATCGGTGCATCCATCGGTCCTTCGGTCAGGACCGGCAGTCGCCGATCCAGGCGAGCGAGAAGGGCGGTCGGTGTGAAGAGCCGACTGCGGGCCGCGGCCAGCTCGATCGCCAGCGGCAAGCCGTCGAGGCGGGCGCAGATACCGGCGACGGCGACGGCGTTATCGCTGGTCAGCACGAAGGCTGGGTCGATGGCCGCGGACGTGGAGCGGGGCGCGACTGGTGGCCAGCACGCGCAGGCCCGGCGACGCCGCCAACAGTTCCGCGATGACCGACCCGGCCGCGGGGAGCTGCTCGAGGTTGTCGAGCACCAGCACGACCTCGCGGTCGCCGATGCGCCGCGCCAGCGTGTCCTGGAGCGCTTCCCCGGCCACCTCGCGAACACCGAGGACGGTAGCGATCGAGACGGGCACCAGGGCCGCGTCCGTGATCGGGGTCAGATCCACGAAATGCAGATCCGGAGACACCGCGCGGCGACGAGCCACGAACTCGAGCGCGAGACGCGTCTTGCCGCTTCCTCCGGGTCCCATGAGGGTGACAAGGCGCGCGCTTCCGAAGGATGCTTCCAGCTCCGCGAGCTCGCGTGAGCGGCCCACGAACGACGTGAGCTGAACCGGCATCCGTGAATCCGCCATCCCTCAAGTCTCCCGGTTCCAAGTGTCATCGACAGACCTGGCGCGCGCCATCACCCGGCCCAAACTCGCCCGGGTCGTAGGCTTCTGATGCAGGATCCGGCCTTGTGAAGCCAGAGGGCGGAACCTCGCTCCGCAGAGGTGTCGCAGCCGGCCCTGCAGGGCACGCCGTGGTTCCGATGGCGACGGATGAGCTGGCGGATTCCTGTCGCCAGCTGGCGCCCGCTCGGCGACCGGCTTCGTGTCGTTCGCTCCTGCTCCTCACTCGGGGCCAGGGTGCGGGCCGGATCGTCTTCAGGTATGAATGGTGGTGTGGCGGTGGTTGTCGACCAGTGGGCGCGTGTCGCCGTAGGCGAGGCGGTCGGCGCCGAAGTCGTGGGGGAACCCGAGCTGGATGCGGCTGACCTCCTCCAGCCGTGCCAGCTCCTGGGTGGTGAGCTCCAGCTCCAGCGCTGCCAGGTTGTCCTCCAGTTGCTCGCGGCGTCGGACGCCGAGGATCGGCACGATCACGCCGCGTGCCTGCTGCGCGCGTAGCCAGGCGATCGCGACCTGGGCGGAGCTGGCGCCACGCTGGGCGGCGACTGTGTTGACGGCATCGGCGATCGCGAGGTTGCGATCGGTCAGACCGCTCTGGCCTATGGCGGCGATGCGGGTGTCATCGGGCCGCTGGCGATCTGTGCCGTAGCGGCCGGTCAGCAAGCCGCCGCCCAGCGGTGACCAGGCGGTCACGGTCAGCTCCAGCGCCTGTGCCATCGGCAGCAGCTCCCGCTCGACGCTGCGCTCCACCAGGCTGTAGGGGACTTGCAGGCCGGCGAAGCGGGTCCAGCCGCGCAGGTCGGCCAGGGTGACCGCTTGCGCGACGATCCAGGCGGGCGTGTCGGAGATGCCGACGTAGAGGACCTTGCCGGCGGTGACGGCGTCGTCGAGTGCGCGCACGACCTCCTCCACCGGGGTGAACGCGTCCCAGATGTGCACCCAGTACAGGTCGATGTAGTCGGTGCCCAGGCGCCGCAGGCTTGCTTCCAGCGACTGCGCCAGGCTCTTGCGGTGCGCGCCGCCGCCGTTGGGGTCATCGGGGCGCATCGTGAGCGTGTACTTGGTCGACAGCACCCAGCGTTCGCGTTCCGCCTTGAGCAGCTCGCCGACGATGCGTTCGCTCTGGCCGCGCGCGTAGTAGTTGGCGGTATCGACGAGGTTGCCGCCCGCCTGGGCGTACCGTTCGACGATGCGGGCGGCCTCGTCCTTGGTCGTCCCCCAACCGCCCCGGCTGTCCCCGAAGATCATCGCGCCAAGGCACAGCTCCGACACGCGCAGGCCGGTCCGACCGAGCAGCTTGTAGCGCATGCCCATCACCACCCTCCCCTCGAGGCCACACCTGCCTGTGCGCTGCCCTCCTCAGTCGGGAATCGCCTTCACGGTGGGCTGGGTCGTGTTGATGCTCTCTGATCGAGCGTCGGCGACACCGCCCGTGCGGCGTTGGCTACTGGTGGCGACCACGGCAAGAATCAGTAGGCACGGCGCGGCCGCGACCAGACCGAGCAACGCGAAGCCGCCCGTGGTCAGCAGCAGCCCGGCGCCACCACCACCCGCCGCCGCCGCCGCGCCCATACCCAGCTCGCCGAGCCCCTCGGCGCGGGTCCGTATCGACGGGTCGACCGGCGCGTCGCGCAGCAGCGTGCTGCCGCCGATCAGGCCCGCGTTCCAGCCGACCCCCAGCAGCAACAGCGCGGCCATGACCCCCATGCGATCCGATCCCGCCACGGCGGCGACCCCGCCGGCGCCGAGCAGCAGCAGCGCACCCACTGCGGCGACCATGCGGCCGCCGAGCGTGTCCGCCAGCCAGCCGGTCAGCGGCGAGGGCAGGTACATCGCGGCGATGTGGGCGCTGATCATCAGCCCGACCATGCCCATTCCGGCGCCGTGGTCGTGCAGGTGCACGGGCGCCACCGCCATCACCCCGACCATGGTGAGATTGGTGAGGGCCAGCACCAGCAGCGCCGTGCGAAGCTGGCGGTCGCCGAGCCCGGCCGCCAGGCTGGCGGCGGCAGGCGCGTGCCGCGCGCTGTCGGGCGCGGTGTCGTTGGCCAGCGCCGTGGCCTTTGCCACCTGCAGCGGATCAGGCCGCAGGAACACCAGCAGCACCAGCGCCGCGCCCAGGAACGCCGGGATCGCCAGCAGGAACAGCCCGGTTGGCTCAGGCAGTCCAAGGGCCACCGCGGGGGTCCCGGCCGGGCCGAGCAAGTTCGGACCGACGACCGCGCCGACGCTGGCGGCAGTCACCACCGTGCTGATCGCACGTCCGCGCCGGCTGGCGAGGTCAGCAGCGGCGTAGCGTGCCAGCATGACGGCGGCGTTGCCACCCCCGAGCAGGACACAGCCGGCCAGCAGCAACGGCCAGTCGTGTAGGGCCGCCGCGGTGACCGCCACTCCGGCGCCCAGCGCGCCACCCAGGTGGGCGACGGCCAGCCCGACGCGCCGCCCAACGCGGTCCATGAGCCGCGTGACGGCCACGGCGCCGATCCCGGAGCCGAGCACCAGCACCGCCAGGGGCAGCCCCGCGGCAGCCGGGCTGCCGGTGAGGTGCTCGGCCAGCAGCGCCCCGGCGGTGCCCCCGGCGGCCAGGCCCAAGGCCCCCAGCAACTGCGCCACGACCAGCACCCGCATGGTTCGCCGCTGCAGCGACTGTGGGGACACGGATGGCGGGGAAGCAGGGGCGGGCACCGTCACTGCGCCTCCTGTAAGGATCGAGGTCGAACGGGAACGCAGCCAGCGTTTCGTAGCCGGGCGGCGACGTCCAACACCTGTCCGGCACTGATTTACGCAGCTGGGATGTCAAGCCGGGCTGGCCTGCGGAGGCTGGCGAGCGGGGCCGGCGCCAAGCTCGAAGATGGCGGCGTCGGGTGCGGGGATCCAGGCGTCTGGCGGCCGCTCGAGCCAGCGCTCGCTGCGTGCGAGCTGGTCGGCGCTGGCATGGAGGGCGTCCAGGCCGGGGTGGCGGAGCTCGCGGCGGTAGACCATCGTCCATGGGTACAGCGGTACTGGCTCGGTGAGCGGCCTGACGACCACACCAGGCGCGATGGGTCGTTCGACCAGGGTCAGAATGGGCCGTCCGTGACTGCGGAGGTGCTCCACGGTCTCCTCGAGCCCGACGGCGTGCAGGTGTGGTGGGGATGGCTCGGCGCCGAACGCCGCCAGCAGCTGGACCCCCAGGTCAACCCATTCCGGCGCGTGCTCGTTGCCGACGCTGGCGTCCACCTGCGTGCGGCGCAGCGCCGCCAGCGGCACGGCGTCCAGCGTGGCGAGCGGATGCTCCTCGGGCAACAGCAGCGCCATAGGCTCCAGGCGGATCGGCCGGCGAACGAACTGCCTGGCGGGGAACGCCTGCCCGAGCCCTTCGCTGCGGCCGAAGGCGACGTCGAGCCGTCCCGCGAGCAGCAACTGCAACGCGGCCCCGAAGCCGCCCTGGAAGCGGCCCACGAGCTCCACCTGCGGCGCCCGCTGGCGTGCCGCGCGCAGCAGCCGCGCCGGACTGTGGCCTTCCGACAGGAGGTCGACCGTCAGCGGACGACCATCGTTCAGACCGCGCAACTCCTGGAGCGTCTGGTCGTGGAGGGCGAGTAACTCGCGGGCGCGCACCAGCAGGCGCTCACCTTCTGGGGTGAGCGCGACCCGCCGGGTTGTGCGGGTGAGCAGGCGCACCCCGAGCTGCTGCTCGAGCCGGCCGATCTCGCGGCTGAGAGCCTGCTGGGCCACGTACAGGCGCGCGGCCGCGCGGGTGAAGTGCAACTCCTCGGCGACTGCCACGAAGTACCGCAGCACTCGCGGGTCCAGCTCGCCGGCCATACCCGACCTCCCCACCTCCCGCCTGATTGACATTCTAGCCGTGTGAATCGGGCCAGGACAGGTATTGCCCAACCGTCCGCTCGAGCTCGGCCTCGCTCTCACCGCACGCCGCGCCCGCACGCCCGATCCATTCCTCGTGACCCTTGGCCCGGTAGTACAACAGCACGCCGATGCCGAGCAGGAGCCACACTCCGTCGACGACCGGCGCCCATTTGAACGGCGAACTGGGGCAGACCGTCGAGCGCTGTACCAGGGTCTGGATGCAGGCTGAGCCCGGCGCCACCGAGTGGAAGCGCTCCGCGCCGTGCCCGCCGCCGCGGAGCGGGCACGGCGCGATGCGCCGGCGAATGGACGGTCCTCATGAACGGCCCTGGACGGCGCCTAGTCGATGTGCCACCGGATGATGGCGAAGCCGTAGTCGACCGCTGTCTGGAGCTTGTCGCGGTCGATCTGGCCATCCGGTCCGATGACGGGGATGAACGAGGCGGCGCGTGGGTTGATGGCCGTCATCGTGCGGAGCAGCCGTTCGACCTCGTCGACGTCGCGGATGAATTCGGGTCGTGCGAGCACATCGCGCCCCTGGAGCCGCACGCGGACGGGCTCCCCCTCACGCAGGTTCAGCTTCCACCTCCCGCCCGCCGGGGTGAGCAGGGTGTCGCCGTCAGGCACATAGCTCACCGGCTGGCGGTACACCCGGCCGGTCCTGCGGCCGG
>WNGB01011343.1_pt1 | contig 12220 bp, 9 predicted proteins | sample 5400681 | NCBI WGS metagenome assembly WNGB01 (sample SAMN13153367, study PRJNA577476) | soil metagenome | isolation source: 115 cm soil or saprolite under grassland replicate 2 | place: USA:California | collected 2016-06-15 | reverse complement strand
GCGTTCGCCTGCGTGTAGATGCGAAGCGACATGCTGGGGGCGATGTCGTTGAGAGGGTCGGTCTCGTTCTGCGGGTCGTACAGGAGGTTCCCGGACCGGATCTCGTGATCGAGCTGCTGGAGGGCCAATCTGATCTGGTCGTTGGTGATGGTGCGATCGGTCTGTCGCTCCACTCCTCGCTGCACCTGGACCAGCGCACTCAGGAAGATAACCGACACGATCGTCAGCATCGACATGCTCACGGTGAGTTCCACGAGGGTCATGCCCTCTTCGGACCGGAGGCGGCGGAGACTGAGGTGCTTATGCACCGCTGGGGGCGGGCTTGTAGGTGCCCTTGGCTTGGACCGCGCCGAGATCGACCTTCATGGTCAGGCTGGCGATCGTCGGGAGTGGCAACAGGGGGTCGCCGTACTTGAAGGTGTAGGTGATCGTTCCCACGAGGGGCGACTCGGCGAGGGCCGAAGCCTCAGTGTGAGTGCAAGGTGGCACGCAAGCGCCGGGATCGCCGGCTGGCGGCTCGACCTTGGTTCCTCCGATACTCAGGTTGGCGGTGATGTCGACCGTGAAGAGGTTGGCATTGACCAGCTGCTCAGCGTGAACCGGGGGGATGATGATGGAGGTCCCGGGCACGACGGGGAGTGGCGTATACCCCAGCCCGTTGTAGTAGGAGATCGTGCCCTGCATGGTGGCGGTCGGAGCAGCCGAGCCGATGCCGGCCTCGGCCGAGGCTGATGTCTGGAGGGTTGACCCTGTCAGCAGGTAGCCGGTCCATCCTGGGGGCAAGGAGGCAGCCCCGAAGTTGTCCGGCAGCCCGCCCAAGGAGACCGCGCCCCAGGTTCTCAGGACGTCGGCGTGGACGCATCCCTCGCCCGAGGTCCCTGGGCAGTAGGAGAACTCTGGAATGCCGGCGCGGTTGGTGAACGCGTACAGGGCCGACGGAGACGCTCCCACGGAGGCGAGGGTCGCCTTGCCGAGCTTCTTGCTGGCGCCCCAGAGCTCGAGCGTGGCAGTTTCGGTGCCGCCCTGAGTGGCCTGCGATGCGCCGCAGGGCAGCATGTCCGTCTGAGTTTTCCCGGCCGCGTCGACGCAGGGTTGGGGGTTGGTGAGGGATGCCGACGTCGTGCTAAGGGTTGTGCCGGTATCACCGGCACTCGACGTGACGATGAAGGAGCTGCCGCTACCCGCGTTGGCGAAGAGGGCGTCGCTACCCTGCGCCGGGGTCGGGTCCCAATCGAAGTCCGCGTCAGGAGGAGCGGGGTCGTTGTCGGCTCCCGAGGTCACGCCCTTGCTGCCGGCGTCGGTCTCGGGCTGCCCGTTGACGGCAAGGCTGACCCCAGACGTCTCCGTCGTGCCCTGGACAGCCGAGATCTGCTCGATCTGCATGTTCGACGTCACGCCCCCCAGCCGGAGATCGGCGCCGTCGATGACCAGGTTATCCACGTTCCCTGAGACCGAGATGTCCCCTTCCCTGCCCGAGGCCGAGGCGAAGAGGAATGGTTGGCAGGGGGCGGCGAAGGGGTGCGTCAAAGTGGAAAGGCACCCGGAGCCAGAGAAGAAGATGCTCTGAGCCTGCACCTTGGCGAGCCCCTTCCGGGCGGAGTTCGTCCAGGTCACGATCACCGAGACTCGGTAGGTGTCGGTCTTCTCCTTGCCCGTAGCTGGGTCTATGTAGCGGCTGACGTAGGTGCTGACCTTGTACGTGGCGGCCGTGCCCGCGTTCAGGTTCTGGATGTGCGGGACCAGCGGAACGATGGCGGGAATGACAGGGGGACCCGGAGAAGGGAGGGGGATGTCCCCGTGCGGGATCTTCTCATTGGGCGTGACCCCCTTGAACAGATAGTCGGAGCCAGACACCTGGATGTTGGGATCGCCGCCGAGGTTGTCGAAGTTGCTCAAGCCCTGCTTCAACGTGTCGAAGGGGAGAGCCCTTACCTGCTCGATTGTCTGGTTGGCCAACCCGGAAGCCGTTTGGCGTTGGCGTGCGTACGCGGCGTCGGAGAAGCCCACGTTCGCCGTGTACGCAAGCGTCAGCATCGCGGCGAGGATGACCCCCAACGCCACGACCGTCTCGAGCACCGTGAACCCGTTTTCCCTCCGCATCCCCAGGGTGGCCCGGAGGATGCGCGCATGCTCTCGCATAGGCCTCCTTTTGAAGCGCATATCGACACTCGGAGGCCGCGGGATTAGGGACTTTCGGCCTTATTTGGCCTGACGAAAGGCCGAATTCATCTGCTACTCCTCCATGAGGACCCGGATGTCCCCCTTGCGGTCGAGGAGGGAGAACCCGGTGATCTCGCCCTTCCGGCGAAACACCAACGAGATTGTGCTGCTGCCGACCCGCAGGTTGCGCAGCTCCACCGTGTTGAGCCAGGGCGGGAGATGAGGCTTGTTGACCGTCAGCATGTTCTCGTGGGCCCTGGCCGACACTCCCAGGATGGCTTGGAGCATCAGGAGGGGGGCTCCCGCCGCCCAGGCCTGCGGCGAGCACGCCACGGGGTAGCCGACCGGCTGGTTGGGGGTTCGCCGGGTGAATCCGCAGAAGAGCTCGGGGAGCCGCATGTAGTCGGCGTGGATGGAGGCGTCGAACATGGCCGTCACCACCCGGTTGGTGGCCTTGACGTATCCGTAGCGCTTCAGCCCCGCGGCGATGAACGCGTTGTCGTGGGGCCACACGGAGCCGTTGTGGTAGCTCATCGGGTTGTAAGCGTGGGCGCCCTTGCTCATGGTGCGGATGCCCCACCCGCTGAACATGTCCGGTTGTAGCAGCCTGCGGGCCAGGGACGCGGCCTTGTCGGGGTCGACGATGTCGGCGTACAAGCAGTGTCCCGGGTTCGAAACGACTGTTCGGACCTGCCGTTTCTCCCCGTCCAGGGCCATGGCGAAGTACTGCTCGTCCTCCATCCAGAAGGCGTCGTTGAAGCGCTGCCTCAGCTCGGCCCCCTCCTCCCTCAGCCGAGTCGCCGATCGATAGTCCCCCAGGGCGTCGAACACGTCGGCCACGCGCTGCTTGGCCATGTACACATAACCCTGGACCTCGGCCAGCGCGATGGGCGGGGGGGCCAATCGACCATCGGTATGCACCACCGAGTCGAAGGAGTCCTTCCAGCCCTGGTTGGGAACTCCCCGAGCCGAGCGGGTCTCATACTCCACGAACCCGTCGCCATCCCGGTCGCCGTGGTTGTCGATCCAGTCCAGGGCGGCGCGGACGTTGGGCAGCAACTGCTGAGCGAAATCGACGTCGCCCGTCCACCGGAAGCACTGTGCGTAGAGGAAGACGAAGAGGGGGGTGGAGTCGACCGAGCCGAAATAGGGCGTATGCGGGATGGCCGCCGCCCCGGCAAGCTCTCCCCGGCGGATCTCGTGCAGGATCTTGCCCGGCTCCTCGTCGCGCCAGGGATCGACCTTCTTCCCCTGGTGCCGGGCCAACAGTCGCAGGGCATCCCGAGCCGGCTTCGGATTCACGGTCAGCAGCTGGTGCGAGCTCAACAGGGCGTCCCGCCCGAACACCGCCACATACCAGGGGATGCCCGCCGCGATGACCCCTCCGTGGTCCGTACTCGTGTACAGAGCCCGGAGGTCTCTCAGGCCGCGGACGAGGAGGCTGTTGAACACCTCGTTGTCGGTGGTGATCTGTGTGCACTCACGCTCCCAGTCCTCGTAAGAGCGGCGAAGATGATGCACGGCGGAATCGAACTCGAGGCGGAGTGGCCTGACCTCACCGATCACCGGGTCCACGGTGATGGAGAGCAATCTGGTCTGGTGGGGGGCCAGCGTGAGGGTGAACTCAACCAGGATCTGGTCTCCCACCACATCAAGCCTGTCCGGCTCCGGGTCGAACGCGATCACGGTCTTCCGCGTGACGTTGTCGATCCCCCGATGGCTGAACACCGCGCTCGAGCCGTCCGCCCGAGGCGCTTCGAGATGGCCCAGGGCATCCGCTCGGAAGCCACGAACCTCGAAGATGTCGGCGAAGTCGGCGGCGAGCGAGAAGCTCACGGACGCCTCGACCGGGTGGGGGTTGTAGTTCTTGATGCGGATGCGCTCGAACAGCCGGCCGCGGATGGCCCGGACACGGCGGATGTTCAACGTCTGCTGACGAACCGCCAGATCGCCGTCCATGAAGAGTTCGGGGTTGGTCAGGTCCACATAGGACATGTACGCGCGCTCCGAAGAAGACGAGAGCAGGATCGGATCCCGCCCGGAGACTTTCATGCGGAAATGTGAAAGGAAGCGGGTGTCCCGATGGTAGAACCCGTGTCCGAACTCCCGGCGGTCATCCAGGTTGCCGGCAACATCGGAATAGAGGAATGTCTCCCCCTCTTTGATCGCCAGGACCTTGCCGGCGAAGTCCGCAAGAAGAGGAGGAATCCCCTCGACAGGCGTCTGCTGCCGGACCGGCGCCTCGGGGGAGGGGACTTCGTTTCGTCGCAGTTCCATTCTCAGCCTCGTCCCTGCCCAGACCCGGGGATCGCGGACAACAAGAGGAAGAGGGAGTACCCGGGTTCCAGTGTAGTTACCACATCTGCCCCAAACAATGACGTTGGTCACTCACAGGCTTCGGCAGCGGCGTCGCCGCCGTTGACGCAGCACCTGTGAACTCATCCCTCGGTGACGCGGGCACCTGACGGATCGATGCCGGGGCGCAGGATTCGCCAGCCGGGTCCCAGGTCCCGCACCCGCCGTTCCTCTGCCTCGAACACGAGGAGGGCCGGGCCCGAACCAGCCACGCAGACCGGAAACCCTTCGTCCTTGAGGTCATGGAACATCGCCCGCGTCGCCGGTATCAGGGGCAATCGGTACGTCTGGTGCAGGCGGTCCTGGAGCGCTTCGGCCAACAGATGAGGTCGTTCCGTGAGGGCCAGCACGACCAGGACGCTTCGGGACAGGTTGAACGTCGCGTCGGCGAGCGGCACGCTGCGAGGGAGCGCTCGCCGGGCGTCCTCGGTAGAGAGCCGCTCCGAGAGCGGGACCAGGATGGCGGGGCGCAGAGACGGATGAGGCTGCACGGTCTCGGCCTTCCAGCCGTCTGCCGACAGGTAGGCCAGCGCCACACCACCCCGGAGGCATGCCGCCACGTTGTCCGGGTGCCCCTCCAGGTCGACGGCCAGTCCCAGGAGCGCGTCGGCGGGAAGGTTAGTCCCGATGAGCCGGTCGGCCAGCAGAAGCCCCGCCACCACGGCTGCGGCCGAGGAGCCCAGTCCGCGCTGCAAGGGGATCCCATTGGTGCATTCCAACCGGAATGGCGCCATGGTTCCGCCCGCCTCCCTGGCCAGGAACGAGACCGTGCGGAAGACCAGGTTCGTGGCGTCAGCGGGGAGGTCCGCTGCATCCTCTCCCTCGACGAAGATCCCGGGCTCGGCCTGTGTGTCGATCACGAACTCGCTCGATAGGCCGAGCCCCAGAGCCACGCAATCGAAGCCGGACCCGAGATTGGCCACCGTCGCGGAAGCTCGGACAACGATCCTCATGGTGAACCCGACCCCCGGGTCCGGGGGCGAGGCCGCGGCCCGCTCCGGCTCACAGCCGCAGCTCGGCGGCCACGGCGTCAGCGTCGGCGGGCAGGAGCGGAAGTTGACCGGAGCCGGCGATGGCCCAGTCGGGCTCCTTCAGGCCGTGGCCCGTGAGGACGCACACCACCGTCGACCCACGGGCCACCCTCCCTTCTGCCGAGAGCTTCGACAGGCCGGCCACCGAGGCAGAGGAGGCGAGCTCCGCAAACAATCCCTCACCGGCCACTCTGCGGTATGCGGCCAGGATCTCTCGGTCGGTGACAGCCAGGATCTCTCCTTCCGATTCGGCCGCTGCCTTGGCCGCGAGCTCCCATGAAGCCGGGTTGCCTATGCGAATGGCGGTGGCGATGGTGGAGGGCTCGGCCACGGGGTGGCCCCGAACGATCGGCGCCGCGCCCGCAGCCTGGAATCCGAACAGGATGGGCAGGCTCGAGGTGATCCCTTCCGACCGATACTCCGTGTAGCCCATCCAGTGGCTGGTGATGTTGCCGGCATTGCCGACGGGTGTGAAGTGGTAGTCGGGAGATCGGCCGAGTGCGTCGCAGATCTCGAAGGCCGCCGTCTTCTGGCCCTGGAGGCGAAACGGGTTGACCGAGTTGACCAGCGCCACCGGATATCGCTCGGCCAGGGCTCGAGCGACCTCCAGAGCCATGTCGAAGTTGCCTTCGATCTCCAGGACCCTGCCTCCGTGGGCGAGGGTCTGGGCCATTTTGCCGGATGCGATCTTGCCCGCCGGCACGAGCACCGCGCAGGTCAGCCCGGCCCGGGCAGCGTACGCCGAGGCCGAGGCGCTCGTGTTGCCGGTGGAAGCGCACACCACGGCCCGAGCGCCGTCCTCGACCGCCTTGGAGATGGCCAGGGTCATCCCCCGATCCTTGAACGACCCCGTCGGATTGGCGCCTTCGAACTTGAGGAACACCTCGCAACGGGTCGTTTGGGAGAGAGGATCGGACCGAACGAGCGGCGTGCCTCCTTCGCGAAGTGTGACGATCGGGGTCGCATCGGATACGGGCAGGTACTCGCGGTACTCCTCGATGACACCACGCCACTGGTGAGCCATCAGGCGGGCTCGCTGGTCGGCCGGGGGTTCACCCACAACCCCATGACGATCTCGTCGACGTACCCGATCGACTTCTTCGAGTGCCCGGTCAACCGCCCCTCTTCCTCGAACCCGAACTTCCGGTACAGGGCCAGAGCCGCCTCGTTGTGCGGGTAGACCGACAAGGCGAGCTTCTCCACGCCCATCTCCCGCGCCCAGCGGATGACCTCGGTCATCAAGGCGGACCCCACACCCTTCCCCCGCCAATCCGGATCCACTGCCATCCCGAGTGAGGCCACGTGCCGGGTCATCGGTCCTTCCTCGCGGGCCACATTGAGGTGGCCGATCACCCGGTCGCTGTGCACCGCGACCAACGAAGCCTGGTCGTCGGTCCAGGACCGGCGGAAGTAGTGCCGGCGGTAGTACGCCACCGAACGGCTCACGGTCTCACTCCGCACGAACTGCTTCTCCGCCACGACGGTGCGCCACATCTCGAGGAACGAGCGTGCGTCCTTCGGCCGGGCCGGGCGAACGACGAAATCCGCCTGCCCGCCCGAGGCCGACGGCGCTCCGTGGTCAGGGAGCGTCTCCACGGATCCGTTCCATGGACTCGGGGGCGGTCACGCCGATCAGGCGGAGGGCGGCCGCGATGACGTATTTGGTCGCCGTGGAGAGCCACAGGCGAGCCTGCGTGAGCGGCTCGTCGTCCGTGATCACCCTGCACTGCGTGTAGAAATGGTGGAACGCCGCCGCCGCTTCCTCCGCGTATCGGGTGAGGCGATGCGGCACCAACGCCTCGGCAGCCGTCGCCACCACTTCCGGCAACTCACCCAACTTCCTCAGGAGGCTCAGCTCCGATTCGTGCTCCAGCAGGGAGAAGTTCGCCTCCTTCCATGAACGCGGGGCTACCCCTTGCTCGGAGGCGACTCGGAGCAGGCTCGCCACCCGGGCATGCGCGTACTGCACGTAATAGACGGGATTGTCCATCGACTGCCGCTTGACCAGCTCGATGTCGAAGTCCAGCGCGGAGTCGTGCGACCGGGTCAGCAGCGTGTACCTGGCCGCATCGGGCCCCACCTCTTCGAGGAGTTCATCGAGCCAGATGATGTCTCCGGATCGCTTGCTCATCCGAACTGGCTCGCCTCCGCGATACAGCGAGACCAGCTGGTAGAGGACGATCTGTACCCGAGTTGGGTCGATCCCAAGGACCTGGGCGGCTCCCAGGACTCGCTTCACGTCGCCGTGGTGATCGGCCCCCCACACGTAGACCATGCGATCGAACCCCCGGGAGGCCTTGTCCAGCAGGTACGCGCAGTCCTTGGCGAAGTAGGTCGGTTCGCCGGTTCGACGGATGAGCACGCGGTCCTTGTCGTCACCGAAGTCGGTGGACCGGAACCAGACGGCTCCGTCGGCGTCGTAGGCGTAGCCCGCCTGCCGGAGTCGCTCGACGGCCTCTGCCACTTCGCCGCTGTCCACCAGATCCGCCTCGGTCTTGAACGTGTCGAACCGAACGCCGAACCGGGCCAGTGTCTGCATGATGGCGTCGAACATGCGCCGGCGGGCTTCCAACATGAGGATGTGCCGGCGCTTGGCAGGATCCTCGTCCAGCAGGCGATCGCCGAAGTCACTCTTGATCTGCTCTGCCAGGTCGCGCAGATACTCGCCCTGATATCCACCTTCTGGCACTTCGGCCTCGACTCCGAACAGTTGCAGGTACCGCGCCTCGACCGAGGCCCCCAGGAGCTCCATCTGGGTACCGGTGTCGTTCCAGTAGTACTCCCGCTCGACTTCGTATCCGGCGGCCTCGAGCACGTTCGCCAGTGAGTCACCCAGGACCGCGTTGCGGGCGGTCCCGACGTGCAGCGGCCCCGTGGGATTGGCGGAGACGAACTCCACCTGGACACGCTTCCCATCGGGTTGTTCGCGCCCGTAGTTCGGACCTCGCTCAAGGATCTCCGCGAGGAGGTCGTGCAGCCATCGATCGCTCAGGAAGAGATTGATGAAGCCAGGCCCGGCCACCTCGACCCGGAGGATGAGGTCGTCGGTGGGGATGCGGGCGGCCAGGGACTCGGCCACCTCCCTGGGGGCACGGCCCACTTGAGGCGCCAGTACGAGGGCGATGTTCGAGGACCAGTCCCCATGTTCCTTCAGCCGTGGCTTCAGCAACTCCGGCGTGGGAATCTCCGCCCGATCCAGTCCGAGGTCGGACGCGGCCACAGAAGCGGCGTCGGCGAGGAGGCGGGTGAGCGTGTCCTGGATCATGGCGACCGATCGGAGGCGATATTAGTCGCGGCGGAATGGCCTATCGGCCCGTTGCTAAGATGCCTGATGCGCCTGATGGGGGCGCCAGAGCCCTCGTAGCTCAGGGGATAGAGCGCCGGCCTCCGGAGCCGGGTGCGCAGGTTCGAATCCTGCCGAGGGCACGATTTTGGCGGCGTGCGAACCTCTCCCCACTGGTAAGGAGCTTCCGCCGTTGACGCCTCAAGGGGAACCCGGAAGAAGGGCCGATCGGCTTTTCCCCTCATGGGCAGGTTCCAGTAGCAGATCGATCAGAGCCTGCCCAAGCCATTGTTCGAAGCGATCTGGCGTCCATCCACGTTGGAAGACGATCTGGTTGTACCAATCCGGGCCAGTCAGCGCCCAGACGATTCCCAGCGCTTCCGCCGTGGACAGAGTGGTGCGCAGGCGCCTGCTTCCCTCCAGCATCGATGCCAGCTCTCTCTCTTGCTCGTGTCGCTGGTTCTCGACGGCCCGATAGCGCGCCAGCAGGTTGGGATCCCCGGACTCCCGCATGAACCGGACGAGGTCTGCGCAGGGCTCCTGGATGCGGCGGGTGACCCGGGCTGCCATCCGCAGCCACACCTCCGGGTCCTCCGATGCCCGTGCCTCGGCCAAGAGCTCCAGGGCCTGCTCGACATGGGGCCAACCGGCCTCGATGATCGCCTGGGCGAGGCGGAGCTTGCTGCCGAACACCGCATAGACCGTCTGGTAGGCGACGCCCGCCTCCTGCGCGATCTCCTCCATCCGCACGCTTGCGTAACTTCCCCTCAGCAGGAGCCGTCGGGCGGCGTCCATGATCCGCTGCCGAGTCATCTCCGCCTGCTCCTGGCGCAAGGCGGTCTGGTACTTGCGCTTCGGTTTGACAGTCGGCGTCATGATGCCTAGGGTAACAGCTCCTACTGAATAGAGGTTCCATCTACTGAATAGAGGCGCCCGGGGGAGACGGCACGAGCTGACGGCCGACGAGGATTCGGGACTTCGCCGGCGAACCCGCGAGAGGAGGGACGGTGGACATCGACTTCGACGCGATCAAGCAGATGACCAAGGCGATGTGGAGCCTTGGCGACTACGGTCCGATGGCGAAGATCATGGAGCCGGCGGCCCGAGACGTCATCGGCGCCTGCGGCATCTCGCCAGGTCAGGAAGTCCTCGACGTGGCCGCAGGGAACGGCAACTGTGCTGTGGTCGCCGCTCGGGACGGGGCTCGAGTCGTGGCTTCGGACATCACCCCCGCCTTGGTGGAGGCGGGCCGGGCCCGCAGTGCGGCCGAGGGGCTCGACATCGACTGGGTCGAAGCCGACGTGGAAGACCTGCCGTTCGAGGATGGTCGGTTCGACGTGGCGACGTCGGTGTTCGGAGCCATCTTCGCGCCGAGGCCGGAGGTGGCGGCCTCGGAGATGTTCCGCGTCCTCAGGCCTGGAGGCATCCTGGCGATGGCCAACTGGACCCCCGACAGCTTCGCCAAGCGCATGATGGATGTGGTGGCGAGGTACTCGCCCCCTCCACCGGTTGAGCTTCCCAGCCCGTTCCGGTGGGGAGAGGAGGAGACCGTCCGATCCTTGTTTCGAACCCTCGCCGAGTCGGTCCGGTGCGACCGGCACTCCCTGATGTGGGAGTTCGCATCGTTCGAGGAGATGCGTTCGGTCTTCGAGAGCCACGGCGGAGCCGTGATGGCCAAGCGCATGCTCCCACCAGAGGTCTACGAGGCCCAGGCCCGCGATCTCCAAGCGCTCGTCGGCGACCTGAACCAAGCGACGAACGGGCGTGTCACCCTCAAGAACCATTACTTGTTGGTGCTGGCACGAAAGGCCTAGGCATAGCGTCGCGGAGCGAGCTGTTGCTCGACCATGTCGATCCGCAGGCGCTCCTGGACATGACCTCCCCGCGATCGGGCAGGGAAGAGCGCGAGGCTCGCGATGAGGAAGTTGCTGACTTCGTTGATCTCCTGTAGCCGCGCTTCGCGGCGGAGGCGGGGCGGTAACCAGGCTGCTCATCCCACGGCCCAGCGCCACTCGGCCGGGCGCGAGGAGCGGAAGAGCTCCATCAACGCTCGGTCTTCCGGTATCCGGCCCGCCGAACTTTGCTGTGAACCGAAGCAAGCACGAGGGTCGGGCCCTCTACCAGCGGGTTTGGGTTCGTATTGAGCTCCTATGTTGTCAAGGCCGACTCGCACATGTCCTCGATCATCTGGCGGTAGACGACGTCGGCGAGGTGTCGCTTGAGGCACCGGACGCTGTCGAGCCAGGTCTTGCCCTCGGCCCGCTTGCGATCGAGGTAGGCCTGAGCGCGTAGATCGACTCGCGCCTGCACCAACGCGATCGTGTGCAAGGCCCGGTTCAGCTGCCTGTTTCCACCGCGGTTCAGACGGTGCCTGTTGGTCTGGCCTGAGGAGGCGGGGATGGGAGCTGCCCCGCATGCCATGGCGAAGCCTGCCATCGAGCGAAACCTCCTCGCGTCGCCGGTCTCTCCAAGTAGCTTGGCAGCGGTGATCGCGCCCACACCGACGATGGAGGTGAGGTGCGTGTCGCGTTGCTGGATGGCCGACTCGATCCGTTCGGTGAGAACCGCCACCTCCGCCCCGATCTCCTCGAGCCTACCCAGACGGCGGAGGGCGAGATGGGCACGGACGCCTGGCACAGCGCGCAGGAGCCTGGCCGCCTGCTCGCGTTGCCCCTTCGTAGTGAGTCGTCGGACCCTCGCCCTGTAGCCAGGAACCAGGATCATCAAGTCGGCGTGCAGACGGTTCTGCACCCTGGTCCGCTCGGAGATGAGCTGGTCACGGTAGTCGACGAGGAGCTTGAGATCCTGGTTTGCTCCGCCCGGCAACGCCGGCGGGAGATGCTCATCCCGGGCCACCACCCGGGCGATGGCAAGGGCGTCGGTGGGATCGGACTTGCCCGGGCGACCCGTCCGCCGCCGCTCCCGCCGGGTAAGGATGGATGGCACCTCCCGTACGTCCTCGCCAGCGTCGAGCAGGGCCCGCGCCAGCAGTGCCCCGAAATTCGCCGCTCCCTCGAGCCCTACCCGTCGCGGCTGAGGGAACCTGTTCAGCCAACCACGCAGCGCCCGGTGGCCCTTCACATCATTGCTGAAGCTCCCTTCGGCGACCGGCCGGCCGACTTCGTCCACGGCGCATGCCGCCAGGCTTTCCTTGTGCGTGTCCACGCCCACCGCGAGCACTTCCCCCTCCTTTCCGTCTCGCTTACGATGCGGCTGGTGGGCGGACACACATGCGTCGAGCGGAGCACGCTCCTATCAAGTCACGCCTACCGGCCCCGTCAGGCGCGGGGGGACGCTCAATTCGAAAGTCACGCCCCATAGGGCGGACGCTGTGTAAAGGAGTCACCCCCGCGCCGTCGGGCACCCTCGCATGCCGAGGGCCGCGGGGGAA
>WNGB01011342.1_pt1 | contig 12221 bp, 15 predicted proteins | sample 5400681 | NCBI WGS metagenome assembly WNGB01 (sample SAMN13153367, study PRJNA577476) | soil metagenome | isolation source: 115 cm soil or saprolite under grassland replicate 2 | place: USA:California | collected 2016-06-15 | reverse complement strand
ACCCGTCCTCCCGGTCCATGCACAGGGGAGCAGGCTGTGGGTGGCCTCACACCAGCCGAGCTGGCCACGATCCGTGGACGCCTGGAAGCCTTCGCCGACGAGGTCTTCGCGTCGCTGCCGCGTGCCGATCAGCGCGCCCGTGGGCAGTGCTATCTGCGCGGGCTGATGCTGGACGGCCGCCGCAAGTCGATCCAGCCGATGGCGGCGCGTCTTGGTGAGGTGCACTACCAGGCGCTGCACCACTTCGTCGCGGCCAGTCCGTGGGATTGGCGGCCGGTGCGTCGGTGGCTGGCCGAGGTGCTGTGCGGGGCGCTTTCGCCGACCGCGTGGGTGGTGGACGACACCGGCTTTCCCAAGGACGGCTCGTGCTCGGTGGGGGTGCAGCGGCAGTACTCGGGGACGCTGGGCAAGACCGCCAACTGCCAGCTGGGGGTGTCGGTCGACGCCGTCACTGAGCAGGCCTCCTGTCCGCTGGACTGGCGGCTGTTTGTGCCCGAGTCCTGGGACGAGGATGCAATGGCCGCGCGGCGCGCCGCCTGCCACCTGCCGAAAGGCGTGCACCACCGGCCCAAGTGGCAGCTGGTGTTGGACATGCTCGACGAGCTGGCCGGCTGGCAGTTGCATCCGCCGGTGTTGCTGGCCGACTGTGGCTACGGCGAGGTCGGGGAGTTCCGCGGCGGGCTGGACGCCCGCCAGATCCCCTATGTGGTGGAGGTCAGGGCGGACACCAGCGCCTACCCCGAGCAAGTGCGTCCCACCATCGCACCTCACAAGGGGCGTGGCCGCCGTCCCCGGCCGCGCTACCGCCAGCAGCCGTCCTCGCTCACCGAACTGGCCATGGCGGCCGGACAGCAGGCCTGCGTGGACCTTGTCTGGCGGCGTGGCAGCAAGGGGCTGCAACGCGGCCGCTTCCTGGCGGTGCGGGTGCGTCCGGCCGGGGTTACCCCACGCCGGCTGGCGCGGCAGGCCGGCGGGGAGCTTCAGGTGCGCTGGCTGCTGGTCGAGTGGCCCCAGGGCAAGGCCGAGCCGACCAAGTATTGGCTGTCCAACCTGCCCGAGAGCACCCCGCTGGTGGAACTGGTCCGTCTGGCCAGGTCGCGCTGGCGAGTGGAGCAGGATTACCGCGAACTCAAGGGGGGCCTTGGGCTGGACCACTTCGAAGGCCGCGGCTGGGTGGGCTGGCACCATCACGTCACCTTGGTCTCGGTCGCGCACGGCTTTCTTACCCTGCAGCGGCTGCGACGCCCAAAACCGGCGGCGTCGGCCTGACCCTGTGGCAGCTGCTCAGCGAGCTGCAGGTCCTACTCGCCTGTTGGGCCGGCGCCTGTCCGGTATGCAAGCGTCCCGCGCCACGGTGGCTACGCCGAACGGGGCGACCACACGTCCCGACCTGACAGAGTCCTATTAGAGGCCGGCCACCAGATCAGTGGTCGCCAGCCCGCTGGCGTCCACTCCACGAGGTTTCCCCCGCCCGTCTGCGGCCGCAGCCGGCAGCCGCGGTGCTCAGCGTACCCGACCGCCGTAGTCGTCCCGTTGCCAGCCCAGCTCCCGCGCCATGGCAAGCCAGGCGTTGGCTTGGCGAGCTTCAGCTCAGCACGCCGCAGGTGCTTCTCGATGTCTGATGGAGGCCGTGCGCGACAGCCTCGCCGCGCCGCTCGACCCCGAGCAGCGGGCGTACCTGATCGGCTACGTGCAGTCGAGCTTGGACCGTGGCGCGCTCGCCCTGCGCCAAGGTCGCCCCGACCTGATCGACCGGGCCACCAGCGACCTCGACCGCTACCTCGCCAAACTCGTGCAGGACGGCGAGACTCAATGACCACGCGCCTACGCGCGTACCGGGAGGAGCCGCACATGATCCCCAGCAACATCGCCGCCTACCACGAGGCCGGTCATGCCGTGGTCGCCGCCACGCTCGGCATGCGGGTCGAGCGCGTCACCATCCGCCCCGAAGGCGAGCATGGCGGCCGCACCGAGATCGACCACGCGGACTTCATGGCCGCGTCGGTAGACGACCGCGTCATGGTGCACCTCGCCGGGAACGCGGGCACATGGCTGAATCCCGCCGCCTACGACGCGTCCGCTGTCTACCAGGGCACCAGGGACGACCTGGATGCCATCTACGCCCTGCTCGGCAGCGAGCTGGAGGACGAGCTCGTCACCGCCCGGTTCGGTGGGGCCGGCAAGCGTCTCGCCGAGCTTCTCCACCAGGAGCACACTCAGCGCGCAGTCCACACGCTCGCCGGCATACTCCTGGAGCGCGAGGAGGTTAACGCCTACACCGAGCCCGAGGTCGCCAAGCTCCTGATCCACCTGCGCCCATAGACCTCGGCCCTGTCACCAAAGCCCTCGGTGCTGGTCTGGCCGAGGGCCTTCTCCATGCTCCGGTACGCGCGTAACGCCATGCTCGGCACCCTGTCGGACAGCTCCGCTGTTCCATGCCCTCGGAGGCCCTGAAGTCAAGTACTCCCGGAGGTCCATGACACCGTCTGCGCATGGTCGCGCCAGTACCCTCGAGCACCGTGGCATCACGCCTACCAACAGGGAGAACGGGTCTCCTGATTCCAGTGGGCCCGGAGCACGTCGTCACCCTTTCCCACTGGATCGGTGGGGATCGGCGTGAAGCGCGGTTAAGTGTCTCGAAGCCGAGATATCTCGGCCTGAAACGGCGCAGACCTGCGCTGATTCGCTCCGATCAAGGCGCGATGCGCCGGCGACTGTGCCCCCGATGTGCCCGAGGAGCACCGCATCGGTGCAACACCGCAGGTCAGGGCGTTGCCCACGCCAGAACCATTACTACTGGCGCCCTGGTCGCCGCGGGATGCCGCGGTCCGGACACTGCTTCTGACCTGCGACGATGGGAAGTGACCGAGGTCGAGGTCGCCGAGGTCACCCGCCCAGGATGGCCAAGCCATGAGTTGCCAGAAGCGGCCATCATCGACCGGCCCATGTCAATCTGGAAGTCATGTAAGTCGATGTTAGGCCCCTTTGACCGAAATGATGTTTCTACCAAGCCCGGTGTCCACGGTCCTGGTCTCGTCGTCGCCTCCAGCGGCATCACAGTCCACGTTCCGGGCTAACGCGGCGTGAGCCTCCGGGCTAACATGACACCGCGGCTAACGCTGGAGTGTTAGCCAGGCTGACGGGGGTCGCGGTGTCGGAGATGCTGGGGTACGAGGAGCTATCGGAGCTAACGGGACGGTCGGTGGGGGCGTTGCGGCTGGCGCGTTCCAAGGGTCGCCTCCCGGAGCCTGACGCTCCTGGGCCGAGGTGGCGGCGTGAGAGCCTGGCCGGGCTGCTGAAGGAGGGCGCTCCGGTGCCGGCCGGCGGCCCGTCCGCGGTCGCTGTGGCCCGTGCTCCCGGCTCCTGGCCATATCCTGATACCCCGGTGCCCTCCGCGGGCCTCCACGCGGCTCCCGCGGCCTCCAAGCCGGCGTTCACAGGCGAGGATGCGGAGGACCGGCGGCGGCGAAGCATGACGCTCGAGCAGGTGCTCGCCTGCCCGCACCCTGCCGATGACCGCAAGGTGCTGCCGTACATGGCCATGTGCTTGCGGTGCGGGCGGCGCCAGGAGGGCCGTGACCGGTGGGCCGGTGCCGGCTACGCGGGTTGGGACCCGTCCAAGCTGGCCGCCTGCCCGCATCCCACCTCGGAGCGGGTCCAGCACGCCTGGGGCGGGCAGTGCGGGGTGTGCGGGCGCCTGCTCCGCTGAAATCTACGTGCCCCGCTGATTTCGCGGGCTTCGCTGCCCGAGGGCGGCCTGTCAGACGGCAAGTTACCACGCGGTAACTTGCCGTCTAACTGGCCCCACCAGCGAAAACGAGGTGAGCAGTGGCGAGCCCGCGCGTGCACCTGCGCCTGGACGAGCGCCTGCATGGCCGCGCGCTCCAGGCCGCCGAGTCGGAGGGCTCGACCCTGAGCGAGTTCGTCCGTGCGGCCATCCTGGCCAAGCTCGGCGCGGTGCGGCAGGAAGTGGCCGAGCGTGCGGCGCTGCTGGCCGAGGCCCGCGCGTTCCTGGCCGACCCGGACGCGGACCGGGACGCGGCCGGCCTCGTCGAGCGCTACTGCCGGGCGGTCGAGGCGCAGGCCGGGCGGATCAGCCTCGCTGAGGCCCACGGTCGCGCCACGGCCCTCGCCGAGGTCTGCTCCGGAGCGCTGGAGCCGCTGGACGGCCACGACTGAACCTTCCCCGAGTTCCGGCCGGACGGCCCGCCGGTGGCCCTGGAGCTGGCCGCCACCCCACGCCGGCACGGCTTCCTGAAGGCGGCGCTGGCCGCTGAGCACGGTCTACGGTCCCTGCCTCGGCGGCGTCCCGCCCGCGTCGCACTACGTCTGTGACGCCACCACCACAACGGAGGCGCCCACAACAACGCTCGACCCGGAGAAGGTGTGCGCGGCCGAGATCAAGGCCAACGACGCGGCTTGGGCGAGGTGGCAACGGCTCGTCGACAAGGCGGTCAGCGAGAGCGGGACCGACGCCGACCAGGCCGCGGCTGACAAGGCGTGGGAGAAAGCAGGCGCTGCCCAGGACGCGATGACTTCCTGCGAGTTGCGAGCCGGAGGGGGCTGAGCCACCCGCCGCACACCCGGCACGTGCCAGTAACGCGCGGCCAGGCATGGCGGACGACTACGAGACCGCCGGTCACAGCAGCGCTCCGGCAGGCTCTCGGGCCGGGTCGATCGGCTCGTACGCGCGCTGGCAGGTGAGGCAGGAGTCGTACTCGCCGGCCTCGTAGTCGCTGCGGTGGACCGCCTTCGGCTGGCCGCAGTTGTAGCAGCGAACATCGGCCCAGACGCTCCCCGGTGCCCGTGATAGAGCCGGTTCCCAGGGTGCCGTCGCTGACGCGGCAGGCGCGGGCGAGATGTCGCCGTCCGAGGTTGGTGCCGGCTGGTTGGAAGAGGTAGCGGAATCACCGTCCGCACCGTCCGCAGGGCCGTATTTCCCCAGCTCAGCGGCCATGTCCTGCTGGACGGTGTCGCCTGGTGCGGACGCGGTTGAGGCTGCCGTGGAGACCAAGGACCTTGCGCTTGCGGGCGAGCAGGCTGAGGCGGTCGGGCTGCTGGGGTTGGTGGCCGGCCAGGACGTCGAGCCCGGCGAGCGCGACGGCACCTTCAGGATCGCCCGCAAGGTCGCGCCGGACCGGGTGATCAGCGTGGTCGACCCGCAGGCCCGCCACATGCACAAGAGCGTCAGCAGCTACCGTGACGGCTACAAGGCGCACGTGGCGGTCGAGCCCGAGACCGGGCTGGTCACCGCGACCGCGATCACCCCGCCAACGCCCGCCGACGGCCCCACCGGTGTCGAGTTGCTGGCCGGCGAGCCGGGGGGCCTGGAGGTGCTCGCCGACTCCGCCTACGGCGGTGGCGCGACCCGCGCGGCGCTGGCCGCCGCTGGGCATACGCAGACCATCAAGGCGATCCCGCTCCGCCCAGCCGTCCCTGGTAGGTTTACCCGTAATGACTTCACCGTTGACCTTGCTGGGGGCACCGTGACCTGCCCGGCTGGGCAGACCGTGCAGGTCACCCCGGCGGGGCGGGCGGTGTTCGACTGGCGCTGCGCGGCTTGCCCGCTGCGGCCGCGCTGCACGGCACTGAGGCTGCTATGGCTTGTCAAGTGGGTCTGAGGATCTCCACGCCGGGTTGGTCGTGCGCTCGAGGAGTTTGAACACCTCCCGTGCGACGTAGCGCTTGAGTCTCCTGAGTCAAGTCGTCAGGCGGCGAGGCGTTGTTCGGCGCGATGCTTGGCGGGGTCGTAGGCCGTGTTGGTGTGCCAGCACGCCCAGATGACCCGTAGCCACGCTCGGCCCAGGACGCGGACGGCTTGGGGGTGGCGTTTGCCGCGGGCGCGCGCGTTGGCGTAGAGGGTGGCCGCCCATGGGGAGCTGCGGCGGAGTTGTCGGCGAAGATGTGCAGGGCCTGGCGGGCTCGGCGGTTGGCGGCCAGGCGGAAGTGCAAGCTGCTGGTCTTGCCCGACGCGCGGGTGACGGGGGTAGCGCCGGCCTCGGCGGCGGCGTGCTCGGTACTGGTGGCGTGGTCCAGGATCGGGCCGAGCTCGGCGAGCAGCTGCGCCAGGCTGATCTGGCCGACGCGGGGTAGCCGGGCCAGCACCAGTGCCTTTGGGTGCTTGGCCAGTCGCGTGGTGATGGCTTGGTCGAGGTCGGCGATGGTGGTCAGCAGGGTGGCCAGCAGCTGGGCCTGAGCGCTGACGAGTTGGGTGAGGACGGCTGGGTCGAGCCCGATCGGCGGTTGGGCGCGGACCGGAGGCGCTTGAGGAGTTCGTCGGGGTGGCGGCCGCCGCGGTAGGCGTGTCGGTGGCAGAACGCGGCCAGCGCGTCCTGGTCGAGCTGGGCGGCGGCCTGCGGGGTCGGATACTGGCTGAGGAACGCGAGGGTGATCTTGGAGGCGAGCCGGAAGAACAGTTGCTTGGCGCCTGGCCAGTGGGCGTCCAGCAGCGCGCCGAGCTGGTTGCTGGCGGCGGTCTTGGCGGCGGGGTGGTCGTCGCGCAGCCGGACCAGGGCTTGCAGCTCGCAGGTGACCGCGTCGGGTGGCTCGAGCCGGCGCAGCCGATGGTGGTCGGTGCGCAGGTAGTCGGCCAGCTTGTAGCTGTCGCCAGGGTCGGACTTGGCACCGGCAGCGCTCCACCGTGGCCGGGCGGCGTGGAACGCACTGGGGTTGACCGGGGCGACGGGATGGCCGGCGGCGAGCATCCGGCCGCCTGGGGTGGTCGACCTCGACCACCACCTGCCCGTGGCGTGCAGGAACCTGGTCAGCCCGGATCCCGTAGCTGCGGGTGCCCTCTACCGCCCAGACCAGCCGAGGTCCGGGGGCATGCTCCAGGGCGAAGTCCAGCAGCGCCTGGTAGCCGGCACCACTGGTCTCGATCACGGTGGTGGCCACGACCGCGCCGCTGGGACGCGCCAACGCGGCGCTGTGGGTGTCGCGGTGGGTGTCCACGCCGATGACGGCGTCCAGCTCCTCTGTCACCATCAGGCCAGCCTTCCTGCTGGGAGGTCAGGTCGGCGTCGGCCTGGGGTGAGACACGCGTGGCAGGACTGTGACGGGTCACGCCGCAAGGCGGACCGGCTTCTGATCAGGCCAACGCCCGGACAGGTCAGACTCAAGGCATCCATGGTGGCGAGCCAGCCCTTGCACACCTGAGGGTCACACCATCGGTTACCGGCGCCAGCCTGGCAGCAGTCCAGTCCTCGAATCACCGCCCAGGAGTCTCACAGCCTGGAGCGGCGCGACCGCCGGGACTGGTTGCCCGTTTCGGGCCTGTCTTGCCCGGGCGGGCGTCCCCTGTGATCCTTGCGTTGTTCCCTCGGGATTCATCCTCTCGTCACGAGGCCGGATGGCGCATGGCTGAGGCACCGCAGCTTCCTCCTGATCCGTTGGCCACGCTCCCCCGGCGGGTGGGCGCGGCCTGGCCAGCCCCGCAGCCGGCGCGGCTGCCGCGGGTGGGTGTGGTGTTGGCTGCGGGCCGCTCCGAGCGGCTCGACGCCGTCACCCGGGGCGGCTCCAAGGCCCTGCTGCGGCTGGGTGGGCTGAGCCTGGTCGAGCGGGCCGTGCGGTCCCTGCTCGCCCGCAGGCTGGAGCGCGTCCTGGTCGTGGTCGGCCACGACGCCGGGCCGGTCGCCGCCGTCGTCGGCCGCCTGGGATCAGGCCGGGTCCGGGCGGTGTGTGCCGACCGGTGGTCGGACGGCAACGGCGCGTCGCTGGCCGCTGCCGAGGTCGCGGTGGCCGGCGAGACGCTGTTTGTGCTGGCCACTGCCGATCACGTCTTTAGTGAGGGGGCGCTGGAGGGGCTGCTTGGGGCCGGTGAGCCGGCCGTGCTCGTGGACCCGGCGCCGGACCGGGCGGCCTGGCTGGCGGGACCCGGGTGCGGGTCGTGGACGGGGCCGTGGTCGGGTTCGGGAAGCACCTGGATGAGCCGGCGATCGACTGCGGCGCGTTCCTGCTACCCCGAGGTGTTCGGCTGCCAGCGGCAGGCGGCCGCCGAGGGCGACCACACCCTGGCCGGCGTGGTGACTCGCCTGGCCCGGGCCCGGCCGCTGCGGGCCGTCCCGCTGCCCCGGGGGTGCTGGTGGCGGGATGTGGACACTCCCCAGGACGCGCAGGCGGCGAGGGTGGCGTTGCGCCGCTCGCTCGGCAAGACCGCCGACGGGCCGGTCAGCCGCTTGGTCAACCGGCCCCTGTCGACCCGGGTGTCGATGGCGCTGGCGCCGCTGCGGCCGGCGCCCGACCTGGTGTCGCTGGTCGCGTTCGCGCGCAGCCTGGCCGGGGCGGCGTTGCTGGCGGCCGGCCAGGGCCTGGCGGGCGCGCTGCTGGTCCACGCCGCCTCGGTCGCCGACGGTGTGGACGGGGAGGTCGCCCGGCTGCAGCTGCCGGGGCGGGCCGCGGGGGGGCGCTGCTGGACGGGGTGCTGGACCGGGTCGCCGACGCGGCCATCCTGGCCGGGCTTGGGCTGTGGGCGCTGGACGAGCACGCCGGCCGGGGGGTGCTGGCGCTGACCGTGGCGGCCACCGCCGGGGCGCTGCTGTCGATGGCGTCCAAGGACCGGGCGGTCGCCCTGGGGCTGCCACCTGCGCCCGAGCGGGCGCTGGGGTGGCTGCTGGGTGGCCGGGACGGGCGGCTGCTGCTGGTGGCAATCGGTGCGCTGCTGGGCGCGCCCCTGGCGGCGCTGGCCGCGGTCACGGCCGCCTCGGCGCTGTCGCTCGGCCTGCGGGTTGTCTTCCTGCGCCGCCCGCGGGTGCCTGACGGCCCCGGGCACCGTTGGTGTCGGTGGCTCGCCGTTCGCGCTCGTTCTGCGCTGGATCGGTGTCTCATCGCGGCCCAAGTTCCCGTCAGCTGAGACCTGCGGCACCAGCTTGCGAAATGGGTGTGGCCGGCGTCGGGTGGCCATTTGCGACGTGGGCATACCGCTGTGAGGCCGCGCGGCAGCTCCGCGACTGCTTCGGCGCGAGAGACAACCCGGGGGTGATCGGACAAGCTGTGAATCTGGCGGAGGGAAGCTGCTGAGCTGCGACGTTGGGCGACCGTCGGTGTCCGCTGTTGTGCGTGATCTTCGGGCGCGGCCGGCGAACTCGCCGAGCCATGCGCGAGCGCGTCTACCAGGCTGTTCACAACCTGGAAGCCTTCTGCAAGGATGCTGCTCGGGTCGGGGTCGGTGCGTCATTGAGCGGCCGGGCGCCTGGCGTCGGTGGTTGGATGCCGGGCCGCCGCGAGCGAGAATAGAGGACCGCGATGGTCGGGACCGTGAAATGGTTCAGCCTCGAGCGGGGGTATGGCTTTATCGCCCCCGAGCAGGGGGAGGATGTGTTTGTGCACGTCAGCGCCCTGCAGCCGACCGGTGTGCAGTCGCTCCACGAGGGCCAGGTGGTCGAGTTCGACGTGGAGGAAGATCCCCGGGGCAAGGGCTTGCGTGCGGTCAATGTGCGGCCCGTGGACGCGCGCTAGGCTGCGCCGGTCGGCCAGCGGCGTGTGCCGGTCGTTGGCTCGCCAAGGCCACCGCTGGCCATGTCTGAAGCGCACAGCAGCGGCGGTCGAGGCGCACCCCGGGTTCGGGTTCTCGTCGCCGTGACGGCCGATGGGCGATGGGCACCCCGACGGGATGGGGTGGCGGTTGCGGTCGCGGCGCTAGCGGCGGAGCACCGTGCAGGTCAGGGTGCGGGTGACACCGGCCACGGCTTGGATGCGGGAGACGACCAGCCTGCCCAGCTCGTCCATCCCGGGCGCCGGAGCCCGGGCGATGCTGTCGTCGGGGCCGGCGATGGCCTCGGCCCACTGCACCCCCTCGATGGCCCGGATTGCCTGGGCGACCTGGGCTGTCTTGCCGACCTCGGTCTGGATGAGCACGTACGCGCTGAGCATCTCGCGCTGACCTCCCGGCGTCCGCCCGCGCCACCCTGCCCCGGCCAGGTCGGCGTCTGCATGGCGGCCCGGTAGGTGGGGGTTGATGCTACCCGAAGCCGGTCAGCCGGCGGGTGGCTGTCGATTTCGGCGTCTCCCAAATCGTCGTGGTGGTTGAAGACGGCGAACAGCGCCGGCAGGCGGAACGCAGCGCCATGCGCTAGCTGCTCATCGACAGCAACGAGGCCGCCCGGGCCGGGCTGGGGGACCGCCGAAGGGGACGCCGAGGCCAAGGGGTCGACGTGTTCCACGGCGAGGGCACCCAGCGCGGCGTCCTGCGGAGCGGGGAGCCGCTCCTGCGGGTCGCGGCGGCCAAGAGCGTCCGGGTCCGGGACGGCCGAGCGCAGATCGCCGATGGCCCCGCGGTGGCACTGTTGCATCTGGGCGGAAGGCGTCTCCGACGAGTACCAGAGTGGAGGCGGTACCCCCTGGGGAGGGCCTGCGAAAGGGCTCAAAGCTGCCGATCGTGGACGTTATCTGGGGCGTTCAGGCATCCAAGTGGAGGACGCCGAGGGTGCTGATCGCCAGATGCAACAGTGCCCTTTGACGTGCCCTCGGCAGGGCACATGCCGGAGCGTCTTGGTGGTCAACGCGGCCGCGTCCGGTACCCGTCACGGCGGACCTTGGCGTGGCGCCTGGCCAGCCGAATCGCTGGACCCTCAACTAACGGTGGAAGGTTCTTATGGTGGCCAGTTGGGACCATATATCCGTAGTCCTCGAACCTGTGGTGAGCAGGGAAACAGTGACTTTGGCCGTCACGGCGAGTCGTACATTGTCCGAACACCCACGTGAGGTGCCGGGGCTTCTGAGCCTGCGCGGCTGTCGAGGAGCTCGACCTCCTCGTCGCCATGCTCCGCCTCAGCACCCTTGGGCGTCGTGCGGCTAGTCGGTCACGGCCGGGCGGAGCGGGGCGCCGGCCGCGTGGAGGTGGCGGAGCGCCTCCGCGTAAGCGCCGAACACGCTGCTCTCGCTGTAGGCCAGGCCTCGCTCCGCGCAGAAGGCCCGGACGAGCGGCTGGGCATGGCGCAAGGTCGGCCGCGGCATGCTGGGGAACAGGTGGTGCTCGATCTGGTAGTTGAGCCCGCCGAGCGCAAAGTCCACCAGCCGGCTGCCACGCACGTTGCGGGAGGTCAGCACCTGACGTCGGAGGTAGTCTGGCTCTTTGCCCTCCTCGAGCACCGGCATGCCTTTGTGGTTGGGGGCGAAGCAGCATCCCAGGTACAAGCCGAACAGGCCCTGCTGCACGAGCACGAACACCGCCGCCCGCAGCGGCGACAGTACCAGCAGCACGGCCGCCAGGTAGCCGGCGCCGTGGACCAGCAGCAGCAGCGCCTCCAGTGGGCTGGACCTGATCGTGCCGCGGACCACGGCCTGGACGCTGGCGGCATGGAGGTGCGCCGCCTCCAGCAGCAGCAGCGGGAAGAACAGGTACGCCTGGTGCCTGGCGATGACTCTGGTGAGCCCCTGCTTGGCGCGCGCCTGGTCGGTGGTGAACGCGATCGCGCCGACGGTGACGTCGGGGTCCAGGTCCACATGGTTGGGGTTGCTGTGGTGGCGGTTGTGCTTGCCGACCCACCAGCCGTAGCTCAGCCCGATGAGCAGGTTGCCAAAGACGAGGCCGGCGAGGCCGTTGGCCCGCCGGGTGCGGAAGACCTGCCGGTGGCCGGTGTCGTGCCCGAGGAAGCCGATCTGGGTGAAGGTGAACGCAAGGAATACCGCGGTGGCCAACTGCCACCAGGAGTCCTGCAGCAGGAAGAAGGCCGTCCACCCCGCCGCGAGCAGGACAGTGGTCAGGGTGGTCTTGGCGGCGTAGTAGGCTGGCCGCCGGTCCAGGAGCCCTGTCCCCTTGACCCGCCGGGACAGCTCGGCGTAGTCGCTGCCGCGACTCGGGGGTGGGGGCTCGGACCAGTCCTCCGCGTCCCGCTCCTGGACCGTCGACGCTTCCTGGAAGGTGGCCATGCACGCTCCTGTCTCATCGGGCAGCGAATGGCAGGGGTGACGGCTGCTCGTGACCATCCACGCTAAGCCATACGAATTTGTTGTGCTGTTCGAATCGGGCAACCAGGAGCGTGCGCGACGGGCTCACGGGTAGTGCGCTCCGTGCACCACGACGGTCGCCGTCGCCGAGACCACCACTCGGCCGCTGCCGCGCCCGACGTCCATCCTGCACCCGGTCCGGGCGCGCCGCGCGTGCGGACCCGCGGCCGGACCCACAGCGAGCGCCGGTGCTCATCGGGCTCACCTCCTTGAGGGTCATTCATCTACCGTCTGCCGTGCTTTCTTCACGTGGTCGGAGAGTGGTGGTGGTCGGTCGT
>WNGB01028516.1_pt1 | contig 12223 bp, 14 predicted proteins | sample 5400681 | NCBI WGS metagenome assembly WNGB01 (sample SAMN13153367, study PRJNA577476) | soil metagenome | isolation source: 115 cm soil or saprolite under grassland replicate 2 | place: USA:California | collected 2016-06-15 | reverse complement strand
AGCAGACCCGCCTGGGCCGGCCGGATCTTCTCCGGCGGCTCGTATTCCGCGACGATCGTCTCGTGCTCGCGCTCGTCGCGGCCGACCGCGAGCCAGCGCCACGCCACGAGGCCGAGGCCACCGATCAGCGCGAGGAGCGCGCCGCCCAACGTCCACGGCGTCGCCTCGAAGTACTCGTCGATGCCGCGCTCGCGCCGCTGCAGCAGCGGCGCGGGGACTGTGACCGCGCCTTTGCGGAGCGCAGTCACGATCGTGAGCTGGTCTCCCGCCGGCAGTGCGCTCGTCGCGTTGAACGTCGCACGCTGCGGCGACACCGAGCTCTGGCAGCTCTTCGTCGACCCAATTGGTCCTTCGAAGCAGGTCGCCGTCGTGAACGCGTCGAACGCGGTGTGGACCGTCGCGCTCACAACGCGCATCGGAACTTCCCAGTCGCCGCCGTTCACGTTCCAGTAGAGCTCGTCATGGTCGGCGAAGCTGTTGAGCGCGCCGCGCACGCTATACGTGATGCGGTAGGTCTGTTTCCCCGATACGGTGCGGTCGGCGTCGCCGATCCGGATCCGGAAGTTCGCATCGTTCTGGCTCGTCTCGTACGTGAGCCCGCGACCGTTCGCGTCGCGCACCGAGCGCACATCGATCTGATAGGCCCGCACCATCTTGGGGTCCGGGTCCCATTGGTAAAGCACCGGGATGTCGCGGAAGATCCCGTGTCGATCGCTGAGACGCAGGAAATCGACGTCGATCGCCTCGGTGATGAGAAGCCCGCCCTCGCGCTGCACCTCGATGTCCGACGCGAAACGATCGATGATCCAACCGTCGTCCGCCCGAGCGGGCGCCCCGAACACCAACAGCGCCACGACGACGGTGAAGAGGGCGGCCGCGGCGACGCGGCGCGCGCCTGCGCTCATGTCAGCAGGCTGGAGAAGACAGTGGCGAGTCCGAGGAAGGCCATGAAACCACTGATGTCCGTGATCGTCGTGAGCACGATGGACGACGACTGCGCCGGGTCCTGGCCGACCGCCTTCAGCACGAGCGGCACCGCCGCGCCGGCCATTCCCGCGAGGCTCATCGAGATGACCATCGCCGAGCCGATGACGAACGCAAGCCCCGCGCTGTGGCTCCAGAGATAGACGGCGATGCCGGTCACCGCCGCGCAGGCGAATCCATTGATGATGCCCGTGCCCGCTTCTTTCCAGATGAGGCGCGGCCAGTGCGTCGGCCGGACCTCGCGCAGCGCCAGGCCGCGCATCGTCACCGCCAGGGCCTGCATCCCGCTGTTGCCGGACTGGCCCGCGACCACCGGCATGAGCACCGCGAGCGCCGTGAACTGCGCGATGGTCCCCTCGAACAGTCCGACGACGAACGCCGCCGCGAACGCCGTCGCGAGGTTGATCTCGAGCCAGGGCAAGCGCGAGCGGACCGCGAAGCGGACGCGCGATAGCGCGTGCTCCTCCTTACCGACACCGACCATCGTCTGGATGCCCATCGTCGCCTCGGCCTCGGCGGCCGCCACGAGCGTGCGGTAGCGGATGACGCCGACGAGCTTGGAATCTGAGTCGACGACCGGCAGCGTCGCGACGCGTCGCTCATCGAGCGCTTTGACGACATCTTCCCGCGTGGCGTTGACGAACACGGAGATCGGCTCGCCGCGGATGAGGTCCCGCAGCTTGGTCTCGGGCTCCGCGGTGGCGATCTCCCCCAGAGGGACGGCACCGGCGAGACGGCCGTCGCTGTCCATCAGGTAGATGGAGCCGAGCTCCTTCTCCTTGAATGTCCGCATCTTGCGCAGCGCGCCTTCGACCGTCGTGTCCGGACCGAACGCGCTGATGCGCGGATCCATGAGCGCGCCGGCCGAGTCCGCGGGGTACGCGAGCATCTCGCGGATCTGCTCCGCGACGCGCTCGTCGAGCCGGGCGAGCTGCGCCTCCCGGCCGATTGGGTCGAGCCCGCCGATGATCGGCGCCGCCCGCGCGGGATTCGTCACGGCGAGTATCGCGCGCACGAGGACGTCGTCGAGCAGCGTGAGCACCTCCGCCGCGACACGCGGGTTGAGACGCTCGAGGATCTGCGCGGCGGCGGTCGGCGTCGGCGCCCGCGCGAGCAATAACGCGGTGTCCTCGGGCGAGCGCTCGTTCAGGAACGCGGCGACCTCTTCCGGGTGGTGCCGCAGGTACTCGCCGTTCAGCGCCCGGAGCGTCTCGAGCTCGAGATCCGCGAGGGTGAGGACCTTCGCGGCGACGCGTTGGATCGTGTCGGCTTCGGCCACGCGGACAGTATCGCCGAACGACCGACCGCTCGACGCTCGTTCAGCGGATCCGCTTCACCTCGATCTTGCCTTCCGCGCGGCGAACGTCGTACTGCGGTTGCGGGAACACCGCGGGTCCGCGGTTCACGCTGCCATCCGCGAGCTCGAAGCGCGATCCGTGGCACTTGCACTCGAGGCGTCTTCCATCATCGACGAGCTTGCCCTCCGAGAGCGAGCATCCCTGATGCGAACAGGTGTCATGCAACGCGAAGATCTTCTCGCCCCGCCGCACGACGACGAGCGTTTGCGCGCCTGCCTTGACCTTCGTCGGCTTGTCCTCGGGCACGCTATCGACATCGAGCGCCTGCCATTTCGTGCCGCCGCCGCGCCAGGCATGACGATCGACCTGGCTGCCGAGATTGAAGACCAGCTCGCCGCCGAGATAGCCGCCGACGACCACGAAGAAGAGCCCGATGCCGGCCGTCCACTCGGCGCCGCCGGCGAAGAGTGGCCACCAGCCCAGTCGCGCACCCAGCGAGACGACATAGAGGACGAGCGCAACGAGCATCGAGGTCGCGTGGAGGCTGCCGATGCGCTTGCCGGTGCCATCGAGGTCGATGTAGTCGGCATAGCCAGCGAGCGCTGCGGCGAGCATGCCGAGCAGTCCGACGCCGATCGCCCACGTCGCCCCCACCGGCTGCCCCACCAGATCGAGGACGGTGGCGATGATGAGCGCGCCGATCGGGATATCGGTGATCATCGGATGCACCGGATGGCCGAGCCAGGTGCCATGAAGCAGATCGCGGAGCGCCGGGAACGGACCATAGAGCGCGCGGAAGATGCGCTGCATCAAGTCGCCGAGCGGATCAGCCCAGGCGGCCTGCGCATTCAAGACGGGCTCGAGCCAGCGGCGGAACATGCGCCGCGATTCTGCAGGATGCGCACCAATGCGCGCTTCAGACGCTTGTCCGACCAGCCGCGACGTTGCTAGCGGATCGTTATCGAGCTGACCCCGGCCGTGACGCGCACGGTGACGCGAGCCGTCGCCGAGCTGTAACCAGATGTCTCGGCGGTGTTGCCGCTCGCGGTGACCCGTGCGTTGGAGCTTCGAAGCGTGAGGAGGGCGCCTTTCGTCGTGACCTGTGCCTCGACGCCGTCGGGGACCTCGATCACGATGCTCGACGCGCCGGCATTCACGTCGATCGTCACCGTGCCCGTCGGCTTCGGCAGAGTCAGCGTGAGCTGCGCCGCGCCGACGTTGAGATCCGCGCTGCGGACGGTGACATCTCTGAGGTCGACGATGAACTCACCCGCGCCGCCATTCACTGAGAGGGTTGTCGAAACATCACTTGCGATGCGGGTCTCGACGTCGGGTGTGCCACTCGCCGCGCCCGCGCGTCGCGTGTTCTGGTCGATGCGTACGTCAGCGTGGTCGCCACCGCTGCCGAAGTTCGAGCGGCGGAGCACCAGATCCTCGTAGTTGCTGTGCGCCTCGACAAGCACCGCGCTCCCGCCACCGAATCGGAAACGGCCGGCACCGCCGTTGATGTCGAGCGAGAGCGAGGTCGCGCTCTGCCGCGCGACGGACACGTCGCGCTCCCCACTCACGCCCCCGCTCGCGATCCAGAAGGGACCGCCGAGCAGCGTCGGCTGGGTCGCCAGGAGCGCAAGACCGAGCGCGATGACCGCGACGTCGATCCCAAGAGCGGCGAGTGGCCAGCGCCGGCCGATCGCGATATCGATGCCCGCGAGGATCAGTAACAGTGGCCACAGATTGAGCAGCGAGATCGCAGTCACGCCCGGGATGAAGCCGAAGTTCACGAGCAGGAAGACGAGACCGATCGTGATGAGCAGGAGCGGCCAGAAGAGCCCACGACGGGTGGTCACCGCCGGACTCGCTGCGCGAGCAGCAGCACGCCGATCGCGATGAAGACGAGCGGCCACACGAGATCCCAGCGGATGATGCGGAACACGCCGGCGTTGCTGAACAGGAAGATGGCCCCCAGTGCGATGAGGAAGAGGCCGAACGCCGCACGCCGGCGCTCGGTGGCCTCCGGATCGGCCGGTGGCTTCATGACCTGCGGACTGGCCGCCGGGTCACCGGTCGCGGCACCTTCCAGCGTGGACGTCGTGACATCCGACGTCTTGACAAAGGGCGCCGGCTGACCAGGGAGTGGCATGAAAATGATGGCGCCGATGTAGCCGAGCAGTCCGAGTCCGCCGCTGAGGATCGTGCCGGCGACGACGAAAACGCGCACGAGCGTCGGGTCGACCTGCAGGTATTCCGCGATGCCGCCGCACACGCCGGCGATGACCTTGTTCGTTGTGCTCCGTTCAAGACGCGTTGGCATTTCCGCCCTACCTTCCCTATGACGTCGAGAGCGAGCGCTCGCGCAATTCGTGCAGCGTCGCGATCGCGATCGCAACAAGCAGGCTCAGAGGCACGGCGGGCTGCTGCACGAGGTCGACGACCGCGCTCGCGGGCATCGCGAGCAGGGCGAGCACTCCCAGCCCGACGTCGAACGCGTCGGCGACCAGCGTCGGCAGGAGGATCGCGACCGCGGACCAGACGGCGACCGCCCCGACGGCGGTGAGGCCGACCGCGACGAGCGCGCTGACGACCGCCAGTCGCGGTCGCTCCTGAGCCGCTGCGGCGATGACCGCGGGGTCGAAGAGCGGCGCGCGCTCGTCCGACTCCAGGCGGAGCGCGCGCCGCAGTGTCGTCTCGTCGAGAAGCTCGCTCCGTGGATCGGTCATGGCCGGGCCTCCAGCGACACGCGCAGGAGCGCGCGTGCGCGTAGAAGCTGGACGCCGACCGTCGCGGCCGGTCGCCCGGTCACAGCGGCGATCTCCTCGACCGACAGCTCGCTGAAGTAGCGCAGCACGATGGGCACGCGGTACAGCTCGGGCAGCACCGCGACGGCGGCACGCACCCGTTCGCGCTCTTCACGCGCGACGAGCACCTGGTCCGGCGTCGGCGCCGTGTCGGGCACGCCGGCCGCATCCTCCACGGTCGTGGTGCGCGCTCGCTCCCGGGTGCGCGAGCGGCCGACGCTGATCGCCTCGTTGGCGGCGATCCGCAGCAGCCAGTACCGGACCGGCCGAGCCTGGTCGTAGCGATCCCAGCTGCGATAGGCCTTGAGGAAGGCGGCGCTCGCCGCCTCGCGGGCCGCATCGCGGTCGCCGAGGATCCGGAGCGCCACACCGTAGACCTCATCCTGGTGGTCACGGACGGCGTCGGCGAAGATCACGCGCCCGGCACGGGCGAAGGCGGAGGGAAAGAGCGCAGCCAGGCTCGCATGGGTGGCCATTCTCCTTCCATACGTCCGCGAAGACGCGGTCATTTCGCGAGCTGCTGCAGGGCTGTCTCCGCGTCGAGCGGCACGCTCACCCGCTTCGTACGCGCAGCCGCGCCGACCACCTGGATCGCGCTACGCGGCGTGCCGAGCGCCTTAGCGAGAAGCGCCACCACGGCCTGGTTCGCCTTCCCGTCGATCGGCGGGGCGGTCACGCGGACGAGCAGCACGCCGTCCCGCTCGCCGGCGACCGTGTTCGCGGACGCGCGTGGCGTCACACGGATCGTGAATGACAGGCGCCCGCGGTCGCGGCTGACCGCGAGCATCAGAACGGCGAGTTCGGGATCGCGGGTGGCAGTACCCGCAGGATGATGCTCGCGATGATCTGGATGAGCAGCAGTGCGATGAACGGCGAGAAGTCCATTCCGCCCGCGATCGGCACGTAGCGGCGGATCGGGGCCAGCACCGGCTCGGTCACGTTCCACACGAGGTCGTTCAGGCCGAGCGGTAGACGCATCGGGACCCACGACATGATCACCCGAACGAAGATCGCGAGCACGAGCGCCTGCGCGACGACATTGATGAACGCCTCAAGGAACACGAGGAGCAAACAGGACGCGCACATCTATGGTTTCCGCGGCACGTCAAGTCGATAGCGTGACGGCGTCGGCCCGATCTGCCCCGGATAGCTCGAGCCGAGCTCCGGTGATCCGTATGGCCGCTCTGCTGGACTGCTCAGCGGAAAGAACGACAGCTGGCCGACGCGCATCCCGGGATAGAGCGTGATCGGGATGGTGTTCACGTTGGAGAGCTCGAGTGTGATGTGTCCGTCCCACGCCGGGTCGATGAACCCGGCGGTACTGTGGATGAGGAGTCCGAGCCGTCCGAGACTACTTTTGCCCTCGACGCGCGACACCACGTCGTCGGAGAGGCGGATGCGCTCGCGCGTCGAGCCGAGCACGAACTCGCCAGGATGGAGGATGAACGCTTCCGTCTCGGCGACCTCGACCAGCTCGGTGATGTCGTCGAGGGGTTTGGCCAGATCGATGTACGCGTGGCGGCTCGAGCGGAAGACGCGGAAGAACCGGTCGAGGCGGATGTCGACGCTCGCAGGTTGCACGCAGGACGGGTCGAAAGGATCGATGCCGATGCGCCCCGATGCGATCGCGCGGCCCGCGAGCGCGAAGACCGTCTCGCGCAGTTCCGACCATGTACCGACGACATGGTCGGCGCCCTCGATGCGTCCGCGCGCGAACCCCCAGAGGACCTGGATCGTGCGCGCCCCGGCGGCCTTTCCCATCGCGATGTCCGCGTTCGCATCGCCGACGACGACGCATTCGTCCGGCTCGCACTGGAGGCGCGCCATCGCCTGCTGCGCGAGGTCCGGCGCCGGCTTCGGCCGCGACACGGAGTCGCCGCCGAGGTACACGTCGATCTCGCTCGCGATGCCGAGGCCACGCAGGATGCGCTCGCAGTCCGCGGCACGCTTGCCGGTGACGGTCGCCTGGTGCAAACCGGCCTCGTGGAATGCGTGCAGCGTCTCGCGCGCACCTTCATAGAGCTTGGTCACGGGAATGATCTCGCGGTCGTAGATCTCGCGGTACTCCATTCGATAGCTGTTTGCGAGATCCGCCGTCAGATCCGGCCACGCGATACGAAAGATGTCTTCGAGGGGGAGGCCAGTCATTGCTCCGACGCTCTCGAACGCGAGCGGCGAGCCGCCGTGGGCCTCGATCACACGATTCGCGGTGTCTACAACAAAGCGAACGCTGTCGGTGAGCGTGCCGTCCAGATCCCAGAGAACAGCGCGGATGCTCACGCCGTCGCTGACTCCGAGATCGGCACCGCGGGTCCTGCCGCGGCTCGGGGTTCTCGCTCGCGAGTTGGCCTCCCCGCCCCAAACGCTCGCTCGCCGTTCCTCTGCCGGCGGGGCCCCTCCACTCTCGCTCGCGAGAATCCCGCTCGCCGCGTCACCCGCGGTGCCTTGCTGAGGTCAGCGCTTGCGACGACGGCCCGCGACCGCGGCTGCTGGTTCGATGGGCAGCGTGGTCTGCTCGGCGAACTTACGATCGCGCATTTCTTGTCGGCGACGGACCAGCGCCTCGAGTTCGTCGTAGAGCGAGTCGGGATCCTGCAGTCCCGCATACACGATCTTGAATCGCAGATAACTCATGGGGTCCGACTCTTCGAGGCGCTCGAGGACCATTTCGCCGATGCGCTGGGAAGCCACCTCGGACGTTCCGCTCTGTCTGATGGTCGCCTCGATGTCATCGATCAGTCGATCGACGGCTTCGGGGGCGAGCTGCTTCGAAGCAGCCTTGCCGATGGCGCTCGCGAGCTTGCGACGGTCGAACTCCTGGCGCGACCCGTCCCGCTTTACGACCTGGATGCGGGCCGACTCGGAACGCTCGCGCGTAGTGAATCGCTCGCCGCACGAGTCGCAGGCTCGCCGCCGGCGGATGGAGTCGCCGTCCTCCGCCTCACGCGAATCGACGACGCGTGTGTCCTCATGACCACAGGAAGGGCAACGCACATACACAAGATATGGGGGAAGGGGGCACAAAATCTAGTGGCGGACACGCGAAGCACCGGCGCTGACGTCGCGGGTCACCCGGCGGGCTGTACTCGCGCCATCGATACGCCTGAGGGGATCGACTATTACTAGTGGCCGACCCCGAGCAGGAACAAAAGGATGATCAGCAGCAGCGGCGCGCCGAGGAGCCACAGAAGGATGAGGACCATTTCGCTTGCCTCCTTTCAGATCCGTGTGGTGCGGTCGGTCCGCGGCGTTCCCAGCGGCTCGACCCGCACGCGGTAGCTGCCGATTGTCATCGGCTCGCCACTGGCCATCCAGGCACCGATCACGGCACCCATCAGGCCCATGAGGAGCGCGGCGGCCGCGGCAAGAGCGCCGTTGCGGGCTGCGATCGCGACATTCGGGTCGACGGGCGAGCCCGGGACTGCGGGGACGGCCGGCGTCGGCGCGAGGCTGGTGTACCAGCCGTTGAAGATGGCGCCGGAAAGTCCGGCGATGGCGATCATCACGAACACTGCGACGACCCAGCTGATCGCTCCGTGGAGGACAGCCGGTTCCGCGCGGCGGATGCCCGCGACGCGTACGGCCGTCCATGCGCCGATCACGAATGCAAAGAACGATGAGATCACCGCGAAGACGAGTCCCGCGAAGCCGATGCCGCTCCACGTGGTGATGCGGCCCTCTGTCCCAGCCTTGTGCGCACCGATCGCGGTGCCGATGAGACCGAAGAGCACCGTGGCCACGACCGCGGCCATCGCCCCCAGAATGACCGGGCCCCAGTAGACGGGCCAGGCCGTCCAGCGGTCGACCGGTGCCGCGACCTCGCGATCCGTTCGTATCAAAGGAACACCCCCCGCCGTGTCGTTTTTACACAGCGGGGGGTGCAGAGGTCATGCCAAGTTGCGTGCCCCCGGGGCCGCCGGACGCGTCGTCAGCGGCGCCGCAGGAAGCTCGGCACTTCGAGATCATTCGGGTCGAATTTCTTTTCCTCGTGAACCTTCGTCACGCTCGGCGAGGTCGCGACGGCGGCCGTCGCACGGTCGGTGGGACGCTGCTCGACCTGGCGCTTGTACATCGGCTGATCGATCCGCTTGAGCGGCCGCGCCTGATCGAAGCCTGTCGCGATGACGCTGATCTTCACGTCCTGGCCCATGCGGTCGTCGATCACCGCGCCGAAGATGATGTTCGCCTCGGGATCCGCAGCGGCGTGGATGATCTCGGCCGCCTCGTTGACCTCGAACAGCGCGAGGTCTGGGCCGCCGGTGATCGTGAACAGCACACCGCGCGCGCCGTCGATCGACTGCTCGAGCAGTGGCGACTGGATCGCCTGGCGCGCGGCATCCGCCGCGCGTGTTTCGCCCGTGCCGTGGCCGATGCCCATGAGCGCGGAGCCGGCGTTCGTCATGATCGTCTTCACGTCGGCGAAGTCGAGGTTGATGAGACCGGGGACCGTGATGAGGTCGCTGATGCCCTGGACGCCCTGACGCAGCACGTCGTCGACGATGCGGAACGCGTCGACCATGCTGGTGCGCTTCTCGACGACCTGGAGCAGGCGGTCGTTGGGGATGGTGATGAGCGTGTCGACCTTGTCGACGAGATCGGCGATCCCCTGCTCCGCGAGCAGACGCCGCTTCGCGCCCTCGAACGCGAACGGCTTGGTCACGACGGCCACGGTGAGCGCGCCGATGTCCTTCGCGATCTCGGCGATGACCGGTGCGCCGCCGGTCCCCGTCCCGCCACCCATACCGGCGGTGACGAAGATCATGTCGGCTTCTTTGAGCGCCTCGTACAGCTTCTCGCTGTCGTCCTCGGCCGCTTTGCGCCCAATACTGGGGTCGGCACCGGCGCCGAGGCCCTTCGTGACCTTGTCGCCGATGCGGATCTTGTGCGGCGCGTCCGATAGGAGCAGCGCTTGAGCGTCGGTGTTCACCGCGATGAACTCGACGCCCATGAGCTCCGCGCGGATCATGCGGTTGACGGCGTTCGAACCGCCGCCGCCGACACCGACGACCTTTATGAGAGCGAAATTTTCGATGTCGCTCCGGAGGGGCATGGGCACACTCCAAACCAGTTCCCTGCTGCTGCCCCTCCCCTGACGGCCCCAGCACGGAGTTCTTAAGTTGTTGCCGTGACTCTATACCCGAACGCAGCACCAGGTCGAGCGTTAGGGCGGGATCACCACGATGTTCATGGCATGAGCGAGCGGAACAGTCGCGAGAGGCGGCCGCCGACGCCGTCGAGAGAACGCGCAGCCACGCGGTCCTCGTCCGCCGACCAGTTCTTGGCGCCCCAGATGAGGAGTCCCGACGCGGCGGAATAGGGCGGAGAGGAGACGGAGTCGGTCAGACCGCCTAGCCCGCTCGGCGCCATCACGCGCGCGGCCATTCCGAGCTGGTCACGTGCCGCCCGAGCGATGCCCGTGAGCAACGAACCTCCCCCGGTGAGCACGACCCCGGCCTGAAGCCTGTTGGTCGCGCCGGCCGCCTCGATCTCCCGGGCCACATGGTCGAACAGCTCCGCCGTCCGCGCCTCGATGATCTGGGCCATGTGCCGGCGCGTGATCGGCCGCGGCACCTCTTCGCCGATCGACGTGATCTGCATGACCTCATCCGGGTCGACCTCCAGCGGCAGCGCGGTCCCCTGCTTGATCTTGAGGGACTCCGCCACGTCGGGCGTGACGCGGAGGAGGAGCCCAAGGTCGCTCGTGACGCTCCGCCCGCCCATCTGGATGGTCGCGCAGTGGCGGATCGAGCCGTCCTGGAATACGGCAACGTCGGTCGTGTCGCCGCCGATGTCGCAGAGGACGACGCCCAGCTCGCGCTCTTCGTCGGTGAGGACGACCTCCGCCGTGGCGAGCGGCGTCAGGACCAGCTCATCGATCTCGACCCCGGCCTTTTGGACGCACTTGGTGAGGTTCGTGACGCTCGAGGAGGACGCGGTGACGATGTGCGCCTCGACCTCGAGGCGGACCGCGCTCATCCCGATCGGGTCGCGCACGCCCTCCTGACCGTCGACGACGTAGCCACGCGGGATGACGTGCAGGATCTCGCGCGTGTTCGGGATCGACACGGCGCGCGCCGCCTCGATCGCCCGGACGGTGTCCTCCCGCGTGACGTCGTGCTGGCGGCCCGACACGGCGATCATCCCGCGCGAGTTCTGGGAGCCGACGTGCATGCCGGAGATCCCGACGAACGCGGAGCGCACCTTCAGGCCGGAGAGGCGTTCGGCCGCGCCGACGGCGGCGGCCACGGACTGGACGGTGCGGTCGATGTCGATGACGACGCCCTTCCGGAGGCCGTCTGAAGGCGCCTGCCCGATGCCGATGACGTCGACCCCACCGCTGCGGCCGCCAACCTCACCGATGAGCACGCAGACCTTGGTGGTGCCGATGTCGATCGCGACGAGCACGGTCTGGTCAGTCACGGGCGTCCGCCTTCCTTGACTCTCCTTCTGCTCCCCGCCCGCGTCCGCGTGACCGCCCGCCCGAGATTAAAGGAAATGCCGCCTGATTACAGCGACGTTCTGGAAGATCCGCCAGCCGAAGGCGAACAGGGCCACGAGATAGAGGTCGATACCCAGCCTGTCGCCCAGGAATGTGAGCGCGGCCGCGAGCAGCGCGTTCGTGTAAAAGCCCGAGAGGAAGATGCGGGTGTCGAAGTGCCCTTCGAGCTCCGCGCGGAAGGCACGGGTGTCGAAGTGCCCTTCGAGCTCCGCGCGGAAGGCACCCAGGAGCGAGTCGAGGGCGGCGAGGATGCCGACAGCGGTGTAGCGCGCCCACTCGATCGGGAGGTTGAAGCGGAGCGCGAGTCCGAGCAGCACCCCGGCGACCAGTCCGAGGAGCGGAAGCCACACTTAGACGCTAATTCGGGCTGAAGACGATGCGATCGGGGCTGCGCACGTCGACGTAGTCTAAGCGCCGCGTCGGGTTGTCCCTGAGGAAGCCCTTCGCGAGCGACAGCTTCTCATCGAAGCGATCGGCGCTCCCGAAACGCACCTCCCACTTCGCGCCGGTGCGGAGCACAAGGCCGTTCGCGCCCGCGGTCATCACGACCTTCAGGTCGGTGGCATCGCTCCGGAGTTCGCCCGGCGCGAGCGCCGCGAGACGCAGTGCGGCCTCGACGAGAGCAGGCGGATCGATGCGCTCGCCTG
>WNGB01012216.1_pt1 | contig 12224 bp, 14 predicted proteins | sample 5400681 | NCBI WGS metagenome assembly WNGB01 (sample SAMN13153367, study PRJNA577476) | soil metagenome | isolation source: 115 cm soil or saprolite under grassland replicate 2 | place: USA:California | collected 2016-06-15 | reverse complement strand
AAGGCGCGGTAGACGATCAACTGACGGCGGCCATCGAACAGGTCGAGCAGGCTCACCATGCCGTCGGGCCCGTCGAACTCGTACGCCTTGTCCACGGCCAGCCACGGCATCCGCCGACGCCCGGCGGCCAGCGCGTCACGGGCGCGGGTCAGTTCCTTTTCCTTCACGAGCAGTTCCTGGCGCGCAGCTTCCCACTCCTCCGGCGACACGATCGGGGGTGTCTTCATGCTGACTCCTCTCAAGACTTGGGGCCGAGGTCGTCCAAGCGTCCAGCTTCGAGTCGCGACCACTGGGCGGTGGGGCGTCCGTTAGTCCGCCCATGCGACTGGTGCAGCATCGCATGCCGGCGTAACAGCTTCGACGTGACGGGCGAGCGCAGTGACGAACGTCGGCATCTGCCGGTTGGCCACGTAGGTGAGAAGTGGGACCTGGCCCACATTTCGTGATGGAAACGGCGCCATGTCTGCATCGGGATCGGTGAGGCTCCCGAGCATGTGACGACCAGGGTCTCGATTCCCTCGTTCCGTACCTGCTCCCGCACTTGGCCGGTGTCGACGTCGAGCGGGTCGAGCAATCTCCTGACCTCGTCCGGGTCCTTGCCCGTGCTCGGGCTGGCCCGGCAGCGTGCCCAGCCTGTGGATTGCTGTCGAGCAGGGTGCACAGTCGCTACCGGCGGCGGCTGGCCGATGTGGCGCTGGGCGGGCGCCGGACGGTGCTGGTGTTGTCGGTCCGGCGCCGGTTTTGCGACAACCCCACCTGCGATCGGCGGACGTTCGTCGAGCAGGTCGCGGGCCTGACGGTTCCCTATGGACGACGGACGCCGCTGCTGCGCGGGCTGTTGGAGCAGGTCGCGGTCGCGCTGGCCGGTCGCGCCGGAGCTCGGCTCGCCCGGGGGCTGCACGCCGCCACCAGCCGGTCGACGCTGCTGCGGCTGCTGCTGGCCCTGCCTGATCCCGAGCCTGCGGCCGTCACGCCGCGGGTGCTTGGGGTGGACGATTTCGCGTTTCGCCGTGGCCAGGTCTATGGCACCGTGCTGGTCGATTGCGAGACCAGCACGCCGGTGGAGTTGCTGGCCGGTCGGGAGGCGCAGCCGTTGGCGGACTGGCTGCGGGCCCATCGGGGTGTCGAGGTGGTCTGCCGGGACCGCTCCGGCGCCTACGCCGAGGGTGTTCGCCTTGGCGCGCCGGATGCGGTGCAAGTCGCCGACCGGTTCCACCTGTGGCAAAACCTCGGCAAGGCGGTGGAGCGCTGCGTGGCCCGCCATCGTGCCTGCCTCCCCGAGCCCGAGCCGGGCCCGAGCCGGAACCAGCGCCCGCCGTTGACCTCGACGACCCAGGGTGCAGCGCGCCGCCACCGCCGGCTGGGCCACAGCCGCAGCAGCGCCAGAGGTCAGGGCCGGAACCGGCGGAAGTCCAGCCCGTCGGACGGTTCGCCGAGCGCGCCTTCAGGCCCACGCGCTCATCCACGACCTGCTCGCCCAGGGCCACGGCATCCGCGCGATCGCGCGGCAGCTGGGCTGGGGACGCCACACCGTGCAGCGCTATGCCCGCGCCCAAAGCTGGCAGGAGCTGGTCGACGGCAAGTGGCAAGGCCACCGCCCCAGCAAGCTGGATGCGTTCAAGCCCCACCTCCAGCAGCGCGTCCAGCAGGGCTGCATCAACGCCGTCCAACTGCACCAGGAGGTCACCGCCTTGGGCTTTGCGGGCAGCTACGGCCTGGTCCGTGACTACCTGGAGCCCTATCGGCGGATGCCCGGCCCCATCGCCCCAGCGCCGCCGACCGTCCGGCAGGTGACCGGCTGGCTCACCCGCCATCCCGACCGCCTCACCGACGACGAGCACCTGGAGCTGGAGGCGATCCTCGAGCGGTGCCCGGAGCTGCGGGCGGCTGCCGACCACATCCGGGCCTTCGGCGAGATGCTCACCAGGCTCGGCGGCCAGGACCTGCCAGCCTGGATCGCTGCCGTCGGGGCCGACGAACTGCCCGGCCTGGGCTCCTTCGCCACCGGACTGGAGTGCGACCTGGACGCGGTGACGCGGGGCCTGACCAGTCGCTGGAGTTCCGGGCCGATCGAGGGCCGCGTGAATCACATCAAAATGGTCAAACGGCAGATGTTCGGCCGTGCCGGTTGCCGTTGCTGCGCAAACGGGTCCTCCTCACCGCGATACGACGGTGACGCTCCAGCAACAGGGGGCGCCGTTTCCATCACGAATGTGGCCAGATCCGTTACTGGGTCCCACCGTGACGGAGGTAAGTGCCCTACTCCTCGACACACCGGCCGGTTCCCTCCCGCTACGAATGCATCGAGGGCGCGTACGAGAGGCCGATGATCACACCCTCGCTTGACTGAAGTCGAGCGACCACCTGCCCCCAGGGCTGGGTCCGTGCCTCGTGGAGCAGCGTGAAGCCCTTCTCCCTCAACTCGTCGGCAGCGACTTGGACCCTGGCAGCGTCCGCGACCTCGAACTCGATGCTCGCCTGTGGCACCGGCCGATCACCCGGCCAGTCAGGGGAACCGAAGCAAGCCTGCGCCGCCTGCGTCAGGGGCCAGACACCGAAGCTCTTGCTCCCGTCGATGTCCTCGCTGTGCAGATAGCCGTCACCCTCCGCGGCGAGCGGCAACCCAAGTGCATCGACGTACAACCTGCGGCTCACGCTCGCGTCAGGACTGATCACGGCGACGCTCGTGATGAACTGCACCTCCATAACGTCACCTCCCGGCTTCCGGCAGTGCCTCGACTGGTCCGGCGATCGTTGCATCCCGCCCCGACAGCGCCGCTGTCGAGGTACGGAACGAGGGAATCGAGACCCTGGTCGTCACATGCTCGGGAGCCTCACCGATCCCGATGCAGACATGGCGCCGTTTCCATCACGAAATGTAGGCCAGATCCCAGATCCCGCTTCTCTTGGACATAGCCACGCATCAGACGCGAGAGTCGCGCATCAGATGCGATGAGGGTCAAACCCGCAGCTCAAGAAAGGCGGACGCAGACCGCAGCCCGGAATCGCGTGGCGTGCTTCACGCCGCGCCCTCGGGACCTCCAAGCGACGGAACACCAGGTCGAAGGCGGCGGCGTCAACGACTCCTGCTGCTCATACGCAGCCCATCGCGTATTCGCATCCGATGAAATTCGCGGCAGAAGGCCGATTCCGGGGAAATCACTGCCATCCGCACGCCGCTCGACACGCCGCGGCGGTCTTGTGAAGGGAGCAGTTACCAGTGACGATCCGATACTCGAACGCCAGCGCCACCCAGATCCTCGTGTACGCCCTCCAGCCAGGCGAGCAGGTCGGCGCCGACACACTCACCCTGCCTGCCCTCGCCTTCGGCGCCAACGAGGACGTCTTCATCATCGAGGGCAGCCCCAAGGACCTGGTGGCCTTCGCCGAACGCATGCGCGCGGCCGCCAGGCGGGTCACTCGAGCACCGCCGACGACCCGCCTGACGGCACGGGAGCGGAAGGGCGCTCCCTGATGGCCGCCGCTCGCGCCCTCCGCGGCCAGCGCCCGGTCGTGCTCAGCTATGGGATGGGAACGGAGTCCAGCGCGATCCTGCTGCGGTGGCTGCACGATCCCGCCACTCGGGACTTCGACCTGCGCGACCTGGTCGTGCTGACGTCGATGACCGGTGACGAGTTCCCCGATACCGGCCGGCTGGTCACCACCCACGTGCTGCCTCGCCTCCGGGCGGCCCATGTCCGGTTGGTTCAGGTGGCTCGGGCAGGGCCGCGCCAGGCCGACGGGGTCATCATCCTCGATGACTCGCGGGCACCCTGTGTCCTGTATCTGGAGGGCGCCTACCCGCTCGCCAAGGAGCTGCGCGCGGCCGCACCACCCCGCAGGTCGCCCACGGCCGCCGACTCTGTAGCCTTCACTGCACTTGTCAAGCGAGCGGCTGGTGAATCCGTTGGATCTTGCTGGCTGAGCGTGACCGCCTTCGCGGTGGGCCCCGGAGCCTCCGCAAAAACCCGTTGGCGGACCACGCGACCACTGCTACTTTTCCGGAGGCCGTGCAAGAGAACGAGGAGGTGGTACCCGTGAACGTATCGACATGGGTGCTCCTCTCCGGGGTCACGGTCGGGCGATAGGTCGTCCGGGAGCGCCGGTCAAGAGCACTCCCGAAAGGCACGACCATGCGATTCACTTCTGAACAGCGCCTCGACGACGGCGTCGTCGAACGCGAATTCACCCTGGGCGAGATCCCCGGCATCCTGTGGACGCCCGCATCCGCATCCGCACCGGCCCCGCTGATCCTGCTCGGCCACCCCGGCGGACTGCACAAGATGTACCCCCGGCTGGTGGCCCGGGCCCGGCATTCCGGGGCGGAGGGCTTCGCCGCGGCCACCATCGAACTCCCCGGGAGCGGTGACCGGCCCCGTTCCGCCGCCGCCGAGCAGGCCCGCGCCGACCTGCACCGGGCGCTCGAGGCCGGCGAGCCGGTCGACGAGATCGTCGACCGGCTCGTCCTCCCGCTGGTCGAAAAGGCGGTCCCGGAATGGCAGGCCACCTTGGACGCCCTGCTTTCGCTGCCCGAGATCGGCGGCCCGGTCGGGTACGCGGGAGGGGTGATCGCCATCGGCATCCGGCTGGCGGTGGTCGAGCCGCGTATCTCGGCCGCTCTTCTGTTCGCCGGGAGTTTCGTGCCCCGCACCCTGTTCGAGGAGGCCCGGCAGGTCACCATTCCGCTGCTGGTCCTGCTGCAGTGGGACGACGAAGGGAACGACCGGCAGGCGGCCCTGGACCTGTTCGACGCCTTCGGCTCCACGGAGAAGACGCTGCACGCCAATCTGGGCGGGCACACCGGCGTCCCGCAGTTCGAGGGAGACAACGGGGCCCGGTTCTTCGCCCGGCACCTGAAGTGAGGCCGGACCGTCAGGCCGGCAGCAGACGGTAGGCAGTGTCGGCCTCGAGTTCAAAAACTGGGTGCTGGACAGGTGGATCGTGGAGGAGTTCGCTGGGCGGCCGTTCATCCACGTCATGGGCTGTCATGGGCTTCAACGCGGCCGAAGGGGAGCGAGCCCGCCGTGACCGCTCGTACTCCACCCTCCAGCGCGACTCACAGTACCCACTGCTGTCCTGGGGCTGGACCGGGCCGCCTGCGAACGGTACCTCCTCGACTTGGTCGGCGAACCCTGGGTGAAGGGCAGGCCGCGGATCCGTCCGGACGCGGTGGCCGGTGACAAGGGCTACAGCTACCCGAGCCTGCGGCTACCTGCGCCGGCGTGGCATCCGGGCGGTGATCCCGAGCAAGGCCGATCAGCCCCGCCAGCGCACCTTCGACAAGGCCGCCTACCGCGAGCGTAACCGGGTGGAGCGGTGCTTCAACCGGCTCAAGGGGTTCCGCCGGGTGGCGACCCGCTATGAGAAGCGCGACGTGAACTACCTGGCGATGGTCACCATTGCTGCGATCGTGCTGCTGTGGCTGGAGTGATATGCAACACGCCCGGGCCGAAAGCGACGCCGTCGAGCGGCGCCGCGCCGGTCAGCGCTGCGGATCAACCCGCGCGGATGCGAACGGCCTGGCCGACGGCCAGCCCGAGCCGCCGCGCGGCGTCCCCCTGGTTGTCGGCGAACGACAGCTGGCCCTCCGACTCGATCAACAGCAGCGACGCACCCACCGGGACGCGACCAAACGCATGCTCCCAGGTCGTCACCTCCCGGATCGCCGCCGTCCCATCGCCGCGGTCGAACTCGATCGCCACCCGCCGACCGAAGTCCAGCGGACCCAGCGCGGCCTCCAGCTCGGCCGCGCCCCCCGCGAACGTGACGTTCCCGAACAGGAGCACCTGCGTGATCTCCGTCTCCAGCACACCGTCGTGGATCATCAGGCGGGGCTCGGATAAGCGGACGGGCCGCTCGGCCGGGACGGGTGGGCCGACGCGCTCCAGCGGCACCCCGGTCGCCAGGTGGGCGGCCACGGGCGCGAAGACATCCCGCCCGTGGAAGCTCGAGCTGATGACGGGCAGCATCAACTCGCGGTTCTCGATCGAGCGGGCCTCATCGACCCCACCCAGCGCCGCTGCCGCCGCAACCAGCAGGCCATTGTCCGGTCCGACCAGCACGTCGCCGCGTGCGGTCCGGAGTGCCAGCGCCAACCGGTCGGTGCCCACCCCGGGGTCGACCACCGCGACATGGGTCCCGACAGGCATGCTCGGCAGAGCGAAGACGAGGGTGCGAGCACCTTCGGCGATCGAGTAGCGGGTGATCTGGTGGCTGATGACGATGATGTTGGCCAGGGGGCAGATCCCGAGCATCACCCCCTGACACACGGCGGTCGAGGCCGGCCCGAAGTCGGTCAGCAACGTGATCAGGGGACGCACGCCGCGATGCTATCCGGCCCCCGGCCGCTCAGGCCAGGCGATCTGGCCCGTATTCCGACGCCCGGGCTTCGACCAGCAGGCCGACCGCGAGCCCAACGCCGCGCGGGCGGTCAAGCAGTGGCGCCGGACCGCCACAAGAAACGCGCGCGCAACCACCTTGCCGTGGTCACGCTCGCCGCCACCTTGACCTGGGCTATGACGGCGGTGGCATCGGCGTGGGCGGCTGCTGTCCACGATGGCAGACGACCGCCTGCGCCACGACGTGGTCGCTGTCGCAGGCGATGACCCGCCGTGTGGTTCCATCCAGCTCGTAGACCGCGAGCTGGCCATAGGCTCGTCCCAACATCCGGGCCTGGTGCCTGGACAGGCCGCTGACGGCGACCCCTGGCTCCAGCCATGCGCCGTCGGGGTGGCCGCCAAACGAGGGCAGCAGCGCCAGCCCGTCCAGCCGAGGGTCAGCACGCAGGGCCTGCGCCGCGGCCCGGTTGTCCACCTCGGCGGCGGCCCTGCCGCCGGGGTTGTGGGCAGTGAGCACATGGCAGAGCGAATCGTAGCCAAGACGGGCGGCGCCACTGGACGGTGCAGGTGCGTCGATCGGTTGTGGCATCAGGTGCCACCAGCTGTGCTTGGCGTAGATCCAGGTGTGGGCGCTGGCGAAGCCCTCCCATGGGTCCTCGACTGGTTCCTGGGCTGCTGTCCACACGACCATATGTCCGAGCGTATCAAGGTTTGCAGACACGCCCTGGTCGAGGACGGCCTGCGGGAGCACAACCCTGTGCGCCGGGGCCAGTCCGGTCGCAGCGGCCGGTGAGCCAAGCAGGGCCTGGTCCGCCGGCTGGAGGCGGCGCCGTGGATCCCCAATGAGTGGGACTGGCGTCGCATCCTCGGGGCGGCCACGTCCCGGCTGGTCGTTGCCTACCTGGCGGAGCGCCAGGGACTGGTTGGCCGCCGGGATGGGGCACTGCTGATCAGCTGCTCTCGCCGCAACCGTGGCGCAGCGTTGGGGTCGGCGAGCTGGTCGAAGATCGTGCACCGGATCGGGGAACGGGCCGGCGTTCCCCGGCTGACAACGCACACCTTCCGGCATCTACGTCTGACGGATCTGGCCCACGCGGACTGGACCATCGACCAGATCGCCCAGTACGCGGGGCACCGGGACCTGTCCACAACGCTGCGCTACATCCACCTCTCCGGCCGGGAGCTGACCGCTCGATTCCACCGGGCCAGCACGTCGATCCACGCCAAGCGGGAACGCCTGCTCGCCGCCCTGGCGGAGGGCTGCCGATGAGCGCGGCCGCTGGGTGAGCCGGCCCTGGGAGGCAACCGCGGCCCTGTGCCCGGATCTGACCGACGTCGAGCGGACGGTCCTGGGGCAGCTGTCGAACCATCTCCATCCCAGCGCCCGAGCCGCGCTCGATCGCCTGGCGGGGCCGATCGACGAGGTCACCGCCGATTGGAACCCCAAGCTGGCGACCAACGCCCGCAACTTTGTGCTGGCCGGGGTGCATCGCCGCCAGCTGGCCTACTGGGCCTGGGACCAGGACGTGTGGCTCGATCTGCTGGGCAGACCGGAGCCGGCGGCCACCAACGCGAAGTTCCACATCGTCGGGCTGGGCTACCTGGTCGGTGGCCACCACCGGCTCCATCACCTGGCAGGGATCTGGAACCTCGGCAAGTTCGCCGCCCTGGTCTTCGGACCCGGCGCCGTCGACCCCGCCGTCCAGGACGTCCTCGCGACCCTCAGGACCTGGCATGCCGGCGAGCACAACCTGTTCGACAAGGTCCGCGCCGCCACCACCGACGCGCTGCTGTCCAGCGGCAGCCCCCGGCTGGAAGTCATCACCGAAGACGCCCTGCTGGCCGTGCTCAACGACCACCGGGGCGGACGCGTGTCGAACCGGCGGGGCGGCATCACCAAGCTGTCCCGGGTTCTGGCCGACCGGGGGATCATCGTCGAGCCGCTGAGCCCCAACCGCGTCCTGCGCGGTCCCCGGCCAGCGACTCTGGCCGACGTCCCCGCTGGGTGGGTGGAGTGGGCCGAACGGTGGCGGAAGCTGCCCCCCCAGGAGCCCACCACCGTCCGGGTCATGTTCACCGTCGTGCTGATCGCCGGACGCTGGGCCGCCGACAAGCATCCCGACGCCATCACCCCCGACCTGTGGACCCGGGACATGGCCGCCGAGTACGTGGCCGACACCATGACGGCCACGGTGGGGCAGTGGGCCGGGCACAACACCAACGGCACCCGTCACGGCCTGCCCCTGAGCGTGTCAGGGCAGGCCAACCGCATCGACGCCCTGCGCGGGTTCTTCTGCAACCTGATCGACTGGGACTGGATCAAACCCCGCTTCGACCCCAGACGAGTCCTCAGCCTGCCGCTGTCGAAGCGGGCGCTGATCGGCCCGAACCCTCGGGTCATCGACGACGCCTCGTGGGCCAAGCTCATGGCTGCCGGTCTCACCCTGGAGGCCGAGGACCTCACCGTCCACGGCACCCCTGCCGCCAAGGCCGTCGGTCGGGGCGACAGCTACTACCCGATCGAGATGATGCGCGCTCTGGTCGGGGTGTGGCTGTTCGGTGGCTGTCGCATAGACGAGATCCGCCGCTTGGAGCTCGGCTGCATTACCTGGGACAAGGCCGTCGACGAGCACACCGGGGAGACCTACCGAATCTGTCTGCTGCGGGTCCCGGCCAACAAGACCTCCCGCGAGTTCACCAAGCCGGTCGACCCGCTCGTCGGTGAGCTGATCGAAGCGTGGCAGGCGGTTCGCCCACCCCAACCGGACATCGAGGACCGCAAGACCCGCCAACGGCGCACGCTGGCCGGCGCCTCTAAGCGGGCCGACTACTTCGCCCGCAACGTCCGCACCATCCAGGTCCTCATCGACCGCGAGGCCATCCTCACTGGGGCCGCTGCCGGCGGCGAGCCCTGGAAGTTCTACGACCTTGGCGACGGCTACTGCAGCTACGACTTCTTCGCCAAGTGCCCCCGTCGGCTGGCCTGTGCCCGCTGCCCCTTCTACGTCCCCAAGAACTCCACCAAAGGCCAGCTCCTAGAGGTCAAGGCTGGGATCGAGCAGATGCTCGAACAGCTCGACCTCACTGACGACGAACGCGAAGCCCTCGAAGGCGACCGCGACGCCGTCGCCGCTCTTGTTGAGAAGCTCGCCGATGTCCCCACCCCAGCCGGACCGACACCCAACCAGCTCGGCCACGCGCCGATCCCGGTCACGCTTGCCACAACCCGGCGCCCTGACCAAGAGGGAGGTGCGTCGTGACGTCGATCGACGCCCGCGGAACTCTCGAGCCTCCGACGCCCACAGCAGCGCGGATGCCATTCCCGCGCAGCACGCGCGTCCTCTACCCGAGCGCGAGCATCGCCTCGGCGACCTCGCCGGCCGCCGCATCGGGGATGGCCGTGGCGGCATCGTCGAGGACGAGCAGCCGTGCCGCGGGGATCTCGCGGGCGATCGCCTCGCCGTTGCCGACGGGGAAGAACGGGTCGCGGTGGCCGTGGACGACGAGCGTGGGGACCTCGATCTCGGGCAGGCGCTCGCGCCAGCGGGGTTTGCAGTTGAGCTTGGCGAAGACCATGCCGAGCTGGTTGGCCATCTGGATCGGGGGTGCGGTGCCGGGTGTGCGGTCCCAGATGCGGGCGGCGATCGCGCGTGCGGCGGCGGGGTCGTCGCCGAGGATCTCCGCTCCGGCGGCGGCGAACTCCGCCACCGCGTCGCGGTCGGTCCAGTCGGGCATCGGTCGCGTGAACAGGCGCTTCATCGTCGCCTTGTCGTGGTCGGGGAGGTCGTCGTCGGGCGGGCCGGGCGCGACCGGGCGGGTGCCGGCAAGGGTGAGCGCCGAGAACGCGCCGGGATGGTCGAGCGCGGCGACCTGGGCGACCATCCCGCCTACGCCGATCCCCGCGAGGTGCGCGGGCCCGCCGCCGAGCGCGTCGGCGAGGGCCGCCGCGTCGGCGGCGAGGTCGCGCAGGGTGTAGGCGGGCGCCTCCGGGTTCGCCGTCGTCGACTCGCCGCTGTCGCGCAGGTCGTAGCGCACCACGCGTCGCCCGCCGGCGGCGAGGCGCTCGCAGAGTGTGTCGGGCCAGGAGAGCATCGTGGTCCCGCCCGCGAGCAGAACGAGCGGTGCGTCGTCGTCACCGAAGGACTCGATGCCCAGGGCGACCTCATTAACGTTGACGATGGTCATCGGTCAGCTCTCCAGGGCGGCGACTATCGGAGCGGTCTTCGAGTAGCCGACGGCCTCGACGATCTTGCCGTCGACGACCCGCATGACGTTGACGCCACGGACCGAGTCGTCGGGGCCGGGGCCCCAGACGTAGCGCCAGCGGATGAGCGCCCACTCGTCGCCGGTGTGGACGTCCTCGACCTCGAAGTGGCTGGTGGCGTCGTCGATGAGCGCCTTCCACGAGCTGAACGACGCGTCATGGCCCTCGTAGCGGGTGCCGTCGGGGGCCGGCTGGACGCTCTCCATGACACAGTCGGGGGCGATGATGTCCTCGAGGAAGGTGGCGTCCCGCTCCTGGAACGCCCGGTTGAAGCGGTCGATGACCTCGTCGGTCGTCCTCGTCATGATCGCGGTTCCTTCTTGGTTGAAGTCGGACCTTGACCCCCTTCCGTGGACACGGTGTCCCCCGAAGGCGGGTCAAGGTCAGTCGTCGCTCAGTTAGACAGGACCACCGCACCGATCTCATCGGTTGTGGCCGCGGTCGCCATCTCCTGGCTTCAAGATCCGCAACTCAACCGCCGAACCAGCCTGAACAGCGGACACCACCAGCCGCTCCGCGTCGGTGAGCCCGTCTGTCTCCGTCACCCCAGCCTCCCTACCTCCACGACCTGTCGAGGCCGCCAATATGGCAGCCCAGCACAGCGCTCCACTGGCTGCCAGCGACATCGACGTCACGGCGATCGTCATCAGATATTCGCAATAACTTGCCCTTTCGCCGCGAACCTACCGGGACTGCCGGATCGGTTGTGGGCTCGCTGGTGGGAAGTGGGAGCTGATCGAGCCGATCATCACGCGGACGCTGTGCGCGCACTCGATCGTCACCACCGTATACGGGCACTTCGCGAATGAGCGGGGTGTAGGGGCTGACTGGTTCAGGGGTTCGCCGTTCGGGGCGGGAGCCTCGACCACCGTTCATGGTGCTGGGACTCGAGCGCCTGCGGGTACTCGAGGAGGGCGTTCACCGCCTCGGCGCTCCGACCCGCGTGGCGCGCCATCGCATCGCCGGTGTAGGCCGGCTCTGCCCACCCGAGGATCTGCGCGAGAAGGTCATCGCGGGTCGTGACCGCCCGGGCCAGGGTGGCCTTTGCGGCCGCGACCGCGGCGCCATGCCGGGACAGCTCGCCGACCAGCGCGCGCCGCGCGGCTGCCGGGTGTGGGCGCAGCACGTCGATCGCCCGCCACGGGTTCCACCGCGCCGTCGTGCACGGCACTCCCGTCCAGCCCGCTTGGCGCTCGATCGGCTCCCCCGCTGAGGGCTTCGTGCACAGGTCGGTGCAGCGCGTCCTACCTGCATCTGCACTGGCCGGGCAGCCGTCCATCGCCGCCCGCCTGGCGCCGCGGCCTCCGGCTGGGCTTCTCGTGCGCCATTGACAAGATCGTCTTTTACGTAAAGACTGATTTTGCCATGAGAGACGTCGTCTACCTCGATCAGATCGAGCAGGCCGAGGCCCTGCTCAAACCGCAGCGGATCGAAGTGCTGCGGCAGCTCGCCGAGCCCCGCTCGTGCACCGAGGTGGCGGCCAAGCTCGACCAGACCCCACAGCGGGTCTACTACCACGTCAAGCGCCTGCTCGACGCCAGCCTGGTGAGCCAGGTCAGCGAACGCCGGGTGCGCGGCATCCACGAGGGCATCTATCAGGCGACCGGCCGGTCTTACTGGCT
>WNGB01044145.1_pt1 | contig 12232 bp, 12 predicted proteins | sample 5400681 | NCBI WGS metagenome assembly WNGB01 (sample SAMN13153367, study PRJNA577476) | soil metagenome | isolation source: 115 cm soil or saprolite under grassland replicate 2 | place: USA:California | collected 2016-06-15 | reverse complement strand
CGCGGGCGGCCAAAGAAACGAAGGTGCCGCCGCGCCGCCGAGCAGCGATATGAATTCGCGCCGGTTCACTCGATCACCTCGTCGGCGCGGGCGAGCAGCGTCGGCGGCACGGTGAGGCCGAGTATCCTGGCGGTCTCGGCGTTGATGACCAGCTCGAACTTGCTCGCCTGCACCACCGGCAAGTCCGCAGGCTTGGCGCCCTTGAGGATGCGGCCGGTGTAGACGCCGACCTGACGATACGCATCCGTAAGGTTCGATCCGTAGCTCATCAGCCCGCCGACTTCGGCAAAGTCACGCAGCGAATATGTCGCGGGGATCGAATGGCGCGACGCCAGGGTGGCAAGTTGCACCCGCCGGCTGATGAAAAAGGCGTCGCCGCCGACGAAGATGGCGTCGGCCCGCTCGCGCACTAAATTTGCGAACGCGGCAGCGATCTCACGGCTGGTGCTGGCGTTGAGGAACTGGATTTGCAGCCCCATGGCGCGGGCAGCCGCTTCCACGTCTCTCACCGTGGTTTCGACGCTGGGGCCGCCGGTCGGGTTGACGAGCACGGCAACGCGAGTGGCAGCGGGCACCAGCTCACGCAGGAGTTCCAGCCGCTTTGCCACCACCTCACCACCGAAAAAATTGATCCCTGTCAGGTTGCCGCCCGGCCGGGCGAGGCTGGCGACAAGACCGAGCCTGACCGGGTCTTCGGCAACGCTAAAGATGATGGGAATCGTCGCGGTTGCCGCCTTGGCCGCCAACGCCGCAGCATTACTTCCGGTGGAGATCACTGCGACCCGCCGCCGAACCAATTTGGCCGCAAGTTCCGGCAGCCGATCGATTTGATTCTCGGCCGAGTGGTATTCGATCGCTACGTTCTCGCCCTCGACATAGCCGGTGTCTTTCAGGCCCTGGCGGAATCCGCGCAGCTGCTCCGTGAACCCCTGAGGCGATTGGCTGCTGAGGAACCCAATGACCGGCATCGCCGGCTGCTGCGCGCGCGCCGCGAGCGGCCATGCGAGTGCCGCGCCGCCGAGCAACGTGATGAACTCGCGCCGTTTCATACTTTAGACGATAGCACGCCAGGGTCCCGCGGCATGGGCAATTTCACGATACGCCACCGGCCTGGCCACCACTCCCAGAAGCCGTGCTCATTTGTTTCCGGCTCCAAATGCAGCTTCTGCACAAAAAGTCGCTGATCTGCACAAAAACCCTAGGATCGATCGGAGCGATGACGTCGGCCTCGCAGAGGTCGGGACTCGAATTTCGTTTTGAGCGTGGCGTCAGCCTTGGGCTGAAGTCGTTTATCGCCCGCCTTGATGAGTTCAGAACCGGAGTTTCGCTTTAGAGACTCAAGCTGGGCTTCCATAAGCGCAGTAGACTTTTTGTGTGTGACCGCCGGTTCGCGTGGCATGCGCCCCGGATCGCGGTTACGACCTTTATGGCTCATATTATCCCTGGATGATCCGATGAATTATTCTGGGGGCTTGTATGCAAGCCATGTTTTGGAGAGGCCGCCTAAGCCGCATCGGCGGCGGCGCCTTGGTGGAGGGCAAAAAGCTGGGCTGACTCTTTGCCATGATGCCGTCGATCGCAAATTACAATATTACTGATTTTTAGGGTAGTGCATTAGTTTGAATTTTCGGCCCGTAGTCGAATGGACCGGATTGGGGCATGGTCGCGGGCTGGAAAGGTCTGGCTGTGGTCGCCGCGCTTGTCTTGGTTGGTGCCGTTAGCTTCACGCTCGTCCGCGCAGGAAGATTAGCGAGCCGAATGAGCTTCGACTTCGAAGAACTAGACTATCGCCCAACACCGATTGGGGCATTGAGTTTGCGCAGGCGTCGCGAGTTGAAGCTCGGTGTGGATGTCTTTGAGATCAAACTTGGCGACAAATTTCTGATGTCGAGTCTGTTCACGGCATCGGAGATCGCTTTGGCCCGGCTAGGGCTGGCCGAACTTTCCGAGCATGGACTTGACGTCGTCGTTGGTGGGCTGGGGCTCGGCTACACGGCCAAGGCCGTGTTGGAGCACCAGAAAGTCGCCTCGCTTCTTGTCGTCGAGGCGCTGGAAGCTGTGATCGAATGGCATGCGGAAGGGCTGGTGCCTCTCGGCCCCGAGCTGACCGGCGATCTCCGGTGTCGCTTCGTTCAAGGCGATTTCTTCGCACTCGCGGCGTCCGAAGCGGGCTTTGATCCGGCCGTCCCCGCCCGCAGATTTGACGTAGTGCTCGTGGACATCGATCATTCCCCCGACTTTCTGCTCGATCCGCAGAACGCCGCTTTCTACGGCGAGCAGGGGCTCTCCCGGCTTGCCGCACATCTGCGCCCCGGCGGTATCTTCGCTCTCTGGTCCAATGATCGTCTGGACGACGCCTTCACCGCGCGTCTTCGCCGCATTTTCGCGGATGCGCGCGCCGAGGAGGTGACGTTTCACAACCCGCTTCAAGATAAGCCCTTCACGCAAACGGTTTATCTTGCGAAAAAGCAGGCGGTAGCCCGCAAAGCTTGAATGTCCGAAACGGGTCCGGTCTCTAGGAATGCGTAGCCATGGATATTCCACACGAATTACGAGATGAGTTTCCGCAAGAGATCTCGCTTATCGAGCGGATGATAAGAACCAATTATGAGTTCAGGCGCCTCGCGGAGCGCTACGACGAAGTGAACCGCAATATCTATCGCATCGAGTCGGGGGAAGAGCCGACCACCGACGAGGTTCTCGCACGGTTCAAGAAGTGGCGTCTCAAGCTAAAGGATGAGATTGCAGCGATCCTCACGAAGTTGGAGAATCGGATGTAGGATTTATGCAGAGGTACAATTATGCACACGCGCATTCTCATTCCTACCCATGGCTCGAATCGTGGCGAAGGTCGCGGCGCCCGCCGCGCCGGCTAGAAACCGCGGGAGAGGTAGGGCGGCCCCCAGGGCAATTTCCCCGGTGAACGCGCACGATGCTACCCGTTCCCGACAAGGAGGCGTGATGGCCACCTATTTCATCTTCGGTGCAGTCGGCCAGTGCCCGGCCTGCGCAGATCACCGTTTTTCGGGTCCAGCGACGCTCGCGCCGGAGACCAGCGTGACCTGTCACAAGTGCGGCCACGCGTGTACCATAAAGACCGCCATAGAAACCGCGCTCGCGTCGGGCGCCGTGAAGAAGCTCAGCGACCACCGCGTGGTTCACGGAAGTTGAAATCGGATCATGGATTCGTCGGCTACCGCACATATCAAGCAGCGGGAGGACGGCCATGGCTAAGGGACAAATGCGCAGCAATAAGGAGCTGGAATTTCAGTGCACATTGGCGCGCGCGTCGATCCAAAAACGCTTGGTTCAAGTCACTGCCGTGACCACCCAGGCCGTCTTGCGGTCGGGACGTGACCCAGTTAGGTTGCTGCCTTATATGGAATAGGGAGACGCGAATGTACTGGACGACTCCAACACTCGTGGAAATCTGCATCGGACTGGAAATCAACGGCTACCTGCCGGCCGAATTCTGATCCACGACGGCATTCTGTTAAATAGCCCGCCGGCCGCCGAGCCGGCGGGCTATGTTATTAAAGTGCCGCGCAGGCCTGCTTCGCTCCGATCGTTTCCCAGCTTCGGCACGCAACCGGCGAAGTCTCGGCCGTTGCATATGATACAGCGCGAGAAGCTGCCGCCAGGGCAACTGAGGCCGCGAGGAGCAAGCCAGGTGGACAAAATGCCTAAGTGGTGGAGCAGGAATGCCCGTTGGCCTAACGGCGATGGGGTCTAAAATTGAACTAGAGGGTACGAAGATGCTCACTTCGCGGGGAGTTGCTGTGGGTTGCACTGATTGGTCGATGCTCGACACATATGGGGACGATCGCGCCAACTAGCGAGATCAGCAGTTGAAACATCCGCTCGCCCTCGGGACGGACCCGCCTCCTCAAAGCGGCTCGCTTCCGACGACCTAGCGCCACGCCGATTGGCGAGCTGCGCTACGCCAAGAAGGTGCTCTCACGCGAGCGATCGTGTTTCTTCGCGCAGTTGTCCACGCATTGCTTCAGCCCTTGCTTCAGCCTCTGCCTTTTTGACCGAGTCTTCGAACATCAGTTTCCTCAATTGATGTTTGATGGCGATTGTCGCCGGAAGTTTGATTTTTTGTCCGAATCGGTGTGTGCGCATTGGATCCTCCTGTAGCCGACGCGTGGGCACGTCCTCCGGCCAATTGTGACCGCCGTACCCCCCGCACCTGCGGGTTGCCAGTTGAGCCGCAGGAACAAGTGTCAGGTTTCAAAGAAGGCCGGAGCGTGCTCAGGCCTTCTTTATTTTCAATGATCAATCGAGCACCTCAGAAGTCCATTCCGCCCATGCCTCCACCGGGACCGCCCGGCATCGCTGGGCTCTGCTTCTTCGGCACCTCGGCGACCATCGCCTCGGTGGTAATCAGCAGACCCGCGATGGAGGCCGCACCCTGCAGGGCCGCGCGCACCACTTTGGTCGGGTCGATGATCCCCTTGGAGATGAGATTGCCGTACTCACCCGCCTGCGCGTCATAGCCGTAGGCGTAGGTGTCCTTCTCCAGGATCTTGCCGACCACGATCGAACCGTCTTCGCCGGAATTGATGGCGATCTGGCGCGCGGGCCAGGAGAGCGCCTTGCGCACGATCTCGACGCCGGTCTTCTGGTCCTCGTTGTGGGTGCGGACCTTCTTGAGCGTCTCGCTTGCGCGCAGCAGCGCCACGCCCCCGCCTGGCAGGACACCTTCCTCAACCGCGGCGCGGGTTGCATGCATGGCGTCATCCACGCGGTCTTTGCGCTCCTTCACCTCGATCTCGGTCGCGCCGCCGACGCGGATCACCGCGACGCCGCCGGCGAGCTTGGCCAGTCGCTCTTGCAGCTTCTCCCGGTCGTAGTCGGAGGTAGTTTCCTCAATCTGCGCCTTGATCTGGGTGATACGCGCCTGGATGTCGGCCTTCTTGCCCGCGCCACCGACGATCGTGGTGTTCTCCTTGTCGATCATCACTTTCTTGGCGCGCCCAAGCATATTGATTGTTACGTTCTCGAGCTTAATGCCGAGGTCGGCGGAGACCATGGTGCCGCCCGTGAGGATCGCAATGTCCTCGAGGATTGCCTTGCGGCGATCGCCGAAGCCGGGAGCCTTCACCGCCGCGACCTTGAGCCCGCCGCGCAGCTTGTTGACCACGAGGGTGGCTAGCGCCTCACCCTCTATGTCCTCGGCAATGATCAGCAACGGCTTGCTCGCTTGCACCACCGCTTCCAGCAACGGCAGCAGCTCCTGCAGTCCGGACAGCTTCTTTTCGTAGATCAGGATATAGGGATCTTCCATTTCCACCCGCATTTTGTCGGCATTGGTGACGAAGTAGGGCGAGATGTAGCCGCGGTCGAACTGCATGCCCTCGACCACTTCGAGCTCGGTCTCGAGCGACTTTGCTTCCTCGACCGTGATCACGCCCTCGTTGCCGACTTTCTTCATCGCATCGGCAATGAAACGACCAATCTCTGCATCGCCGTTGGCCGAGATAGTTCCGACCTGGGCGATCTCCTCGTTCGAGGTGACATTTTTGGAGTTCTTCTGGAGATCAGCGACAATGGTCTCGACCGCAAGATCGACGCCGCGCTTGAGGTCCATTGGGTTCATTCCGGCGGCGACAGCCTTGGCACCTTCCCTGACGATCGCGTGAGCGAGCACGGTCGCCGTGGTCGTGCCGTCACCGGCCTCGTCGGAGGTCTTCGAGGCAACCTCGCGCACCATCTGCGCGCCCATGTTCTCGAACTTGTCCTCGAGCTCGATCTCCTTGGCAACGGTCACGCCGTCCTTGGTCATGCGCGGTGCGCCAAACGACTTGTCGAGTAGGACGTTGCGGCCCTTGGGGCCGAGCGTCACGCGTACCGCGTGGGTGAGCGTATCGATGCCGCGCAACATTTTGTCACGCGCGTCGACCGAGAATTTCACTTCCTTGGCAGACATCTCAGTATTCCTTTTTGTTCGACCTCATCTCGGGGAACGCTGTTGGCGAGCTCCAACGATGAGGATTATCGAGCGATGTTTTCTCGGCCTTCGAGGGGCCCGCTTCACGGTCTCCTCCAGGACGAGAATTTGGAGAGCGCACTCAGGCGGCCTTCTTCTTGGCCTCGGCCTCGACCAGTACCCCCATAATGTCGCTCTCTTTCATGATGAGGTACTCGACGCCATCGATTTTGACCTCGGTGCCCGACCATTTGCCGAACAGGATGCGATCGCCGACCTTGACGTCGATCGGGATGAGCTTGCCTGCCTCGTCGCGGCCGCCGGGTCCAACGGCGATGACCTTGCCCTGCTGCGGCTTCTCCTGGGCGGTGTCGGGAATGATGATGCCACCAGCGGTCTTCGCCTCGGCATCGATTCGCTCGATGACAACGCGGTCGTGAAGCGGTCGGAATTTCATAGGTGTCCTCCTACGGTTTTGTGAAAAGTCTGGCGGATTTGGAAACCTGATCTTTATTTCGAAAGCTGTTCGTTGTGGGCCCCGTTATTTCGGGACCCTTGCGATCAGGTGGCCTTATTGAATGCCTTGAAGGAACTTGAATGGCTTACGCCTTTCGATGAGGAGTCGCGCGCCACAAGCAGCGCGCGGACGTGGGTGAGGCGGGTGCTTATGGCACACGCATCGAATGCAAACTCTTTTTGGAGTGTTATTGTGCCTGCCGACGGTACCAGGACTGCCACTGTGGGGAACGGAGACTTCGGTACGTCGCCGCTTTTGTTGGGCAGCTCTCGGACAAGCCGCTGCTTGCCAGTATTGCGTCATGTGGGGTGTCGGGCGCAAAGAACAATGGCGGGTCGAGAAATTACGCGCCGATCTGATTCGATGATGGCGTGGTCCGGCAGTAGGGCCAGTTTGAATAAGGCAAACAAAGCTCAGATCGCATAAAGATGCGGGGGTGAGCAATTTTATACAGACGCGATCTCGCGCGCTGACTGTGCGGTGTCTGTGCAATATTGCTCGACGCTGACGGCAGCGGTCGCGATCTCCGCAGCCTTCACCGGATGCGCACCTAATTGCACCGGACGCCGTCACAGCACCGCCCGTCGTCGGCGTGGTCTAGTCGCGGCTCGGTTGTCCGCTGGTTCCAAATCTAGCGAAACCTGTGAAGTCGCCAGTGTATTTATAGGCAATAACCCCAATCACAAGCGCGAGGGCCAGAACGGCGGCCACCAGCAATTTCCAGTCGCGCCTGAATACAAAGTCATTTCGTGGGTCGTGACAGTGATGACAGGACACTATCGTCTCGCCCGACTGAGAATATCTCTGCTTGCCTCGACTCGCATCAGGCGAGATCGCAATCCGTCGCCCGGTTTGATGGCACATTGCCCCAAAATAAAATTCGCCAGAGATCGCTTGTCGAAGCTGCTGTACATGTGTGGTTTCAGTCATGACGCTTCCGTACTGCCAGCTGCTTGGCTGCAGTCTCGCAGCGCGGGCATAGTGAGCATTGGCCGCGCTGAGGACAAGCTGGGGAGCCGAGTTTATGTGCCCGATCCTGAATATCTTGGGTGCGGTCTGCGCCAGGGCCGAGAGCGGCCGAACAAGCGATTGCTTGTCACCACCTTCGCCGACCAAGCGGTGATCGCGATCGAGAACGTGCGGCTGTTCGAGGAGGTGCCGGCGCGCACCCGCGAGCTGTCCGAGGCGCTGGAGCAGCAGACGGCTACCGCGGAGGTGTTGCGGGTCATTTCGAGTTCGCCGGGCGATCTAGAGCCGGTATTTCAGACCATGCTCGCCAACGCGGTGCGCATCTGCGAAGGCAAGTTCGGCGTCATGTTCGGGTTTGCCGACGGCGTATTCCGAGCGCTGTCGTCGCTGGCCGCGCCGCCGCCTCTCACGCAACAGCCTCACGTCGTGATCGAGCATCCGCATAATCCGCTCACACGCCTCGCCGAGCGCCGGAAAAATCTTGTCGGCGTTGTGTCTGACGACGGCGTAGCACTCACACGCTATGTTTTCCAGCGCTCGCCGATCGACGATTTGAATGAGACCGCGGCGGTAACGGATCAGACCGGCACTCTGCAACAGGCGGGCCGCGATGGTCACCGTGGTTCGGCGGACGCCGAGCATCTGCCCGAGAAACTCTTGCGTATCGCATCGCCGTCGATGCAATCGTGCGTTTGCAGCAGCCACCGGCAAAGCCTGGCCTCAAGCACAGCCCGCCGGCTTCGGCAAATTCACGGCCTACATAGATCGCGGGGACCGCATCATCGTTTTATTCCCGATGATCGGCGAACGTCAGCCCACGTAACTGACGCGCCTCTGTGCTGCTTCCTCGGCTGGCGTTTTTGGCTGTGCCGGAAGTTGGAGCACCGTTGCCTCCTGACCCTCGCGCAAATCCGTGAGGAGAACACGGGTGCCATCCGGAAACTCGAGCGCATCGTGATGCATCCGCGGCTGGTCCTTGTTGATCTGCCGAAAGATCGCCGTCCTGAAGTTTACCGTTTTTGTCCTCCACGAGGAGAAGCCAAAGGCTGTGGGGGCGCATTTCACCTCCTCGGAAAACGCAAGCTCTGTTCCAGGAAGAATGCACACCGCCGTTGTAGAATCCTCCGGCGCAGCAAACCCTCGAGTACCCGTGTTGAAGTTGACTGTCCTAAGCTTGTCCCCGACCTTAGCAGGGCGGGATTTAACGTGGTGGAGACTGAAGTCACACATGGCAGAGGAACTCCTCTGATGTCGCGAAGCCCCCGGCTCCTTATCTTCTAGCAAAATCGGCGCAGAATTCCAATCGTGCATGGCGTGGTGCCGTTGCGCGGAGAGCGCCGGTTAGCGCGATCATCGGCGGCGCCAAGTTGCACCAGCTCGTACTGGGGTGGCCGCGCATCACCTTCCCGCATCGCAGGTTTTGGTCAGTGCGGGCGAGGCATCGAGGGAACGGAGCATCTTTGCTCAGCGAACGATGAATTCGCGACTCGTTGTAAATATCGGGCGTAGGAATTTAGCACTCGGCGCAAGTGGGCCTCGCCCAAGACCACCATGTGGTCGACACATTCCCGTCGGATCGTGCCGATCAGTCTCTCCGCATACGCATTCTGCCACGGCGAACCTGGGGCAATGGGCTTGTCACGAATACCCATGGCTCGCAATCGGCGGGTGACTGCAGCACCGTAGATCCCGTCCTGGTCGCGGATCAGGTAGCGTGGGCTCTCATTTCAAGGGAATGCTCCAGTAATCTGCTGCGCGATCCACTCTCCCGTCGGGTGCGCCGTCATCCAGGTCTAAGAGAGACGAGCACGATGGGCATCTTGAGACTCATGCACATCCAGCTTGATCGTGCTCTTGCCGTTTGCCTTACTGCTCCAATGTGAATGGACTTCGCTCCTTCTGTAGGGTTTAGGACGTGTACTCATAAATCGCCAACGTTGGGCCACCACTGACTGATGTCCGCTCTGCCCCCAACAGCGGCGGCAAAAGCGACATGCCGGGTGGTCCGAGTCGTGCCAACACCTGCCATCTGCGCTGACAAACCTTCATCGACGGCGCGATCAAACGAGATTAAATTCGCGCCGCTTCAATCGTCTTGACTCTTATGCTCCGAAGACGAAGCGGGTTCCGACCGCGGAGCGAATCACCTTGTTGGGCATTTCGGCGCGCACCATGTCGTAGAATCTCTCTCCAGCGCAGTGGCCGGGTACCAAATAATCAGGATTGATCTCCTTGAAGGCTGCGATGACCTCCCGAATGTACTCGTCGGTCAGTGGCGGCACGATGTGGAAACCACCAATAACAGCATGCACCTTCTGGATGCCGGAAGCGGCTTGTGCCTGTTTGATCGTATTGATGACGCCACGGTGACTGCAGGATGTCAGCACGACCAGTCCCTTACCTTTGACAACGAAGTTCGTACCGATCTCATGCTCAAAATCATCAGGAATGAAATTACCGGTATTTTTTGCCGCCGACACCTTCTCCGGGAAACATCCGAAACCGTTGACAATGCCGATTTTCTCGCGGCTTGGTCGCAGCGGCTTCTCGAAACCGGTCTGCGCGATCTTGCCGGTAGTAAATGCATGATCGGCCACGACGGCTGGTCCTTCAGCCATCATGAGCGAGAGGTTAGCGTCCGTGATTGCTTTGCGGTCAAGCGCGCCGTACTGGCCAGCATCGGTCTCGCGCATGCAAAAACAGTCCTCTCCGCCAACGAAGAAAGGCAGGTCACGCTTGAGCTTGCCCTTGTTCGCCGAGAGGAAGCCGACCAAGCCACCAAAATGATCGTAATGGCCGTGGCTTAGCACCAATGCATCGAAGCTGGCCGGATCGATGTTCAGCACCGACATGTTGTTGAGCAACGTTTGCGACTGGTAGCCGAAGTCGATCAAAATATTGCGCACCTGGTCGCCGCGCCGGGACTCCGCATGCATGGACAGCCCCCACTCAGCGATTAGCTCTACATTGGGCGGAGCCTCTTTGCTCAGATAGCCTCCCGGCTTTCGTTCGATGGTCAGCCCATCCCGCTTCTCGGTCGGAATGAACTTGATGATCTGATTATCCGTAACAATTCGCACTGCAACACTGTCGACCTCCGGTGGCGTGGAAGCCAACGCTTGCGCCTGTGCCGTCCGTGAGCTACCGGCCAAGGTGCCGATCAGTGCGGTCACAAAGCCTGCCCCACCAGAGCAAAGCAAGCCGCGTCTGGAGATCGATGAGCCACTCCAATTACAATTGCATGTCCCGAACAGCATGGCGGAGTCTCCCAGGCTCGGAAAATGCATTGTATTGGCTGGTCGAGCTATTTGGAATAGGACTCTTGCGCATACCTCATTGAGATGCTGGCCCAGGTCCGGGTCGGGTCATGAACGACAGCACTCACGATGAGCATAACGAGTCCGCTTTCAGGACTATACCGAACCGACCAAAAGAAGCGCCGCGACAGGGGGATGTTGAGGCCGGCTGCCGAGCCGTGATTCAAGCTCCAAAACGGAGCTTCGAATCATGCGCTATGAACTCACCGACCATGAGTGGTCGGCCATCAAGCCGATGTTGCCAAACAAGCCGCGCGGCGTCCCACGGGTGAATGACCGCCGAGTCCTGAATGGCATCTTTTGGGTTTTGCGATCTGGCGCGCCGTGGCGCGATCTGCCGCAGGAGTTCGGTCCCTATACCACTTGTTACAATCGCTTTGTTCGCTGGCGTCGGGCTGGCGTGTGGAGTCGGATCATGGACGCACTGGCTGCTGCTCATGATGCTGCCGTCCAAATGATAGACACTTCTATTGTGCGCGTTCATCAACACGCCGCTTGCATCGCTCGCAACAAGAGACAGTCCATGGGCCAGTCGCGGGGCGGTCTGACCAGCAAGATACATGCAGTGGTCGATCGCAGCGGCTTGCCGGTCCGGCTCGCGCTCACAACGGGCGAAGCGCACGACAACCGGCTTGCCGCGAAACTCTTGTCCCGCCTGAAGTCGGGAGCAATGCTGCTGGCTGACCGAGGCTATGATGCCGACTGGATCAGAGCGCTTGTCCGCCAGCATGGAGCCTGGGCGAATATCCCTCCAAGAAGCAATCGGAAAGAGGCGCTCAGCTTCAGTCCACATCTCTACCGGGCTCGAAATTTGGTCGAGCGGTTCTTCAACAAAATCAAGCACTGTCGGCGAGTGGCAACCCGCTACGACAAGCTCGCGGCCAACTACCTCGCATTCATCCAACTTGCGTCGATCAGGCTATGGCTGCGCATTAACGAGTCCACGACCTAGTAATCTGGATTTTTACTTCACTGCCCGATCAGCGGATGAGGCCTCATTACGGACGAAAGCTTATCATCCTTTTGTCAAGAGAATGCAGCTCATTGACGCCGTCGCACGCGTCGGCCTGCTTGATGGATGGGCTTAGGTTTCGATCACGAGAGAGAACTCATGTCCCCACACAAAGAAAAACTCGCGCTGTTCATTGACGGTGCCAATCTCTATGCCACCGCGAAGTCGCTCGGCTTTGACATCGATTACAAGCGGCTTTTGCGCGAGTTTCAGTCGCGCGGCGATCTGCTGCGGGCGTTCTATTACACCGCCGTCATCGAGGATCAGGAATTTTCCTCGATCCGGCCGCTGATCGACTGGCTCGACTACAACGGCTACACGGTCGTGACTAAACCGACCAAAGACTTTGTCGACCAGACCGGCCGCCGCAAGATCAAAGGCAACATGGATATCGAGCTCGCCGTCGACGCCATGGAACTCGCCGGCCACATCGACCACATGGTGCTGTTCTCTGGCGACGGCGATTTCCGCTCGCTGGTCGAGGC
>WNGB01023312.1_pt1 | contig 12233 bp, 10 predicted proteins | sample 5400681 | NCBI WGS metagenome assembly WNGB01 (sample SAMN13153367, study PRJNA577476) | soil metagenome | isolation source: 115 cm soil or saprolite under grassland replicate 2 | place: USA:California | collected 2016-06-15 | reverse complement strand
CGACATGCCGTCCAGCACCGCCCGGACGGCCCGGTTGCGCAGCGCTGCCTGAGCTGCGCCTGGTAGTGATCGAGCATCCTCCTTGAACATGCGGCAAGCATACGACCATCTCACCCTATTTGCTTACCGAGGTGATAACTTCGACCCCGACGGTCGAGCGCGACCTGGGAGAACGGCGGTTAGCACAGCGGTTCCCCGGTGGTTTGCTGACACGGAAGAGGACGGAGGTTCAACTCCTCCCGCGCCCACCGCACCTACCTTGACCAGGGCCTTTGTGCACCTGCTCGTCCGACTGGGTGGACGTGGTCGGTGGGCGAAGATGGTTCAGCGGTCAGAGAGCACTTGACTGCTTAACCGAAGGAGTTCTCTTCCGCGCAGAAGCCATGTGAACCCACGCCGTCGACAGTAGCGAAACAGCTACCTCAGAACTGGGACAGCCAGTTCCGCTTCGGCCCCGCTCGATCGCAAACCGCGCCTCCCGGTGACCCGCTTTCGGTCGGGCCAGCTAACGCCGAAGCCCGACATGGACGCTGCGGCGCTGTTGATACAGCAGGTGCAGACAAACAGCACCAGGGCGAGAACAGCGCCGACCGTCAGCGCCGCCCCATCCTCCAGAGCGGCGACCCATGCGGCCAGCACAGCCAGGCCGGCCCCGCCCAGGATGCTGTTGATTGCAGCGACCAGACTGGCCCTGGTGAACAACCGCTGCCCCGGCGAGGTCCGCAGCCCACGGTGCCCAGCGCCGCCTGGAACTGCGCGTCGGTCTCGGGCGGGTCAGAGAACTGACTGGCTTCGGGGGCCAGGCTGCGGTGGTAGCCGCGGATACATTGCATCTGCCCCAGCAACACCAGGTTCTCGATGGTGTTGCGCACCAGCGCGGCGAAGGTGAGCTCGCCAAGGACGAACAGCGCGGGCAGCAGCGCAGCCACGAATGGGTCCAGCCGGGTGACCACCTGGGCGAGGAACCCCGCTTGGCTGTTGGCGGCGCCTGCGGTGCGCTTGGGATCGGGACTCCGGGCGGTTCTTCGCCTTCGTCCTGGAGCCTAGACTTGGTGGCATGCGAATCGGCGTCGTCGTTCCCATGTCGTTGTCCGACGGGCCCGGCCAGATGCCCACCTGGCCGCAGGTACGCGCCTTCGGTCAGCACGCCGAGGCGGTCGGCCTGGACTCGGTGTGGGTCTGCGACCACCTCCTTGCCGGCCCGCCTGACGACGGCATTCACGAGGGCTGGACGATCATGGCCGCGCTGGCCGCGTCGACGCGCAGCGTCGAGCTGGGCCAGCTGGTCATGTGCACCTCGTTCCGCCACCCGGGTCTGCTGGCCAAGATGGCCACGACCGCTGACGCGGTCAGCGGCGGCCGGCTCATCCTTGGTCTTGGGGCGGGCTGGTACAACCCGGAGTACACGGCGTTCGGCTACCCGACCGACCACCGCGCCGGCCGGTTCAAGGAGGCCATTCGCATCATCGGCCCGCTGCTGCGCGGGGAGACCGTGACGATGGCCGGCACCTACTACCAGGTCCGCGACGCGGTGTTGCGCCCGCCACCTGACAGGCCGATCCCGATCCTTGTCGCGGCGCAGGGTTGGCACATGCTTCGGCTGATCGCGCGCTACGCAGATGCCTGGAACACCGCCTGGTACGGGCTGCCCGACGACCTGCTCCACCGCCGACTCGCTGACCTTGACGCGGCCCTTGCGGCCGAGGGCCGCGACCCGGCCACGCTGCGACGGACGGTCGGTATGGAGGTCCGAAATTCTGAGGCTACCGACCCGGGCGAGGACCTGGGCGAGGGGTTCGGCGGCTCGGTCGATGAGCTCGCGTGGGCGATCGACGCGCACGAGCAGCTCGGTTTCGACGACCTCATCGTCCAGCTCGAACCGAAGACCACGCGGTCGTTGGACCGCCTCGCCGAGGCGCTCGAGCTGCGGGCCCGCTGATCCCCACCGGTCATTACAGACGCAAGCGGAACGGTTGATCCACCGCAACCAGCCAACTGGAACGACACGACGTCGAAGGGACCGACTGGCATGGGCGTCGACTAGGCCTCCATCTTGGCCTTCAGTGCGGACATATACCGCTTGTGGCGCTTTGCCATGACCCATTCCGCCAGCTCCTTCAAGGGTGGGATTCGCCAGAAGGAACGTGGATGGCTCTCCATCGTCAGCTTCATCCCCGAGCCTTCGGGCTGGAACGAGAACGTCAAGGTGCCAGCGAGGGACAGTGACGACCGGTCCGTGATTCGCTGATTGGGAATGAACTCAGTGAACACGCCGAAGGCCTCGATATGGAGACCAGGAATGGGGAGAATCACGCGGTAGTAGGTGCCCACGCCCTCTTCGGTCACGTTGACCTCCTTGAACTGGTCTGCATGCGGGAGTTCCTGCCAGTTTTTGGGATCCTTGAAGAAGTTGAACACCTTCTCCACGGGGGCCTCGATATGGGTACGGTGTTTGTAGGTCATGGTGCTCATCTCCTGGGCATGACGTGTCAGCGGGCCATCAGCCGTGCCGCCGCCGCCTTCCTTCCTCGCCAAGATCCACCGGGGTAACGTAGTCCCGCACCAGCAGAGGCAAGGACTCCCACAGCGTTGACACAGGTCCCCGGGGATCGCTGCGAGGGATGAAGATCGCCATGAATCGTCGTACGGTGACCGAATCTCTGCTACCGGTGGTGTCGAAGCTGCGGATCTCCTGCGCCCGCCGTTCCGGGCTGGTCGGGGACGGCCCCGGATACACGACTCGATGCCGCCTTGCCGATGTCGATTCCCCACACCCGCTCCAGGTACAGCGGCTCGTCGGTAACTTCCCCCACGGCCCTTCACCTTCTTGTCTCGTCGTGCTGGACAGCACGCCGCCCGGGATCCGAGGGCGAACGGAAGAATCGTCATGTGCCTTCAGCAAACGGCTCGGTGGTGCGGCGTATCTTGGGCCGCTCCAGCACCACCGGGCCGGTGGTCTTGCTGTGCAGCTCGGCGTGGCCGTTGCGATAGCCGGATCGGCCTGCTGGTCGCGCTGGTAGCGGTCGCGGTCTAGGAACTCGGTCATCTGGCCTCCAGCGCGGCCTGCATGACCAGTCGCACGCTCAGGCGCGCGACCTACTCCAGGCCCTGGCCGAGGTCTTGCTTGAGGCGAACAACTCATCGATCTGGGCGCGACTCGTGCTGGCACGGAGGTAGGCCTCCGACGGTGAGTTGGCGCTCACGGGAGCCTACGTCCGTGCCACGTTTCCGCCCGATGTAGGACGCCACCAGAGCGGAAGGCACACGTATCAGACCATCTGTGGCTGGGGTTGGCGTTCATTGAGCGCAGAACTGGCCTCCTGATCGATGAGGCCATAGCCACTCTCGATCAGTTCTTTCAACCGCTCGGTAAAGCGTGCCGCCGGGGCCCCATCGATCATGTTGTGATCAAAGCTGACCGTCAGGCTCAGGTAGTCCCGCAGCGCGATCTGCCCGTCCACCACCTCCGGCTTCTGGCCAATGCCACCCACAGTAATCCAGCACAGGGATGGGATGGTTGGAGGGATGCCCCAGCCGGCGCCGTTGCCAAACATGCCCACCGCCGAGATGGTCACCGTCCCCCAGGCGTTCTTCCACGCCAGGGGATACCTTCTCCCGATCCGGGTGGAGACCCAGAAGTAGGGGCGAAACAGCCAGGCCGGCAGGACCTGCACCGCTTTGGCGCCCCCCACTTTGGCTGTTGCCAGGTCCTGGACCTGGGCGGCCCTGATCTCGTGATGAATCTCGCGGAAGGTCTTGCGATTGGCTGCCCTGACAATGGAGGGCATGATGAGTTGCTGGCCGGCCACCTCCCGCTCAACCCAGGTCAACACGTCCACATCCGCAAACAGGATGAGGCGCTTGCTGCCTTGGCGAAAAGCCTGCACGGCTTTGTGCTCATCGACGGCTTGTGCCAGGCAGGTGATCATGAACGCGGTGAACGACAGGGCCTCCCCGGTGGTGGCTTGATGGTCCCGCAGGAAGGCGCGAGCCTTCGTGACATCGACTTCCAGCAAGCCATGGATCATCGGCTTGTGGTGGGTGGAACGAATCGCCGCCTCCAAAAACCGCCTGCCCTTTGGATACGGGAGGACCTGGTCCTCACCGTGCTGCTGGTTCATTGTCTCTCTCCTTCCTCCTTCTGAGGGGATAAGACGATCAGAGGCCGATCCGGCCCAGGTGTGCAGGGGCGATAGTCCCTCTCTTCATGGGCCCATCGACCTTCTGGCCTGCTGGGGCGTATTTCTCGGATCGCCACGGGCTGGTCGGATCTGGCACGCAGCCAGATGAAGATGTCCGCGATGGTCACCGTGGCCTGGTAGCAGACGGCGAGCTTGTCACAGCGGGTCGCCACCGCGCGGAACTGCTTCGGCGGTTCATCAGCCGCTCCACCTGATTCCGGGTGCGATACCGGACCCGATCAAAGCCCGGCGGGCGGCCACCCCGGGCACCCCGACGGGCCCGGTTGACCTTCTGATGTCGCGCTCGGGGATGGTGTGCGGCATCCCGCGGGCACGAGCGCGGCCCGGTTGGCCCGGCTGGAATAGGCCTTGTCCCCGGTCAGATGCGCCACCCGGGTGGCGGCCGGCTCCGCCCACCCGGCCGCGCCACCCGAACGGCCTCACACCAACGTGACCTTGCCCTGACGCCGCTGTTCAGGCAGGCGGCTGGCCCCAATCCACCTGCTGGCGGTGTACAAGCCGCGGGGCATGACTGGGTATGGGCGTCGTACGCAGCGCCAACGGCCAAGAACACTGGCGACTAGAGTCCGACCTGTTGACCGCAAGTCTGAAGTGGGATAACGGTGCTCGTATGCAGATCATCAAGCTGGCGTGGGTCGGGACTCGAACCCAGAACGCGGAACCGACGGTTGCCTTTTCCGTGATGTCCTGGGCTCCGCCTTGAGCTTGAGCATGAGGGGTTCTGGATGCTGAAGCTGCCGGACGGGAGCAAGGTTGAGGTCTTCGGCCCTGACAGCCCGATCAACCGCCATTTCACCACCGGCCCCGTGGCAGGGTTCCTGGTCGACGATGTCCAGGACGCGGCCGTCGGGTTGCGGTCGGCTGGCGTTGAGATCCTCCTCGAATCAGCGGTCGACGACAGCGGCAACGCCTGGGTGCACTTCCGCGCCCCGGACGGGAACATCTACGAGTTCACCCAAGACCCCGGCGTCTCCCGACCGCACTGACGGCCTGGTCGTACCCGGCGCGCTGGCATCTGGAAGCGTTCTGCGTGACGCAAGGACCGACCTGCGGCCAAGGCGGGTCAGCTTTAGGACCCTTGTACGCGCCAGCCCGGAATGGTATGCCTGTTCCAGGTGTCTTGCTCGGGTAGCACGACCTGTGGGGGGCGAACGCGATGAGCGGGCGGTCATGGCCTTCGTCGAGCTGTCAGCACTGCCGACGAAGGATTCGGCATCCCATCGGAACCGTCATTCGATGTCCACCGGCAGGATAGTGAAAAGGGGCAGGGGATGGCTCGCCAAGAAGCACCTTCCCATAAGAACCGAGCCGAAGCAGCGGTCCAATTGGATCCTGCTCTTCATCGGAGAGTCCTCGGTTTCTTGAATGATGCTGTTCAACCGTACGACTTGATGTTCGAGAAACTGCCGCCGCCCAATCCCGAGATGGACCACGCTCACGAAGACAACCGAGAACGACGAGTCGTGGATCGTAGGAGGATCCTGGATCCGGACATCGCTAAGGAGATCATCGAGTTCCGCGATCGGGAGTTCCCGCTCGGCTTTCGCCACGTGAAGGAACTGTTGGAGCTCGAGGCCTTCACGCGAGAGCACCTGGAGACCTTGCAGCAGGCGTTCAGTAACAGCTTCTACGGCAGCTGGTCGGTCTTTCCGCAGACCATCCCGCATCGCGGGCCGGGCGGTCTCGATGGGGTCGTCCATGCGGCAATGCTGCATACCGGAAAGGTGCTGTTCATCACCGCGGACGAAACCACGCTGCTGTGGAACCCGGAAGATACCACCCCAGCAACGTTCGAAGATCCGCTGAATCAGCCACACCTGACGCCGGATGCGACGTTAGGCTACTCGGTGTTGTGTGGTGGGCACGCGTTTCTGTCAGATGGGCAGCTGCTGGTCGTCGGCGGCGGCGGCTACGGACCCCACGCCAAAGCCATCGCGGGCTACAAGTTCAATCCGACTAGTAAGCGATGGACGAGAACCGCCGGCAGCATGGTGCATAACCGATGGTATCCGACCGTGCTGACCCTGGGCGACCATCGCATCGGTGACAGCCACGAGGTGCTGGTGGTCTGCGGCCACGGCGCTGGCGACATGGAGATCTACGACGAGGCCACCGACAGCTTCCGGGAGGTGACCTCGGGGGACACCAAACCCTTCCCGAACCTGTATCCCGGTCTTCACCTGCTGCCGAACAACAGCATCTTCTATTCAAGGACAGGCTGGGGCAGTGCGGAAAGGGAACGATTGATCCCCCTGCAAGCCACGGGGGGGAGCGATGATCAATCCGCGTACTTTGTCTTCACAGGCCCCGATACTGGTGCCTGGTATACCATCGCGCCCTTTATGCCGTCGATGCCCGATCGTACGAAAGGCATGTCGGTGATGCTCCATAGCAGCACCGCCCCCTATCTGAAGATCATGGTGTTGGGTGGTTCGGACCACTCTAACAATAACTCGTACGAAATCATCGACGCGACTTCATTGTCCCCGACATCAAACTGGGGCGCGGCTACGCCATTTCCAGATGGTGAACACCGAAGCCTTGGAAGCGCCGTGCTACTCCCTGACGGAACTGTCTTCGTGTGCGGGGGCATTGAAACAATCAACTCCCCCTGCGCGTTATTCAATCCACGAACCAACGCGTGGTCGGCGATGGCGGCCCTGCCCTCCGTCCGGGATTACCATTCGGTCGCCCTGCTGTTGCCGAGTGGGCAGGTGGCCATGGCGGGATGGAAGAACATATCAATTGAAATCTTCGATCCGCCCTATCTGTACCGTGGAGCGCGTCCGGTCATCTCTTCTGCTCCGTCGTCGGTGCAGCGGGGACAGCGCTTCGACGTTGGATCACCGGACGCAGCCATGATCACCAGCGTCGTACTCGCGCGACCGATGGCGGTGACGCATCAAACCGATACCGAACAGAAGATCCTGGAGCTGCCGTTTGTTCGTACCGGCTTTTCGACCTTCGGGACCATCGACACCAACGGGGCCGTCACCGACCGCTTCGGCGTGGGCAACAACTTCGACGCCCTGACCTTCGCCCCCGGCAACCACGGCTTCGGGCCCAACCTCTTCTACTTCCTCCGCCACGACAGCAACGGCTTCTCGACCTTCGGAACCATCGACACCAGCGGCGCGGTCACCGACCGCTTCGGCGTGGGCAACAACTTCGACGCCCTGGCCTTTGCCGCCGCTGATCTGGGCTATGGCCCAAACCTCTTCTACTTCCTCCGGCATGACAGTAACGGGTTTTCCACCTTCGGGACCATTTCTACCAACGGAGCCATCACCGACCGCTTCGGCGTGGGCAACAACTTCGACGCCCTGACCTTCGCACGACAGCAACGGCCTTTCAACCTTCGGGACGATCAACCCCAATGGTGCGGTCACCGACCGCTTCGGCGTCGGCAACAACTTCGACGCCCTGACCTTCGCCCCCGGCAACCACGGCTTCGGGCCCAACCTCTTCTACTACCTGCGGCGGGATGTGACCGGGTTGGCCGTGACGGCCCCTGACGATAACGCTCCGAACGCACTGGCGCAGCAGGGCTATTACATGCTGTTTGCGCTCAACAGTAATGGCGTACCTTCGATTGCAACCTGGCTGTACCTGCACTAGGCGCGAATCCAGAAGCTGAGGCGACCGTCCGGATGATGCAGCCGCTCGATGGTCACCGCGAGCGCTGCCGCAGCCGGAAGCGACCTCCTGGCCGCGGGAGATCACCATGAAGTGCGCCCGCCGCGACGTATTCCTGTTGATCGAACCGGTCGCCGACTACAGTCCGCTCGCCCCCCGTGCTATGCGCGCGCCGCTATGGCTGAGACTGCCAATTCAACGAGGGCCATGACCTGGGCCGAATCTCGGCCGACGAGATCCTGCAGACCCGGGTCGAGACCTTGGTGTACCGCGAGTACCTGGACCCTAACTACACGACACCGAACCCGGCGGCGCTGGTGCCCTCGGACGTCACCGAACCGCTGTGGTCGCGGCGCGTGCCAGGGGCGGTGATCTGGGCCCGACCAGGCGAGCGCCTCTATGTGCATGTGCGCAACGGCGACCCGGACGAGTGCCACAGCCTGCACGTCCACGGCCTGCGCTACGGCATCGACTCCGACGGGGCCTGGCCGCGCGGCGTCGCCGCCCGCTACGGCCGCCGCAGCGACGAGATCCTGCCCGGCCAGACCTGGACCTACGTCTTCGACATCGACGAGACCACCATCGGCGCCTGGCCGTTCCATGACCACGTCCGCCACGTCCAGGCCAACATCGATCGTGGGCTATTCGGGGCCATCATCGTCCGGGACCCCACGGCGCCGCGGGTCGACCATGAGGGTGGCCGCGATCAACCTGCGCCGACTGGTCACCATGGGGCTGGACTACGGCGATGCCGGGTGGGTGCTCCTCTGACCGGTAGTGGGCCCGGGGTGTCAAATGAGGGACGTCTCTCCGGCCAGAGGCCATCCAGCGTGACCGGCTTGCACCCTCAACACCGGCGCTTCGGATCGGACATCTCCCGGGCCCATAGCGAGCCTATGACACTGATACCCGCCCGAGAAGTGGGTTGCTCAGCAGGCTCCTAGCCCCCCTCCCCAGCTGGCGGTGGTCGCCGAAACGGCGGTGGCCTTGTGCCGTTCTTTCTTCGGAGAACGCGCCGCGAGCTGCGTCTGGGAGTCGTGTCCTTGGATCCTGGTGCCGTTGGCACCCTCCGCCGGGCGGGAAGGAGGCGCGGGTCAGGTCCGAAGCCAGCCCATGGTCAGATCTACCATCCTGAGCTTCTTGCGGGAGGATCCATGTCCAAGACGATCCGGTCCACCGTGCTGGTGGCGAGCCTGCTGGCCGCACTGGTCGCCGCCCAGGCCCTGCCAGCAGCCGCTACCCATGGCGGCGACACGCTGGTGACGGTCGGCAGCCCATCCAGCCCGTTTTCGGCTAACAAGCAGAACGAGCCGGCGGTCGCGGTCGACCAGGCCCACCCCAACATCCTGGCCGCCGGCGCCAACGACAACATCGACCTGGAAGCCTGCAACGCCGGCGACGACACCACCTGCCCGTTCACCCCGGGGGTCGGCACCTCCGGGATCTCGTTCTCCTTTGACTCGGGTGACAGCTGGGTGCAGCCGACCTACACCGGCTACAGCGCCCGAGTCGGTGTGGACGGCAGCTGCCTGGGCCAAGTCGGCCCCGACCAGGGCTGCGTGCCGCTGACCCCAGACCAGGGCGGCCAGATCGGCACCCTGCCCTGGTACTACGAGAACGGCCTGGTCTCTGACGGGGACCCGGCGGTGGCCTTCGGCCCGCGCCCCGACGCCAACGGCGAGTTCTCCTGGGCCAACGGGTCGCGGCTGTACTACGCCAACCTGACCAGCAACCTCGCCGCCAAGCGCAGCGACGCCGGCTTCAAGGGCGTGGAGGCCATCGGCGTGTCGCGCACCGACGACGTGGTGGCCGCCGCGGCTGGCGGCCCGGGCGGCAAGGCGGCCTGGAAGCCGCCGGTGCTGATCACCGGCAGCCAAAGCGCGGCCGCGTTCGCCGACAAGGAGCAGATCTGGGCCGACAATGCTGAGTCAAGCCGGTTCTTCGGCAACGCCTACGTCTGCTTCGCCCGCTACGTGGGCGGCCCCAGCGCCGGCTCCAACGCCCACACCCTGGACGTGGCCAGGTCCACCGACGGCGGCGACAGCTGGTCCAAGCTCACGCTGGTAAACATCCCCGGCTCCTCCTCCGGCAAGTTCTCGCTTATCAGCGGGCACAGCGGCTGCACCATCCGCACCGACAGCACCGGCACCGTGCACGTGTTCTGGCTGGGCTGGGACCAGCAGCTCCAGCAGCAGGGCATCTACACCGCCCGCTCCTTTGACGGCGGCGCCAGCTTCGAGGAGCCGCGGCGGCTGTTTGTGGCCGTCAACACCGGGATCCTCGACCCGGTGCTGGGCCGCACCACCATGGACGGCATCGCCGGGGCCAGAAGCGACCTGTCCAACGCGCCCAGCGTCGACATCGCCAACGGCGCCCCCACCGGCACCGGGGCCACCGACCAGCTCGCACTGACCTGGGTCGACGGTCGCGACGGCCTCAACAACGAGCACGTGTTCTTCACCACCTCCACCGACGGCGGCCAGAGCTGGACGGCGCTGCGCACGGTGGAGGAGGAGCTCGGCCAGCCCGACGACCGTGGCTACTACTCCGCCCCGGCCATCTCCCCTGACGGCCGTGATATCTATTTGGTCTACAACGCGTTCCTCGAGCGCTACAAGGAAAGCACCATTGGGCCGGCCAACGACCGGCCCCTGGTTGGGGTGGTGACCCATGCCGACGTGGCCGCTGGCGGCACAGTGGGGGCGTTTTCGCAGCTGCACCGCAGTCCTCCTGGGGATGCCCGTGGGTCCAGTCAAAACGACCTGACCGCGGAGTTCCTGGGCGACTACGTGTACGCGGCGGCGACCAATGGCTACGGCGCGGCGGTCTGGAACGATGTGCGCCGCGCTGCCGACTGCCCAGCCATCGACGCCTGGCGGATGTCGCTGCGCACCGGCGAGGCGGTGCCCACCCCAGCCCCGCAGCAGGACTGCCCTCCGACATTCGGGAACTCCGACATCTTCGGCGGCTCCTACGCCGACCCAACCACACCCTAGCCGGTCCACACCGTCCAGGGAGGGGCCGCTACGCCCACTGGCGTAGCGGCCCCTCCCTTATGATGTTCCGGCCCATCCGCCACGGCGAAGCCGCACCGATCAATTACAGAGGGCTCGCGCTTTCGGGCGACAGCGCCGAGGCGCGCAGCTCGGTGAGCTGTGGCAGCGGCCGTGCCGGTCACCGCAACAGCCCAGCTTCGACGATTTGCTTGCTTCGGCAATTTGCTTCGCAATGCTCGCTGAGCGAGGCTACGCCCCGACCGGTCCGGATGCTGTGGGGGCGCCCTCCAGCAGGGTGAAGTGGAGTCACAATGCGCAGAAAGCTGCAGGCCGTCACCAAGTTCGAGCGCAGGGCGTTCCTGCTGGGCGTCGTGCTGTTGGTGGGGCTGGCCACCCTCGGCTTCACCGGACTTGCGGGCGCCGACCAGGTCGGCCCGAACCCGACGGTCCTGATCGTCGACAACCCCAACGTCTCGTGCCAATGGCCGCTGCCGAGCGCCAGCGACGCCGGGCAGCTGGGGCAGACGATCACCGTCTCCGCCGAGGACCCGATCGACTTCGTGCTGGTGAAGTCGGTTCCCGACGCCGAGGTCGTGTCGGCGCAGTTCGACACCGGCCAGGGGCAGATCACGCTGTCGGAGAACATCACCAACTACGTGGTGTGGACCTGCCCGACCACCACGTAGCCCACGTCCACGACCAGCTGAGCGGGACCCTGCAGCTGGCGCGGCTGGGCCACCCGATGGCGGGCCGCTGGTGGGGTCGCGCACCAGGCAGCGCAGCGCTACCCAGGGCTGCTGCGGTGGGCGGGCCCAGCTTGGTCGATCGCTGGCACCACCGCCACGACCATAGAACTGCTGCGTGCAGAGCTACCTATAACAGTAACAGTCTCCGGCGGTGAGCACCGTGGGTGAGGCGCGGCTCGAGGTCCAGCTTCAACGCTGCCGCATGCCCGTTCGGACGAGTCGGCCAAAGCTGGCCGGTCGGCGTATTGGTGACATGCCGGGCTTGACAGGAGCGGTAGGGTCCGAGCGATCGCGCCGATTGGAGGGGGTTGTGCGGTGATGCGTACCCGTCTGCTGCTGGTAGCAAGTGCCGTGCTGTTGCTTGTCGGTCTTGCCGGCCCGGCCGCCGCCGACGACACCAAGCAGCCCTTTGTCACCCAGAAGTCCCCGCCCAACAGCTCCTCGGTCGAGGAGTGCACCGCGACTGGCGACCCGACCGCGGACCTGCTGCTGGACTGCGACGACCCGTTCCCTAACAACGAGCCCAACGTCGTGGTCAACCCGGCCGACCCGCTGCACATGGTGGCCAGCTCCAACGACTACGGCTCCTGCTGCGACCAGTACTACACGACCTTTGACGGCGGGCGGACCTGGCGAACCGGCAACATGTCCAG
>WNGB01021097.1_pt1 | contig 12233 bp, 10 predicted proteins | sample 5400681 | NCBI WGS metagenome assembly WNGB01 (sample SAMN13153367, study PRJNA577476) | soil metagenome | isolation source: 115 cm soil or saprolite under grassland replicate 2 | place: USA:California | collected 2016-06-15 | reverse complement strand
GCGCGGTCTCGGTGCGGATGACCTCTTTCATTCGTTCTCCCTTCTGCGCGGCCGGAGCGCCTGCGCAAGCGCGACGCCGAGCGCCTTGAAGATCGCTTCGAGCACGTGCTGCGTGTCGCTGCCCTCGACGAGACGGACGTGCAACGTTAGCCCCGCCGCCTGTGCGAGCTCGTCGAGGAACCGCGCCGCCAGGTCTCCCGCCAGACCGGCGATCCGAGGCTCGGAGAGATCGACGTTGGAGACGAGCAGCGGCCTCCCTGACGCCTCCAGCGCGACATGCGCGAGCGCCTCGTCGACGGGGATCACCGCCGACCCGTGCCCGCGCACGCCCTCGGCGCGCAAGGGCTCCGAGAGCGCGTCGCCGAGCGACCGCGCCGCGGCGACGATCTCGACCTCGGGACTGCCGGGCTCGACCTCCAGCGCGAGGTCGAACGACGCATAGACGGCGAGCAGCGTCAGCAGGTGGTCGAGAACCGGGACGCCGGTGGCGACGTTGGTCTCGCCGCGCCCTCCGACGTTCACGCGCGCGCTCGCGCGCCCCTGCCCGGTCGCAGCCATCTCGACCTGAGACTAGCTCTCGACCCGTTCGATCTGCGCGCCGAGCGCGCGCAGGCGCTCGTCGATGCGCTCGTACCCCTTGTCGATCTGGTACACGGCGCCGATCGTCGACGACCCCTCGGCGCAAAGGCTCGCGAGCAGCATCGCCATGCCGGCTCGAATATCCGGGCTTTCCATCCGTTGACCGCGCAGCTTCGACGGTCCCGTGACGACCGCGCGATGCGGGTCGCAGAGGATGATCCGCGCGCCCATGCTCACGAGCTTGTCGGTGAAGAACAGCCGGTTCTCGAACATCTTCTCGAACATCAGCAGCGTGCCATCTGCTTGCGTCGCGACCGTGAGCGCTACGGAGGTCAGGTCCGACGGGAACGCCGGCCACGGGCCGTCCTCGAGCTTGGGCACGTGTCCGCCCAGATCGTCCTGGACGACGAGCTCCTGACGTGGCGGGACCCGGACGAAGTCCTCGCCCTGCTCGACACGCACGCCGACCTTCTCGAAGGCATGGAGGATCGAGACGAGGTCGGCCTGCTTGACGGCGTCGATCGTGATGTCGCTGCCAGTGATCGCGGCCAGCCCGATGAAGCTGCCGACCTCGATGTGGTCCGGGCCGATCTCCCACTCGCCGCCGCCGAGCGACTCGACGCCCTCGATCCGCAGCACGTTCGACTCGATGCCTTCGATCCGGGCGCCGAGCGAGTCGAGGAAGCGGCAGAGATCCTGGACGTGGGGCTCGCAGGCTGCGTTGCCGATCACGGTCTCGCCGGGCGTGAGCGCGGCAACCATCACTGCGTTCTCGGTGGCCATCACGCTTGCCTCGTCGAGGAAGATGTGCTTGCCGCGGAGGGCGCCTCCTCTCATCTCGTAACGGAGGCCGATGTCGACCTGCGCTCCGAGCTCGGTGAGGGCGTGAATGTGCGGGTCGAGCCGGCGCCGGCCGATCACGTCACCGCCGGGCGGTGGCGCGCTGACCGCACCGAGCCGCGCGAGCAGCGGGCCCGCCAGCAGGAAGGACGCCCGCATGCGGCTGCAGAGCTCGTCGTCGAGCTCCTGTTTCGTGACGTCGGCCGCGTGGACGTGCACCTCGTTGGGGCCGCCCCAGTCGGCGTCCGCACCGACGTCGTTGAGCAGCTCCAGCATCGTCTCGACGTCCGCGATCCGGGGCACGTTCCGGAGCACGACGGGCTCGCTCGTCAGCAGGCAAGCGGCCAGGATCGGCAGCGCTCCGTTCTTGTTGCCGGCCGCCTGAATCCGCCCATGCAGCGGCCGCCCGCCCTCGATCACGAACGCTTCGGACGCGTGTCCGATGACGGCCGTCTGAGACATCGCGGTAGCCTACCCACGCCGTGGAAATCACACGCGAGCGCGCCTGGGAGACCTTGACGAAGCACACGCAGAGCGAGGCGCTGCTGCGTCACGCGCTCGGCGTCGAGGCATGCATGGGCTGGTACGCGCGCCACTTCGAGGAGGATGAGGAGCGCTGGCGCGTCGTCGGCCTCCTGCACGACTTCGACTACGAGATCCACCCCACGCTGGACAAGCATCCGCAGGACGGTGCGCCGATCCTGCGCGAGGAGGGCTATCCGGACGAGGTGATCGAGGCCGTGCTGTCACACGCTGAGCACCTCGAGCTGCCGCGCGACACGCTGCTGAAGAAGACGCTCTTTGCGTGCGACGAGCTGTCGGGCTTCGTGCAAGCGGTCGGTCTCGTCCGTCCGACCGGGCTGGAAGGGCTGGAGCCGAAGTCGGTCAAGAAGAAGCTGAAGCAGCCCTCGTTCGCGGCCGGGGTTCATCGCGACGAGGTGTATGCAGGCGCCGAGGGGCTCGGGCTCGAGCTCGACGAGCACATCCGCAACGTCGTCGCAGCACTGCAGCCGATCGCGGGTGAGCTGGGGCTGCAGACGGCCGAGACCGCCGAGGCGTCATGACCCCCAGCTCGACGCGTTCGGGATCGTCGTCACCGACATGGCGCGCTCGCTTGCCTTCTACGGGAAGCTCGGCCTCCGGTTTCCGGAGGGCGTCGAGAACGAGGGCCACGTCGAGGCGGAGCCGTCAGGCGGCGTGCGTTACATGCTCGATACCGAGGACGTGATCCGCTCGTTCGACTCCGAGTGGCAGCGGCCGACGGGCGGTCACGCTGCCGGCGGCGCCTTCCGCTGCGACTCGCCCGAAGAGGTCGACCGTGTCTATCGCGATCTCCTCGAGGCGGGCGGCACCGCGCACAAGGAGCCGTGGGATGCGTTCTGGGGTCAGCGCTATGCACAGGTCAAGGATCCCGACGGCACCGTCGTCGACCTGTATGCACCGCTGCCCGACCAGCAGCAGGCTTAACAGGTACACGCGCGTACTCGGGGCCCACCACTCCCGCCCACCGACAGCCTAGGTCGGAAAGCATCACGGGTCTGTGACCCGTCAGCGCCGAAAGCGGGACAGTCAGGCGGCGACGCCGGCGACGAGGCGGTCGATGTCGTCCTCGTTCGTCCACCAGCCGCACGATGCACGTACCCAACCCCTGCCCGGCAGGTCGCGCGCGACCACGCCGCGGTCGTACAGCCTGGCCGCCGTCTCCGCCGGATCTCCGGGAGGCACGAACGAGACGAGTGTTCCGAGCGGCGGCTCGCCGACCACCTCGTACTTCGCGGAGAGCGCATCGCGGCACCGGGCGGCGATCGCGGCGGCGCGCTCGAAGCGCCAGTCCGGTGCGACGTCGAGCGCCGCCTCCAGCCCGGCCAGCAGCTGAGTCGCCAGCCAGCCGGAGTCGAAGCGCGCCGCACCGTCCTTCGGAACGAATGAGCCGTCCGGCTCGATCGACGTCTGGGCGAAGTAAGACGGGAACGCGATCCGCAGCGCCTCCGGATCGCGGACGTAGAGCGCCCCGAGCGGCTCCGGGCCGCACAACCACTTCTGCGCGGACACCGTGTAGAAGTCCAGCTCCCTTACCTCAACCGGAATCGCCCCGACCGACTGGGCGCCGTCGACGAGGATCGGGAGCCCGGTCTCGCGCTTGAGCTCGTGGACCGGCATCACCTGCCCCGTCGTCCAGAGCACGTGCGAGAGCGCGAGCAGCCGCGTCTTCGGGCCAACACACGCCGTGATCCGATCGAGAGCTTCTCCCGTCGGCTTCGCAGCGACCTCGGCGACACGTACACGCGCACCGGAGACGTTCAACGGCAGCAGCAAACCGGGATGCTCGGCATCCGTCGTCACGACCTCGTCCGCCGGCCCGAGACCGAGGCCCGCGACGACGATGTTGCAGCCGTCGGTTGTTGCGCCTGTGAGTGCGAGCCGGTCCGACGTCGCGCCGATCAACGCAGCTAGCCGTTCGCGGACGTCGCTGCGGAGCGCAAGCACGCTGTCGAACCATGCCCGCCCTCCGCGTCCTTGCTCCTGGTCGTAGCGTGTGCGCTCTTCGATCGCTTCCAGGGTCGGCCGTCCCGTCGGCGTCGCTCCGGAGAAGCCCCACTCGTCCGTCATCAGCTCGGCGAGCGTACGGGATGTGCGCATGCTCAGATTGAAGTCGCCGCCAAGCAGGATCGGTTCCTGCGGACCTGCGAGGCCGTCCACGAAGACGGCCGCGCGCAGGAGCTCGGCGTCCGCCAGCCGCCGGTCCCGCGAGTAGGACGTCGCGTGCATGTTCCCCACGACGACCGTGCTGCCGCCCCGACGGACTCGCACCGCCTGACACACACGGCGCTCGACGGCCCAACTCAACCGCGCGTCGTGACCGAGACCCAGCCGCCGGGCCTGAGCGCGGCGAAAGCGAAACGGGTTGAGGACGATCCGGCGGTGCTCGAGGACGGGCAGGTTGGAGCCGATCAGCAACGCGTTCGCCTGGCCGGTGAACGCGGACCGGAACAAGCCGTGATTCACCTCGGTCAGCAGTCGCCCGATCTCTGCAGTCGACGGCAGCGGGCCGAGCGACGGCCGCTTCGCAACGTCGGCGACGACGGACATGCCGCTCCAGCGCCCGAGGTGCTTGAGCGCCCACACAGGCAACTCCTGGAGGCACACGACATCGGGCCGATCGGCGGTGGCGAGTCGCACCATCTCCTCGAGGAACGCTTTCCGGCCCGGCGGCAGCGTGTTGCCGTGGAAGAGGTTCCAGGTCCGGACGAGCAGGCGTTCTACTGTACTGCTCATGCGCGTCCTGCTCGCGGACCCGCCGGCTTTCACGCCGGCCTACGACCATGCGCTCGCCGCAGCGCTCGCGCACAGGGGCGCGGATGTCGAGCTGCTCACATCGCACTTCCGCTTCGGTGACGCACCCGTGCCCGATGGCTACCGCCGCAGCGAGCTCTTCTACCCTCTGTCGTCACGCATCTTTCGGCGCTCACCGCTGCGCTTGCCGCTCAAGGCCCTCGAGCACCTTCCGGGCTCCGTGGCCCTGCTGCGCCGGCGGTCCGACGTTCTCCACCTGCAATGGCTGGCAGCACCCGAGCTCGACCGGGTGCTCTTGCGTCCACGAGTCCCGACGGTCTTCACGGCGCACGACCTGTTGCCGAGACGGACCGCGCACAAGCTCACCCTCTGGCGCACGCTGCTCGGCCGTTTCGATCGCGTTGTCGTGCACAGTGAGCGCGGGCGCGAGACGCTCGCCGGCCTCGGCGTCGACGCGACTGTGATCCCACACCCCGTGTTTCCGACCGACCCGCCGCGTGCCGACGACGGCCGCACGCTGCTCTGCCTCGGCACCATCCGCCCCTACAAAGGGCTCGGCGACGCGATCACGGCCGCGAAGAAGATCGACGGCGCGCGGCTGCTCGTCGCCGGTGATCCGCTCGAGCCCGTCAACGGCTACCGCGCGCAGGCGGGAGACATCGCCGAGTGGCGCCTCGGCTACCTCCCGCAGAGCGAGCTCGAGCGCGCCCTCTCCGAGGCGACCGTTGCGCTCTTCCCGTACCGGCCCGAGCTCGACCAGAGCGGAGCTCTGTTGCAGGCGCTCGGAGCGGGAGTTCCCGCCGTCGCCTACGACGTCGGTGGGCTGGCCGATCCCGTGCAGCGGTTCGGCGCAGGACGCGTCGTCCCGGCCGGCGACGTCGACGCGCTCGCCGCCGCCGCAAGCGAGCTGCTCGAGGACGCGACGGCGCTCGACGCAGCTCGTGCAGGCGCGCGGCGCGCTCGGGAGACGCTCACCTGGGACGCCGCGGCAGCTGCACACCTCGACCTGTACGGCGAGCTCGCATGAGACTGCGGCGCGCCCGCTTCACCGAGGTAGTCGACAGGCAGCTCGACCTCTTCGAGCGCGAGCACAGAGGTCTGATCGAGGACTGCATCGCGGCCGAGCAGTCGTACAACAGGGCCGACCGGGATGAGGCGGAAGAGCGCTACGGCGACTACGTCGACCTCGTCGAGACCGGGACCGAGGTGCTTGCCGACCTGCGCGACAACTTCGCAGCCACACTCGACGAGGACACGGCGGATGACTACCGGGCCGTGTTCAACCGGGGAGTCCTCAAGCGTTTCCGGCGGTTTGCGCTGGAGATCGAAGACCGCTGATGGCCCGCATCGAGGACTACGGGCTCATCGGCGACCTGCAGACGGCCGCACTCGTCGGAAGCGACGGGTCGATCGACTGGGCCTGCTTCCCGCGGTTCGACTCCGGTGCGTGCTTTGCGGCACTGCTGGGCCGGCCGGAGCACGGACGCTGGCTGATCGCCCCGCGGACCGACTCCTGGATTAGCGGTCGCCGCTACCGGCCGCGCACGCTCGTCCTCGAAACGGAGTGGGAGACCGACACCGGTGCGGTTCGGTTGATCGACTTCATGCCGCCACGGGGGGAGGCACCGGACATCGTCCGGATCGTCGAGGGCCTCCGCGGCGAGGTCGAGCTGACCTCGGAGCTGATCATCCGCTTCGACTACGGATTGACGCTCCCCTGGGTCCGGCGCGTCGAAGGCGACCGCGTCGCCGTCGCCGGGCCGGACGCGCTCCGCTTTCGGACGCCAATCGAACACCGCGGGGAGAACCTGCGCACGATCGCCGACTTCACGGTGCACGAGGGCGAGCGGGTGCCGTTCGTGCTCACCTGGTACCCGTCGAACGAGGAACCTCCGGACACCGTTGACGCCGAGAACGCGCTCGAGGACACCGTCGACTACTGGACTACCTGGGCCGACCAGTGCGAGTACAGCGGGAAGTGGCGCGACGAGGTCCTCGGCTCGCTCACCGTCCTGAAGGCGTTGACCTACGCGCCGACCGGCGGGATGGTCGCGTCACCGACGACGTCGCTGCCCGAGCGAATCGGCAGCGAGCGCAACTGGGACTATCGCTACTGCTGGCTGCGCGATGCGACGCTAACGCTGCTGGCGTTCATCAATGCCGGCTTGCTCGACGAGGCCCGCGCGTGGCGTATCTGGCTCTTGCGCGCAGCCGCCGGCGATCCGGCCGCGCTCCAGATCATGTATGGCGTCGCAGGTGAGCGCCGCCTGACGGAGATCACGCTCGACTGGCTGCCGGGCTACGAGGAGTCGAGGCCGGTGCGCGCCGGCAACGCGGCAAGCGAGCAGTTCCAGCTCGACGTCTACGGTGAGGTGCTCGACGCCATGCACCAGGGTCGCGTGCACGACCTCGAGGCGCTGCCGGAGGCATGGTCGCTGCAACGCCGCCTGCTCCACTTCCTCGAGGACACGTGGAAGGACCCGGACGAAGGGATCTGGGAGGTGCGCGGCCCGCGACGCCACTTCACCCACTCGAAGGTGATGGCCTGGGTCGCGTTCGACCGCGGCGTCCAGGCCGTGGAGCGGTTCGGGCGCACAGGGCCGGTCGAGCGGTGGCGCGAGGTCCGCAGCGAGATCCACCGCGAGGTGCTCGAGCGCGGCTTCGACGTCGAGCTGAATTCGTTCACTCAGTCGTACGGATCGAAGCTCCTCGACGCCAGCCTGCTCGTGATCCCGCTCGTCGGGTTCCTGCCCGCCGACGATCCCCGCATGATCGGCACCGTCGCTGCGATCGAGCGGGAGCTGTACCGCGACGGCTTCGTATACCGCTACCCGAGCGACGACGAGGCGGCGAAGGTCGACGGTCTAATCCCCGGCGAGGGGGCGTTTCTCCCCTGCACGTTCTGGCTCGTCGACAACTTTGCCCTGCAGGGCCGCCTCGACGAGGCGGAGGAGCTCTTCGAGCGGCTGCTCGCGTTGCGCAGCGACCTGGGCCTGCTGGCCGAAGAGTGGGATCCTGCGACGAGCCGGCAGCTCGGCAACTTTCCGCAGGCGTTCACGCATGTTGCGCTCGTCAATACTGCCTTCAACCTCGATCGGCAGGCGGAGCGGAGCCCGATGGAGCAGCGGAGGCCGCACGAGGCACCGGCCGGGTACTGAGCCCGCCCAAAGGGGGGTTGTGTCCGTCTGCACAGGATCCTACGATCCGTCGGTCGTCGTCATCTTCGAGGAGGGGCAATACATGCGCAGTCGCATCATGCTGCCGCTCGCGGCCGCCGTCTCGACGGCCTGCGTGTTCGCATCGAGTGCCGCAGCGACCCATTCCTGGGGCGGATACCACTGGGCTCGAACCTCGAACCCGTTCACGGTTAAGCTCGGGAACAATCTCGACAGCCAGTGGTCCAGCTACCTCGGCACAACGTCGTCTGACTGGTCGCAATCGACGGTCCTCGACACAGCGATCGTGCCGGGAGGGTCACCACAGAAGCGCTGCCGTGCGACCGCAGGGCAGGATGAGATCTGTAACGCCGCGTACGGCAACACCGGTTGGCTCGGCGTCGCCCAGATCTCGCTGGCACGCGGCAGTCTTCACATCACCCAGGGAACAGTGAAGGTCAACGACACGTACTTCAACACGCCGACCTACAACACCTCTGCATGGCGAAATCTCGTCATGTGCCAGGAAGTCGGACACACATTCGGCCTCGACCACCAGGACGAGAACTTCAGCAACCCGAACCTCGGTACCTGCATGGACTACACGAACGATCCAAGCACGAATCAACACCCGAACAACCACGACTACGACGAGCTCGTGACGATCTACTCGCATCTCGACTCCACGACCACGGTTGGCGCAGTAGCTCCGACAAGCCAGGCGCAGTTGGAGCACGCGAATCCGATCGCAGTGCAGCGAAGCGATCGCATCAGCGATTCGACGATCGTCGAATCGTTCGCAGATGGATCGCGACGGGTGACGCACATCACATGGGCACTGCCGGGGACGAGAAGCTGAGCTATCTGTGACCGAAGTGGTGGGCGCTCGGCAGGCTGATCCCCACCTCGGTCTCCTGTGAGACCTGCCGCGCGAGCGCCCCGAGCGTCTCGAGCGAGCGTACGAGCACGTTCTGGTTCCGCTCGATGCGTTCGAAGCGTCCGCGCGCGAGGATGAGCGGCTCACCGCGCACGATCGCGCGGTGCCTGTCGTAGACCGCCGGCGGCACGATCAGGTTGACGGCCCCGAACTCGTCCTCGATCAGCATGAAGACAACCCCGTTCGCCGTCGCCGGACGCTGCCGTGCGACGGCCATTCCCGCCACGGCGATCTGCGCGCGGTTGGGCGTCGTGTCGAGCTCGCGGGACGACAGCACATCCTTCGGCAGATGCGCGCGCAGCAGCTCCAGCGGATGGACGCCGACGGAGAGGCTCGTCGTGCGGTAGTCGGCGAGCATGCGCTCCCACACCGTCGGCTCCGGCAGTGCCGGCGTTGCCGCGGTCGGCTCCAGCGGCAGCGCGAGCTGCTTCTCCTCGCCGCCGGAGCCTGGAACGGAGTGCGAGCGCGGCACGAGACCGAGCTGCCACAGGAGTTGACGGCGTTGGCTCCCGAAGCAGTCGCAGGCGCCCGAGACGATCAGCGTCTCCAGGCCGTGCTCGGAGAGCTGGGTCCGTTGCGCGAGGTCGCGGACGTTCGCGAACCGCCCGCAGCGGTCGCGCTCCTCCACCACCGCTTTCGCATCGTCCTCGCCGATCCCGTTGACGTAGTCGATGCCGATCCGGACGGCGTCTTCCTCGACGGTGCACTTCGCCGCACTGACGTTGACGTCTGGAGGGCGCGTCTCGACACCGCGGCGCTGGCCGTCGCGCACGAGTGTCGCCGGTGGATAGAACCCCATCGGCTGCGCGTTGAGCAGCGCGCACAGAAACTCGGCCGCATAGTGATGCCGGAGCCACGCGGACTGGTACGCGAGCAGGCCGAACGCCGCGGCGTGCGATTTCGGAAATCCGAAGCCGGAGAAGCCGACGAGCTTGTCGTAGACCATGTCGGCCGTCTCGGCGTCAACGCCCTTGCCCAATGCTCCCGCGACGAAGCGGCCGCGGTACGCCTCGAGTGCGTCGTGCGAGCGCTTGCGGCTCATGGCTCGGCGCAAACCCTCGGCCTCCCCCACGCTGAAGCCGGCGAGCGCAATCGCGACCTCGAGCACCTGGTCCTGGAAGACGACGACGCCCAGCGTCGAGCGGAGACAGTCGGCGAGCAGCGGATGGTCGACGGGCGGGACGAAGGACGGATCCTCGCGCAGGCGCTGCCGATGCTCGATGTACGGATGGACCGCCTTGCCCTGGATCGGCCCCGGACGGACGAGGGCGACCTGGACGGTGAGGTCCTCGAGGTTCTCCGGCAGCGTGCGCAGCAGGCTCTGCATCTGCGCGCGGCTCTCGATCTGGAAGTCGCCGACGGTGTCCGCGCGCTGGATGTCGTCGTAGACCGCCTTGTCGTCGAGCGGGATGCGCGAGAGGTCGATCGGCTGCCCGCGCAGCTCTGCTATTTGCTCGACGCAGTCCTCGACGGCGGACAGCATCCCGAGGCCGAGCAGGTCGATCTTCAGGAAGCCCGCGTCGGCGCAGGAGTCCTTGTCCCACTGGCACATCTGCCGGCCCGCCATCGCCGCGGGCTGTACGGGCACGAGCTCGACGAGCGGCCGCGACGAGATCACCATCCCGCCCGGATGCTGCGAGATGTGCCGCGGCAGGCCCGCGATCTCGTGACAGAGCTCTCCGAAAGCGCGCCAGCGTGGCGACAGCATCTTTCGATCGGCGTCCGGCAGCAGCTGCAGCTCCTCGGCGACGCGCTTCGCGTTCCAGCCTTCGGAGACGCGGGCGATTCGCTCGAGCTCCGCATACGGCAGGCCGAGCGACTTGCCGACGTCGCGGATCGCACCACGCGAGCGATACGTCGCGAACGAGGCGACGAGCGCCGCGTGCTCGCGCCCGTAGCGCTCGGTGACGGCCACGATCAGCTTCTCGCGGATGTCTCGCGGGAAGTCCAGGTCGATGTCCGGCACGGCATCGAGCTCGCGGTTGAGGAAGCGGCCGATCGACAGCTCCGCGCCGACGGGATCGACGTGCGAAAGCCCGGTCAGGTAGCAGACGAGCGAGCCGACTGACGAACCGCGCCCCCGCCCGGGCGGGAGCACGTGCCGCGGCGAGTCGCGGCCGCGCACCTCGACCGCGCATTCGCGGGCGAGCTCGAGCACGTCCCAGTGGAGCAGGAAGAAGCCGGCGAGGCCGAGCTCGTCGATCAGCTTCAACTCCTCGTCGAGGCGGGCCTGCGCCTCGCGGCGCAGACGATGGCCCTGCGGATAGCGATCCTCGAACGCACGCTTGCAGACGTGCGCGAGCTGGACGATCGCCGGTTCTGGACTGTCCGAAAAGTCGGGGTAGCGGTAACCGAGCTCCTCGGTGAGATCGAAGCGCAGTCGCTCGGCGAGCTCGACCGTGCGCGCGATCGCTGCGCGGTCCTCGGGAAAGCGCTCGACGACCTCCGCCGGAGAGAGCAGCACGCATTCGTGGTTGCCGCGCCGCTCCGCCTCGCAGCCGTCGAGTGAGCTGCGGTGGCGGACAGCGACGAGGACGTCCTGCAGCGGCGCACGGCGCGGGTGATGCGCGTGCACGTCGCCCGTGACGAGCGTCGCCATATCCAGCGACTCGGCGAGGTGGCGCAGAGCGGTGTTGCGGCGCGCGTCCCCGCGTTCGTAGGGACGCTGCAGCTCGACGAAGAAGCGGTCGGGACCGAACGCCTGCGCAAGCCGGGCGGCGGCGTTCGGGTTGCGGACGGCGAGCCCGTGGCGGGCACAGCCGGAGAGGCAGACGAGGCCTTCGTTCAACTCTTCGAGCAGGGCCTGGTCGAGCGCGGGATCCGCCGGAGGCTGGGATTCCCTTCCGGCCGGCCGCGTGTGGGCATGTGCCGCGGTGATGAGTCGGCAGAGATTTGCGTAGCCCTGCTGCGTCTCGACGAGCACGGTCACGTGCGAGCGGTCGGCGAGGGTCAGCTCCGCGCCGGTGATCGGGCGGACGCCGAAGTACTTCGCCGCGTGCGCGAACTCGAGTGAGCCGTAGACGCCGTCGTGATCGGTCAGCGCGAGCGCGGGATAGCCGAGCTCCCCCGCCTGCACCGCGAGCTCCTCCGGCAATGACGCCCCGTCGAGGAAGGAGTACGACGAGTGCGCGTGCAGCTCGACGTACGGGACCGCGGCTGTGCGCTCACGCACGGCGCGGGCGGCGGGCGCGCGTTGCGAGCGGCCGCCTGCGAGTGGAAACCTCTCCTTCTTGCGCGTCCGATGCGGAAACTCGGGCTGGAGCTCGATCGTCATACTCGTCGGCGATGGACGGCGTCGTGCTCCGACCCGGCGAAGGCGAGTCGCTCTTCGACGGCAGGATCGTGCTGAAGGCGACCTTCGAGCAGCTCTGCATCACGGAGTCGCACTTTTCCGACGCCCGCGACGGCGCCGAGCCGCACTTCCACCG
>WNGB01012609.1_pt1 | contig 12240 bp, 6 predicted proteins | sample 5400681 | NCBI WGS metagenome assembly WNGB01 (sample SAMN13153367, study PRJNA577476) | soil metagenome | isolation source: 115 cm soil or saprolite under grassland replicate 2 | place: USA:California | collected 2016-06-15 | reverse complement strand
TGCTGTTCGACGAGTTCGTGTCGTCGTTCTCCCAGACGATCCGGTATCCGTCATAGTCCGGGTAGAACGATCCGTCGTCGACGCGCGAGGTCAGCAGCCAGAACTGGTCGCCGGCGCCGTTGGCCTCGACCGCGTCCGTCCACTTGATGTACCCGGCGTCGCGGGTCGCGGTATCTGGGACATCCCGCGTCGCGTCGATCGCCAGCCCGTACTCCTCGAGCACGACAGGCTTGCCGATGCCGGCGCCGTCGCTCAGGTGATCCGATATCCACTTCGTGCCCCAAGTGATCGGGTCGATGCCGGGCTTGGCCGAGGTCTCGCCCCAGCCCTGCGGGTAAAGGTGCATCGTCGCGTAGTCGACCGTCGGCGTGCGGACGAACTCGGCCCAGCGGTTGCCCTCGAAGTTCGAGTACGGGTAGTCGGGGTTCGACGGGTCGCCATAGAAACCTTCGTCACCGACGGCGACAAGTTGCCGCGGCGCCAGGCCCTTCACCCAGGCGCTCATCTCGCGCACCCAGGCCAGCACGGACGCACCGGTCTTGTCGCTGCGGTTGCGCGGCTCGTTGCCCAGCTCGAACGTCATGATCGTCGGGTCCTCGTTGTAGCGCATGCCGGTATAGCGGTTACGCCGTTGGATCACGTGCTTGGCGTAGGCCTTGTAGCACCTACGGCAGTCCGGGTCGGTGTAGAACCGGTCGTGGTTGACGGCGTCACCGTAGCCGTCGTCGGGCAGTCCGAGGAACCACTTGACGTACTGCTGCATGCCGCCGTAGTCAGGCACACCCAAGCGCGCACGACGGCGAGCGACATCGCGGCGGCGTCGTCGAGCGCCGCGTCGATCATGTAGTGCGACTGCTGGTGCAGGTAGTACGTGTTCGTCCCGCCGAAGCGGAACGGCTTCGTACCGATCACGAAGTGACCGTCGCGCACGCCGACGAACGCGGGTTCGTCCCCGGCGCCGGGCTTGGCCGCCGCTGCCGTCGGCGACCCGACGGCCAAGCCGGCAGCGAGCGCGGCGGTGCCTCCCAGCACGGATCGGCGAGTCACTCCCCGCGGTCGCGTCGCTCGATCGTCGAAGTTCTGTGCCATGCCGCACCTCCGAGCAGAGAATGGCGAGTTCAGTGATGCGCTGAGACAACTACTTAAGAGTTTAAGTTGCAAGACCTTAGCGCTGCGACCGATCACGCGACGCTCGCGGCCGCGGCTACCGTTCGCGCCTGATCTATCGGCAGTAGCACACGATCTAGCCACCTAGGTCACGGTTAGGTATCGACGCGCTGGCAGCCTTGACCCCTTCCCCGGAGGTGCCTAATCTCCCCGCTAATCACCATTGCTGAAGCGCTTAATGCGCCGAGCTGAACTTCCATCAGGGACGGCCAGGGTCGACCCGCGAACGGAGATGGTGCACATGAACAAGACCTTGGCGGCGGGGGCGCTCGCGGCTGCGATGCTGCTCGCGGCCTGCAGCGGCGGAGCGAAGAAGTCTCCGGGCGCCCCGGCGACGGTGGCGAAGAACCCGGCAAGCGTGTCCGGCGACATCACGGTGCTGACCAACCGCACCGACATGGTGTCCGACGGCTCGTTGAAGAAGTACGCCGACGACTTCAACAAGGTCTACCCGAACGTCCACGTGAAGTTCCAGGGCATCACGGATTACGAGAACGAAGTGAAGATCCGGATGAACACCACGAACTACGGCGACGTGCTGCTCATCCCCAGCGTCAGCGTCGTGCCCAAGGGCACGTACCCCCAGTTCTTCTCCCCGCTCGGCAAGACGGCCGACCTGGCGAAGAAGTACCGCTACACCGACTACGGAGACGTCGAGGGGAACGTCTACGGCATCGCCCAGAACGGCAACGCGAACGGATTCGTCTACAACAAGGCGGTGTGGCAGCAGGCCGGGATCACCGACTGGCCGACCACGCCCGACCAGTTCCTGTCCGACCTGAAGGCGATCAAGGACAAGACCAAGTCCATTCCGTACTACACGAACTACCACGACGCGTGGCCGCTATCGACCTGGCAGAGCGCGCTCGGCTCACCGTCCTGCGACCCCAACGCGAACGACGACCTCGCCACCGACAAGGCGCCCTGGGCATCCGGCACGGACCTGAACACGATCGACACGCTGCTGTACAACGTGGTCCACGACAAGCTCGTCGAGCCGGACCCGACGACGACGAACTGGGAGAACTCGAAAGGCCTGCTCGCAAACGGCAAGATCGCCACGATGTGGCTGGGCTCGTGGGCCGTCTCGCAGATGCAGGCTGCGGCGACGAAGGCCGGCAAGGACCCGGCCGCAATTGGGTTCATGCCGTTCCCGGTTCAGAAGAGCGGGCATTTCTGCTCGGTCGACGCGCCGGACTACCTGCAGGCCATCAACATCCACTCCAAGCACCAGGAGGCAGCGCGTGCATGGCTGGACTGGTTCACCGACAAGTCGCCGTACGCGACGACCCAGGGTGACGTGCCGACGCTGAAGGCCGGGCAGTTCCCGGCGTCGTTGAAGCCGTACCAGGATCAGGGCGTCCAGTTCGTAGAGCTGGCGCAGGACAAGACGGCGACCGTGAACAAGATCGACAACGAGGCCGAGGTCGGCCTGACCAAGCCCGACTACCGCCAGAAGATCGTCGACGCGGCTCGCGGTGCCGGCGGGGGCAATCTGGAAGGCATCTTCACCAGCCTGAACAAGAAGTGGGCCGATGCGGTGAAGACCGCCGGCTCCTGACGCGACTCGCCCAGATCGAGGTCGATCCGCATCGCACACGGCGACAGATCGGCCTCGATCTGGAACTGGGGATCGACATGACTGAGACGATGCACACCGAGCCGCAAGCGGCCCCGCCGCACGGAATCGCCGACGCCACCTCGACCCGCCGTCGCGGAAGCCGCGCGCGAGCGAAACACGCGCGCGGCGGATGGCGAAGGCTCACGCCGTGGCTGTTCCTCGCCGTGCCGCTCGGGTTCCTGATCACGTTCGTCTACGTCCCGGTCGCGAACATGTTCTTCTACAGCCTGACCAGCTGGGACGGCATCAGCCTCACCAAGCCGTATGTCGGCCTGACGAACTACCAGGAAGTGTTTACCCGCCCGGACCTGTTCCACGTCTTCTACGTCAGCCTCTACTACCTGGGCGCGGCGCTCGTGCAGCTCGTGCTGGCGCTGTACTTCGCGACGATCCTGAGCTTCAGCGTCCGGTTCCGGAACCTGTTCAAAGGCATCATCTTCTTTCCGTACCTGATCAACGGCGTAGCGATCGCCTTCGTCTTCCTGTACTTCTTCCAGCCCGGTGGCACCCTTGATTCGATGTTGCGGCTGCTCGGCGTGCACAGCCAGCACTTCTGGCTCGGCGATCCGAATCTGATCAACTACTCGCTCGCCGGCGTGTCCGTCTGGCGCTACCTGGGCCTGAACTTCGTGCTGTTCCTCGGCGCCATCCAGTCGGTGCCGGCGGAGTTCTACGAATCGGCGAGCATCGACGGCGCCAGCCGGTGGCAGCAGTTCCGCTACATCATCGCGCCCGGCATCAAGCCGATCATCGGCCTGAGCTTCATCCTCGCCATGTCGGGCGCGATCACAGTGTTCGAGATTCCGTACATCATGACCCGGGGCGCGAACGGGAGTAAGACGTTCGTCATCCAGACGATCAACCTCGCTTTCGAGTTCAACAAGGTGGGCCTCGCCTCCGCCGCCGCCGCTGTGCTTCTGGTGATCATTTTGATCCTGACCTGGATACAGCGCGTGCTCGTGCCTGACGAAAGGGTCGATCTCGCATGACCTCTACCGCCGCACGCGTCCGCGCCGGCACCGATCCGCCGCGCTGGCGCGCCCTGCGATCACTTACCGCGGTCGGCCTCAAGTACGGATCGCTGATCGCCGCCGCTGCCGTGATGCTGATCCCGCTCGTGGTCATCTTGTTCACGTCGCTGAAGACCAGCAGGGAGGTCACCAACGAGGGTGCGCTGACGCTCCCTCACGACTGGTTCAACTTCCATAACTACGCCGTCGCCTTCCGCGACGGCAGGATGCTCCGCGCGTTCGCCAACACCGGGATCATCCTGCTGGTCTCGGTGACCGGTGCGGTTATCATCGGCTCGATGGCGGCCTATGCCATCGACCGGTTCACGTTCCGGTTCAAGAAGGCCATTGTCACGCTGTTCCTGATCGCGACTCTGGTGCCGAGCATCACCACGCAGGTGGCGACGTTCCAGATCATCAACTCGTTCGGCCTCGTCGACACGCGGTGGGCGCCCATGCTGCTCTATATGGGCACGGACATCATCTCGATCTACATCTTCTTGCAGTTCATCCGCGGCATTCCGATATCGCTCGACGAGTCGGCGCGGATGGACGGCGCAAACTACTTCACCGTCTACCGGAAGATCATCTTTCCGTTGCTCAAACCGGCTATCGCCACCGTGGTGATCATCAAGGGCATCGCCGTCTACAACGACTTCTACATCCCGTTCCTGTACATGCCATCCGAGGACCTGGGCACGATCTCCACGTCGCTGTTCCGGTTCAAGGGGCCGTTCGGCGCGCACTGGGAGGACATCTCCGCTGGTGCGATCCTGGTCATCCTTCCGACACTGGTCGTCTTCCTCTTACTGCAGCGGTTCATCTACAACGGGCTGACGAGAGGCGCGATCAAGTGACAGCTCGCGTCACCTTGCACGACGGGTGGACGGTACGTGCCGTCGGCGGCGACGTGCCGGACAGCATCGCCCGCCGGACGATTCCCGCGATGGTGCCCGGCTGCGTCCATCTCGACCTCATGGCAGCCGGGCTGATCCCCGATCCGTATCTGGGCGAGAACGAGCGCCTCGTCACCTGGATCGGACGGACCGACTGGCGCTACGAGACAACGTTCGCCTGGGATGGATCGGGCGCTGACGACCACGTCGACCTGGTCGCGCACGGACTCGATACCTTCGCCACGATCGAGCTGAACGGCACCGTACTGGCACGTACGCAGAACATGCACCGCAGCTACCGCATCCCGGTCGCCGCGCTGCTCCGGGTCGGTGAGAACGTGCTGGCCGTGACGTTCGCGGCGAGCCTGACCGGCGCCGAGCGGGCCAGCGAGATGCTCGGGCCGCGACCGCACGTGAACGCCCACCCGTTCAACGCGGTGCGCAAGATGGCTTGCAACTTCGGGTGGGACTGGGGGCCTGATCTCGTGACGGCCGGCATCTGGCGCCCGTTGCTGCTCGAGACCTGGGCAGGCGCCCGCATCGCCGCCGTGCGCCCGCTGGTCAAGGTCGACGGCACGACAGGTTTGCTGCGCGCGCACGTTGACATCCAACGCGCCGGCCACGCCGACGATCCGCTCAAGGTGGACGTCGAGGTCGCCGGTATGCACGCGGCCGCGACGGTCGGCCCGGGCGAGTCGTCGGCTCTCGTCGAGGTCGCCGTCCCCGACGTGCGCCTGTGGTGGCCGCACGGGTACGGCGATCAGCCGCTGTACCCGTTGGCCGTGCGCCTGGCGGATGACACGTGGTCGGGGCGGGTCGGGTTCCGCAACGTCGTCCTGGACACCGCGGCCGACCAGCACGGCACGAGATTCGCCCTGCACGTCAACGGGATTCCGGTGTTCGCCCGAGGAGTGAACTGGATTCCTGACGATTGCTTTCCCTCGCGCATCGGCCGTTCCCGCTATGCAGAGCGCCTCACCCAGGCCCGCGACGCGAACGTCAACGTCGTGCGCGTCTGGGGCGGTGGCATCTACGAGAGCGACGACTTCTACGACGTGTGCGACGAGCTCGGACTACTCGTATGGCAGGACTTCCTGTTCGCGTGCGCCGCATACGCCGAGGAGGAGCCGCTGCGCGGCGAGGTCGTCGCCGAGGCACGCGAGGCCGTCACCAGGCTCAGCCCGCATCCGAGCCTGGCGCTCTGGAACGGGTGCAACGAGAACGTCTGGGGCCACGAGGACTGGGGCTGGCAGGAGAAGCTGCACGGTCGCACCTGGGGGCTCGGCTACTACACCGACGTGCTCCCGTCGATCGTCGCCGAGCTGGATCCGACCAGGCCGTACAGCCCGGCAAGCCCGTACTCGTTCGCCGCCGGGCGCCATCCCAACGACCCGGCCCACGGCAGCATGCACATCTGGGACGTCTGGAATCAGCGCGACTACACCGCATACCGCGAGTACGTGCCGCGCTTCGTCGCCGAGTTCGGCTATCAGGGCCCACCCACCTGGGCGACACTGACCCGCGCAATCGAAGACGCGCCGCGCACATCGGACTCCCCCGCGATGCTTGCCCACCAGAAGGCCGAGGACGGCGCCGCGAAGCTGGCCCGCGCCCTGCAGGGCCATCTGCCCGAACCCCGATCCTTCGACGACTGGCATTGGGCGACGTCGCTGAACCAGGCGCGCGCGGTGGCCTACGGCGTCGAACACTTCCGGTCCTGGTCACCGGTGTGCATGGGCGCCATCGTCTGGCAGCTGAACGACACCTGGCCGGCCGTGTCATGGGCAGCCGTCGACGGGGACGGGCGCCGCAAGCCGTTGTGGTACGCGCTGCGGCGCAGCTTCGCCGACCGCCTGCTGACCGTCCAGCCGCGCGACGGCGCGCTCGCGCTGGTCGCGATCAACGACTCCGCGCAGCCGTGGCAGGACGAGGTGACGGTCAGCCTGCATGCACCGGACGGCGCAGTGCTGTCCGACGCTGTCGTCTCGCTGGACGTCCCGCCGCGGCGCACCGGGGTTCTGGCCGTCCCTCCGCACGTCGCGGCGCACTCCCGGCAAGGGTGCGCCCAGGTCCTGCTCGCCGAGAGCACCAGTTTGCGCGCCTGGTGGCACTTTGCCGAGGACGTGGACGCCGACCTACGCAACCCCGATCTCGACGTCACCGTCGAGCAGATCGACGGAGGCTATCGCCTCGACGTTACGACCGGCAGCCTGACGCGCGACCTCACGGTGCTGGCCGACCGGCTGGCCGCCGATGCGGTCGTCGACGACATGCTCGTGACGTTGCTGCCCGGTGAGACCACGACATTCACGATCCGAACGACGGCGGTTCTGACGAAGGAGCAGCTGACCGATCCGCTCGTGCTCCGCAGTGCCAACCAGCTTGTCGCCGGCGCGGCAGCCCGATCTGCGAGCGGCTGAACATCGGGGTGTGACGAGTGCGATTCGGCCTTATCGGTACGGGTTATTGGGCGCGAGAGGTGCACGCCGCCGGTCTCGCGTCGCACCCGCAGGCCTCGCTTGTGGGCGTGTGGGGCCGCGACCCGACGAAGGCCGCGTCGCTCGCGGCTGCATACGGCGCTCCTGCCGGACGACGCCCCGCTGCTGGATCGCACCATCGGCCTCCCCGGCCGCGATCCCAGCTGGACACCCACGTCCACCTGACAGGCTGCTTGCCCGGTCACGGCTCTCGGAGCTGAAACGGTGCCGCTCTACTGGTAGCTGACGACGAGTCCGCTGTGTACCGACTGGGCCGGTGCATCGACGGTGAGCGTGCGCGTGGCGGCGTCCCACGTCCACGCATCCGGCGCCGCCTGTTTCCCGTTCACCGTCACCGTCGTCGGCGCCGTCGCGTTCAGGAACGCGACCGACCACTGCCGCTGCGAGACCTGCCCCGCGAACGATCCGGCCGCCGGGTCGATGTGGACGACATGCTCCGGCCCGCCCTCCGCGTAACGGATCGGGGTGGTCGCGCTGTGCGCACCGTCCGGGCTCGTGCCGTCGTCCTCGTACAGGCTCGCCGAGCCCGACGCGCCGCCGGCGATCGTCACCGTCGCCTTGGCCAGCGGGTTCTGCACATCGTTGGTCACGTCGTCGGTGCGCGTGGTCATGATCCCGCCGGCCCGGATGAAGACCGGCATCGAGTTCAGGTCGGTCGTGACATTCTGCGTCGTCCCGCCCGGGTACGTCTTGCCGCTGAAGTAGTCGGTCCATTCCGTGCCCGGCGGGAACCAGACCGAGGTCGTCGCCGTGGTGCCCGGCGTGGTCACCGGCGCGACCAGGACGTCGGGGCCGTAGAGGTACTCGGCGCCGTCCTGCCCGTACGCGTCCTGCTCCTCCGGGTACTGCAGGTACAGCGGCCGCACCACCGGGATGCCGGTGCGATTCGCCTGCTGGGCCAGCGTGTAGGTGTAGGGCACCAGGTCCTCGCGCAGGTTGAGGAACTTCTCCGCGGACGCCTTCGCCGCGGAGCCGTACTGCCACGGCAGCCGGTCGCTGTGGTTGCCGTGCAGCCGGTCGACCGGCTGGAACGCGCCGAACTGGACCCAGCGGGCGTACAGGTCGTCGGCCTCCTTGGTGCTGCCGGGCTCGGCGCCGGCGGCCTGGGTCCCGTCGTTGTTGAAGCCGCCGATGTCGTGGCTGACCGCCGACAGGCCGGTCGCCGACGACTCGCCCGGCGTGTAGCCGACCTCGTACTTCAGCGTCGCCCAGTTCGACGTCGTGTCCCCGGTGAAGTGGACGGTCGTGCGCTTGTCGGCCCACGGCCCGGTCGGCAGTCCCTGCTGGCCGCTGTACCCGCCGGCCTGCAACGAGCCGTACGCCCGGGAGAACGCGAACCCGCGACCGACGGTCTTGTCGGAGTCGGTGGCGTACTGCTGGTTGATCCAGGCATCGGGCGTGACGCCCGGCAGCGACGAGACCGACCCGTCGCAGCACCAGTCCAGCCACCAGAAGTCCGCGCCCTGCTGCTCCATCGTCTGGTGCAGGTCGAGGTAGGCCTTGAGCTGGTCCGGGTTGCCCCAGTCGAAGACGTAGCTGCCGCCGTTCTGGGTCAGCCCGCCCTTCGCGGTGGTCTGCGCCTGCGCGAACTGCGGATCATTCGGCACGATGCTCGGGTGGATGTTGAGCGTGTTGTGCAGCCCGTTCGCCGCCGACCAGTCGAAGAACGCCTTCGGGTCTGGGAACTTGGCCGGATCCATCTCCCAGCCGTCCCACGTGCTCGGTGACTTGAAGTCGGTGTCGGTCACGAGCACGTCGAGCGGGACGCCGTCGGCGCGGAACTTCGGCAGGATCGTGTTCTCGTAGTCGGCCGCCGTCCGGTCGTAGTACTCCGAGTACCAGACGCCGTACGCCCACCTGGGCATCAGCTCCGACGGCCCGGTCAGCCGCGCCAGGTCGGCCAGACCCTCCTGGTAGTCGTGGCCGTTGCCGAAGACGTATCCGTCCTGGTACGGCGCGCCGCCGTGGCCGGGCCGTGGAGTCACCGCTTTCGCCGACTGGTTGTAGATCGCCGACGTTGTGTCGTCGAGCAGGGTCCAGCCGTCCTCGTAGAGCAGGCCGGGCGTGGTCGGCGCCGAGCCGTTGACTCCGTCCAGGCCGCGGCGGTAGCCGCCGAGAGGGGCGTGCGGCGCGAGCAACGGGGCGTTCGGCGAGGTCACCGCGACCGTGTCGATGTTGAGCCCGCAGCTCGCGGCGTCCGGGCAGCCGATCGTGACGTCGTCGGCCCCGGCGGCCAGCGTCACCGGCACCGCGATCGTCCGCCACGACTCCCAACTGCTCGTCGTTGGCAGGGTGGCCGTCGTCGCCGCCGCCGAGCCGACCCGGATCGAGATCGGACGCGGCGCGCTCTGGGCATTGGAGTAGCGCAGCTGCAGCGCGTACGAACCCGCCCGCGGGACGTCGACGACATGCATGGTGTCGCTCGCGCCGGTGCTGAGCCCGGCGACGAAGCCGACGCCGGAGTAGTCGTTGTGGTCGGTCGCCACAGACGCGGACCCGCCCCGCGTGCCGGACTCGGCCTCGCAGACCGTGCCGAACTGGCAGTCCTCGGCCTTCGGCTGCGGGGGCGGCGGGTACGGCGATCCCGGCGTGACCAGCGCGAGGCTGTCGAAGTTGACGTTGCCCGAGTCCGACGGCGTGCGCACGACGGTGATCGTGTGCGTGCCCGCGGTCAGGTCGAGCATCGCCGAGACGATCGCCCACGTGTTCCAGTCGGCGGTGGTCGGCATCGTGATCGTCTGCGCGGCGCCGCCGTCGACCTCGACGGTCAGCGTGCGGGTGGTGTTCTGACCGTCGCCGCCGAGGGAGTTCGCGTAGCGCAGGTCGAGTTCGTACGTGGCCGCGGTCGCGACGTCGACCTGGAACGACAACGAGTTGCCGACGTTCTGGAAGCCGGCGGCGAAGCCCCGGCCGGTGTAGCCGGAGTGGTCGGTCGCGACGGACACACCGGTGAGGTCCAGGTCCTCCGCCTCGCACAGGACCCCGACGGTGCAGGACGGGACGGCCTGCGACGCCCACGGAAACGCCGTGACGTCCTGCCGGCCGGCCCGCAGCCGCACCGACAGGTTCTCCGGACCGAACGCACCGGAGCCGACCTTGTAGCGCAGGGTCATCAGGTCGGTCTGGATGGTCAGCCAGCCGTCGACGGTCTTCGCGGTGAACCGCGCTGGCGCGAACCCGTCCCGGCCGATCGCGTTGAACGTGGCCGCGTCGACGAAGTGCGCGTCGCCCGCGTACTCGGTGCGGATGAGCGTCGGCGAGAGCACCTCGAAGCGCGCGTCTCCCGACGTCACCGCGAACGCCGCCGCACCTCCGCTCGGCGCGGCCGCGGACTGCGCCGGGACCGCCACCGCAGATACCGCCACCACCGCCGCGGCCAGCACCGGCATGAGCATGGAGCGTCGACGATCGGTCATTCCGTGTCTCCTGGCTGAGAGCGGACGCACACGAATGACAACGTTGTCACGAGTGCAGACACCATATCCGCAGTCGGCGGGTTACGCCAGGGTTAACCCCTTCCAGCCGTTATCGCCGAGTTACCGTCACCACCAGCCAATCGTCCTCGTCGAGGTGATCCATGCGTCACGGTCCGAGGTCGTGCAGCCGGACACGGAACGACGCTCACCCGTCAAGGCGCGACTGGGCTCATGCCTGTGCCAGACGTGCCACAGCAAAGCGAATCTGCGTGTGGATCGCGTAGTCGCCGACAGACGTCCGCGCTGCCTCGAACGCCATCTTGGCGGCGGCGATCGCCTCGTCGAGGCGGTCGGCCGGCACCCGCTCAAGCGCGTACCTGCCACCGTGCGACCACACCCACGCCAGCCAGTGATCGGGATCGGTGAACCGGCTTTCGTAGGTCATCTCGTCGATCTCGGGGTGCGCGAAACCGTTCGCCGTCACGAGTTGGGTGATCCCTTCGCGTGAGCCGAAAAGGCCCTGCCGCTCATCCCGGTGCGGCACGCCGCCCGGCACGAAGGTCGCGACGGCACGCATGGCGGCGTCGAAATTCGGATCCTGCGCGCCGAACGTCGTGAAGCCGAACCGGCCGCCTGGCGCGAGCAAGGCGGCATACCTGCGCATCGCCGCCGCCGGTTCGGGCAGGAAGAACATCACCAGGCTCGCTAGCACGGCGTCGAACGACCGGTCCGCGAAGTCCGGCCGTTCGGCATCGCCCTGCGCGATCGTCACATTCGCCAACCCGCGTGCGCCCACCTCGGCCTGCGTCAACTCTGCCATCTTGGCCGATAGATCAATTCCGACGACATGGCCGGAGGCGCCTACAGCGGAGGCCGCCGAGAAGACCACCGCGCCACGGCCGGTGCCGACGTCAAGAACACGTTCGCCCTCGCGCAAGGCGGCCCGTGCGACGAGATCGCGCGCAGGCGGCGTGAAGAAGTCGACACCGACTTGGTCGTACGTCTCGGCGCTCCGGTCGAAGACGCCGGCGACGCCCCGCTTGAGCGCCTCGGGATCAGGTGGCTGTGCAGTCATAGGTGGATCATCGCCGATCCGGAGATCTCCCCCGCACTGCCCCGATCGGTGCCGAAGTCCCGGTTACGGTGCTCAGTCCCGCCTGACGGGGGTACGGGCGGGCTGGTCAGCCGGCCAGCGCCTCATCCAGGGCCCGTAGCGCCCGGTCGGCGGCCTGCGTGGTCAGCACGATCGGCGGTTTGATCTTGAGGACGTTCGCGCCCGGGCCGTCCGCGGACAGCAGCACGCCTCGCGCCACCGCGGCCTCGATGACGGCACGGGCACGGTGGGTAGCGGGCTCGCGGGAGGAACGATCGCGGACGAGGTCGACTCCGAGGAAGAGCCCTCGCCCCCGTACGTCGCCGATGCAGTCGTGGCGCTGACGCAGCTCGTCCAGGCCGGTCCGGAGGTAACTGCCCACCACCGCTGCGTTGGCGATCAGCCGCTCGTCGCGGATCACGTCCAGCACGGCAAGGCCGATGGTGCAGCTGACCGGGTTGCCGCCAAAGGTGTTGAAGTACTCCATACCGGTGACGAACGACCTTGCGATCTGCGGCGTCGTCACCACCGCCGCGAGC
>WNGB01037771.1_pt1 | contig 12241 bp, 11 predicted proteins | sample 5400681 | NCBI WGS metagenome assembly WNGB01 (sample SAMN13153367, study PRJNA577476) | soil metagenome | isolation source: 115 cm soil or saprolite under grassland replicate 2 | place: USA:California | collected 2016-06-15 | reverse complement strand
CCGATCCAGCCCTGGGACTCCAGGCGGGCGGCGGCCTTCACCGCGACGGTGCAGGTCAGCCAGAACAGCGTGGGGAACGGGTGGCCGTCCCGGTCGATGGGCGCATTCCGGATCACCAGGGAGTGTCCACCCGGGCACCGGGCCACGACGGTGAAGGAGACGGTGGGCTCGCGGCCGAGCTGCTCACGGACGATCGAGAGGTCGCTTCCCCGGAGCTCGCCCACGGGGGGGCGCTACTTGCGCTTGTGCTCGACGGAGCGCTTGAAGTCGACCTGGCGCTCCTCGCTCTGGCGCATGAACTTCTTGAGCATCGACTCGAACCCGGGGTCGCTCCCCCTGCGGGGGCGAGGGGGGGCCGGGTCCTGGAGGGCCTTGATGGAGAGGTCGATCTTGCCGTCCTCCTTGATGGCGATGACCTTCGCCTGGACGACGTCGCTCTCCCGAAGGTGCTCGTGGACGTCCTTGACGTAGTTCCGGTCGATCTCGGAGATGTGCACGAGTCCGACCTTGCCCCCTTCCAGGGTCAGGAAGGCCCCGTAGGGGGTGATTCGAGACACGGTCCCGTCGACGACCGCGCCAACCTCTAGATCAGCGATCTTGGCTCCTTTCCACAGTCCGAGGGGCCGTTTTCCACACCCCGGGCGCCGGGCGAACGGCCACTATCCCACCCCCTCCATTGCAGCGTCAAGCACCCCTAGGGCTGGTGGGCGCGGGCCGGGTGTGGCCGCAAAGCGCTCGCTCTGTCCGGCCCTTCGTCCGGCCCCGGTCCGCTCGTCCGGCCTCCTGAGGGGGCGATCGCTCCGCTGCTCGGCGATCGTCGGTCCTCGGAGCTGAGGCCGCCCTGCCAGGGCCTTCCAGTCGGGGGGTGAGGTGGTGGCGGCGAGGCTTGCTGCGGCGGCCCGAGTCTCAGCTCATGGAGACGAGCAGATATAGGTGACGTCGACGCCCGCGACGATCTCGAGCCCCTGTGAGTGAGTCGGCATCTCGGGGGCAGCACCCCCGGCCAGAGCGACAGAGTGTGTCGCCATCCGCATGGCACCACCCGTACGTTCCGCCCCGACCTCGGCCACCTCCACGATGGGCCCGAGTTCGAGCCCTGCTGCCTCCGCATAAGTCTCGGCCCGCCGACGGGCGTCGGCCATCGCTAGGCGCCGCGCCTCGCCCTGAGCGGGATTGTCCGGAGCCACCTCCCATCGAGGACCGTCCACGGTGGCCTCGGCACGAGCGGCTACCTCGGCGAGGAGCTTCCCCACCGATCCGGTATCGGGAAGGCTCACCTCAACCCGGTGTGTGGCGATATACCCGCGGCGGGTCTCGGCTCTGGAGGACTCCTCCCACTCCGTCCACTCTTGGAGACCGAGCCAGGCGGTGACCCATCGTCCCTCGTCGATGCCGAATTCGCGGAAGAGCTCCTCAAGGGCCTCGGCCTGGCGGGCTGCTTCAGCGAGGGCTTCGTCGGTGGCCTCCGCCCGATGACGCACCGTGAGCCCGATCCGCACGCCATCTGGTCGCACCCGCGCGATTCCAACACCTCGGACGGTCATTGTTGAGTTTGACTGGGTCCGGGCTTCTCGTCGAGGCTCGTCCATCACGAATCACCATATCTCTCCGAGCACACGCACGATGCACCCGTGTAAGAAACGCCCATGCAATCGGCGCCCTCCACCGGCGTCCTTCGGCCTAAGTTCTCATGAGGCGAAGGGGATTCGGTGTGACGGCCTCCATCGCCGAACCCGTTGCAGCGCAAGGATCTCTTTACGGAAGTGAGATTTGACAAGTCGGCGCCGAAGGATTTCAGGTCCTTTGGAATCCTTACACTCATGGAGCGGATGAGAGAACAGAAGATCGAAGATGGCGGCCCGTAGGAGAATTTCATGCCCCACAGTGGTGAGCTTCCCTTAGCCTTCAAGGAGTGAGGCGCAGTGATTTCTGGATTGGTGAAGGCAGACGAGGGAGATAGCCGTGGGCAAGACAGTCGTGATGGTGGCACTTTCTGGGGCATTGCTTGTGGGGTGCTCATCCTCGGAGGACACCCAAGGAGATAGCGTACCGGCCACTGACGAGCACGTGTGTTTGTTGTTCCGTGAAGCGGCTGCGGGCGCGTTCGGTGAGTCACTGTCGAAGTCTGGTGTCGTGGCGATAGTGGAGGAGATCGGGCTTCTGGCGAAAGATGCAAGCGTCCCCGACATCCGAGACAACGCTCTTACGATGGCGAAGGACCCTCAAGCTACGGCGGCAATCCTAATTAAGGGTGAATCCGACCCCGCCACCGATGCACTTGCGGAGGAGTGCAACGCACGCTATCCGATCTAGGGGACCACGACCAGGGGATTACCGTGACCATCAAGGTTGGAATTGATCAAGGGGCGGATCAGAAGACGCTGCAAGAGCTTCAGCGTCAGGGTCTATCGGTTACTTCACAATCTCGATGCCCAGCGCTTTGAGTTGCCGTGCATGGGTAGCGCACAACATCAGGTCACGAACCATGGGGTGACCGGGGTGACCAACCCGGCTCGATCTAACGACGATGCGGACAACAGCAGGTCGGGCGCGGTCATGGTCAAGATCACAGACGCTTTCATCCATCATGGTGAAATGATAGGCGTTTGACTCGAAGGTGAAGTTTGGCACAAGCCTTCTTGCCTGGGGGATGATCGCTGGCCATGGACGTCTTCTACGAAGGTGAGCTTTCCGATTTCCTCGCCAACCGGGAACGCGATCTTGCCGAGGAGGTCCGGCGCCAAGACGAGCCCCATATCCTCAACGTAAACGTGGATCAGTACGTTGAACATCTCGTTGACAGGTACCTCCTCGACATCCCTGAACTCCATCGAACTGATGTCTTCGTCGAACCTAACGAAAGGATGATCCCCGCAGAGCAGTTCCCATTCTCATTCAATGTGTACGGAGGAAAGAGCTACCCGAGGCCAGTATTGACATACCACGTTCCCTTCTCGGGCGACATGCAACTTCTCAGGTACACACCGAGCACACGAATCGCCTGGACGATGGACATGGTTGTTGTGGGGAACGCCCTTACGTTTGAAATGATCGTATTCACGGACGACCCCGAACCGGTGAAGCAAGAGGGAGAGAACGTACTCAATAGGCTTGAGCAACAACTCGGATATCTCATCTCTGACGCGACGAACTTCAACCAGAGCCTTGAGTCGAAGGTTCGATCGCTCGTAGAGGGGCGGAAGGCGGAGTTCCTGAAGCGAAGCTCCTTTGTTCAGGCACTTGGTGTAAAGGTCAGGAAGCGGGACGATTTACCCGACACCCTTGCGGTGCCTGCGCCTGAGAAGCGAAGGCGCATATCCCCGAAGCCCATGGCAAAGGCACGATTGGAGTTAGAGCCAACTCTCGATGAGACCGTCTATCAAGAAATACTGCAGACGATTTGGGATCTCGGCCGCACAATGGAGCGATTGCCTTCGACGTACGCGGACAAGGACGAAGAGACTCTCCGCGACCACATACTCCTTTATCTCACTCCGCGCTTCGAGGGCTCCTCGACAGGAGAAACGTTCAACAAGACGGGCAAGACAGACATCCTGTTGCGATACGAGAACTCGAATGTCTATATCGCAGAGTGCAAGTTCTGGAGTGGGCCCAAGGCTCTTCTCGGTGCAATTGATCAACTCCTTCGCTACCTGACTTGGCGAGATTCAAAGGCGAGCCTCGTAGCTTTCGTTGCAAACAAGGATTTCTCATCCTCGACTCAATCCGGGAGACCATGCCGAGTCATCCGCAGTTCGTGAGACATGTGGCTGACCATGATGAGTCATGGTTCGAGTACAGGTTCAGCCTCCCAGGAGACCCCGGACGAGAGGTCTGGCTTACCCTCCTCGCATTCCACCTACCCAAGCTACGCGAATCAGATTAGCCAGAGCCGCCAGAAACTTGGACATATGCCAAGAAGCGCGTCAGAAATGAGATAGGTAGGACGGCTACAAGTGAGGGTCGAGTGAGATAAGAGAGACACGGGGGTAGGCATGGACCCCTTTCGTGGCGTGATCCAGCAAAAGAAGGGATTCATGCTTGCAAGCACGAAGTTAGGGGGCCCCGACGAGCTTGCAAAGGCAGAAGTGGTGGAAAAGCTCCAAGAGATTATCGGTCTGGCCAACAGCAAGGACATAGGCCACATGTACGCGGCCTATCTGAACAAGTGCGAGTACTTCGTGACCGACAATCCCGACGACTTCATCAAGGGTGGTCGCAAAGAGGCACTCGAATCCCTACTCGGTGTGAAGATCCGGCGCACGGAGGAATTCATTCAGGAAATCACTACTGGGGAAGAGCTCACGCGAGGTTGAAGGTTAAAGCCATCTGGTAAGAGAGAGGGGAAGAGGCAATGGCGGTTATCTGGAAGAGCGAGAAGCGATATGAGGAGTCCGGTATTCCCATGGGAGAGCCGTGCTTCTTCTGTGGCGAAGAAGCTGACGCACCAATGGTCTTCTGGACTGGAGTCAAGGGAACAAATCTCGTTCTTCACCCAGCATGCGCGGTTGACCTGACACTCCGGCTGTATCGGGACGTTCACGAGGTACAACAGACTCTTGAAGGGCGTGTTGAGATAGTGACAGATCCGAACCTTCACAGGCCCAAGAGTTAGATAAGAGACAGGTACCCGATAGCTAAGAGGTTGGTAGGCAAAACCTAATAGACCGTGAGCGTCAGCGTCTTGGTCCGTGGCCAGTCCCATCTTTCCAGGCAAGGTCAACGTCACCGAAGGCGCGGTGCCCGTCACGACTACGCAAAGCATCTTGTAGGGCTGGTGCGGATCAAGTGAGGTGGGAAAGCTGTGACCTTTGGTCTCGACGTGCGGTGCTTCCCCCTCGATTGGAGTCCGAATCTCGAAGCTCACATCCTCTGCTGCGGCCGGTCCCTGATTCTCTAGTACGAATCTGTATCCCCTAGCCTGGATGGCCGTGTATCGGGGGTAAGACTCGAATCTCGCAGTGACTTCGGCCGTGAGCTTGGACGTGACTTCTTCTGCCTCCACTCCTCGATCTTCGTTACGCGGCCTTGGAGGATGAGTTGACGCACGCCCACGATGATGGAAACCAGCAGGGCGAGTAAGCTGATGATGATTGAGGTGTCCATCCGGGCGATCTTACCGAGCAAGCCCACAGGGGGGCAGACGTGAACGTTCGGAAGCGGGTCGCGGTGGGGTTGACAACCCTCACGCTGATGGCGACGGCGTGTTCATCATCGAGCGGTGGGGATGACGTGGAAGATAACAGACCCAGGTCTAAGGATTCGCTAAGAGACACGCCGCCTGCTCTCTTACTTGCCTCTGTAGAGTTCAGGTACCTACGCCCTTGCAACGTCTTCTTTGATCTTCCTTTTGCGTCTTGAGTGCTTGCTGATTAGGCAAGATGATGCCCTCTTTGCCCTGCGTGTGGCCTTGTGAATAAGACTAGATAAGAGTACGCAGGCCATGGTTCAAGGAAGGGGGTGGAAAAGAAGAGAACACACGGAGGATTACGTGGCCGAAGGTGCACTCTCTGAAGACATGGGCTCAGGAACCACCAGCTACCACACTGCTTAGGAGTGATTCAGAGTCGGGAAGGTGCGCGGACGTGAGGATTTCGGCATGGATGATCAAGACGAGATCGAGGAGTCGGAGGAGTACGAGAGCCTCGAAGACCGCAATCTTCGAGGTCCACTGCTGCGGGTGCTTCTTTGGACGGCGCCCATCGCGGGGGTCATTTGGATAGTTCTAAACGCCGTCGTCCAGATTCGTTACACGGGGGGCTACCCGAACTTGTTCTCCTCGGAGGAGGCAGCCGCAGTGTGGATGTGGGCGCAAACATTGAGCGGCATCGCCTACAGCGTCTTTATCGTCGCCCTTGGCTCCTATGTTCTGCTTTGGCTCCGCGTCCGCCAGAGTTCTGATTCGCACGAGTGACGCTCGGCCCACCCCATACCACTGGGCGGACGAAAGTACGCAATCCGTGCTCTTGGAAGCTCCAATCCGGCTGCTGGGAGCCACGGAGAGCGGCCGAGGGATCGGGGCCGGACGAGCGGACCGGGGCCGGACGAAGGGCCGGACAGAGCGAGCGCTTTGCGGCCACACCCGGCCCCGCGCCCACCAGCCCGTCAAGCACCCCTAGGGAGAGCAGATAGCCGCCGGGAAACGCCGCAGAACCGGACGCGGCCTCCCCGGTCCTGGGCGCCCCACCCCCCGAGCCAGCCCTCGGCGGAAGGGCAGATCCGACTGACCCGCTGGGAAACGCCGCATGACCGAACGCGTCTCCGGGTTCGCCGGACTGCCTCCGTCGGTTGGGGACATGAGCTCCCGGAAGACGCGCGGACTTTGGTGATCACTGATCAGGCGAGCCCGTCGATCTGAATCCGCCGTCTCCGACCTCGGTACCCAGCGTCACCTTGCATCGGTGTCGCCGGACACCCACGCGAGGACAAGGCGCCTATAGCGTCCAGTGCAGGAGGCGAGGTCGATGTTCCCGAGCGACATGATGGTGAAGGAGCGGATGGCCGATCGGATGCGTGAGGCGGATGCGGATCGTCGCAGCCGGCCGCTGGTCGGGGCTCGAGCCTCCGCGCGTCGGGAACGAGTTCGTGAAACCGTGACCGCCACCTTGGCGGCGGTTGCGCAGCGTACGCGTGGACGAGAGCGCCGACGGGTCGTGCCCTCGGGATCGTCATGACTCCTGACGGACTAACTAAAGGGTTCTGGGAGTCGAGGAGGAAGGACGAGAACTCCATGACCAGGACGAGTGCGGTGCGCTCATCCGCACTTCGGACCGTGATGGCAGCGATGGCGGTGCTGATCGCCGGGTGCGGCGCCTCTCCGGAATCACGCCCGACGCCTGCGGAGTCCACCTCGAAGGTGGACGCGGGCACGACGGCCTCGACCCCCCAGCCCTCCCCGATCGCAAGGCTCGGGGACTTCCCCGAGTTCCCCCAGGGGCCCCTCCCCGAGCCCGTGGCCGCCTCGCTCCAGGCGGTGCTCGAGGGGGCGGTGGAGCGGGGCCTGTTCGTCGGGCTCACGGCCACGGTCATCGTCGCCGACTCGGGGAGCTGGTCGGGGACCACGGGCGTCGACGACGAGGGGAACCCCTTGACCCCAGACGCTCAGCTCCCTATCGCCAGCGTGGGCAAGACGATTATCGCCGCGCAGGTGCTCCGCCTGGCCGAGCGGGGGAAACTCGGACTGGATGACCCCGCCGCGGATCATCTCCCGAGGGAGCTCGAGTCCTTCGACACGAACGACGCGACGGTCCGGCACCTTCTGAGCATGCGGAGCGGCATCCCGGATCTCCCCCTCATCACGGAGCCGGTACCGACGGCGACCGAGTTCTTAAAGACCTTCACTGATTTTCGCAACTTTCCCGCGGGTTCGAGGATCGAGTACTCGAACACGAACTTTGTCCTGCTCGAGGTGATCATCGAGAGGATCGCACGACGACCGATTGAGGAGGTGCTGCAGGACGACGTCCTGAACGGCCCGGGACTCGATTCGCTCCGGCAGACCGCAACCGGTTCGATCGATTTTGACGGAGTGAGGGAGTCCGACTCCGCGTCTCTGGCGCGGTGGGGCTACGAGTTGTACGGGGGGTTCGTGCTCTCCGACGCCTCCCTTCGCCAGATGACCGACTTCCGGGGTGAGTGGTACGGCCTGGGGGCCATCGACTTCTCGCAGGGTACGCCGGCTATCGTCGGCGGCTATGGCATCCCGGCCATCGGCCATGGCGGAGTGGGACCATCCAATGCGGTCATGCTCGTCGCGTTCCCTCAGGCGGGTGTCGTTGTCGCGGTTCAAGCCCCCATCGGAACTGTGCCCTGGGTCGCGACGGTGGTTGGAGCCTTGAGAGACGCGGCGCAGCCCTGAGCCGGAGCCGAGGATCGGGCCCGATGACGGAAGGAGCTGACAGATGGACTTCGATCGATACGCGTTCGTTCTCTCGATGCTCGTCAGGATCTGATCCGATCAGCGCACCCACATCTGATCGTACAGCCGCTCCCAGTAGGGGTGGAGCTGGTAGTTGCCGAGCCGCTCGGATACCAAGCTCGTCAATACTGGATTCCCCAACGGGACCCACGGGGCGAGATCCACGAGATCGTGGTCGAGGTCGGACCACAGGTTATGGCTGGCCGCCGGATCCGTGAGCTGCGTGCTCGTGGCCTGCTCGATCCTGCGTTCGATGGTCGGGTCGCAGAACCCGAGACCGGGTCCCACCGGGATACAGGTCAACGCCGGGATGAATCCCGACTCCGCCAGATAGTCGCTACCCCAACCGAAGGAGCCCATCTGCATGTGCTGCGATGGGTCGTCGATGACCGAGAAGTATCGATTACCAGTGACCACTTTCAGCGTAGCGTCATAGCCGAGCTGATCCAGGAGCTCGACGAAATACTGCCCGACGGGCACGGTCCAGCTCCCGAGCGCCTCGGTGGCCCATACGGAAACTCTGCCTCCCGCGGTACCCGAACGGTCCACCAACTGCCGTGCCTTGGCGAAGTCGGGGCCCGTCCACGTCCCGTCCGGGTGGACGGTGTACGGGCAGTAGGGTTCGTACCCGGGGGAAGTCGGGGGGAGGATCTGGCAGGTGGCGCGGAGGGTCCCACCAAAGAACTCGTCGATGATAGCCGCGCGGTCGACGGCATAGTTCAGCGCTCGACGCACCTCCACGTCGTCGAATGGAGGGGTCTGTTCGTCGAGGAACATATAGAGGGTCACCGGGGACGGGTCGGAATGGAGCTGCCCCGCCCGGGTGGTCTCGAGCACGGCGATACGATCCGCGGGCGGAGGGTGGAACATGAGGTCAGCTCTTCCCTCCAGGATGTCGTCCACCTGTTTGTTCAACTGTCGATCGGAATCCGGGTCGAGGCGGAACACGATCCGATCCGGGAAGCCGTCGGGCCGTGCCGCAGACCACTGCCTGAACTCGGGGTTGCGGGCGAGCACTACCCGACCTTTCTGTGTCCCCACAGAATATCGCTCGATCTTGTACGGGCCGGTGGCGGGGATCGGCGTGGTATCGGCGAGGGTATCGGGGGTCCCGGCAGGGACCGCGAACGCGAAGGACGTGGTCAGCTTGTTCAGGAAGTCGGGATCGGGTTTGACGAGGTGGAAGGTCACCGTGCCAGCGTCGTCATCGGTCTCGATCCCCGCCGAGAGGTCGCATGACCCCGGCCGGCATTCCTCCGCCTCGACGATCGTTTCGAAGTACTCGATGACCGGGGTGGGTCCAAGCAAGAGGACCCGTTCGATGGCCCGTCGGAAGTCCTCCGGCCTGACCGGGTCGCCGGAGGAGTACCGGATCCCCGGACGAAGCTGGAACGTGTACGTGGTGCCACCGTCGGCCGGCTTGGGGATGAACCTCGCCAGGTTCGGAACCATCGTGGCCCCGTCGACGCCCCCGACGCGCCTGAGCCCGACGAGCCCGTCGTTGGTGAGGGACAGGATGCCCCATGTCAGTGGCGCGTAGACCAGAGCAGGGTCGATAGAATCAAACTCGGAACGTGGTGCCACGACCGTGAGCGTTCCCCCTCGGTGGGCCGACCCCCTCCTTCTCCCAAGGCGAGGCTGCCGGCGTAGAACCCGACCCGGATTGTGTTGACCGAGCCGGAGTCTGGATCGATCTGCTTGATCGAGCCCTCCGATCCGAGCGACACCCACACGGAACCTCCCCCGAACGCGAGGTCGGTTGGGCTTTCTCCCACGCGGATCGTATCGGTGCTGGCGGTGTCCGGATCGATCCGAGAGACGGTTCCGTCGAGGAAGTTCGCTACGTAGATCCCGTCCGGCCCCACGGCGACGGCTTGCGGCCCTTCCCCGACGTCCACCGGCTGCACCTCGTCGCGGCCCAGAACGCGAGAAACGGAGCCCGACGCGGCGTTCGCCACCCACAGCTCCCCGCCGTCGTCCGCGAGGTCGACGGGCTGGTCGCCCACGGGTACCGAGACCAGCACCTCACCGGTCTCCGGATCGATGGGCGTGACGGTATCGCCCAGGCTGTCCGCCACCCACACGCCCTCGCCGTTCACCGCGATCGCCGCGGGAGCGCCGGGCACCTCGATCTCGTCCACGACCTCGTTGTTCCTCGCTGGGCTGATCCGAGACACGGTCGAGCTTCCGCCATTGGCGACCCAGATCGAGTCGGCACCCAGCGCGATCCCGACCGGGTCGGCTCCGACCGAAACGGTATCGATGATGGTCATCGTCTCCGCGTCGATCTCAACCACGGCCCCTTCATCCGGCAGCGTGACCCACACGCTTCCCTGGCCGATTGCCACGGCCCCGGGTCTCGATTCGAGCGAGACCGATCCCTCCAGCTTCCCGCTCTCGAGATCGATCATCGCTACGGCATCCCCGTCGATCCGTTCGCCGGAGCCGTCTCGAAGCGCGATCGTGGTCGGTAGCACGGCCGCGCCGACCAGCGCGAGGGCCACGACCGCGGCTGCGGCGGGATGCCGCCGCGCCAATCGAACGGGTGCCGGTCCTCGAGCAGGCCGGGCGGGAGCCAGCCGTCGGATCCGCTCAGCGGGATCGCCGTCCTCCGAGATGACCCGGAAGACGCGGACAGGCTCGTCCAATCCCTTGAGGTGCAGCTCTCCCCGGTCGACGAGCCTGACCCCTTCTACCTTGCGAGCGAGAAGGACGACACCCTGGCTCGCCAGGATCTCCCCTGGCCCCGCCCGACCGCAGAGTCGTGCGGCGAGGTTAAGGGCCCCCCCGCGAAAGCCACGTTCGAAGGGGACCGCCTCGCCGGCGTCGAGCCCGATGCCGACGGGAAGGGGAAGCGTGGGTTCGGCTTCGGTCTCCTCCAGGAACCGCTGTTGGAGCGCCGTCGATGCTCGGATGGCCTGACGCGCTGATTCGAAAACGGCGAGCGCCTCGTCGCCCCGGAGCTCGATCACCGAGCCGCCATGGTCGTCGACCGCCTCGCGGGAGATCGCGGCGAAACGAGCCGCCAGCTTGGTCGCGGCCTCATCTCCTCGCTCTTGCGTGAACAGGGTGTAGCCGCGCACGTCGGCGATTAGGAAGGTCCTGATCCCCACTCGCCCCTCGACCGGCTCGCCGGCTCGCTCGTCCCCCACGTCCCTCCCCCCGCCTGTCCCGAGAGTATGAGGTGTGAACTGGGGACACACTAGGTGCACGGGTTCCGCGGACGTGTGATCGCCGCTGGCAGAGGTGGACGGGAATCGAATCCGGCTGGGAGCTTTCTCCCCCACACCGGTGAAGTTGGACTGGGCGCATCCTAGGCGGTCCCGCCTTGGTCGGCCTGATCCTTTTCATGCAGCTCAGACCTCGTCTCACCTCCTGGGCGACTTACCGGTGATCGGTGCCAACCTGCTGAGACTGTTGCCAGTGTGTTGGCAAATCACGAGGGGTGTTCGGCTTCGGAGCGTCTTATCTCCTGGCTCCTTAAGCGAATACCCTTCCCAGTCGGCAAATAGACGCCCATCCCTCCTCTAAGGGGGACGGGACCTGGGTGTCCACGGGCTGCGGCGTTTCGTCTCTCTTATCTGCCTTCTCGTCAAGCACCACAGGCGGACGGAGAGAGGGGCGCCCCCCGAGGCGAGCGCGAAACCGGGACATCCTTCACTGGGCCGCCGGCTGTCGCTCGCTCGGAGGTCTCACTCCCCATCTCTTCTGGGGCACTTCCGCCGCGCCCATTCGCGCGGTGTCGGGCGGGTCCGGGCCGTTGGGGGTGGATCCCGATGCGGACCGCCGTCCCCGGTTAGCGGGGGACCGTGGGGACGGGTAGGGGATCATGGGTCCGATGGGAGGCGGGATGTTGGTCGACATGGGGTTGGCTGATGTGCGGGGGTGGTGGGCCGGGCGCTCCACCAGCGCTGATTGGCGCTTAGAGCCTGACTGGCTTGGGCCGTGTGGGAAGTCTCCTCCGCACACGCGTTTGCCTACGGACCAGCCCGGCTGGTGGACGGTGCAACTGCCTCAATGCCAGGCTGGCGCTGAGGCAAGGCTACCGGGGCCGCGTCCGTCAAGCGGTGCAGAGAGGAAGACCCGACCGGAGCCTGAAAGACGCGGCCACCCCGTGGCTCGATTCCCGTCAGTCTCTGAACAACGTCCTAACGCGACTAGGGGGCACCGAAGGGTGCCCCCTAGTACGCGTTCCATCGACCAACTAGACGGTGCAGGTGAAGCCCGAGCTCGGCACTGGGCCGTTCGCCGTGGCCGGGCTGAACGTGCAGTTCACGGTCAGCACGAGCGTCTCCCAGCGGCCGAACGTACCCGTACCGGCGG
>WNGB01011316.1_pt1 | contig 12241 bp, 15 predicted proteins | sample 5400681 | NCBI WGS metagenome assembly WNGB01 (sample SAMN13153367, study PRJNA577476) | soil metagenome | isolation source: 115 cm soil or saprolite under grassland replicate 2 | place: USA:California | collected 2016-06-15 | reverse complement strand
GGTCGCGCGGGTCGGGGTGCAGCGCAAGGGCAGGCTGAGCGCGACCCGTGCCCAGCTGGAGCGGACCAGGGCGTTCCGACGGCTGCGCAACTGGCGGGTCGGGATCGAGGCGCGGATCAGCCACCTCAAGCGTTCGTTCGGGCTGCGGCGCACCCGCCTGCGGCGCCGTGCCGGTGCAACGATCTGGGCCGGGCTTGGGATCTTCGCCTACAACCTGCAACGCATGACCGTGGTGACCGGGTAAATCAAGCCAGTCGGACGGTGCGACGAACCCGCCCCGCAAACGCAGTGCCGCCGACCCTACTGAGCTGGACTTTTCATGGGCAACTAGGTAGATCAAGGTCGCGGATCCACTGGGAAGCGGAATCCGGCGAAGGCGGATCGCCGGACTGGAGCAGCGCGAGGACGGCGGGTTGTCATGCCGGCAGTCTCGCCGCCCGAACGCGGTCACAGCGAATGCAACAGTGCCCTCCGGGGGACCCTGCGGGCATGGGCAACAGCTCCAGCAGGACCTCGTCGACCGCGGGACGCGGGAGCCCGAGCTGGGCAATGGCGACGAGCGCTAGGGAGACGCCGCTTGCGAGCAGGGCGGCGCCCGGTTGCCAGAGCGCGGTACGAGTTGTCCACAAGGCCAGTCCGCTCTTGTCGGCGGCGAGGCTCAAGCTGACGATCGTTGCCCGACAGCGGTCGACTTCCCGCGCGTCAGGTCGTGGTGGCGGGCAGGACCGCCAGGTCGGGGTCGATCTGCACGGCCGCGCCGCCGAGCCGGGCCGCCTGGTCGGGGAAGCGGCCCGGGTGCAGCAGGGCCGCCAGCAGCTCCAGCGAGTCCACGATGCGCGGGCCGGAACGGTCGAAATAGGCGTTGCCGTCGGCCACATACACCCGCGCTGCCCCGCCGCCCGGGCCAGTCCATGCCCTCCATGGCAGGGTCCTGGTCAGGACCGGCAGCTCGGCCAGGGTCCGCTCGACGGTGAACCCGCACGGCTTGACCAGCACCATATCGGGGGCCAGACGGGCCAGGACGTCCCGCGCGACGGTCGGGGCCGGCGCCCCGGCCGCCGCTCCCAGCGGCTCGCCGCCGGCCAGCTCGATCAGCTCGGGCATCCACAGCCCGCCGAGCAGCACCGGCTCGATCCACTCCACGGTGACCACCCGGGGGCGATGCGGCGCCCCGCTGGTCACCGTCCTGACGTGCTCGATCCGATCCTGCAGCCCCGCCACCGCCCGCTCACCGGCGGCCGGGCGGCCGGCCGCGTCGGCCACCCGCGCGATGTCACCAAGGATGTCGCCCAGGTGGCGCGGATGCAGGCTGACCAGCGCGACGTCGGCCTTGGCGGCCAGCCGGGCGACCGCGGCCCGGACGTCGTCGACGCTGACCGCGCAGACCCGGCACAGGTCCTGGGTCACGATCACGTCCGGGGCCAGCGCGGCCAGCAGCTCCGCGTCGACGTCGTAGACCGCGAGGGCGTCGGCGACGAGTTGGCGGACCGAGCGGTCCACGCCGGCGCTGGAGGCAGGCGCTCCCATCCTGGGCCTCGTCAGCACGGGCCGGCCGGCCACCGCCTCGGGTGGGTGGTCGCACTCGTGGGAGACGCCGACCAGGTCGTCGGCGGCGCCCACCGCGGCCACGATCTCGGTGGCTGCGGCCAGCAGGGTCACGATCCTGGGCACGGCCAACCTCCCGTCCGGTGGGTTCGGCAGCGGCACCGTGTGCTGCCCCACCCCATTGATGCAGACGAGCTGTCCCAGCGCATCCGGGACCCACCGTGGCTGGGATGGGAGCTGTTGTGACCTGCGGCTCGGATCGGCCGGGCGGGGGCTGGCCGACCGCGAAGGTGAGCTGTCGGTCGTGGGCTTGCTCACCCTGGACCATCGACGGGCCGGGCTGCCCCGCCCCTGCTGTGATCCGAGCGCTGCGCTTCACTTGTGTAAAGCGTGACCTTGCCGATTACTGTTGAGCTCTCGGAGCGGTTGCCGGTTCCGCGGGCTCTGCTTGGGTGGGGCCCTAACGACCAGCCGGCCGGCCTCCGCCCTGGCGCTGGCCGGGCCATGGACTGCGGCAAGACCACCTCGAACACCGAGCCCTGGCCGAGCGTGCTGTGTGCCCGGACCGAGCCGTGGTGCGCCTCCGCAATCGCCTGCACGATCGCAAGGCCGAGGCTGACCCCGCCTGCCGCGCGGTTGCGATGCTGGTCGACCCGGGGGACCTCGGCGAGGTACTCCCCGTCTTCTTGGCCGCTTGCGACCTGCACGCCGATCACGCCGCCGGTGGCGAGCGTCACCGCCGCCAGCGTCAGGATGGTGGGCTGCAGCCGCCACAACCGGAAGCCGTAGATCGCGGTCAGGCTGACCCAGATGGCCAGGAACGGGACGGTCTGCCAGGCGGGCAGCAGCCGCATCGCGGCCAGGTTGAGCCCGACGAATCCCACCCAGGCGATGTCCACCCAGGACGAGCGACACCACTGCAGCGTGCGATCACACCACAGCCAGGCGGTCTCCCGGGGTGCGTGCGGCGGGGATCGCGGCGGCTCCACGTGCCCGGTGCTGCCATCGGGCGCAGGGGCCGGCGCTGTGTGAGGGTGCTGGGTCGACACCGTCCCTCCCTAACCTGGCGCAGCGGCGCGCGCACCAGCGGCAGCGGCCCGGGCCCTGCCGCTACTGCCTCCCGTCGTCCCGCTCGCCAGCCAAATCCTGCCTCCGACCGCGTAGGAGGCAATGCCGAATCCAGGAGATCCAAGCGGAAGCCGGGTTTGGGATGCGTGTCGGGGGTTCGGCTTCGCGCATGCGACGGCTCGCCATCCTCTTACGTCGAGTCGTAGCATGGGCGTGCGGCCGCAGCCGGACATGCAGCGACCGGCAGGGTCGACGGCGGTTTGCACCCTGCCGCCGTCACCAGGTGCTCTCCGGGAGCTGGGCTCGGCCTCGCGCACCGCGAACGGCACTCTGAACGGCACTCCGAGGCGCGTTCTTTGAGACCCCCGGGTGGGGCGAACGGCGGCGTTGCATGCGCATGGTGGGCGGGCGGTCGGTCGTCACGCTCGGCGTGGCGGTCGTGGTCCTGCTGCTGTCTGGGGCACCGGCCGAGGGCCACGCGGTGCTGGTCGCCTCCGAGCCCGCGGCGGGGCAGCGGCTGGCCACCGCCCCTGCCCTGGTGGTGCTGCGGTTCACCGAGCCGCTCAACGGCCGGCTGTCCCAGGCGACGGTGACCGACCCGGACGGCCAGCGGTTCCAGGGCGGCTCCTGGGGAGCGACAGAGCTGCGGGTGCGGCTGCTCGCCAACGCGCCCGGTGTCTACCGCGTGGCGTGGGCGACCGTGAGCGTGGTCGACGGCCACACCCTGCACGGCGGGTTCGCCTTCGGCGTGGGGGTGCCGGTCGGCGCTGGCGGGCGGGCCGGCGGGGGTGCGGGCACCGGCCCGGGCCTGCGGGACGTGGTCGTCGCCGCCGGGCGGGCGGCCGAGGACGCGGCCCTGCTGGTGGCCGTGGGCATGCTGCTGCTGGTCAGCCTCGCCCGATTGGACCCGCGCCTTCCCCGGCTGCGCCCCCGGGTTCGGCTCGCCTTGGCGGTCGCCCTTGCCGCTGGCCTTGCGGTGATCGTGGCGGAGGCGGCCGCAGCCGCCGCCACAGCCGTGCACGGCCCGTCAGTCCGGGGGATGGCCGCCTACCTCACGAGCGGCCTTGCCGGTTGGGCCAGGCTCGCCCGCGTGGCGCTGGAGGCCCTGGCCCTGCTGCTGTGGTGGCCCCCGCCGCCGCTCGCTCGGGGGAGGCTGCGCGCTTGGCGCTGGCCGGCCGTGGCGCTTGCCGTGGCGCTTGCGGTGGTGGCGCTGGCCGCCGCCGGCCACGCCGCGGGCGCCACCCCTGCCTGGTGGGGGATCACGGCCGACGCCGCCCATCTGCTGGCGGCGGGCCTGTGGGCCGGCGGGATCCTGGCCCTGGCCACCGTGCGACTCCCGCAGGGCTGGAGCGGGCCCCAGGGCCGAGCCCTGCTGGCCAGGTTCGCCCCCGTGGCCCTTGGCGCCTTCGTGGTCTCGGCCGGGTTCGGGCTGGTGCAGGCCGTCCAGCAGGTCGGGACGGCCCGGTCCCTGCTGGCCTCCTCGTATGGGCGGGTGCTGGGGGTCAAGGCGCTGGCCGTGGCCGCCATGGTGCCGCTGTCGCTGCGCGCCTGGCGGCGCCGGCCGACGCTCGGGCCGGAGGCGGCGCTGGGCCTGACCGCGGTGGCGCTGGCCGCGCTGCTGGCCGCCTACCCGCTGCCGCCGGCCCGGCTGGCCCGCGCCGAGGCGCAGGCCGGGCGTCCGGCCCCCGACCCCGCCATGCCACGCCCTGGGGATCTGACCCTGGGCGGCCATGTCGGCCCGGTGCTGGTCGGCCTGACGATCCGGCCCGGCACGCCGGGACGCAACGACCTGCTGGTCTACCTGCTGCCCGCAGAGGGGGAGCTGGCCGCCGCGACGCTCCCCGTGGCCGTCGCGGTGGACGGCCACCCGGTCGGGGTCGAGGCGTGCGGTCCGTCCTGCCGCAGGGGCACAGCTGATCTGACCCCAGGGGCCCGGGTCCAGATCGCCCTGGCCGGTCAGGCCCGGGGCGCAGGGGTCGTCGCGTTCGGCCTGCCGCTGCTGCCCGCACCCGACGGCAGCGCGCTGCTTGCGCGCATGCAGGCTCGCATGCACCACCTGGCCACGCTGCGCTACACCGAGGTGCTCTCCTCGGGGCTCGCCGGCCCACCGCTGCGCTCCTCCTACCAGCAGCAGGCGCCCGACCGGCTGCGGGTGCAGACCAGCGCGGGGTCTTCCAGCGTGTGGATCGGCACGACCGTGTACCTGCAGCGCCACCCGGGGGAGGGGTGGATCGCGCAGCCCGGCGTCACGCCGTATACCGTGCCGTCGTTTGTGTGGGACTACCTGCCGACCCGGTTGCTGGACCCACGGATCGTCGGGACCGGACAAGTGGATGGGGTCGCGACGAGGATCCTGGCGTTCTTCGGGCCGAGCGACGCGGCGCCGATCTGGTTTCGGCTGTGGGTCGACCCTGACGGGCTGGTCCGGCGGGCGGAGATGCGCGCCGCCGGGCATTTCATGGACCAGCGCTACGACGCCTTCGACGCCCACCTGGCGATCCGGGCCCCCTCGCAGCCCCGGTAGCCTCGCCTCCCCGGCCGTCCTCGTGACGGTGCTCGTCTGTCTCTCGTCGCGGCCCGAGGTTTGCTGGGCTGTCGGGGCTCACCAGGTCAAGAATCAGACGTCTGCGACTCTGGCGGCAATGCAGACCTTGTCAGGTGAGGGGGCAGGTCGGCATGCCGGCCACGCGCACCAGCGGCGCAGTCAGGGCGAGGAGCTGGCCGAGCAGCGGCACGACCACGACCAGGCTGGCCAGCAGCAGCGCGCCGCCTGGTCGAGGGGCGGGCGGGGCGGTGAGCCGACGGATGCGCTCCAGAGTGCCCTGGCCGGCGGCGCTCAAGCCCAGGGTTGGGGCGGGCGCGGTGGCGAGGGTGGCCAGCGCGGCGGCGACCTGGAATGGGTCGTGGTGGTGGACGGCGGCGTCGTCGGCGGCCAGCTCGACCAGGCGGGCGACGGCGCCGTGGGCGGCACGGGCGGCCGGCAGCCAGGGCAGGCCGATCCGCATCGCGTCGGCAACCAGCAGCAGGGCGTGGTGGCGGCGGGCGTGGTGGGCGTGCTCGTGGGCGAGGACGGCCTGTAGCTGGGCGGGGTCGAGCCGCTGGAGGGTGGCGGTGGTGAGCACGATGGGCCCGCGGCGGCCCCCTACCCGTCCGGGCAGGCAGTAGGCCAGCGGGGTCGGGTGGTCAAGGAGGGTGACGCCGGGCAGGCCGGGCTGGCTGCGGCCGGCGAGCGCGAGCAGCTCGCGGTGGCCGCGGGCGGCGCGCCAGGCGCGGACGCCGGCGACCAGGCCGCCGGCCAGCAGGCCGCCGGTGACCGCGGTGAGCAGCGCCAGGCCGACCAGGGGGCCGGGTGTGCCGGTGGGGGTGTCCAGGGCCGCGCGCAGGGCCATCGAGCAGGTCGCCAGCAGCGCCGCCAGGTCGACCACCAGGTGGCTGGACCCGACCAGGAGCAGCAGGCCCGCCAGCACCACCGCGGACACCGCGCCCAGCGCGGCCAGCAGCCACAGGTAGGCGGCCGCCTGCGGGGTGTGGTCCAGGTGGCCCAGCCGGCCGAGAACGAGTGGGGCGGCCACGCCGAGCATGCCACCGGCCAGCAGCACGGCCAGCAGCGGGCTCACGGCGGCTCCCGGTCGGGGTGATCCTGGCGGGGGCGGGCCGGGGCCTGGAGGGCGGCGCGCAGCTTGTTGGCCTGGTCGGTGGGGAGCTGCTCGACGAAGCGGAGCAGGACCGTGGTGGGGTTGCCGCTTGCGCCCAGCAGGCTGGCCATGCGGCTGGCGGTGTAGGTCTCGCGGGACTGGACGGCGTGGTAGGTGTGGGCCTTGCCGGTGGGGTGCTTTTCGAGGATGCCCTTGCGGGCCAGCCGGTCCATGACGGTGAGCACGGTGGTGTAGGCGACCGGTCGGGAGTGGTCGAGCTGGTCGACGACCTCCCGGCCGGTGACCGGCCGATCGCTCGCCCAGACGACCTCCATGATCGCCTGTTCGAGCTCGCCGAATCCTCCTCGTGGCATCCGCGTGACGGCTCCTTTGGTCGGCGCCTACCGGCCGGGGGTTGCTGGCAGGGTCACGATACCCGGTCTGCGGGCGCTGGTGGCTGCTCGGTCCACAGGGGTGCCGGTGTCGCGTGGGGGCGGCTGGCGGGCTCGCCGGGGTGCTGGCGTTCGGCGCGAAGCGCGGCCAGCTCCTGCTCCAGCTGGACGATGCGCTGGTCGGTGCTGGCCGTCGGCTGTTCGGCTGTGGCCTGTGCCTGGGCGGGTGGGCTGTGCATGCGGCGCATCCCGGCCATGCACACCAGCATCAGCAGTGGGCAGGCGAGCGCGGACAGGTACAGCAGGAACCGGGTCATAAGGGTCGTGTCCTTTCCTCGGCAATAGGCGCTCGAGGCGACCGCGATGGGACCGTGCCTCTTACGCTGCGTCGTAGTATAACTCCAACATGACGTCAGAGATCGAGTCTGGCGCGGTCGAGGACGCCCACGACGGCGCGGACCCCAGCCGCGACCACGAGCCACCACCGCCGCCGGATGCCCCCTGGCGGCTCGGGCTGCTGCCACGGCTGGTACTGGTCGCCCTGCTGGTCGTGGTGGCCATCGCCGGGGTCCGCGCTGTCGCCCAGCGGGTCGGCACCGACGGCGATGGGGGGCTGGCGGTCGCCGACCAGCAGGCCATCGACAGCACCGTCGCCCACCGCCAGGCAAGCTTCCAGGGCCACCTGCTGAGTGACAGCCGGTCGTGGTCGTCGACGTCGGCGCGGGGGAAGGTCCTGGTGGTCAACTTCTGGGCCTCTTGGTGCGGGCCCTGCCGCGCCGAGCAGCCGGCCCTTGCAGCGGTCGCCCGCGCCCGGCGCAGCCGCGGCGTGGTCTTCATCGGCGTCAACGTCCAGGACACCCGCGCGGCAGCGCTGGCCTACACGCGCGAGCTCCAGGTACCCTACCCGTCGCTGTTCGACCGCTCGGCGCAGACTGCGACCAAGCTGCGGGCGGTCGCGCTGCCGACCACGTTCATCCTTGACCGCGACGGGATCATCGCCTACCAGCTGACCGGCAAGACCACCATGGCGATCCTGCAGGCGCGGCTGGAGGCGCTGCTGGCGCGTGGCGGGCGGTGGTCGGGGTGAGCGGGGCGTTTCTGGTGACGGCCGCGTTTCTTGCGGGGGTGCTGAGCTTCTCGTCGCCGTGCTGCCTGCCGCTGCTGCCGGGCTATGTCGCCTACGTCGGCGGCGACGCCACCGCGCAGCGCCCCGGCCGGACCATGACCGCGGCCGGGCTGTTCACGCTGGGGTTCGGCGCCACCTTCACCGCGCTTGGCGCCAGCGCATCGTGGCTTGGTGGGGTGCTGCTCTCGAGCCGGCCGGGGCTGGTCCGCGGGGCCGGGGTGCTGGTCGCGGCCGTTGGCCTGCTCACGGTGCTTGGCGCCGAGCCGCGCGTGCTGGCCAGGGAGCGGCGGCTGCTGGCCTTGCACCGCGTTCCCAGGGGGCCGGGGTTCGCGGTGCCGCTGGGCGTGGCGTTCGCGCTGGGCTGGACGCCCTGCATCGGCCCGGTGCTTGCGGGGCTGCTGGCCGCCGCGGCTGCCAGCCCGACGGCGACCGCGGGTGCGGCCCTGCTGGGCGTGTACGCCGCCGGGCTGGCGGTGCCGTTTTTGCTGCTGGCTTGGGCGGTCGCCCACGGCCACGGCCGCAGCGGCGGCGGGGTTGGGTTGCTCGGCCGTCACCACCGGCTGCTCGCCCGGGTCGGCGGGACCCTGCTGGTCGCCATGGGGCTGGCGATGGTGGCCGGCTGGTGGACCCAGCTGTTCGCGCCGCTGGTGCGCTGGTTCGCCCGCTCCGGCTGGCCCCCAATCTGAATCTGAAAGGCGGCTCGGATGGCCAGAGCTCGTGGACTGCTCACCCTCGCCGTGGGCCTGGTGGCGCTGTTGGCCGCCTGCGCTCCCAGCACTGCTCCCCAGCCTGCCGGCCCGGCGCCCACCGAGGCTGGGGTCGCCCCCGACGCGATCCGGCTGCGCCTGGCCGGCTTTGCCGGGGGCCGCGAGTTCCGGCTGCCCGACGACCTGGGCGGCCGGCCGCTGGTGCTCAACGTGTGGGCGTCGTGGTGCGGGCCGTGCCGCAAGGAGATGCCCGCCTTCCAGCAGGTCTACCAGCAGGCCAAGGGCAAGGTCGGTTTTGTTGGCCTGGACTACCTCGACGTGGAGGCCGCCGCCCGGCGGTTCGTCGCCCAGACCGGGGTGACCTACCCGCTGGCGTCCGACCCCAAGGGGCAGGCTGGCGCCAGGCTCGGTGTCGCCTCCCTGCCGGCCACGCTGTTCATCGGCGCCGACGGGACCGTGCGCGGCCGCCATCTCGGCGCGATGACCGCCACGCAGCTTCGCGCCGCCATCCAACGCTACCTGGAGGTCAGCATCCCGTGACGGCAGCCAAGCCCAGCAAGCCCAAAGGTCGGCACCGGCCGTCGGCGGCCGAGCGGGCCGCCGCCCGCAGGCGCCGCCGGTGGCGGATCATCGCCTGGGTCGCCGCCGCCGTGCTGGTGGTGGGCGGCGCGGCCGGGTTCGCGGTCGCGCGCAGCCAGGCCGACGCACGAGCCATCCGAGAGCTCGGGGTGCAGACCTTCCCAAGTCAGGGCCAGCAGCACCTGCAGGCCGGCCAGGACTACACCACCTACAACTCCAAGCCGCCGACCTCCGGCCCCCACGCCCCCGCGCCGGCGCCATGCGGGGTCTCCGGCGAGCCGGTCCCCAACACCGTCCAGGTGCACGACCTGGAGCACGGCGTGGTCATGGTCCAGTACCGACCCGGCCTGGACGCCGGCCAGGTCCAGGCGCTGGAGGCGCTGGGCCGCTCCTATTCCTCCCATGTGATCGTGGCGCCCTACCCGGGCCTGCGGACCCCGGTCGCAGCGACCGCCTGGACCAAGCTCATGACCCTGGACCGCGCCGACGTGGGCAAGCTGCGCCGCTTCATTGGCCAGTTCCGCCAGCACGGCCCCGAGGCGGGGGTGGCATGCCCCAGCCGCGGATGAGCCCACGCGGATCGGCGGATCGGCGGCCATGGTGAGCGGCGGCGGGGTGGTATATGGCGGTTCGGTGCTGGCCGCCACCGTGGCCGGGGCGGTGGCGCTGTTCGCGCCGTGCTGCATCTCGGTCATGCTGCCGGCCTACTTCGCCAGCTCGTTTCACAACCGGCGGCTGCTGGTGGCGATGACCTTCCTGTTCGGCGGCGGGATCGCCACCGTGGTGCTGCCGATCGCGCTGGGCGCGGCCGTGGTGCAGCGGCTGCTGGTCGGCCAGCACACGGCGATCTGGCTGGCCGGCGGGGTGCTGCTGCTGGGGCTTGGCGGCTACACCCTGGCGGGCGGGCAGCTGCGCCTGCCGATGCCCGGCCGCTCCGCGCGGGCCGGGGTCAGGGCGGGTCCGCTGGCGGTGTGGTCGCTGGGGGTCTTCTCGGGGGTGGCCAGCGCCTGCTGCGCGCCGGTGCTGGCCGGGTCGTGGCTCTGTCCGGGCTGGCCGCTTCGTTCGCCCGCGCGCTCGGGCTGGGCGTGGCCTACGTGTTCGGCATGGTCGCGCCGCTGTTCGTGCTAGCGCTTTTGTGGGAGCGCTACGACTGGCAGACAAGCCGCCTGTTCCGGCCGCGGACGTTCGCGTTCCGGGTCGCACGTGTGCGGCGGACGGTCTCGGGCACGGGCCTGGTCAGCGGGCTGCTGCTGGTCGGGATGGGCACGGCCACGGTGTGGATCGCGCTTTCTGGCAGTCCCATGGCCCCGCCGGGCGGCTGGCAGGCCCGCCTGTCGGGCTGGCTGCAGCACGCTGGCGCGGTCGTTCTGCGCGCGCTTGGGTGGCTGCCGGGCTGGGCCACTGGGCTGTTGCTGGCCGTGGCGGCGGGGCTGCTGGGCTGGCGGGCGCTGCGGCAGGTGGGCTGGCTCAGGGCGGGCTCGCACGGCCGGACTCATATCGACAGTGAGGAGAAGACCGATAAGCACCAACGCGCCGAAGCCGTCCGGCCGAAGACGGCCACACGCGGCCGGCAAGCCTGAGCGCCGGCCCGCCGCGGCAAGGCGCACCGGGATCCGCCGGCGCCGCGGAGGCCTACCTGGCGGGGTCAAAGTGGCCGGCGTGGTCGGCCTTGCGGTTGTGGTGCTGCTGGGGATCTTCCTGATCGCCAACCGCGGGGGAGACCAGCAGGGCGTGTCGGGCCGCTACGCCTACCAGGTCGGCGACCCCGGCCCAGGCGCCAAGGCGCCGCCCATCAAGCTCGCCACCACCAACGGCGCCACTTTCGACCTCGGTGCGCCGGCGGGGCAGACCCACCCTGCTGTACTTCCAGGAGGGCCTTGGCTGCCAGCCCTGCTGGGACCAGCTCACCGACATCCAGGCCAACCTCGACAGGTACAAGGCCCTGGGCATCACCCGGGTCCTCTCGATCACGACCGACCCGCTGGACGCCATCCGCCAGAAGGTCGCCGATGAGCGCATCACCCTCCCGGTGGCGTCCGACCCCAACCTTGCCGTCTCCCGCGCCTACCAGGCCAATCAGTACGGGATGATGGGCCAAAGCCGCGACGGGCACAGCTTCATCGTGGGTGGTGCTGCTCACTCAGGAGCATTGCGGGCTGTGCGAGCACGCCAAGGCGGTCCTTGAGCGGCTGGCCGCCGAGTACCCACTGGCGGTCGCCACCGTGGAGCTGGCCTCCCCGCAGGGCCGGACGCTGGCCGAGCGCGGCGGGATCGTGTTCCCGCCGGGGGTGTTCCTGGACGGTGAGCCGTTCTGCACGGGCGGCTGTCGGAGCGCAAGCTACGCCGTGAGCTGAAGTGGCGCCTGCACCCAGCCACGGATGATCGACCGTGATCGACAAGCCCGCCCGCGGGCAGCGGCGCTGGCGGTCCTGGCGGCGGGCCGGCTGGGCGCTGGTCGCCCTCGGCGTCCTGCTGTTCGGCTACGGCTATGTGGGCGCAACGACCGGACTGATCTCACTACCGTTTGACCGCCACCACGTCGCCTCCCAGATCGTCGGCGCGGTCCTGGCAGTGGTCGGGCTACGCTGGGCGCTGTCGGAATAGCCATGGAACGAGCCATCGCACCCACCGCCCCGCGCTCACGCCGGCAGTTCTTGGCGGCCGCCACGATGACCGCGGGCCTGGTACTTGGCGCCTGCACTAGCCGGCAGACCACCCATGACCGGGTGGTCGGGCCGTCGGCGGGCGCGGTCGGCCAGGCGGAGGCACGCCGCCGCCGGCCGGGCGCGCCGGTCCGCGAGGTCACGCTGACCGCGGCGCCGGTCACCGTCGACCTCGCCGGCCGCACGGTCACCACCTGGGCCTACAACGACGCTGTCCCCGGCCCAATCGTGCGGCTGCGCGCCGGGGAAGTGCTGCGCGCCCGGCTCGACAACCGCCTGCCCGAGCCGACCACCATCCACTGGCACGGCGTGGCGCTGCGCAACGACATGGACGGCGCGCCGGACATGACCCAGCCGCCGGTGCGGCCCGGCGGCCGCTTCACCTATGAGTTCACCGTGCCCGACCCGGGCACCTACTGGTTCCACCCGCATGTGGGCCTGCAGCTGGACCGTGGCCTGTATGGGCCGCTGCTGATCGACGACCCGGCCGAGCCCGGCGGCTACGACCGCGAGCAGGTCATCGTGC
>WNGB01024699.1_pt1 | contig 12242 bp, 10 predicted proteins | sample 5400681 | NCBI WGS metagenome assembly WNGB01 (sample SAMN13153367, study PRJNA577476) | soil metagenome | isolation source: 115 cm soil or saprolite under grassland replicate 2 | place: USA:California | collected 2016-06-15 | reverse complement strand
TCGCCGCGGGCCCACCGGCTCGAGCGACAGCCGGTCGCCGGGACGGAGGTCAGTCCCGGCCGGACACTCCAGCACGTGCCGCACCCTTCTGCGCGGGCGGGTGACCCGACCCGCTCCCACGTGCAGCACGTGCAGGACCGTCCCGTGGGCGTCGAGGAGGACGGCCGAGATCGGGAACCGCATGCCCGCCGTCTGCACCGACCGCGTCCGGAGCAGGAGCAGCGCCCGGCCCGGGGCCAGCTCGTCCCGGCCCCGCAGGCCGCGCATGCGCTCCCGCCTGGTCCGGGGGACCTCGACCACCCACCGACGCCCCCGCGAGTCCTCGAGCACCGCGTGGCCGGCCCGGACCGTCCCCGACACCCGCACCACCCCCGGCGCGAACGTAGCACCCGCCTCCGACATCGAAGGGCCCGGGAGGGTCAGCGCGACGCCAGCCGCTCCACCATGGCCCGCTGGTCCGGGCCGAGCCACGGCGGCGAGCCGGCCTTGGCGTTCTCCTCCGCGTGCCCGGGGTGCCGGGTGGCGGGGATCGCGACCGAGATCCGGGGGTCCGACAGACACCATTTCAGCAGGGACTCCGCCCACGACGCCGCGCCCAGTTCGCCCAGCTCGGAGGGACTCGGTCCCGGCAGCAGGCTCCCCTCGCCGAACGGCCGCATGGCGATCACGCCCAGGCCGAGGTCCTCGGCCAGCGGCAGGACGCGCCGTTCGACCTGGCGTTCCCGGGGGTTGTACGGCACCTGGATGACCTGGATGCGGCCGGAGCGCATCACCGCTTCCATCTCCTCGAACGCCCCGGGGCTGTAGTGCGTCGCACCCAGCAGGCCGATCCTGCCCGCGTCCCGTTCGGCCTCCATCCAGGGCAGGTGGTCCTCCCATGCCACCAGGTTGTGCACCTGGAGGAGGTCGACCCGTCCGCCGAAGAACCGGAGCTGGGCGGCGAACTGCTCCCTCCCGGCCTCGGCCGAGCGGCTCCAGATCTTCGTCGCCACCACCGCCTCGTCGCGGAGCCCGAGCGCGTCCACGGCCCGCGCGAGCACCCCCTCGGCCCTTCCGTACATCGGCGAGGAGTCCACCACCCGTGCGCCGCCCGCGAACGCCGCCCGCGTCACCTCCCGTGCCTCATGCTCCTGGCCCGGCCCCACGTCGAACGTCAGCCAGGTCCCGAGCCCCACCACCGGCGCCTCGGGGCCCGCCCTCCCGAGCTGTCTGAGCTCCATCCGTCGAACGCTACCCCGCCGGGCCGTTCGGCGGCGGGGAGGCCAAACGGCTCAGCGCGACGGGCCGAAAGTCCATGAGACCCGATCGCGTCCTTCGGCCGATGAACCTCCTGAACTGGTTCGGCAACGTCGCCGCCGGCATGATCGCGGCCCTGCTGTGGACGCACGAGCGCTTCGCGATGCCGCTGCTGCTGGTGCTCGCCGTCCTGTCGTTCCTGGGGTACCGGGCGGCGGTGGACCGCAGGCTCCCACGAGCTGCGGGCGCCCCTGACCCCGCTCAAGGGGTTCCTGGGGTCCCTCATTGAGGGGACCCTGGATGACTCATCGAACCTGATCGGCAACGCCGTGAAGTACTCGCCGGCCGACCGGCCCATCGTGGTCTCGGTGTCCCCGGACATCAGGGGCGGCCATGCGGTGGTCTCGGTGGCCGACGAAGGGGCCGGCCTGGGCCTGTACATCGCCAGGCGGCTGGCGGAGGCCATGTCCGGACGGCTGTGGGTGGAAGGGAACGCAGGTGGCGGCTCGACCTTCGCATTCGCCCTGCCGCTGTCCGTCACGGTGCTCGAGCATCGGAGCGAGCCGGCGGATGCCCTGCTCACCGGCTGACCCGGAGCGGGCGCTCAGCGGCCGGTGAGCTTCACCAGGCGGATCCGGGTCCACGGCTCGTCCTCGGTCCCGGTGTCCACGTGGACCTCGTCGAGCACGGACATCTCGATCGCCATGGCGAGGGAGACCGCGAGCCGCTCGTCCGACTGGACGCCCGGGGCGTGCGCGCCCACCCGGTAGACGCCCGGGTTGCGAACCGCCATCTCGAACGTGTGGCCGTCCGAGCGCGCCGTGACCTCGACGTTCGGATTCCCGGAGTGCGACGTGGCCTGGGCGCAGGCCTCCCACAGCGCGAGCAGGAGGTCGTCGATCACGGCCGGAGGGAACTCGGCGCCGGCCGCGGCCTCGGCGATGAAGCTCCGCATGCCGGCACGGGGTTGCTGGTCCATCCGGAACGATGTGTCTCGCCTCATCTGAGAGGGCCGGGCAGGAATCGAACCCGCGACGCGAGGGTTAAAAGCCCCCTGCTCTACCAACTGAGCTACCGGCCCTTCCGATGGTCAGGATATGTGACTGTCAAGCTCTCGGGACCGCGCCCCGGGATGCCCGGAATACCCATCGGCGGCCATGGCCGGACCCTGGAGTTCCCGGGGTCCAGGAACCCGATCGCCCGATCGCGCCGTCCAAGCCATCAGTCCACCGAACGAAGGAGCCGACATGGGCAGACGGATCATCGTGGCGATCGTCGCGGCGGCGGCCGCACTCGCGGTAGCGGCAGCGGTCCCGGCGATCGCCGGAGCGGGAACCGGGGGAACGTCGAGCCCCGATCGTTCCGGCAAGCGGATTTCGGGCACCGGGGTGCAGCCCGGCGCTCCCGGCGTATCGTCCGGCGTCGTGGTGGGTTCGAGCGGGTCCGGTTCGGCCACGGGCGGCGCCTCCACCGGGATCGGCTACGTGGCCCCGGACGTCCCCATCGCCGCCCCCTCGGGCGTGCTGTCGGTCGAACCCGGCGTGCCATGCCCGGCCAGGTTCCCCGGCCCGTGCGGAGGCGGGTTCCCCGGCGCGATCGGCGCCAACACCGTCACCGTCACCGGGTCGGCCGTGGTCAGCTCGCAGCCGGACGAGGCCGTGATCGGTCTCGGGGTCCAGACCCAGGCCTCGGACGCCGCGGACGCCCTCCGCGAGAACGCCGACCGGATGGCGGCCGTGATCAAGGCCCTCACCGACCTGGGGATCGACCGTTCGGACATCTCCACCGCGCTGGTCAGCCTGTACCCGACGTACGACTCGAACGGCATCGCCGTGACCGGGTACCAGGCCCAGAACCAGATCACCGTCACCCTGCACGACCTGTCGAAGGCCGGGGAGACCATCGACACCGCCACCGCCGCGGGCGCGAACCTCACCACGGGGATCACGTTCCAGCTGTCGCAGGGCAGCCCCGCGCTGACCGGCGCCCTGAAGGCGGCCGTCGAGGACGCGCGGAGCAAGGCCGACGCCCTGGCCGCCGCGGCCGGCGCGAAGGTGGGCGACGTCGTGGCCATCACCGAGGACTCGGGCGGCTACCCCATCCCGTACGCAGAGGCGGGAGTGGACTCCAGGGCGGCCGGCGCGCCGACCCCGGTCGTGCCGCCGGCCATCCAGACCATGGTCTCCGTGACCGTGGTGTGGGAGCTACAGCAGGCCTCGTAGCACGGCCACCCGAGGAGCCGCCTCCCGACCCTCGCGAGGGTCCGGGGGGCGGCTCTTCTCCACGGGCGGTCCTCTGCTGGAGGCACCCAGGCTCGGCCTTCGAGACCGGCCCCCAGCCCGTCCTCGACACCGGTCGCCAGCCCGGAAGATGTCGGAGGGCTATGGGTGCTGCTCGGCGGCCGCGTCATCGATGTCCGAGCCAGGGCAGCGGCTCGCTCGACCGGTTTCGATGAGCGGCGCGGTCACTGCTCTCGCGTGGAGACGGGGCCGGCCGGGCCGGTCTCGGCTCGCTCCCGGGGGATGTGGCGGTAGGCGTTCGTGATGGGGAGGCGCCGGTCGCGGCCGAACGCCTTGGGCGTGATCTTCACGCCGGGCGGCGCCTGGCGGCGCTTGTACTCGGCGCGGTCGATCATGGACACCACCCGTTCGACCACGGCGCGGTCGTGGCCCTGGGCGACGATCTCCTCCGGGCCCAGGTCGTCCTCGACGTAGGCCTCGACGATCGGGTCGAGATCGTCGTAGGCCGGGAGCGAGTCGATGTCGCGCTGGTCCGGTCGCAGCTCGGCGGAGGGTGGCTTCTCCAGCACCGTCTCCGGGATGGGCTCGCCCGGCTCGCCGTGGGCGTCGCGCCAGCGGGCCAGGCGGTACACCAGCGTCTTCGGGACGTCCTTGATCGGGGCGAACCCGCCGGCCAGGTCGCCGTACAGCGTGGAGTACCCCACGGCCATCTCGCTCTTGTTCCCGGTGGCCAGCACCAGCGACCCGAACTTGTTCGACAGCGCCATCAGGAGGTTCCCGCGGATCCGGGCCTGGAGGTTCTCCTCGGCCACTCCCTCCTCCGTCTCGGCGAACAGGTCCGCCAGGGCCTCCCGATACGCGGCGAACACGGCGTCGATCCGAACCTCGTCGATCCGGATGCCGAGGCGCTTGGCCACGTCCACGGCATCGCTCACGCTCCCCGCCGACGAGAACGGAGACGGCATGGCCAGGGCCCGCACGGACTCCGGCCCCAGCGCGTCGGCCGCCAGGGTGGCCACCAGCGCGGAGTCGATCCCGCCGGAGAGGCCCAGCACCACCTCCCGGAACCCGTTCTTCCTGACGTAGTCCCCGAGCCCGAGGACGAGCGCCCGGTACACCTCCTCGTCGCCCTCGGGCAGCGGCGGGCGCGACGGGTCCGGGCCCTCGGCCTTCTCGGCGGGGCCGGCGACCGAGGGGCCGGGATAGGACTCGGGGAGGTGGGGGACATCGAGGTCCACCACCAGGAGATCCTCCTCGAACGCCGCGGCGTGCCACGCCAGCGTCCCGTCCGGCGCCACCACCAGCGACCCCCCGTCGAACACCAGCTCGTCCTGGCCGCCGACGGCGTTCACGTACACGATCCACGCGCCGGTCTCCCTGGCTCGGTCCCGGCACACCTCCAGGCGCTCCGCGGTCTTGCGCAGGTGGTACGGGGAGGCGTTGATGTTCGGGATCACGGCGGTCCGGAGCCGGCCGTACTCGGTCCACGGCATCCCGGGGCGCCACGCGTCCTCGCAGATCGACAGCCCCAGCGCCGACGACCCCAGCCGGACCGGGCACGCGGCGTCGCCCGGGACGAACGTCCGGGCCTCGTCGAACACGCCGTAGTTCGGGAGCTTCACCTTGAAGTACCTGGCCCTGACCTCGCCGCCGGCCAGGAGGGCGGCCGCGTTGTGGAGTCCCCGCTCGGTGCGGTCCACGTATCCGACGAGCACCGGGCAGCCGCCCGCCGTCTCCGAGGCCAGATCGGCGAGCGCGCGGAGGTTGTCGCGGACGAACTCCGGGCGGAGCACCAGGTCCTCGGGCGGATAGCCGGTGATGGCCAGCTCGGGGAAGCACACCAGGTCGGCCCCCGCTCCGGCGGCCTCGTGCGCCCACCGGACCATGAGCTCGACGTTGCCGTCGAGGTCGCCGACGGTGGTGTTCACCTGCCCCAGCGCGATCCGCACCATCCGCTCCGAAGCCTACCGCCGGCGCCGGTGCCCGCAGGATCCGCGGGCGGCCGGCGGGAACACCTCCGCCCCACGGGGGGTACTGCTACGTACCATTGGACGCGAGGGCCGGACCGGAGTGCCGCGCAGCCCTCGACAAGCGAGTCGACGACCGGGAGGCTGCGCTGGTGAACGAGCGAGGAGGGGGGGTGCGGGCCGTCCGCCGGGGCCCCGGCCGGGCCGCGCTGCGGGCCGCCGTGGCGGATGTGCCGCTGTGGTGGAGGGCGCCGCTGCTCCTGTTCGGATCGCCCGCGCTGCTCCTCGCCGTGGCGGCCGGGGCACTCGTGCTGTCGGTGGCGGCGGCCACGCCCAGCCTGTTCCTGTCCTCCGCGGGCGGCGTGGAGGTGGCCGAGGGCCTGGCCCACCTCCGTCCCGGTCAGGCCGGGCTGACGGTCCAGTCGTTCGGCTCCCTGGGGAGCGGCGACGCGGGTGCCGGCCTGGTGGAGGTCCAGGACCGGGCCGTGGCCCTCGTCGCGGCGAGCCTGCGGGGGGTCGGATCGCCGTCGTTCACCATCCTGGGGTCCCAGGTCGACGTGAGCGGGCCCGCTGGGCCGGCCGTCCGGGTCCAGACGCTGTTCCGAACGGGGTTCGAACGGCACGTCCGGCTGATCGCCGGCTCGGGAGAGCGGGACGGGGTGTGGCTGGACGGCGACACGGCCGAGGGGCTGGGGGTGGAGCCGGGCGACACCGTCCGCCTGTCGAACTCCGAGGGCTCGGTCGAGGTCCCGGTGGCCGCGACGTACCGGAGCCTGGCGGCCGGCGCCCTCCCGCCGTTCTGGGCGGGGCTCGAGGACTTCGTCGGCACGGGGCGTTCGGGCGGACAGGCGCCCCCGCCGGTGCTGCTGGCCGGCGAGGGGCTGCTGCGGTCCGCCGGCCGGGGGCTGCGGATGACGGTCCGGCTGACGTGGGAGCTCCCGCTCCTCGACCGAACGCCGACGATCGAGGATGCCCGGAGCGATGCGGCGGCGTTCGACGCGGCGACCGCCCGCCTCGGCACGCCCTCCGACGGCGGGCCGGCCCCGTTCGGCCGCGGGGCCGTGGTCTCGAAGCTCCCGGGGGTGGTGGCCGCCGCAGAGCGCTCGGTCGACGGCATCGCGGGCGCGGTGAACGTGGTCTCGCTGGCCGGCCGGTTCCTGGCGCTCGGCCTGCTGGCCGCCGCGGCGGCGGCCGAGGCCCGGCGGCGCCGGCGCGAGATCCGGCTGCTCGACACGCTCGGCGAGGGCCCGGGGCACATGGCGGTCGCCGCGTGCCTCGAGGTGCTGCTGCCGTTCGTGGTCGCCGCGTACGCCGGGGTCGCGCTCGCCACCTGGCTGGTGGACCGATTGGGGCCCGGGGGCGCGATCGGCTCGGCGGCCGGCACGTCCGCGATGTGGCAGGCCGCCGCGTGGATGGCGGGGGCCCTGCCGGTGGTCGGCGTCGCGACGGCGATCGTGGCCCGCCGGACGGGCGAGGACCCCGCCGACGGCCGCCTCCGGGAGGCGCTCTCCGGTGCGCCGTGGGAGATCCTCGTCCTGCTCCTCGCCGGCGCCGCCCTGTACGAGGTGGTGACGCGGGGCGGGCTCCGAACGAACGGCGAGGCCGTGCGCGTCGACGCGTTCGCGCTGGTGTTCCCCCTGCTGTTCGTCGCCGGCATGGCCGGGCTGGGGGCCCGGGCGGCCCGGCGCCTGCTGCCGGCGCTGGGAGGGGTGGGGCCGGGCCGGTCCACCGCCCGTTACCTGGCGGCGAGGCGGCTGGCCGCCGCCTCCGCGCCGGCGCTCGCGCTCGGAGCGATGGTCGCCGCGGCGGCCTCCGCGCTGCTGTTCGCGGGCATCGTCTCGACGTCGGCCCGCACCAGCACGGACGAGAAGATCCGCGACGCCGCGGCGGGACCTTCGCCGGCGCCGCCGCGTGGAGCGGCGCGTTCTCCGGCGGCGGCCCGGCGGACGCCGTCGCGCCGCTGGCCGGGCGGTCCACCCGGCTCCCGGTGGTCGTGGCCGGGGCCGGGCTCTCCGGGGACGTCACCCTCGAGATCGGGTCCCGGCCGGTGCCGGCCACCGTCCGGGCGACGCTCGGAGGGTTCCCGGGCCGGACCTCGACGGTGCCGGTGGTGGTGGCGTCGCGCGCCGAGCTGGAGACCGCGCTCGGACGCGCCGGCTCCTCGCTTCACGGCGCCGGCGGGCAGCGCGAGCTGTGGGTCCGCGGCGACCCTCCGGCGATCCTGGCCGCCCTCCGCCGGGCGGGTGTGACCCTCGCCGGCCCGGTGCACCGGCCGGACCAGGCCGCCGGCGTGTCCGCCGCCCGGGCGGTGGGGTGGGTGTTCGGGCTGCTCCAGGCCCTCGGCGGGGTGGCCGTGGTGGCGACGCTGGCCGGCCTGGTGCTGTACCTGCGAACGGGCCGCCGGGGACGCGACGCCGGGCACGCGGTGGCGGTCCGGATGGGCCTGCGCCGGGGGAGCCACGTGCGGGCGCTGGTCCTCGAGCTGGGCGCCATCCTCGGTGTGGCGCTCGTGGTGGGGGCTGTGCTGGCCGGCGTGGCGGCGTGGGTGGTGTTCCGGCAGTTCGAGCTCCTGCCGACCGTGCCGCCGCCGGCCGGGCTGCACGTGCCGTGGGTCCTGGTCGGCGCCATGGCCCTGGGGGCCGCTGCGACGGCGCTCGCCGGGGGGTGGCTGGTCCAGCGCGCGGTGGACCGGGTCCGCGTGGTGGAGGTGCAGCGGCGTGCGGCGTGACCGGCGGGCGCGGATCGAACGGCGGGCCGACCGGCGGGCCGTCGGCCTGACGGCGGGGATGCTGCTCCTCGCGGCGTGCACCGGAGGTGGCCATCCCGCGCCGGAACCCTCGCCGACCGCCCCCGCGCTCACGCCGAAGGGCAGCCTGCTCGTCGACGTGGGCCGGGAGTTCCCATCCCTCGCGCTCCTCCCGCTCGGCACGCTGGGCGCGCCCCAGCCCGTGGACCTCACGGGATCGCTCCTGGGCCGCTTCGACTTCCCGGGGGGCGCGCAGCTGCTGGCGGACGGGACCGCCTACCTGCTCGTCACCAAGGTCGACGGGAGCCTCGGCTTCAGGACGCGCGAGCTGGGCTCCCAGATCTTCGAGCTCAGCCGGGGTCACGAGCCCCGGAAGGTGGGGCCGCCGCTCGGCCCCGTGAGCCCCTCGCTCGTCGGGGTGGCCGGGGGCCGGGTCGTCATCGCGACCTGCGGCGGGAGGCATCTCCCGCCGCAGGTGATGACACTGGACCTTGGGACGGGCGACGCCGACGGCACGTGGCAGCCGGTGGTCCGGGCCTGCCTGGCGGCGCTCTCACCGGACGGCACGGACGTGGCGTTCGTCCGTCCGGGCGAACGGGGTCCGTCGATCTGGCGCGTCCCGTTGGACCGCTCCACGCCGCCCGTCATGCTGGCCGGGCCCGACGTGCTGGCCCCCCTGCAACGCTCGGGGGTCGGGCGACCCGACGTGTTCTCCCTGGCCTGGGGGGAGGGCGGGGTGGCCGCGGCGGTGGCCGACCGGCGGGAAGACGTCGAACGGTCCGGGCTCGTCGTGCTCCCGGACGGCAGCCGGCCGCGGGTCGTCTCGCTGGGGTCGGGCAGGCTCGTGGAGATGGCGTGGCAGCCGGGAGGAGACCTGCTCGCGCTCACCGAGTGCAGCCGCTGCGCGGCGTTCTTCCGGCGCGTGCCGCAGGGCGAGCTGCTCATGTTCGACGCGTCCTCCGGGCGGCTCCGGGAGGTGGCCGCCTCGCGCGATACCTTCCGGGGCCTGGCGTGGTCGCCGGACGGCTCGCTCCTCGCCACCGAGCCGAGTCAGGGGGACCTCACGTTCCTCGACGTCACCGGGCGGGAGGTTGGCAGCCTGGCGACGGACGGCGCCCCGCTCGACTGGGGGGCCGGGTGAGCCGGCGCCTGCGCGGGGGATCCCTGTGGGCGAAGGCCCCGTTCCTGCTGTTCCGCTATCCGGGCGCGCTGCTCGCGATCCTCGGCGCGTCCCTGGTGATCGGGCTGGCGGCCTCGTCGGACACGATGTTCATGTCGTCGACCGGGTCCGCGGCGCTCCAGTTCTCGGTCCAGCGGGCCCGGGAGGGGTTCGCCGGCCTCCGGGCCGACGCGGTGGGGCCGATCGTCCCGGCGGCGGTCCGGTACCGCGAGGAGCTGCTCCACGGGGCGGTCCGCGACGTGCCCGGGCTGGGGCCGCTGCGGACGATCGCGATCTCGATGAACGAGGCCGTCGTGCGGGAAGCGGGGCATCCGGGTGCCGGGCACCGCACGGTCCGGCTGGTGACGAGCACCGGGTTCCTCCCCCAGGTCGACGTGATCCGGGGGACTCCCGGTCCGGGTTGGTGGATCTCGCGCAACGTCGCCCGCCAGATGCGGATCGGGCCCGGCGCCCGGCTCGACCTCGGCGTGACCGACGCCTTCGGGACCCCCACCGGCTCGCGCGTGCAGCTCACCGTCACCGGCGTGTACCGCGACCTGTGCCTCCAGCCGGAGCGTCCGTACTGGATCCCGCTCACGCAGTACATCCAGTTGTCCGGCGACACGTGCCCGCCGCCGCTGCTACTGGCCGACGAGGCGACCTTCCTGCGTGCGGAGTCCGTGCTGGCCGACGACGGCGAGTTCCACTGGGAGTTCCCGATCGACACGACCGGGCTGACCCTCCCCGCCGCCCGGCAGCTGGCGGACGAGCTCCGGCGGCCGGCCGGCGACCTGGCGGACCCGATCTCGAGGCTGGGCGCGGCGTTCAGCGGCGGCGGACTGGGGCTGCCGCCCGTGGTGGAGGAGGCCGAGGCCACGAACGACTCGCTGGCCGGGCCGGTCCGGGCGCTGTCCCTGGCCGGACGGCTGCTGGCCCTGCTGGTGGTGGCGATCGCCGGCGTCTACACGGTCCACCGGCGGCGGCTGGAGTTCCAGGGGCTGGCCGCGCGGGGCATGAGCCCCCTCGCGCTGGGGTCGAAGGCGGCCGCGGAGGCCCTGCTGCCGGCGCTGGCCGGCGCGGCGGCCGGATGGGCCGCCGCGCTCGCTCTGGTCCGGGCGCTGGGCCCGAGCGCCGACCTCGATCCGGGCGCCGTATCGGCCGCCGCCCTCCAGGCCGGGATCACGGTGGTGCTGGCGGTGGTCCTCCTGGGCGGCGTGGCCACGCGACTGGCGAGCGACGCGCGCGAGCGGCGGGCCCCGAGGGCCCGGCGGCTCCTGGCCGGACGGCCGTGGGAGCTGATCCCGCTGGCGCTGGCCGGCGCCGCGCTGTTCGAGATCTGGAACGGCAAGGCGGTGCGAACGGGACCCGGCGGCACGGGGGCGCCCTCGGTGGACATCCTGGTGCCGCTGTTCCCGATCCTGTTCGTCGCGGGGGTCGGGGGTCTGGTGGTCCGGGTCCTCCGGCGGGTCCTTCCCCGGCTGCGGACCGCGGGGCGGGGGAGCGGGGCGCCCGTGTTCCTGGCCCTCCGGCGCCTGAGCACCGCGCCGGTGACGGCGCTCCTGCTGGTGGCGGCGTCGTTCCTCGCGGTGGGCATCCTCGGGTACTCCGGGGTGGTGGTGTCCTCGATCTCGGCCACGACCGAGGCGAAGGCGAAGCTGTTCGTGGGGAGCGACACGGCGCTGACGGTTCCGAGCGTGGAGGACCTGCCCCGGCCCGTGCTCGGGGCCGGCACGCCGGTCGTCCGGTACACGCAGCAGACCACGTTCGGACCGGCCGGCACCTCGGTGGACGTGTTGGTCGTGGACCCGACGACGTTCGAGGCGCACGCGTTCTGGGACCGGCGGCTGGCGCCGGTGGCGCTGTCGCAGCTGCTCGACGAGGTGTGGGCGCCGGCCGGCGGGCGGCTGCCGCTCCTCGCCGTGGGCCCGGGCGTCCCCGGCGGGGACACGCTCTCGCTCCCCGGCGAGGACGTGCCGGCCCAGGTGGTCCGGCACTTGGACGCCTTCCCGGGGCTCGTGGCGGGCGTCCCGCTGCTCGTGACCACGCGCCACGCCCTCGACGCCATGAAGGTGTCCGCGCTGAACGTGTTCACGATCCGCCAGGTGTGGGTGGACGGCGACCCCGCGCCGGTCATCGACGCGCTGACCCGGGCCGGCGTGGCGCCGACCTCCGTGGCGACGGCCCACCAGGTGGCGCAGACCCCGGGGTTCCTCTCGCTGTCGTGGACGTTCGGGTTCCTCCAGGCCCTCGGGGTGCTGGCCGGTGTGGTCGCGCTGGTGGGCCTGCTGCTGTACCTCCAGGCCCGCCAGGCCAGCCGGGAGGTCTCGTACGCGCTGGCCCGGCGCATGGGGCTGTCCCGGCGGAGCCACCGGCTCTCGGTCCTGCTGGAGCTTTCGGGGATGCTCCTGTCGGCGTTCGTCGTGGGCGTGGCGCTCGCCATCGCGGCCGCGTTCCTCACGTACCCCAAGCTCGACGTGCTGCCCGACATCCCGCCGGCTCCGTTCCTGGAGATCCCGGTGGTCCTGTTCGCTGCGGTGATGGCGGCGCTCGCGGCGTTCGCGTGGATCGCCGCGTGGGGCGTGCAGGTGCGGGCCGACCGTGCCAACGTGGCGGAGGTGATGCGGTTTGCGGGCTGAGCCGGAAGTGGTCGGGAGGCAGGCTGGACACGTCGCAGCCTCCTGTACCGACGTGGTGAAGATCTACTGGACGGCCACGGGCGAGGTGAACGCGCTGAAGGGCGTGGACGCCGTGTTCCCCGCGGCCACGGTGACGGCCGTCGTGGGGCCGTCGGGGTCGGGGAAGTCATCCCTGCTGCGGATCATGGCGGGGCTCGACCGGCCCACGGCGGGGCAGGTCCGCGTGGGGAACGAGAGCCTGGCCGGCCTGCGGCCGGG
>WNGB01022814.1_pt1 | contig 12242 bp, 6 predicted proteins | sample 5400681 | NCBI WGS metagenome assembly WNGB01 (sample SAMN13153367, study PRJNA577476) | soil metagenome | isolation source: 115 cm soil or saprolite under grassland replicate 2 | place: USA:California | collected 2016-06-15 | reverse complement strand
GTTGAGCTCGGTGGAGTTGGCGGGGACGAAGAGCGGGATGTCGGAGACGGGCAGACGCCGTCCCGTAGGAGACCACGCCTCGACGTGCAGCGGGACGGTGCGCGCGGTCGGGTTCAAGCTGACGTCGAGCAGCGCGCTGGCGACCAGCTTGGGATCTGCGCCCTTGCGGATGGGGAAGCCCTCGGGCGCCGTGGCGCGGCCATTCGCGTCTGCGGGCGAGACGTCCAGGTTGCCCAGCATCGGGCGGGGAATTTGGCCGCGACGTTCCGAAAGCTGGAGACGGAACCGCATGCCAATGTTTGCGGCGATCTCTACAGGCTTGCCGTCCTTCATCGCGGGCTTGAACTTCCAGAGCCTCGCGGCCTTCAGCGCCGAGTCGACGAAGCCTTCGTGGCTCGTCGCGACGGGGACGATGTTCTGGAGCTTTCCCTGCCTGTCGATGCGCGCGATCAGGAGGACGTTGCCCTGCTGCTGGGACATCTTCAAGTTCTCGGGGTACTCCGGCTCCTTCTTGACCTCCTGCCTGGCGCCGACGGTCTGAGCCGCGGCGACGGCCGGCAGCACGATGGCGAGCACAGAGAGAAGGCGCGCCGCGCCCCTCCCGGCGGAAAACGTCATACGGCTGCGGACGCCCGGCCGCCTTCGAGGGCCCGGCGCGCGTGGTAGGAGGAGCGCACGAGGGGCCCCGACTCGACGCGCTGGAAGCCCATGGTCTCTCCGGCGACGCGCAGGCTCTCGAACTCCTCCGGGGTGTAGTAGCGCTCGACCGGAAGCCGGCGCTCATACGGCTGCAGATACTGGCCGATCGTGGCGATGTCGCAGGAGGCGCGCCGCAAGTCGGAGAGCGTCTGGAGCACTTCCTCCGTCGTCTCACCCAGACCCACCATGATGCCCGACTTCGTTTTCAACGGGGAGCCGGTGCGCCGACGCCAGGCATCTGCTCGGGCGAGCAGCATGAGCGACCGGTCGTAACGGGCTTCCGGACGCACGCGGTGATAGAGGCGCGCGACAGTCTCGGTGTTGTGGTTCAGGATCTCGGGCGCGGCGGCGAGGACGGTTTCGAGGGCTTCCGCATCGCCGCAGAAGTCCGGGACCAGAACTTCGACGGTCACGCCGGGCAGTCGCCGTCGGATGGCGGCGATCGTCGCCGCGAAGTGCGCGGCCCCGCCGTCGGGCAGATCGTCCCGATTGACGGAGGTCATAACAGCATGCGAAAGGGAAAGCTCCGCCGCCGCCTGCGCCACTCGCTCGGGCTCGTCCGGGTCGAGAGCGCCGGGCCGTCCTTTCCCGACGGCGCAGAAGCCGCAGTGACGCGTGCAGACGTCGCCCATCAGCATGAAGGTCGCCGTGCGCTCTCGCGCCCAGCATTCGTGGATGTTCGGGCAGCGCGCCTCCTCGCACACGGTCACCAGGGAGAGCCGGCGCATCATGCGGCGGACCTGCTCGTACTCTCCGGTCGTGTTGGCCCGGACCTTGAGCCACTCCGGCCGGTCCAGGCGGAACGGGCGGGGGAGGGGAGCGGTCGGAATCGTCGGAAGACTCGTGCTCACGAAACTCCCATTATCTCCCGGTCGAACACCTCGGCGAAGCGGAGCGCGAGCCGCGCCACGACGCTGTCGAGCGCCGGCGCCTGGCCGAGGCAGCTCTCCATCGATGTCACGCCGCCGTCGGCGATGCCGCAGGGCACGATGCCCCGGAAAGGGCCGAGCGGCTCGTCGGTGACGTTGAGCGCGAAACCGTGGGTCGTGACCCAGCGGGAAATGTGCACTCCAATCGCGGCGATCTTGTCGTTGCCGATCCACACCGACGTCACGCGCGCGGCGAGCTCCGAACGCGCGGCGGAGATCCCGAAATCCGCCAGCGTGCGGATCAAGACTTCCTCGAGATCGGTCACGTAGCGTTTCACGTCGCGGCGGTCGGGGGAGAGATTCAGGATCGGATAGCCGACGAGCTGACCGGGGCCATGGTAGGTGACCTTGCCGCCGCGGTCGGTCTCGCGCACGGCGATGCCGAGCTCCAGGCACCGCTCTGGCGTAAAGAGAATGTCGGCCTCGGTCGCGTTGCGCCCGAGCGTGTAGACGGGCTCGTGCTCGAGGAGATAGAGCTCTTCCGGGCCCCCCGCGGCGACGCGGGCGGCCGCCTGAGCACCGCCAGGCTGAAGAGCGCCGCGCCGCGGCGTCGGGCTCTCGCCAGGCCGACGGCGGCCGCGGCATAGAGGGCCGTGTACAGCAAACCGACGCCCGCGAGAACGGCGGCGGGCCAGTAGAGAGGCGTCGGATACGGCCGAATCCACTGCCAGATCTTTCGGGCGTAGAGGCGGGCGGTTCCGGCGGGATCCCCAAGGCGCTCCTCCAGCGCCAGGCGCGCCAGGGCGCTCGAGCGGCGGCCCGGCGACTGGCTCGCGGCGGGTCCGAGCGCCTCCAGGCGCGCCTGCTTGTCCCGGTGCGCATCGAGGACGAGCTTCTCGAACTCGCCGCGGCTGCGGGCCTCGTACAGGCGTTGGGTCCACTCGGTGTTGCCTTCGAAGAAGGTCGAGCCCCAGGAGTCGCTGACCGGGATGAGCTCGTGGAACATCAGCGCGTTGCGCACGGTCCAGGGCGCCAGCGCCGCGGCGAGACCGAGCACGGCGGCCCCCGAGAGATGCGCGCGGGCGCGCAGGGGATAGCGGCGGTCGCACAAGGGCGCGAGCGCGAACGGCGCCAGGGCGAGGGCCGTCGGCCGCACGAGCGCCGCCGCGGCGAGCAGGGCACCCGCGCCCAGAGCCAGGCTCGTCGACGGACGGTCGGTCGCGGCGAGCAGCAGGCAACCAGCGCCCAGGAGCAGCGGCAGGAAGATCGTCTCGCTCTGGATGTCCGCCGACACCAGGATGAAAGAGGGATGGACGGCAGCGGCCAGACCCGTGCCGATCGCGATGGTGCGGCTGCCAAAAAGCATCGCCGAGAGCGCGGCGAGAAGAGGGGCGACGAGAGACGAGGCCGCCGCGCCGGCGACTTTGGCCGCCGCGACCCTCTCGGGATGGCCCCCGGTCACGGCCGCGAGAAAGACGGGGTAACCCGGCGGACGAAAAAAGAAGGCATCCGTCCGGTCGGGGTAGTGGCCGGTTTGAACGAGGACCTGCGCCGCGCTCAGGTACGCGCGCGCGTCGGCGAATCGCGGCGCGCCAAGACCGACGACCCCGGCGGCGGCGAAGCGCAGAGCGAACGCGAGGCCGAAGAGGAGCAGGGCCGTCCGGCCTCCCAGGCGCGGTGCGCCCGGGTTATCCCAGATCGAACTCGCCCTTCTCGAGCGTCTTCTTGACCGTCGCCAAGAACTTGTCGGCGTCCGCGCCGTCGATCAGCCGGTGGTCGAAGGAGAGCGCGAGGTAGCCGCAGGTCCGGATGCCCAGCGCGTCGTTGCCGCGCTCGTCGGTGACGACGACGGGCCGCTTTTCGATCGTCCCGACGCCGAGAATCGCGACCTGCGGCTGCGGGATGATTGGTGTGCCGAAGAGCGAGCCGAAGACGCCGGGATTGGTGACGGTGAACGTGCCTCCGGCAATCTCCTCCGGCTTGAGGCGCTTCGACCGAGCGCGCTCCGCGAGGTCTTGCGAGGCTCGCGCCAGGCCCACGATCGACTTCTCGTCGGCGTTGCGGATCACCGGCACGATCAGGCCCCAGTCGAGCGCGACGGCCATGCCGAGGTGGACGTCCCTGTGGTAGACGACGTTGTCGCCGTCGATCGAGGCGTTGACCTGCCTGTGCTCCTTCAAGGCCTGGATGCAGGCGCGGAAGATGAACGGCAGGTACGTGAGCTTGACGCCGTTGGCCGCCAGGAAGGCGTCCTTGTGCTGCTCGCGCAGGCGGGCGATCGACGAGTAGTCCACCTGGAAGACGGTCGTCACGTGCGCCGACGTGCGCTTCGAGAGCGTCATGTTGTCGGCGGTGATCTTGCGGATCTTCGTCATCGCGACGACTTCGTCGCGGTCGGTGACGGAAAGAGGCGCCCGGGTCGGTTCGGGAGCCGGGGCCGGCTTGCCCATGGGAGCGGCGTCGGCCGCGGCCGAGCCCGCCTTGCGGTTTTCGATGAAGGAAAGGATGTCGTTCTTCGTCACCCGGTTGTGGATGCCGGTGCCCTCGATCTCCCGGATGTCCAGAGCGTGCTCCGCCGCGATCTTGCGCACCAGAGGCGACGACCGGGTGCGGATGCGCTCCTCGAAGGACTCGACGTTGCCTGGCGTCGCCACGGCGTCGGCCGTGGGAGCGGCCGCGGATGACGGCGCGGGAGTCGGCGACGGCCTCGGAGCCGGGCTCCCCTTCGAGACGGGCTCGGCGGGCGGAGGGGGAGGGGCGGCCTGCGGCTTCGGGGCGGGCGGAGCCGGAGCTTCCGTCCCGTCTGGCGCAGCCTCGGCAGGGGCCGGCGGTTTGGAGGCTTCCGCTGGAGGCCTCGCCGATGCGCGCGACGACGGTGTTGATCGCCACCGTCTGGCCTTCCGGGACCTTGATTTCGAGAAGCGTGCCGGCGACCGGCGAGGGGATCTCGGCGTCCACCTTGTCAGTCGAAATCTCGAAGATCGGCTCGTCGCGCTTGACGGCGTCCCCGACCTTCTTCATCCACTTGGTGATGGTGCCTTCGGCAATCGATTCGCCCATCTGGGGCATGATGACGTCAGTAGCCATGGGTCTCCTTCTCCCGAACACAGAATAGCATCGGCGCTCCGTCGTTGACATGCCGTCGGCCGTCGTCTTGCGGTAGGATGGCGGCCTAGCGTTCGTCATTTTTCCCCTCGGGCGGCTTCGCGGCGAAGGAGAGTGCATGCGTCAGGTGTGGTGTGGGCCCCGCGTCTTCCCTCTCGTGATCGTGGGTCTCTGTCTCGGCATGCCGAGTGCGCTTCGCGCCCAGATCCCCGTACCAGGACAGAACGTCAACATGGTCTCCGGCACGCAGTGGCCGGGCGGCGATCCCTTTCTCCAACGCCAGAACGAACCGTCGCTGGCGATCTCCTCGCGCAACACGTTGCATCTGCTCGCCGGAGCCAACGACTATCGCACCGTCGATTTGCCCGTCTCCGACACCGTCCCCGGCTCGCTGGCGGGCGACGCCTGGCTCGGTGTCTTCAAATCAAGAGACGGTGGGCAGACTTGGCAGAGCTATCTGCTGCCCGGCTATCCGCAGGATCAGTCCCCGCAGGGGCTGGCCTCGCCGCTCAAGGCGTTCAGCGGCGCGGCCGATCCGACGGTCCGCGCGGGAACGGACGCCTTGTACTACAGCGGTATTGCGTTCAACCGGGGCACGAACAACGGGGCAGTCTTCGTCTCGACTTTCTTCGACGCCAACCGGAAGGAGAACGGCGACGCGACGCAGGGTCTCGACACGATCCAGTACCAGAACACGGTCGTCGTCGACACGGGGACATCCGGGCAGTTCCTCGACAAGACGTGGCTCGCCGTCGACATTCCGCGTGCGGGGGCGGGGACATGCACGTTCAACGCCTTCGGGGCCTCCGAGACCGTCCGAGCCGGAAACGTGTATCTGGTCTGGAGCCGGTTCACCGGGAGCGCGAGCACGAAGATCATGTTCTCCCGGTCGCTCGACTGCGGGAAGACCTGGTCGAACCCGATCAAGCTCTCGGAGTCGAGCTCCATCAATCAGGGGACCAACATCGGGATCGAGGCGAAGTTGGGCACGGTCTACGTCGCATGGCGCCAGTTTGCGACCTCGAGTAATCCCGACTCGATTCTCGTGGCCCAGTCCAATGACTTCGGCAAGACGTTCCCGTCGAAGAACACCGTGCAGGTTGCGACGATCGCCCCGTTCGATCAGTCCACGACGACGACTCGCATTCGCACCAACGCCCTGCCTTCGATCGCCACGTCGGTGGACGCGAACGGCAAGAGCCGTGTCCACGTCGCCTGGGCCCAACGCAACAGCGTGAGCCAGGACGCCCAGATCGTGGTGTCCTCGTCCTCCGACGGCTTGAAATGGAGCGCCCCGGTCCCCATCGACGCCGGGCCCGTTTTCGATGATTCCGGGAACTCCTTCTTCCGGGGTCATCAGTTCATGCCTCAGATCACCTTTGCGGACGGCCGGCTGATGGTCGTCTACTACGACCAGAAGCTCGATCACACGCTCGGACTCTTCCAGCCGAATCAGCCGTTCTTGCCCGACGCGCAGGGGAAGTTCTATCTCCGGACGCAGATGCTGAAGGGGGAGCTCGTGAATCCGGGCGGGACGACGGGGCAGAATCAGATCTTCACGCTCGGCTTCGACGACTCTCTGTTGACAGCGCGGCGCCACACGATAGACCTGCGCGTCGCCGAGGCCCTGCCGAGCGCATCGCCGTCCTTCACTTCGGCGAGCGTGTCACAGTACCGGACTGGCCTCTGGGCCGCGGGCGCCGACGGCGTCTTCCGCGACGACGAGGGACAGGCGATCCCGCTCGACGCAAACGGAGATCCCAAATACCTCCATCAACTCCAGGTGAACGTGCCGAATCTGCCGCTGTTCTCACAGGGAACGGTGCCCTTCCTGGGCGACTACATAGACATCGCCGGCCAGACGTTCAAGGCCAACGGCGACGGCACCTGGTCTTTCAATACCTCCCTCTCGGGCGCGCCGGTCTTCTACGCGGCCTGGACCGACAATCGCGACGTCATTCCTCCGATCGATCCGCTCACGCATCAGGTGGACTGGACGAAATACACGCCGCCGGTCTCCTCGACCAACGCCGGCGACGGCACGAGCACGAGCATCCTCGATCCGACGCAGAACGTTCCGGCCTGCCAGGGTCCCTTCACGGGAAGTCGGAACCAGAACATCTACAGCAGCCGGATCACCGAAGGACTGCTCGTGAGCTCTCCTCAGGACGCAAAGCCGCTCTCCCCGACGCTCCAGCGCGCGTTCGTGATTACGATGCAGAACCTCACGCCGCAGGAAAGAACGTTCACGATGACGCTCTCTGCTCCACAGAATGTTCAGGCGTCGTTTCTGCAGACCTCCTCGGCGGCATCACTGAGCGTCACGATCGCTGCGCGTTCGGGCGCGGCCCGCCCGGTCTTCGCGACTTCCTCGAATCCGGCGGGACGCATCACGGTCAATGTGGTCGAGTCCGGAACAAATTCGATCGGCCTCGCGGGCTCGATCGTTCTGAACGCGGAAGGCTCGGTCTCCCCGCTGGCCCAGCCGGACGGCACGACGGCCGACATCGGATCTCTGGAGATCTACACGCCGGCGATCCAGGTCTGGAATCAGAGCAACCCGAACCCATTCTTGAACATTGGAAATCCGAACCTCGACATCAGCGCCACGAACACGGTGATTTCCAATCCCGACCCCGCGATCCTGAACATCGGCAACTTGAACATCGGGAACCTGAATATCGGAAATCTCAACATCGGGAATCCCAGCCCCGCGGTTCTCAACATCGGGAACCTGAATATCGGGAACACGACCGCCGCGAATCTCAACATCGGAAACCTGAACATCGGGAACCTGAATATCGGCAATCTCAACATCGGGAATCTCAACATCGGAAACTCGCCGGTCTCGGATGCGACCTACGCCGTCACGAACACGGGAAACACGACGCACTCGTATAAGGTCGCGCTGTACGGCAACAACTCCAACAGCACGCCGCTCCAGCTGATCGTCACGAAGAATTCCACGACGCCCACGGCCGTCGGCTGCACGCTGCAGAGCGTGCCGCAGGGAACCGTCCTGGCGAGGGCCGATAACCCGGCGGTCTCGGCGACGCTGTCGGATGCCACCAACCCCGACATCCTCGGCGCGTCGAACGCGACCGTCCCGATTGGGCCGGGCGAGACGATCTTCGTCACGCTGCGCGGCGCCACCGGCCAGATGGCTCAGCTCACCCAGCAGCTGACCCCGGTCATTACGGCGCACGGCGCGAACACAAACGGCGTGACGGAGTTCGCGGCGCTTCTTCTGATACAGGCCGGCAACGGCGGAAACCTGCCGGTCGCGGTAGTGGGAAGCCCATACAGCACGACCCTCCAGGCGACCGGCGGAAAAGCGCCGCTCACCTGGTCCCTTTTCTCCGGATCATTGCCTGGCGGCCTGACGCTCTCCACGGCCGGTGTCATCTCCGGCACACCCTCCGCGGGAGGAGTGTTCACCTTCACGGTCAAGGTGAGCGACTCGTCCAGCCCGGTCCAGCAGACCGCGACGCAGTCGTTTACACTCACGGTCAACGCACGGGCGACCGCGACGGCCGTCTCGGTCTCGCCCAATCCGCTCGCCGTGGGGCAGGCGGGGACGGTTTCGGTGATGGTGACCGATGTCGACGCCGCCGGAACGAAATCGAGTCCGGCAGGAACTGTCCTCCTCTCCTCGTCGGCTGCGGGCGACACATTTGGCCCAGCGGCTTCCTGCACGCTTGCGCCGAGCGGATCGGCGGCGTCCTCCTGCTCGGCGACGCTGACGGCTTCTTCGAGCGGCGCCCGGATCGTATCGGCCAGCTATTCCGGATCCTCCGTCCACAGCCCGAGCGGTTCGACCACCCCTCTGATTGTGCGGGCGAATACCACCACGACGATCACCTCCGACACGCCCGATCCGTCTGTCGTCGGACAGGCGGTCAACGTCGCGGTCCTGGTGTCGCCCGTGGCGCCCGCCTCCGGCGTGCCGACGGGCTCACTCTCCGTCACCGTCAACGACGGGTCCGGCTCTTCCTGTACTGCCACACTTTCGGGGGGCGGCGCGAGCTGCGCGCTGACTCTCTCGGTGGTCGGTACTTGGACGATCACCGCGACCTATTCCGGAGACGGCCTGGACAACTCGAGCGCCGGCACGGCAGCGCACCAGGTCAATCCGGTACCCTTCTTCTACAACTTTATCGGTTTCCTGACTCCACTTTCGACGGCGGGGACGTTGGACTCGCCGAGCAGCTCCGGCACGGGCAACTTCACGAAGGGACTCCCGATCAAGTGGCAGTTGAAGGACTCGTCAGGTCACTTCGTCACGAGCCTCACCTCGACGCAAGTGCTCCAGGCCACCTATTATGTCGGCGGGGTCTGCACCTCGGGCCAGGCGACCGGAACGAGCTCCTTGCTGTACTCGCCGACGAGCGGCGCGGCCGGCGGGAGCACGTTCCGCTATGACGCGACGAACAACCAGTTTCTCTTCAACTGGTCCACAAAGGCCGTGACGACCGGTCCGGGCTGCTACGAGATCATCCTGCAGTTGAACGACGGGAGCACGCCGAAAGCAACGCAGGTCAACCTCCAGTAACGCGGCCTTCTATTTGGACCCGAGGCGGCGGCGGGCGTCGGCGACTTGGGCGTCGCCCTCGCCCTTCTGGAGGGCGAGAAAGCTGCGGTAGGCGTCGGCCGCGCCCGTCGCGCTCTTCAAGGCTTCGCGGGTGCGCCCCAGGTAGTAGGAGACGGACGGGAGCATTCGGGAGGTGGGCACTTCGTCGAGATAGACGGCCATCGCTTCCCCGCGGCGTTTGAGGCACGCCTCAAGTTCCTGGTCCGCTTCAGTAAAGGCGCCGGCCTCCAGGTACGCGCGCCCGAGGTCATAGTGGACGAGCCAGGAGTCGCCCTGCTTCCGGCCCTCTTTGAAGCGCGCGATCGCTTCGCGGAAGCTGCGGCGCTTCAAGTCCGCCTCTCCCCGGAGGAGCGCGGCGTACATCTGCGGGTCGGACTCCAGCTTCTGCTCGAGTTCGCCGGCGACGGCGAGGGCCTTCTTCTCTTCGCCCGCCTCGAGCCACACACGGCCGGCACTGACGGCGACGGCGACGTCGGCGCTCATGCCCCGGGCCCGGTCGGCCGATGCGACGGCTTTGGCCGTCTGGCCGCCGGCGAGTTGTGCCTGGGCCAGCGTCGTCAGTTTGCGCGCAGCCGCGTCGGCATTCTGGGCCGCGATGTCTTCCTCGATGGCCCTCTCGAGGATCGTCCGGGCGTCGGAGATTCGCCCCTCGTAGAGGGCAAGGTCGGCCAGTCCTGAGGCCGCCGCCGAAGCGCCGTCGGGGCCCACGGCCGCGAGCTTGTTCCAAGTCGCCAGGGCTTCGGCAGGCTGGCCGGCGCCGAGCTGCGAGAGGGCGAGGCCGACATAGGCGAGCACGAACTTCGGATTCATCTGGAGAACCGTTTTCTGCTCGCGGACCGCGGTCTCGAAGTCGCCCGCGTACATGGCGATCAAGCCATAGTTGTTCCGTCGCGGGACGTCCTTGGGGTAGATCTCGATGGCGCGGCGGCCCCACTCGAGCGCCTTGGCCATGTCGCGCTTGACGAAATAGGCGAAGGCGAGGTTTCCGATACCGGCCGTGTCCGACGGGTACAGTTTCAACAGGGCGGTGAACTCCTCGATGGCGTTGTCGGGCTTGCGCGTCAAGAGGAAGTAGCCTCCGCGCGTCCGGTACTTCTCCCGGTCGCTCATCCGGTCGAGGCGCGCGAGCGCCAGCTGGTAATACTTCTCTGCCTCCTGGCGGTGCCCGCGGTTACTCTCGACGGCGGCGAGGCCGGCGTAGGCGCGGCCGAGATTCGGGTCGAGCTGCACGGCTTTCGCATAACCTCGGCTCGCCTCGTCCCACTGGCCAGCCCATTGCAGCTCCTGCGCGACGGCGTACTCGTGCGCCGCTTCGAGCGATCCGGCCGAGAAGGTCTCGGCAGAGGCGAGCTGGACGGAAGCAGGTGTCGTGTCTCCCAGCGCGCCGCGGACATCCGCGGCCGCCCTCGCCACGGCTGCGAGCACGGCCTCCTTGCCTGAGGCCTTCTCTCTTGCCTCGGTGATCGCCTTGCCGGTAACGGCGTCGAGCGCGCGGACTGAAACGATGTAGCCGTCACCGCCTTTCTCGACGGAACCCGACGTGACGATCTGGATGCCTTCGCGCACGGCGACCAGGCGGGCCAGGGGCTCGCCCAAGCCCGCCGACCCGGGTTGGAGCTGCTCGGCGAGCTTGCGGGCCTGGCCGCGGTTGTAGGACGTGATGAACGAGGCGCCTTCGAGTGATAAGCCGAGGGCGGGCTCGAGCGTTCCGTCGAAGACGGGCTCGCCCGTGCGGTTCAGAAAGTCGGCGATCAGGACGGACTGCGCCTTGTGCGCGGCCCCCGCTGCGGGCCGCCGGTGGGAGAGTCCCCACCAGATCCCGAGGGCGAGGATCCCCGCGCCGGTGGTAACGGTCGCGGGCAGAAGCCACCGTCTCCGTTGGATCCGGTAGCGCAGGGTCGGGCGGAAGGACCCGCTGCTCAAGTCCGCCAGCAGCTCTTCGATCTTCTGGTATCGCAGCGCCGGATCCACGGCGAGACAGCGGTCGATGACCTGGCGCAGGTAGGCCGGCAGCCCGGGGTTCAGCTCTCCGGCCGGCCGCGGCGGCCGCTGGGTGCGTTGGACCATGACTTCGTAAGGCGTCGGGCCCGTGAAGGGAAGCTCGCCCGTCGTCATCTCGTAGAGGATGACGCCGAGCGAATAAATGTCTGACCGCGCGTCGGTCGGCGTGCCCTTTACCTGCTCCGGCGACATGTAGTAGGGCGTGCCGATGACCGATCCGGTCTGCGTCATTCCCGACTGAGTGCTTCCCTTGGCGAGGCCGAAGTCCATGATGTACACGTTGTCGGCGGCGTCGACCATGATGTTCTGCGGCTTCAGATCCCGGTGGACAACGCCCTGCTCGTGGGCAGCGCCGAGACCTTCGGCGATCTGCCGCGCGAGCCGCACGATCCGCGGGATCTCGAGCCGGGGACGCGCCCGTTTCATGACCGTCCCGAGGTCTTCGCCTTCGACGAGCTGCATCGTGAGGAACTTGATCCCCTCGTTCTCGCCGAGGTCGTAGACGCGCAGGACGTTCCTGTGGGTGATCGAGCTCGAGAGTTGGATCTCCCTCTTGAAGCGCTCGAGGGTGGACGGATCCTCCGCGAAGTCGGAGCGGATGAGCTTCAAGGCCACGTCCCGGTCGAGCTCCTCGTCGCGGACTTTGTAGACCGCGCCCATGCCCCCGATGCCGAGCAGGTGGAGGACGCGATACCGCCGGCCGATCTCGAGCCCGGCCGGCAGGACGACCGAAGGGGCGGCCGACGGGCCGGAGGCGCGCTCGTCGGCCCATTCCTTGAGCGAACGGGGCGTGGCGGCCGTCGGCATCGCGGAGTGGTCGCTGAGGCGGGATCGCGCGCCCTCGGAGGGCAGCGGCGTCGCGCAGTCGATGCAGACGAGCACGCCGTCGGGGTTCGAAGTTCGACACTGAGGGCAGATCATTCGCGTCGCGCCGTCACGGACCGAATTGTACGCGCGCCGCCTGCCCGGCGTTCGAC
>WNGB01012971.1_pt1 | contig 12242 bp, 14 predicted proteins | sample 5400681 | NCBI WGS metagenome assembly WNGB01 (sample SAMN13153367, study PRJNA577476) | soil metagenome | isolation source: 115 cm soil or saprolite under grassland replicate 2 | place: USA:California | collected 2016-06-15 | reverse complement strand
ACAGGGCGATTAAACAAATCGCCCCACACCGTACACGCATTTGCGAACCGCCATAGGTGGAATTTGCCGCAATTTGCGGTTATAGTTCCGCTTCGTTACTGATGTTTATTCATTATCTATTGGCCTTTCGATGACCGCATCACTTGTCGACCGGATCCTGGCGCGTGACCCGCGCGCCATCGCCCGCGCAATCTCAAAGATCGAAAACGACTCGCCCGACGCGAACGAGATTTTGAAGGCGATCTTCGCGCAAACGGGGCGTGGGCTGACCGTCGGCGTGACCGGCGCGCCGGGCGCGGGCAAATCCTCGCTCGTTGACAAACTCGCGCTGCATTACCGCTCGACGGGTAAGACGGTCGGCGTCATCGCGGTCGACCCTTCGAGTCCGTTTTCGGGCGGGGCGATTTTGGGCGATCGGATCAGGATGCAGACTCTGACCAACGACCCTGGCGTCTTCATCCGTTCGATGGCGACGCGAGGCAACCTGGGCGGGTTGGCGCGCGCGACGGTTGACGCCGTTGCGGTTCTGGATGCCGCCGGATACGATAGGACGCTGGTCGAAACCGTCGGCGTCGGACAGGACGAAGTGGACATCGTGAAGGCTGCGGACGTTTCGGTCGTCGTGCTCGTGCCCGGGATGGGAGATGACATTCAGGCGATCAAAGCGGGCATCATGGAAATCGGCGACATCTTCATCATCAACAAGGCCGACCGCGAAGGCGTCGAGCGGACCGAAAGGGAACTGATCACGTTGCTTGAAATGTCTGAGCGCTCGGACGGGCCACACGGAGAGGACGGCTGGAGGCCTCCCATCGTTCGCACTGTCGCCACTCAGAACAAAGGCATAGCCGAGTTCGCGGAGGCCGTCGAAAATTTCGCCGACTTTCGCCGCGCGCATATGACCTCGCTGGAAAAGCGCGCCAACGTCGCCCAAAACCGCATCGTCGAATTGTTGCGCGACCGCCTGCTGCGGCGCGCGCTCGATGAGGCGCTGGCGCCGGGGCAGTTGCGAGAGCTTGCGGCGCAGGTCGCCTCGCGGACCCGCGATCCGTACTCGATAGTCGAAGAGATTGCCGACAAGATCCGAATTGAATAACGTTCAATATATGTCGAATCCGAAAGAGATCGCCATTCAACACCTGGGCGTCGCCGTAGAATCGATCGATGATGCGCTCGCGTTCTGGCGCGACGCGCTCGGCCTCGAATTGAAAGAAGTCGAGGTTGTGGAGGATCAGGGCGTGCGAGTCGCCATGTTGCCGATCGGCGAAAGCCGCATCGAACTGCTCGAAGCCACCGGCGAGGAGACCCCGGTCGGGAAGTTTCTAGCCAAACGCGGCCCCGGAATTCATCACCTTTGCGTCGAAGTCGACGACATCAATGCGAAACTCGACGAATTGAGAGCCCACGGCGCCCGACTGATCGACGAGCGGCCGAGAATCGGCGCCGGAGGCGCGCTCGTCGCGTTCGTTCACCCGTCGTCCACGGGCGGCGTGTTAATCGAATTGACGCAGAAGGGAAGCGGAAGCCATTAATCGGTGGGAATGGGGATTGGGGAATGAGAGCGACATATTGCAACACCCCACTCCCCATTCCCCACCCCCACTCCCAATTCTTTTTAGGAGACTTGTTGTGAAGAGGAAGCTAGTTTTGTTTATCCTGCTCATCGCGGGCTTTGTCGCCGCGCAATCGTGCAAGTCGCTTTTCAAGAGCGACTATGCGGAATTGAAGGCCGCTGATCTGACGGCCTTTGTGGAGGCGGCATACCAGGACATGCAAAAACGCCAGTTTGCTCAGAACGAGCAGTTGCGGAAGCAGGTCATTGATAACTTCAAAAAGGTGTTTGCGCTCGCCCAGGCGGCTGAGGAGGAAGGGCTTCATAAGTCCGATAAGTTCGAAAGGCGGATGGAATTGACGACTGAGCGGGTGCTTGCGACCAAATACACCGAACGCAATCCTGAGGTGATTGTATCGAAAGAGGAGTGGGAGGCTTACTGCGCTTCGCACAAGGACCAGTTTGACGCTCATCTCAAGTTCATAAACGAGAACAGCAAACAGCCGATAACCGACGAGCAGAAGGAGCAAGAGCGGGAGATGTGGGGCCAGACGAAGGTTCGCAGTGACAAGGCCCGTCAGGCTGGCCTCGATAAAGACCCGGTGATCAAGGTTCTCATGAAATTCGTAAGAGCCAATGTCCTGGCGGGCCTCTACACCCGGTCACTCGAAGAGAAGCACAAAATCACCGATGACGAGAGGAAGAAGTATCTGGCCGAGCATCCGGGAGCCGACCCGGATAAGCAGAAAGAGAAGGCCCAGGGGCTGCTCGAACGCGTGAAGAAAGGCGAGAACTTCGAGAAGATCGCCAGTGAATTCAGCGATGACCCTGGCAGTAAGGCTAATGGAGGCGACCTGGGCTGGTTCGGCAAAGGCGTGATGGACCCCGCTTTTGAAACCGCCGCATTCGCGCTGCAGAAGGGACAGACTTCCAACGAACTAGTCAAATCGAAGTTCGGCTATCACATCATCCGCGTTGAGGACCGCCGAAAGGCGCCGCCCAAGGCCGCCGCGTCGCCTGCGCCCCAGGTCCCGGGCCTGACGCCCGAGCGGAGCCAGGAGCCTAAGGAAGAGGTCCACGCCCGCCATATCTTAATAGACACCACGGAGTCCGAGCGGTTCGAATCTCGGCTGATTCAGGATAAAGTGAAACGCGACCAGGAAGACGCGACGCTGAAATACACCGTAGACGCGCCCACGGACTTCATCGTCAACTTCGCCGGATTGGATCGAAATGGCATCCCCGGCGCCGGCGGCGGGCAGGGCGGCTCAATGCGTGAACCCAATCCCGGAGAGAAAAAGTAATGGAAAAGGCGCAGATCGGAATCATTGGCGGCAGTGGTCTGTATCAGATGGACGGTTTGACCGACGTGCGTGAGATCGGCGTCGAGACCCCATTCGGCAAACCTTCGGACAACTTCATTCTCGGGACGCTCGAAGGCTCGCGCGTCGCCTTCCTGGCGCGACACGGGCGCGGCCATCGCCTCATGCCGACCGAATTGCCATTTCGCGCCAACATCTATGCGATGAAACTACTGGGCGTCGAACGTATCATTTCGGCCTCGGCGGTCGGCTCGCTGCAGGAGCGGTACGCGCCGATGGACATCGTCATCCCCGATCAATTCTTCGACCGAACGCGCGGTCGCGTCTCGACTTTCTTCGGCGAAGGCCTGGTCGCGCACATCGCGTTCGCCCATCCGGTCTGCCAAACGTTGGGCGGTGTGGTGGCCGGCGCGGGAGAGTCGGCAGGGGTCAAGATCCATCGCGGCGGGACCTATCTGTGCATGGAGGGGCCGGCCTTCTCGACGCTCGCCGAATCGCGGCTCTATCGCAGTTGGGGCATGGACGTGATCGGCATGACCAATCTGCAAGAGGCCAAGCTCGCGCGCGAGGCCGAGATCTGTTACTCGACGATGGCCCTGGTGACCGATTACGATTGTTGGCGCCCGGACCACGACGCGGTGACAGTCGAGATGATCATCGAATATCTGAACAAGAATTCGGCCAATGCGCAGGTGATCATCCGCGACGCCGTGCGCCGTCTGGCCGCGACGCCGCGCGACTGCAAATGCGGCGCCGCGCTCCGCCACGCGATTCTGACGCAGCCCGCCGCGATCCCGGCTGAGACTAAGAAGAAACTCGCGGCGATCATCGGCAAGTACGTGGATGAGTAAAGAGGTAGAGGATCGAGGATCGAGGATCGAAGATCGAAGATAGAGGATCGGGTGTAGGGCGATCCTCGATCCTCGATCCGTTGGCGCCTACGCGTCCTTTTCTGCAATAATGGCTCCAATGATTCAGATCCGCGAAATAGATCATGTCGTGCTGCGCGTGACTGACCTTGAAGCGATGCTCAGGTTTTATTGCGATACGCTCGGTTGCAAGGTCGAGCGCCGCCAGGAAGAGCTTGGCTTAACTCAGCTTCGGGCGGGACGCTCGCTGATCGACCTGGTCACGGTCGACGGCGAATTGGGGCTTCGGGGAGGATCGCCGCCGGGGCCGGAAGGGCGGAATATGGACCATTTGTGTCTCCGTCTCGAACCATTCGATGCGGAAGCGATTTACGCGTACCTTAATCGGCGCGGCGTCAAAGCGGAGGATGTCAGCTCGCGGTATGGCGCTGAAGGCGAAGGCCCTTCCATCTACTTGAATGATCCCGAAGGGAACCTGATCGAGTTGAAGGGGGCGCCCTGGTGAAGCCGTATAAATTCGCGCTGGTCGACGTCTTTACTGAACAGCCGCTCGCCGGCAATCAACTCGCGGTATTCCCGAACGCTCAGGGCTTGACCGACGATCAGATGCAGGCAATCGCCCGCGAGTTCAATTATTCCGAAACCACCTTCATTCTTCCTCCGCGCCAGGCGAAGGCGGATTTCCGGCTGCGCTCCTTTTCTCCAACGGCAGAGGTATTTGGCGCGGGGCATAATGCCCTTGGCGCCTGGTGGGTGCTGGGCGCTCATGGCGCAGTTAGCCTGAGCGACTCTCGCGCTACTCTGTGGCAGGAACTCGGGGAACGCGTACTGCCGGTTGAAATCTCTTCCCAGGCGGGCGCCCTTTTACGCGTCGCGATGACGCAGGGCGAACCGCGCTACGGAAAGAAGCTGACGGAACGCGCGGCATTGGCCGGCGCGCTCGGCCTCGACCCTTCGGAATTAGAGTCGGAGGTCGAAAGTCTGGATCCGCAGGCGGTCTCCACCGGGGCCATGCATCTGCTGGTTCCAGTGCGAAGTCTGGCCGCCTTGAAGCGCGTTCGGGTGGATGCTGAAAAACTGATCGCGCTCGCCAGCCCTCTGGGCTGCCATGGTTGTTATCTCTTCAGTCTCGAAACGCGCGAACAAGGTTCCGCCGCCCACGCCCGGGCGTTTTTCCCGGGCATCGGAATCTCCGAGGATCCGGCGACCGGAAGCGCCGCCGGCCCGCTGGCGGCCCTGCTCGCGTCGTGTGGACTCATTTCTGAAGGCGCCTGGGTAGTGATCGAGCAAGGTGATGAGATGGCTAGGCCGAGCCGAATAGAGGCGCGCGTGAGAGGCGGCCAGATTGAAGTCGCCGGTCGGTCAGTCATTGTGGCCGAAGGGACCCTGTTTTTGTGAGGGGCATTTATTTGGAGCCGGCGCGGATGATGTCGGCTTCGGTTGCAAGTAAGCGAGGTGTGACCATGAAGTATCGGATGAATTTTGCTCTTGTGTTGACTCTTGCGCTCGCCGGTTTCGGCGCGCTCGTCGAATCAAATCGCGTCTGTCTCGCCGCTCCGCGCGCCTTACAGCAAGGCCCCGGACGCGGTCCCATCACCGCGGCGCGCGACCCTGAGGTAGAAAAGCAATCGGTCCGCAGCCTGGAAGCCGCCAAGTTCTACTTCTACAGACGCAAACCCGACAAGAATGACAAAGACGGTTGGGAGCGCATCAACAAAGCCGTCGAGAGCCGCTTGCAGGAGATCATCGACATCAATCCGGAATTCGCCCGGATAGACGAGGTCTACTTCATGCTCGGCGAGGTTTACAAACGGATGGGCGATCTGGACAAGGCCGTCAAAAACTGGACGAAGGCCTCTCAGGGGACTTCGGACGTAAAGCTCAAGTCCGAAATTCAGAAGCGGCTCGACGAAGCGAAATCACAAGGCAAGGACCAAAAAAAGGGATAACCGCTCGATGTCTACTGTCACACCGCTTTTAGTCGTCGGCTCCGTGGCCATTGACTCCATCACCACGCCGTTCGGCTCGCGCGAGCGCAGCCTGGGCGGCGCCGTCACGCACTTCTCGGTCGCGGCCTCGTTCTTCACCGACGTGAGCGTCGTCGCCGTCGTCGGCGACGATTTCACCGCCGAAGACGAAGCCGTCTTTCACGAGCGCCGGATCAACACCGAGAGCCTGCAGCGTATTCCAGGCGGCAAGACCTTCCGCTGGGTGGGCGAATACGGCTTCGATCTGAACACGGCGCGCACGCTCGACACGCAACTCAACGTGCTCGCCGACTTCAATCCGCAACTTTCAGACGCGGCGAAGAGGTCGCCGTTCCTCTTCCTCGCCAACAGCCAGCCGACCTTGCAGCGCGAAGTGCGCGAACAGGTGGACGCGCGCTTCGTCGCCATGGACACGATGAACTATTGGATCGAAAGGACGCGCGAAGATTTGCTCAAAACCATCAGCGTCGTCGACGCCCTGATCATCAACGACGCCGAGGCGCGCGAACTGGCCGGCGAGCCGAACCTGATCCGCGCGGCTAGGAAGATATTGAGCTGGGGGCCGCAAATGCTCGTGGTCAAACGCGGCGAGTACGGGGCGGCTCTGTTCACGCTGGACTCTTTCTTCTCCATCCCGGCCTATCCGCTCGAAGACGTCTTCGACCCGACCGGCGCCGGGGACAGCTTCGCGGGCGGCTTCATGGGTTACCTGGCGCAGGCCGACAAGATCGACGGGACAACGCTGCGCCGCGCCATCATCTACGGCTCGGTCATGGCCTCCTACAACGTCGAGGAGTTCAGTTGCGATCGCCTGCGCAGGCTCAAGCCCGAAGAGATCCACGCCCGCTTCCACCAGTTCAAAGAGTTCACGCATTTTGAGATATAGAAGGCAGTGGGCAGTGGTTAGTGGATAGTGGGCAGCGCCCGACCTGCCCACTGCCCACTGCCCACTGCCCACTGCCCACTGCCTTATGCTCTTCCACAAATTCCAAGCTCTCGGCAACGACTTCCTGATCGTCCGTGAATCGGCGTTGCGCGCGGTCACTGACGACTTCGAAGTCTTTGCAAAACAGATTTGCGACCGGCATTTCGGCGCCGGGGCGGACGGGGTCGAGGTGTTGCTCGACTCGCCGCGGGTCGCGGGCGCCGATTTTGAAGTCAGGTTGTTCAACGCTGACGGCGGCGAGACTCCTATATCGGGCAACGGCACGCGCTGCGTGGCGGCTTATCTCTACCTGGTCGAAAAATGGGAGGGGCCGGAAGTCCGAATTGCGACGGGCGCGGGCGTTAAGGTTCTAAGGCCCGTTGATCGCGGCGGCCTGATCGGCTCTCGCATGGTCTTCGATGCCGAAATGGGCGCGCCGCGATTCGCGAGTGAAGAAATTCCGGTCGTCACGGCGACACGGCTCGATCGCGTGATCGGGCAAAGGCTGGACGTCAACGGACAGAGCGTCGAGTTCACCGCCACGTCGATGGGCAATCCGCATTGCAGCGTTTTCGTGGACGATTTCGAGAACCTTGATTGGCGCGCCCTCGGTTCGAAGATCGAAACCCATGCGGCCTTCCCCGAACGAACGAACGTCGAATTCATACGCGTGATCAATCAAAATGAGATCGAGGTCCGGTTCTGGGAGCGCGGCGTTGGAGAGACGCTGGCTTCGGGCACGGGCGCATGCGGCGCGGCGCTGGCGGTGATGATCAACGGATTGGCCGCGGCAAAGGTTAAAGTGATAACAGCGGCCGGCGCATTGATCGTCGAATGGCGTGATGATGGAATGATCGTTCAGACCGGCGAGGCCGGCGCCGTTTATCGCGGCGAATGGTTGAAAGGGTCAAACACCCGCCACCAAGCCTAAAGGCTATGGTGGGGGCTTGGGAGATGTGAACAAGCCCGTTTGACCAGACCCAGCCAGGGCGAGAGGGTTCGCCTTCTCGCTATCGGGCTATGTTATTTGAGTCATAACACCATGGAATGCGTGGCCAGTTCCATGCAACTGTTGATCGGCTTTAAACAACCTTTCCGGGTATGGGTCAGTGAGCCGAGCGCGGCGAGCGCCTTTGTCGTAAAAAGCTCAGATAACTTCGTCGAGGCAAACATACCAGCTTCTTGCAAGCTGGATTGAGTCGAAAGACTCATCGTTGGAAGTAGAGGGGATCAATCCCCTCATACTTCCAGCGATCTCAATTTCCTCTCCACCCAAGTCGCTCAAGACAGCGACTATGGATGGAGTATCCATTGAGGGAAGAAGATGAAGATGAGCGAGATTGAAGGCAGTGAGAGAGAAGGCGCCTTTGTCACGCTGGCGCATTTCGCCAAATCGGTTGACGCCGAGATGGCGCGCGAGCTATTAGCCAACAACGGCGTTGACGCCGTCTTGCAGGGGGTCTATTTCGGCGGTCTGGAGCCTTTGCTGACGCCGGGCGGGTTTTCAGAAATTCAATTGCTCGTACCCGAGGACGAATTCGAACGGGCGCGACAACTGTACGAAGCTTTCTTCCAAAGCGAGCGCCAGGCGCTAGATGAGGATGAGGAAATAGAGGAAATAGAAGATGTCTAACACCGCCGACGCTCTGGTCGTATTGACGACCCTGGAAAAACTGGAGGACGGCGCCCGGCTTGCCGCTTTGCTGGTCGAACGTGAGCTGGCCGCCTGCGTTCAAATTCTGCCGCCCATGATCTCGATTTACCGCTGGCAGGGAGCGGTCGAACGGGCGAATGAAGTCCTGCTCCTCATTAAAACCACACGCATCGCCTACCCGCGACTCGAAACCACGATTAAAGAGAATCACCCCTATCAAACGCCGGAGATCGTCGCCCTGCCGGTCGAGGCCGGATCGGACGATTATCTGAACTGGCTGGCGGCCTCGGTAAAAACCACCTTCTAATAATCTAGCCCGCGATCGTTAGATTAGCGGCAAGGAGGCGCTTGCCCTAAGACGCAAATATTGTGTAAAGTAGTCCTAACGATCCCCCTTAGACCCGACAAAGATTCATTGATATGTCGGCTCAGGCTTTTATGCTCCGGATTTCGCCTGCTCTCCCATGTCGCGATTCACGGCGCATGGCTCATATCTCCATAGAGAGATATCGAGGCCGGCCGAGTCGTTAACTCCTCGATTAAATAAATAACCTCACGAGTTTTCAAGGAGCGGAAAAATAGCTATGCGTGTATTAGTAATCGAAGACGAACAAAAGATGGCCGATTTAATCAAGCGCGGGCTTGAGGAAGAGGGGATAGAGGTCGAAACTGCTTATGATGGAGAGGTCGGGTTCGAGTCCGGGAAGTCGGAAAACATCGATCTGATCATCCTGGATCTGGCGTTGCCGGGGCGAAACGGCCTGGACATGGCGCGTGACTGGCGTCAGATGGGAATCAAAACGCCGATTCTGATCGTGACCGCGATGGACAGCACCGAGGCGAAAGTCAAAGGGTTGGACACAGGGGCGGACGACTACATCACGAAGCCGTTTGCCTTCGCCGAACTGCTCGCCCGCATCCGCGCTTTGCAGCGCCGCACGGCGGCGGAGGATACGACAAAGCTGCAACTCGGCGACCTGACGCTGAACCTGATCAACCGCCGCGCGATGCGCGCCGGCAACGAGGTCCAATTGACGAACAAGGAGTTCGCGTTGCTGGAATTCTTCATGCGCCATCCGGACGAGATCCTCTCGCGCGAAGTGCTTTCGGAGAAAGTCTGGGAAGAGACCTTCGACACGCTGACCAACGTGATTGACGTATACATCAATTACCTGCGCAACAAGATCGATCGTCAATACGAACCCAAACTGATCCACACGGTGCGCGGCGTCGGGTATATGCTCAAGACTCCCGCGATGCCGTCGAGGATGGTCGCGGAATCGAAGGCCTCTTAGAAGACCAGGAAACCGCAGGCGCCGTCGCCGGGAGAAGGCAAAACGTTCTCCCGTCCCCCCCGCTCCCTGTCTTGTAAGCGCTAACGGAACTCATTTTCCATTTTCCGTTTGTCATTTGCCATTGCTCGTCCAGCGCGGTCGCGGGCAATGACAAATGACAAACGGAAAACGGAAAACGGAAAATGGAAACGCCTATAAATCTTTGGCAGACCGCATAGTTTTCTTACCGCCCCAATATGCTCTCACTTCGCATCAAGCTCACGCTCTATTATCTGGCCATCCTCTCCGCCATTCTGTTCTTTTTCGGAATAGCCATATACACCTACGTGTCCCGCAGTCTGATGATAACCATTGACGAAGCGCTCACCTATCAGGTGAAAAAGATCGAGCGAATAATCAAGCTCAGCTCCGGCGGCGGTGAACCGGGGATTGGGGAGGAAAACAGCGAAAGGCCCCTCACGCTGATTCCGCATGCGATGCAGATCATTGACGACAATTGGCGGATCAGAGACGAGGAGTACGCGTCGCCGAACGACCGTTTGGAGATCGACAGAGATGAGCTGTCGCGGCTGCCGGTGGGCGTGCCGGAATACAAGACAGTGAAGACTCCGGGCGGTGAATCGCTGCGCGTCGTGACAGTTCGCGCCATAGATCCTGACGGCGCCGGGACCTATTTCATACGTCTCGGTTATTCTCTCAATACCTTCCAAAAAGCCACCCGCCGCACGCTGATCCTGCTAGGCATTGCGATCCCGCTGGCGTTGCTGCTGGGCAGTTACGGCGGATTGCTGCTGGCCAACCAGGCGCTGCGCCCCGTAGATCGCATGACGCGCGCGGCCGAACAGATCGCCGCCGGGGACCTGTCCGAGCGCGTGCCGGAACCGTCGCGGATGGACGAGCTGGGGCGTCTGGCGGCGACGTTCAACGACATGATCGCGCGCCTGCAGGCGGCCTTCGAGCGGCAGAAGCAGTTCACCTCCGACGCTTCGCACGAATTGCGAACCCCGCTGGCGGTGATGCGCGGCGACATCGAGATCACGCTGCGGCGTGAGCGGTCTGCCGAAGAATACAAGCGCGCGCTGACGTCCAACCTCGAAGAGATCATGCGGCTGTCGCGCCTGGTCGAAGATTTGCTGATGCTGGCGCGCGGCGATACGGGCCGGATCGAATTGCGTTGCGAGCAGGTTGACCTGAACGATATTTGCCGTCGCATGGCCGAATACATCGCTCCGCTCGCCGATCAACGCGACCAGACGCTGATTTACGAGCCGCCGCCCGGCGCCGAGACCGCCCCGGTCGTGGTCAGCGCCGACCTGCTGCGCATCAAACAACTCTTGCTCAATCTGCTCGACAACTCGATCAAATACACCCAGCGGCGCGGCCGCGTCACTCTCGGATTGAAGACCGAAGATAAGGTCGCCGTCATCACCGTCGCCGACACCGGGCGCGGCATTCCCACCGCACCGCCGCCGGCTTCGGCCTCGGCCTGTCAATCGTCAAATGGATCGTCGATTCGCACGGCGGGAGGATCGAGGCGAAGAGCGAAGTGGGGAAGGGGACGGAGTTTACCGTGAGATTACCTTTGCTCGATTCAGGCTCGGCGCCTTCAGTCAGCGATGGCGCGACTGAGCGGCGCGGAGACCGTGCGCTTAGGCCCGTGTAGAAATTTTCGACCTGCGCAAACGCTTCTTCACCGCTGCGGCGGCGGGGAGACGCAAGCCACTCGCACAAGTCTGGGAATCCGGGATCAGCCTCGCGCGTTTAGCTCAACCAGCGCGCGCGCCACGGGCGCAAGCCCCTCCAACTGTCTTTCAGTGAGCGAAGATCCGCCACGCCGGCGAGTTGTGTGGCGAAGTGCAGAACCTTCGCCGGATTCCATGCGTCGCGCAAATCCTCGAGCGGCAGAAACTCAGCGCGCAGTTCCTCCGCCATTTCGTTATCCCTCTTCACGCAGGCTTCAAAAATCTTTCCGCTCAACCTGGGCGCGACGCAACCCGACCCGGTCGTGAAGCCGGGCAATCTCCAATCGCGCATGTGGACCACCGCCGGACGTTCGCCAATGCCGCTTATCACGCGGGCGCGATCGACCCGTTTGAGCAGAGAATCCAGATAGGCGTCTTCGGCCAGGTTTTGCCGGACGACCGCGAACTTAATCGCCACGCAGACGCCTTCGTCCACCAATCGCGCCACGACATCCAATCCGGCCTCCTTGTCCGCGCCGAAATTGTTCTCGTCTTTGAGATAGAGGATGAGCGGCGTATTCGCGCTCTCGGCGATCTCGCGCAGGCCGGTTTCCAAGCCTTTCGCGTCGCGCGGGTCGCCGCACGGCAGCGCCATCGCGCAGGGAAATTTGTATCGCCGCAGAATCGAGGCCTGATCCATCGCGCGTCCGTAAGACGGCCCGAGGCTCGGAATCGCCCAGAGACCATCGGCGAATGAGTTTAGCCAGTCGAGCAACGCTTCGTATTCGGGCAACGTGACGTGATAGAGAAACGCGTTGCCGCCGTATAGGAATCGCGTCAGCCCGCCGCCGGCGATGTGGCGGACGATGCGGTTGTTCTCCTCGAAATCGATCGAACGTCGAGCGTCGTTCTTACGCGCGAGCGGCGGCACGGGAAAGACTCCTCGCAAATCTTC
>WNGB01011314.1_pt2 | contig 12242 bp, 13 predicted proteins | sample 5400681 | NCBI WGS metagenome assembly WNGB01 (sample SAMN13153367, study PRJNA577476) | soil metagenome | isolation source: 115 cm soil or saprolite under grassland replicate 2 | place: USA:California | collected 2016-06-15 | reverse complement strand
ACCCCCGGCCTCCTTCACCCCCGCCCGCCGACATTTCCCGCGCGACGTCCGTGATGGAGAACGTTTTGTCCGGCTCGGGCGCACCGTCCGCGGGAAAGGTGGCCGGGCGCCGCGCCGCCTCATGTCGACTTAGCTATTTAGATACTTGTCGGCTTAGCACGAAACGCACGCCGCCGCCCCGGACTGCCCGGGACGGCGGCGTGCCTGCGCGCAGCAGGTTACTCGGTCTTGCTGAACTCGAGGATGGCGACGGTGAGCATCCCCAGTCCCATGACCGCGACGATCGCCAGCGACAGCCAGATCGGCACCACCCAGCCGGCCCAGGTGATCCCGGGCGACAGGTGCGACAGGTACAGCGGGTTGATGTTCAGGTGGGAGAACACCGCGTGCCGCATCGGCCCGACCACGTAGGTCAGCGGGTCGATGCGGGTCAGCACGCTCAGCCAGCCCGGCAGCCCGGACAGCGGGTAGAGCGCACCGGACAGGAAGAACAGCGGCATGACCAGCATCTGGGTCAGCGCCATGAACGCCTGGAACTGGGTGATCCGCGCCGCCATCATCACCCCGAACGCGGTGATCGTGAACGACAGCAGCGCCAGCTCGCCGATCAGCGTCAGGATCAGCACCGGGTTGTAGGGCACCCCGGCCAGCCCGGACAGGGCCAGCATGATGACGCCCTGGAACGTGGCGATCGTCGCGCCGCCCAGGCACTTGCCGACCACGATCGCGGACCGGCTGACCGGCGCGACCAGCATCTCCCGCAGGAACCCGAACTCCCGGTCCCAGACGATCGAGGCGGCCGAGAACACGGCGGTGAACAGGACCGACATGGCCAGCACGCCCGGGAAGATGAACGTCTTGAAGTTCACTCCGGCCGGGAAGCTGCCCCGGGCGAGCGACGACAGCCCGGTGCCCAGCACCAGCAGGAACAGCAGCGGCTGGATCAGCGAGGTCACCGCACGGAGCCGGTCCCGCCGGAACCTGATCATCTCGCGGCGCCAGACGATGCTGACGGCCCGCAGGTCCGAGCGCAGGCTCCGCTCCGGCACCGCCACCCGGATCTGGGTGGCCAGCTCCTCCTCCGGGGCCGTGATCCCGCCCGGCCGGGCGGTCTGGGTGGCCATGCTCACCGCCTTCCTCGGATGCGGGCCGCCATCGCCCGCATGTGGTCCGTGCCGGACGCCTCGGCGTCCCGGATGGTGGTCCCGGTGTAGGACATGAACACGTCGTCCAGCGACGGCCGGGACACGCTCACCGACTGGATCGGGACGGACAGCCGCGCGAACAACTGCGGCACGAACTGCTCCCCCGACTCCACCGAGAACGTGACCGCACCCTCGTGGATGGCCGCCTCGATGCCGAACAGGCTGGACAGCTCCCCGATGGCGGCCGCGTCGTCGGCGGTCTGGATCTGGACCCGGTCCTTGCCCACGCTGGCCTTGAGCGCCTCCGGCGTGTCGATCGCCACGATCTTCCCGTGGTCGATGATGGCGATCCGGTCGCAGTGCTCCGCCTCGTCCATGTAATGCGTGGTCAGGAAGATCGTGATGTCTTCCCGGCCCTTCAGCTCGTTGATGTACTCCCAGATCGACGAGCGGGTCTGCGGGTCCAGGCCGACGGTCGGCTCGTCCAGGAACAGCACGTGCGGCGCGTGCAGCAGCCCGCGCGCGATCTCCAGGCGCCGCTGCATCCCGCCTGAGTACGTGCTGACCAGGCTGTCCCGGCGATCCCACAGCCCGACCATGTCGAGCACCTGCTTTATCCGCGGCTCGACCGCCGCAGCCGGGACCGCGTACAGCTCGGCGTGGAACCGGAGGTTCTGCGCCCCGGTCAGGTAGCTGTCCAGCGTGGTGTCCTGGAACACCAGCCCGATGTTGCGGCGCACCGCGTCCCGCTGGCTGACCACGTCGTGGCCGGCCACGCTGGCCCGCCCGGCGGTCGGCCGGGCCAGCGTGCACAGGATCTTGATGGTGGTGGACTTCCCCGCCCCGTTGGGTCCCAGGAAGCCGAATGTCTCACCCGCGGCCACCTCGAAGTCGATGCCGCGCACCGCCTGGATGTCACCGTATTTCTTGGTCAGCCCGGAGACCACGACCGCAGAGGGCCGTTCCTCCAGCTGCACCGCGCCCCGGTCACCGGGCGCCCCGGCCTGCGCCGGAGCCGGGTTGCCGGCCCTGTCCGCATCCGGGCCTGCCTGCATTGCCACGTCTCCGCCTCCTGCTAGTCCAAGCAGAGCCTAGCCGCGGTGGTCCGGGGACTCACCGCGGCCAGGCCCCGGATCGCCTACTCCGCGGGCTGACCGTCCGCGGTCTCGGCCTCATCGTCAGCGGCCAGGATCTGGTACAGCTTCCGGCGCGCATCGGTGAGAATCTGCTGGGCCTGGGCGACCTGGGCGTTGTTACCCACCCGGACCACCTGCATCGCCGCCATCGCCACGGTGCCGAACAGCCGGCGCATCTCGATCGCGTCACCGCCGACCGACTTGGCCACCACGTCCCACGGCGCCTGGAGCTCGTCCGGGTGCGCCGCCACATAGCTGCGGCCCTCCTCGGTGAGCTCGAACGCCCGCCGGCCGCCCTCGCCGGTCGTGGCCGCGATCAGGCCCTCGTCTTCCAGCTGCTGGAGCGCCGGGTACACCGAGCCGGGGCTGGGCTTCCACACACCCCCGCTGCGCTCGCTGATGTCCTGGATGATCTGGTAGCCGTTGCGTGGGCCGTCGGCCAGCAGCGCGAGCGCGGCGGCGCGCACGTCGCCCCGCTTGACGCGGGGCCCGCGCATCCGCGGGCCGCCGAACCATGGCCCGAACTCCGGCGGGCCGGGGATCGTCTCGCCGCGCATGCCCCAGCCGCGCCCGCCCGGGCCACCGGGCCCGCGGGTTCCGCGGCGGCGTGGTCCGTGCCGGTGCGTCCAGGCTTCTTCCTCGTCTCCTGGGCCACCCCAGGGTTCGCTGTGTCGCATTGCGTGTCACTTCCTTGATCTTGTGGCAGGACTCTGACTGGGCTTCCCAGGAGTTCTTCTGCCTTACTGGATAGCTCAACGATATATCGAAATGCATCGGAGAGCAAATTCTGGAAGAAAAAAACGCGATGCGCTGGCTCGGGCCGCGCCCCGCTGCAGGTCAGCGTGCCCGGCCCGATCCTCCGCAACGAGAACCTCTCGCGCCGCCACCGTCATCCTCAACAGACTGTTGACAACGACATGTTGAGACCGGCCTCTACGCGTCCGCGCTCGGCCAGGTGGAGCGGGGGCACCGGGCCTGGGTCGATGCCCCCGACCGGGATTCCTGCCACATCCTGTGGATCCAGTTCCACGAGGATCTGCTGGCCACCCTCGGGATACCCCGGGGCTCGGACGCCTGACCGCTACCGGCCGTCCGGGGCGGCCCGCACGGGCAGGTCGTAGACCCGCCGCACGCTGGAGCCCAGGCGGGAGATGTCCGCGCCGTACACGTGCAGCGAGATCGCCACGCCGGTGCCGCGGTTGCGGACCCGGTGGATGTCGCCGGGCGGCGCGAAGCCGGACACGTCGCCGGGAGCACCGGCGTTCGCGCCCACGTCCTCCAGGACCGTCCCGCCCTCGCGGAGCGCGAAAAGCTCCTCGTACTCGGCGCCCTGCAGCACGCCGATCACGCACCAGGTGACGTGGTCGTGGATCGGGGTGATCTGCCCGGGCCGCCAGACCAGCCCGACGACCGAGAAGGAGCCGTCCGGTTCGGCGTGCATCAGATGCTGCTGGTAGACCGAGGGATCACCCTCCCGTTCGGCAGGGGTGAGGATCTCCGGTCCGGGCAGGTGGCGGCGCAGCGCCCGGGCCACCCGCCGGGCGGTCTGGTCCCAGTCGCCGTGCTGCCGGACGGCGCGGCGCAGGGCCACGAGGAGGTCCTCCGGGCACCGGCTGGGCCCGGCGGCCGAACCCGCCGCGGGCGCCGCGGCCTGGCCGGCGGCTGTTCCCGGAGCCGGGACGGGAGCGGGTGCGGTGGCGAGTGGCATCGGTCACCTCCTGCGAGTCGCGGGTACCCCTCACGGTGAGCGGCGTGCCTCTCCACGGTAAGGAGTCCGGACCCATCAGCGCCAATGCCAAAGACCTCGCCGATCCATAAGCTAGATCGATGGATCCCTGGCCGGGCGGAGCCTATCCGCCGGGTGCGTGGTCCCCGGTGGTGCTGTCTGCCGCGGCCCACTGCGCGGCCAGCTCGGTGATCCGCGCGGCCGAGCCGGCCAGCGGGCGGCCCTGCCCGACCGCCACGCCCAGCAGGTAGGCGGTCAGCGGCGCGGCCGGGCGGGCCACGCCGTGCGCGACGTCCCGGGCGAGGTCCAGGACCAGCTTCGTGTCCAGCGACGCCGGATCCAGGCCCAGCTCGCGGCAGGCCGTCTCGGCCCACTCATCCAGGGTGCTCACCGGGCTGCCTCCTGTCCGCTGCCGGCCTGGGCGGCGTGGCTGCCGGCCCGGGCGGCCCAGTCCCGCGCCAGCCGGAGATCCTCGGCGGTGTCGCAGTCGAGCCAGGGGGGCGGCTGGCCCGCGGCTGTCTCGTCAGGGAGGAGCACCGGATCCAGCGGGGCGAGCAGCCCGCGCAGGGAGCTTCCCGCGTACCCGTCCAGGACGCCCCGCAGCAGCGCGGAGGCCCAGGCGCTGAGCAGCCACTGCGGACGGCCGGCAGCGTCCAGCGCCACCGCGCCGGCCCGGGCCGGGCCGGCACCGGCCGGGCCGGCCAGAGCCGCGAGCAGCCGGGCGACGTGCGCCGGCCGCAGGAACGGGAGGTCCGCCGCGGCCAGCACCAGCGCGGGCGCGGACACCTCAGCCAGCCCGCAGCGCAGCGCGGCGACCGGCCCGCGGCCGGGAGGTTCCTCCCGCGTGTACGTGAGCGGCAGGCCACCCTGCGCTCCGGCGCCGGGCACGGCCGGGCGCTCCGGGCCGACCACGACGACGCGGGCCGCGCCGGCCGATGTCACGGCCGAGACCACCGAGCCGAGCAAGGTCTGCCCGCCGACGACCAGCCCGGGCTTGTCCGTCCCGCCCAGCCGCGAGCTCCGGCCGCCGGCCAGGACGACCGCGTCGAACAGGTGCGGGTGCGCGGGCACGGGCCCTCCCGGTCAGCCGCCGATCGCGGACATCGGCCGGGCGGGCTGCAGGAAGCCCGGGTCGTTGATGCCGTGCCCGGGCAGCTTGGCCGCGACCGCCCGCCGCCAGATCCCGGCCAGCTCGTCGTCGCTGGCCCCGTGGCGCATGGGGTCGCGCAGGTTGCTCTCGTCCCGGGCGAACAGGCAGTTGCGGACCTGCCCGTCGGCGGTCAGCCGGACCCGGTCGCAGGTCCCGCAGAACGGCCGGGTCACCGAGCCGATCACGCCGACCCGGGCCGGGCCCCCGTCGACCAGGAACGTCTCCGCCGGGGCCGAGCCGCGCTCCCCCGGGTCGGCCGCGGTCAGCTTGACGTGCGCGGTCAGCGAGTCGAGGATCTCGTCGGCGGTGACCATGTTCTCGCGCCGCCAGCCGTGCTGCGCGTCCAGCGGCATCTGCTCGATGAACCGCAGCTCGTACCCGCGCTCGAGGCAGTAGTCGAGCAGCGCGGGAGCCTCACCGTCGTTGAGCCCCCGCATCAGCACGGTGTTGACCTTGACCGGCCGCAGCCCTGCCGCGTGCGCCGAGGCCAGGCCGGCCAGCACATCATCGAGCCGGTCGCGGCGGGATAGCTGGCGGAAGGTCTCCGGGTTCAGCGTGTCGAGCGAGACGTTGATCCGGTCCAGGCCCGCGTCCCGCAGCGGGTCGGCCAGCCGGGTCAGCCCGATCCCGTTCGTGGTCAGCGAGATCTCCGGCCGGGGCCGCAGTTCCGCGGCGCGGGCGACAATGCCGGGCAGGCCCCGCCGCAGCAGCGGCTCGCCTCCGGTGAACCGGATCTCGGTGATACCCAGGCTCCGCACCCCGATCCGGGCCAGCCGCACCACCTCGTCGTCGGACAGCAACGCCGGGCTGGGCAGCCACTCCAGGCCTTCCGGTGGCATGCAGTACGAGCACCGCAGGTTGCACCGGTCGGTGAGGGATATCCGCAGGTCGGTTGCTACCCGCCCGTACGAGTCGGCGAGAGCATGGGAGTCGGCGGGAACGGGACCTCACCACCCTTCATCTGCGGGGCTCTACGCCCACGTAGTCACTCAGCCTACGTCGCGCCCGCCGGGCCCATCGATCGGCCGACCCCGGCCCGGCCGGCCGGGCGCCGGCGGCCGCCGCGCGCGGTTCATCCTCCTGCCCTTCCTGACGTTCCAGGGCGCCCGCGGTCATCGGCCGCGGCGGCCTGCTCCGGCCCTTCCGCGGGCCGGAGCAGGCCGGCCTGAGCCCGCGGGGCTGGAGCACACCGAGGCAAGAGCGGGCAGGAATGGGATTACCTTCCTATCAGGTGGCTAAAATAGGAGTTCGCCCTCGGCCGGGGAGGCAGCGATAGGGTCGTGCTTGTGGAGACTGCTATCTGGCTCGATCAGCTCAACGCAACGGAACGCGCTGAGCTCGTCCGCGGCGCGGGTGTCATCCCGGAGCCGCGCCCGGATCTGCTCATCATCGGCGGCGGGATCGCCGGGGTGGCGACCGCGGCCGCATGCCACCAGGCGGGCCTCGGGTCGGTACTGCTCATCGAGGCCGGCCATCTGGGTGCCGGGGCCACCGGCGGCGCCGCGGGGCTGCTGACTCCGGAGATCCACGAGTGGAGCGACCCGGAGCCGTTCGTGGACCTGGCCCGGGCCAGCCTGGACCAGTGGGCCGAGCTGGAGGAAACCTCGCCCGGCGGGGTCGGGCTGGTGGAGGTGGACTGGATCGGGCTGTCCCCCGACCCCGGCGCCCTGGCCCCGCACCAGTCGCCCGCGGTGGAATGGCTGGAGCCTGACTACGTGGCCAGGCTCATTCCCGGGCTCGCGCTGCCCATGGCGGGCGCGCTCATCCACCACCAGGGGCGGGTCAACCCGCTGCGCTCACTGGCCCGGCTGTCCGCCACGCTGCCCGCGGTGGCCACCGGGGTCGCCGCCACCGGCGTCACGGTCCGGGGCGGCCGGATCGTGAGCGTGGACACGACCGCGGGCCAGATACAGCCGGGCGCGGTGGTCTTCGCCACCGGGCTGCCGCCGGTCCTGGACGGCCTGGACCTCGACGTGCCCTGGGAGCAGGTCAAAGGCCACCTGCTTGTCACCGAGCCGACACCGGTGCGGCTGCCGGGCATCGTGGCACCGGTCGCGACCCAGCTGGAAGACGGGCGGCTGCTCGTCGGCGGGACCTTCGACATGGGTGACGAGAGCCCGGTGGTCCGGCAGGAGATCATCGACAGCATCCTGGCGGGCCTGTACGCCACACTGCCCCAGCTGCACGGGCTGCGCGCCGACTACACCTGGTGCTGCTTCCGGCCCCGGCATCCCGACGGGCTCCCGGTCATCGACCGGATCCACGGTCTCGGCAACGCCTGGCTGACCTCCGGGCACTATCGCACCGGGATCCTGCTCGCCCCGGTGACGGCCCAGGCACTGGTCCGCTGGATCAGCTCGGATCAGCCGCCCGCCGAGGCGCCCGCCTGGAGCAGCGGGCGGTTCGCCGGCCGCGGCCTCACCGGCCGCTAACCTCTCACCGGGCTCCGGTCACCGTGCGCCGGTCGTCGGGCAGCCGCCGGGTGAGCCCGCTGCGGTCCAGGTACTCCAGCAGCGGGATCGCCACCCGCCGGGTGGTGTGCAGCACCTGCCGGGCCTGGGCCGCGGTGAACGGCCCGGGCAGCCCGGACAGGATACGGGCCGCTTCGCGGTCCGCACCCGGCGCCAGGACGATCTGATCGGCCACCCGCAGCAGCAGCCCGGCCCGGGCGGCTGCGGCCAGCGACCGGCTGTCCAGCCCGAGCTCGCGGAGCCGGCCGGCCTCGGGGGCCGCGAAGTGCTGCCCGGCCAGGTCGTCGCGGAGCAGCCGCACCGCGGTCAGCACGCGGTCCGGCAGGGCCGGGCCGCTCCCCCCGCCGCCCTCCGCCTCCAGCACCACCGACCCGGCCCGCACCGCCAGCGGCGGCGCGGCGAGCCGCTCGACCAGCTGCCGGGCGGGCAGCCCCAGCTGGGCCCGGGCCGCCTCGAGCGGCAGGCCCGGCGCCAGCGGCTCCCGCGCGGCGTGCGCGGCTACGCTCTTCCTGAGCCGCTGGCCCAGCTCAGCCCAGTGTTCCGGATCGGCCAGCCAGTCACCCGCGACTGAGGCAGGCAGCTCGGTCAGCCCCATGGCCCGCAGGCCGCCGGCGCGCAGCAGCCCGTGGCGCCGCAGCAGGTCGGCGGCGGCGGGCGGAACGGGCCAGGCGGCGAGTTCCTGGCCGGCCGCGGCCGCCTCCCCCCGGCGGCCGAACGCGGGCGGGGCCACGTCCAGCACGGTCGCGCCCGCCAGCGGCGGCCACGACGGCCGGCCCTGACCGCTCACCGGCCCGGCGCTGGCGCCCGCGCCCACGTCAGCGAAGGCCGCCGCGGCTGACCCCGGGTCACGGAGTAGCAGCCGGTCACCGACGTGCAGTGGCAGCGGCTCGTCCAGGGTGAGCCGGGCGATGAGGCCGCCGAGGGGGCGCAGCCTCGCGGCGGTGCGTGCCGAGCCCGCGTGCACGGTGAGCTGCCGGGGCGGCCGGTCGCCGGCCACGGCGAGGCGCACGTCGACCGTGGTGGCCAGCGTCCACTGGCCCGGCGTGATCAGCGCCATGCCGCGTGCCGGGGTCACCCGCTCCGCGCCACGCAGGTTCAGCGCAACCCGGGCCACCCCGCTCACCTGGGCGGCGGCCTGTTTCAGCGTCTCGATGCCCCGCACCCGCACCGGCTCCATGGACGGCGTCAGCAGCAGTTCCTGTCTGGCGCGGAGGGTGCCGGCGGGGAGGGTGCCGGTCACGACGGTGCCGCTCCCCTTGATCCGGAACGCCCGGTCCACCCACAACCGGACCGGGGCAGCCGGATCGGGGTGCGGCAGGCGGCCGGCCAGCCGGTCCAGCGCGTCGCGGAGCGCAGGCAGGCCCAGGCCGGTGCGGGCACTGACCGCGACCGCCTCCACCTCCCCCAGGCTGCTCGCGGCGAGCTTGGCCAGCGCCTGGCGGCGGGCATCCTCCGGGGCGGCCAGGTCGGAGCGTGTCACGGCGAGCAGGCCGTCGGTGATGCCCAGCGCGTGCACCGCGGCCAGGTGCTCCTCCGACTGCGGCATCCAGCCTTCATCGGCCGCCACGGTGAACAGGACCGCGGGCACGGCGCCCACCCCGGCCAGCATGTTGGGCACGAACCGTTCATGCCCGGGCACGTCCACGAACGCGACCTGCCGCCCGCTGGGCAGCGTCATCCAGGCGAATCCCAGGTCAATTGTGAGACCACGGCGCCGTTCTTCGGCCCAGCGATCCGGCTCCATCCCGGTCAGGGCCCGGACCAGGGTGGATTTCCCGTGGTCGACATGCCCGGCGGTGGCTACGACCTGCATTGGGCCGCCGCCCCGGGGCGTGCGCCGCGAGCCCCCGCCGGGCCTGCCTGCACCAGACCTGAGTTCACGCAGCGACCTTACCTGGTGCGATTTTGCGCCCCCGGGCGGTGTATCGCATAAAGACCGGCGGCTCGGGTAGTTGGCGCGCGGGATGAAAACCCCTGCTGAACCGTTTGAGGGAGTGATCGAAATGGCCGGGATGCTGCACGTTCCCCGGACCCGGGGCGCTTTGAGCGGCGCCCTTCTCGTCTTGCTCGGACTATGGGGCGGCCTGGTCGCGTTCGTCGGGCCGTACTTCCACTTCGCCTATACGCCCGCTACCGCCTGGACATATACCTCGGGCCGGCTGTGGCTGGAGATCCTGCCCGGCATCGCGGCCGTGCTCGGCGGCCTCATCCTGCTGGCCAGCCGGGTCCGCCCGGTGGCGATGTTCGGTGCCTGGCTGGCCGCGCTCGGCGGCGCCTGGTTCGCGGTCGGCCGTGTGCTCAGCCCGGCGTGGAACTCCCACGGCACCGTGGCCCTGGGCACGCCCATCGGCGGCACCCTGCACCGGGCGCTGGTGGAGCTCTGCTACTTCACCGGCCTGGGCGTGATCATCGTGTTCCTGGCCGCGGTGTCGATCGGCCGGCTGACGGTGATCGGGGTCAGGGACGCGCGGCTCAGTGAGCGGGCGGCCGAGGACGAGGCCCCCGTGGCCGGGCCGGCCGCGAATGCCACGCACCCGGTGGTGTACGAGCGGCCCGTGGGTGAGCGAACCGAGGTCGTGCGGGGCGCGGAGGTCCCGGCGGACGGGGAGACAGCCACCCGGACCCCGGTCAGCCCGGGAAGCCAGCCGTAACGGAGCCAGCCAGCCCCGGGCAGCAGCCCGCCACCCACCGGCGTGGACGGGCCCGGCCCGCGAGCCCGTCTCACGGGCCGGGCCCGTCGGTGCTTTCCCGGCCCGCCGGGCTGAGGCGCGGGACGGACCGGAACTCAGCGGCCCGGCCCGGGAATGAGAATAGGCACGCGGAGCCTTCTGGTTAGGGACGTGACGAGGAGGGGGGATGCATGAGCATGACACCCGCCGCCGAGCTGGCCGCAGCCCGGACACGGTGGCCACTGTGGTCGATCCGCTCCGTGGGCCCGGGCAAGGGAACGGGCTTCACCGCGCGCCGCCACGGCGCACGCGGATTAGACGATCTGTGGGCTCCGAGCCTCCTCGCGCTGGAAGATCAGCTCCGTGAATACCGGAAGGTCGCGCCGCGCCCGTCAGGCTGACTCGCGCTCCGGATGAGTCGCGCTGAAGTGCAGCGGAAAGTGCGGGTCACGGCAGCGGTGATAACGCAGCGCCCCGCATAGCGGGCAGTTGCGGGCCCGCACGGCGGGATCCAGGTGGGCCCGGTCGTCGGCGCTCAGCCGCACCGCGTACGGCTCGTCCCCATCGCGCCGCTGCGCGGCGCGCCGGGCCAGTTCGCGCAGGAACCCCTGGCCACATGCCTCACACGGGCCGCAACGGCAGCCCTCGTACCAGGCCAGGAACGATCCATGGGGTGCGGGCGCCGGGGGAAGGCCCCGCCACTGTCCCGCATCACCGGACATCTGCGACACGCAGACGACATTACCTCCGCCTGGCCACATCCGGCTCCCGGGACGGTCACCGGGATGCTGCCCGCAGTCGCCCTGGCAGCGTGCGCTGCACCTCTTACCGGACCGGTCCGCATCACCGCAGCCAATCTCAGAATTGCCTGAAATGTCCCTGTCTGTCCCGCGTGGCGGAATGGCCGTTAAGTGAATCGCGGCCTCCTGGAAAACTCCCGCATCCCGTGTCAGCGGTCGTGTCAGGGCCGTGTCAGGGGCGGTGCCGATGATGCTCGCATGAGAAATTCAGCGATCGCAGTCTCAGGGCTGCGGAAGGCGTACGGGGACAAGACCGTGCTCGATGGCATCGATCTAGATGTTCCTGCGGGCACGGTCTTCTCCCTGCTCGGCCCGAACGGGGCGGGTAAGACGACGACGGTGAACGTGCTGACCACGTTGCTGAAGGCCGACGGTGGGACGGTACGGGTTGCCGGGCATGATGTTGCGACCGAGGCCAGGGCGGTGCGCGCGGTGATCGGGGTCACCGGTCAGTTCGCGGCGGTGGACGATTTGCTGACGGGGCAGGAGAACCTGCAGTTGATGGCAGATCTGCACCATCTGCGGGCCGGCGAGGGCAAGCGGGTGGTCACCTCGTTGCTGGAACGGTTCGATCTCGTGGAGTCGGCGCAGAAGATGGCGGCGACCTATTCCGGCGGTATGCGCCGGAAGCTGGATCTGGCGATGACGCTGGTCACCAGGCCGCAGATCATTTTCCTGGACGAGCCGACGACGGGACTGGATCCGCGCAGCCGTCGCACGATGTGGAACATCGTCCGCGAGTTGGTGGCCGACGGCGTGACCGTTTTCCTCACGACCCAGAATCTCGAAGAAGCCGATCAGCTCGCCGGCCGGATCGCGGTGCTCGACCAGGGCCACCTGGTTGCCGAGGGCACTCCCGACGAACTCAAGCGCCAGGTTCCCGGCAGCCACGTCCGGCTCCAGTTCACCGACGCCGGCGAACTCGACGCGGCGGCGCGGGTCCTGGCCGCCTCCACGCGGGACGACGAGGACCTGACCCTGCGGGTTCCCAGCGATGGTAGGGCGAAATCGTTGCGGGCTCTGCTGGACCGGCTCGGTGAGCATTCGATCGACGTTGAGGAGTTCTCCGTGCACACACCGGACCTCGATGACGTTTTCCTTGCCCTGACCAGTCACGCAAGCACGGAGGCCATCGCACAATGAGC
>WNGB01023076.1_pt1 | contig 12243 bp, 8 predicted proteins | sample 5400681 | NCBI WGS metagenome assembly WNGB01 (sample SAMN13153367, study PRJNA577476) | soil metagenome | isolation source: 115 cm soil or saprolite under grassland replicate 2 | place: USA:California | collected 2016-06-15 | reverse complement strand
GCTCGACCGCGCCGGTCGCGTCGTTGACGTGAATCCATCCGGTGCCGTAGAGCACTTTGAGATTCGCGACCGGGTTCTGATCGACCATCACCAGATCGGCGAGATTGCCCGCTTTGACGACGCCGAAATCCGGTTTCGTTCCTTTTGGCGCGGTGATCGCTTCGGCTCCCCACATGGTGGCGGAGCGAATCACCTCGAGCGGATGGAAGCCGGCCTCCTGCAGCAGCTCCAACTCACGGATGTAAGCGAAACCGTACAACTGAAAGATGAACCCGGAATCGGAGCCGGTGGTCACGTGACCGCCGCGATTCTTGTAATCGTCGAGAAAGCGCATCCAGATCCGGTAGTTGTTCTTCCACTCGATTTCGTCAGCGGTCGTCCAGTGGAACCAGTACGAACCGTGCGCGGAGCGGCTGGGCTGATAGAAGCGCCACAGCGACGGAAGCGTGTACTGGTCATGCCACTCCGCGCGCATGGCGCGCATCAGATCGCGGCTCGCTTCGTAGATGTTGAGCGTCGGGTCGATGTTGAGGTGCAGCTTGATCAGCTCATCGATCACCGCATTCCACTTCTCGCTCTCCGGCCGCGCCGCCTGCTTCCATAGCCTCCCTGCTTGTCCGAATCGATCCTGCTCGTCGTTGTAGTTGTACTGGGTCGGATAATCCTGAATGGTGCGCTCGGTGAAGAGCGACTCGGGCAGTCCGTACCAGTGCTCCATCCCGCGGAGGCCCACGCGCGCAGCCTGCACGATGTTCGTCTGCGCCACTCCGAGCTGCGCGAGGTGCGTCGTCGATCCAAGGTGAAGCTTGTTCGCTTCGTCGAGGAGGGCGGCGAGAACATCGGGCGCAAACAGCGGCGCCGGACCGAGAATCTTGAGACCGTCGGCCCCTTTCTTCGAGACCCACTGCGCGAATTTGCGGGCCTGCTCCGGCGTGTCGATCGGTCCCTGATCCCAGCTCCGCTCGCTCGTGAAAACGTAGGGGACGATGCGCGGCGCAACGATCTGATTCTTCGCGCTGCGATCGCGCTCGTGCAGGCACCAGTCGACGCCATTTCCGCAGCCCGGCTCGCGAACCGTGGTCACTCCGTGCGCCAGCCATAATTTGAAGACGTATTCGGCGGGCGTTCCCTGCTCGATTCCGCCGGAGTGGCCGTGCAGGTCGACGAACCCGGGAAGCACCCACAGATTCGTGCCGTCGATCTCGCGCGTGGCGTCCTTCGGCCGCGATTCCTGCCGGATCGGGACCTTTGGATATCCAACGCTCCGCACTTCGCGAATTCGATTCCCCTCGACGACGATGTCCACGGGACCGATCGGCGGCGCACCGGTGCCGTCGACCACCGTGGCGCCGCGGATGATCAGGCGTTGAAACGGACCTTCGCCTTCGTTCGGGCGGCGGTCGGGGGCAAACGGGACAGTCTGCGCCGCGGCTGTCGAGGCGAACAGGATCGCGGCGAGTAGGTTCTTCATTTATGCGAGGATACCAGTCCTGAGTTCTGAGTCCTGAGTCCTGAGTCGCACCCTCGCTACTCAGGACTCAGGACCCAGAACTCAGGACTTCGATGGACATCCACGTAAACAACTGGATCGAACTTCAGGAAGCGGTGTTCGCCGACGCCTGGCGGCCGCGTATCCAGCGCTTCCGGTCATCGTTCGTCTTTCGCGGCGTTCCGCGCGTGTCGCACACGCTCGACACCAGCTTGCAGACGGGCGGCTTCATCGCGCACGAGAAGCATCTGCTCACCAGTTTTCACGGCGACTGGGTTTGGAACTGGCTTTCTCTGGCGAAACATCACGGCCTTCCGACGCGGCTGCTCGACTGGACGTACTCGCCGTACGTGGCGATGCATTTCGCCACGGAGAACTTCCGCGAATTCAGCGATGACGGCGCCATCTGGTGCGTCGATTATCAGAAGACCAACGAGCTGCTTCCGCCGCCGCTGCGCGAGATTCTCGACAGCGACAAGGCGAACATCTTCACGACCGAGATGCTCAATCGCGTCGCCACCACCCTCGACGACTTCGACTCCCTTGGCGGGGATTTCGTGCTCTTTTTCGAGCCGCCCTCGCTCGACGAGCGCATCGTCAATCAGTTCGCGCTCTTCTCCCTGCCGTCGAGCGCGCGAGTGTCGCTCGAAGAGCTCCTCAAACAGCGCGAGTCGATGTATCGCCGCATCATCATTCCCGCCGATTTGAAGTGGGAGGTGCGCGACAAACTCGATCAGGCGAATATCACCGAACGCGTGCTCTTCCCGGGCCTCGACGGTTTGTCGCAGTGGCTCAAACGCTATTTCACGTCGAGGAGGTGACGGACATGACACATCTGCTGCTGGCGACTCTGCTCGTTCTCAACAAGGCAGATTCAAATCTCGCATTCGTCGATCCGAACACGCTGCAGATCATCGCGAAGATCGCGACCGGCAACGCGCCGCACGAGGTCGCCGTGTCGACCGACGGCCGCGTGGCGCTGGTCGCCAACTACGGCACCGGACCGGAGCCGGGAAGCACTATATCAATCATTACTATAGCTGAGCGAAAGGAGCTGAAACGCCTCATCCTCCCCGTTTTGCGGCCGCACGGGACGTTTGCCATCGGCCCGCACATCTATTTCACGGCAGAAGGCAGTCACGCGGTCGCGCGCTACGACGTGGCGAGCGGGGCGATCGACTGGATCTGTGGCAGCGACGCAAATGTCACGCACATGCTCGTGGTCACACCGGACGAGAAAAAGATTTACACCGCGAATATCGGATCGCACTCCGTGAGCGTGATCAATCTGGCGAACGCTCCGCGCGGCGTCGTCGTGAAGCAGATCGCAGTCGGAAAAAGTCCCGAAGGAATTGACCTCTCGCCCGACGGTCGCGAAGTGTGGGTCGCACATGTTGGTGACGGTGCGCTTTCGATCATCGATACCGCCAGCGACAAAGTCGCGCAGACGGTGACCATCGGAACCAAGATGGCCAATCGCGTGAAGTTCACGCGCGACGGCAAGCGCGTTCTGATTTCCGATCCGCCCTCCAATCAAGTGCTGGTGTACGACGCGGCATCGCGACAGCTGGTGAAGAAGATCGACACCGAGGCGGGCCCCGAAGGCATTCTCATCGCGCCGGACGGCAAGCGCGCTTTCATCGCCTGCAGCGACGCCGGAAAAGTTGCGGTGCTCGATCTGGACACGCTGACGATCACGCGCTCAGTGACCACAGGCAATCAGCCGGACGGCATGGCCTGGGCCGACAGGCAGTGAAGGCTTCGTGCTGAACCTAGCGATCAGCCTGGCGCTCGCCGTGATCAGCATCGCCATTGGCGTAGTCGGGCTGCTGCTTCCGATTCTTCCGGGGTGGCTCTTCTTCGGACTTGCCGCGCTGCTGCTCTTTCCCGGTGGGCCGCTCGCGCGAAGTATTTTCCAAAAGATCGAGGATCGCTTCCCCTCCATGAAACGGCTGCTGCGATTTCTGGTTGGCGATGATCGTTAGGAGGAAGTGATCTCTTCGAACCGGCGAAACGTTTCGAGTCGGAAACGCTCGAGCTTCTGGTCGACGAGGAGCACCGATTCGGCGACCATATCTACGCGCGCATGGAGCGACTCGATTTGAACATGCGCGTGACGAACGCCTTCCTCAACGGCCTCCAGTCGCTGTTCGACCCTATCGAAGCGCGCGTCGATCTGATCGAAGCGCGCGTCCAGTCGGCCGATCAGCGCATCGAAACGCGCCTCGAAAGCATCGAAACGCACGTCCAAAGCAGCGAAACGCACGTCGACAGCAGTGAAGCGGCTGTCGAGAGCGCCGAGCAGCTCCTCGTTCGTCACGAAATCACGCTACCTCGGCATCGAAGGGCGGTCAAGAATTTCTAACCTGCGTAGAGCGCCTGGTAAATCCCCACGACAGCACGAGCCATAGGATCCCAAACGTGATGGCTATGTCGGCGACATTGAAGACTCCCGTGTGCACGTGGCCGATCGAGAGATAGAGAAAATCGGTGACCCGCCCTGCGAAACGCAATCGATCGATGAGATTGCCGATTCCGCCGGCCAGGATCAGCGCCAGCGCCACCTCGTCGGCCGCCCACTGCACCGCTCCTCGAAAGAGCACGATTGCGGCGGCGCCGAGGGCCAGGGCGACGATGCCGTCGAAGAGGGCGGCGCGCAGACCGCCCGGGAGGTTCGACCCGATGCTCAGGAATGCGCCCGCGTTCGTGGTGTAGAGCAGCGTCACGATGCCGAAATGCCGCGGCGAATCGGCAGCAAGCGTGGCGCGGGCAATCGACTTCGTCTGCAGATCGATGGCGATCAGGAGAAGAATCAGAGCCAGCAGCTCGACGCGGCGCTTCACATCACCAGCTCGCCGTCGGCGCCACGCGCTTCGCGTTCCGCGAACGGTCTTATGGCGGAAACGGCTTGGAATCCGCGCGGCAGTTTGAGACCGCGTTGCGCTCGTTTGCCGAGGTACGGCTGGAGATCGGATGGCTTCAGATGTCCCATCCTCCGGAACCACAGCAGTGCTGACCACTTTTTCCGGCGCAATCGGCGTGCGATGAATCTTGATCGTCTGCACGCCTTTGCCGCGTGCGAGCTGCGGCAGCTCGCTCGCACCGAACAGCAGCAGCTTGCCTTCGGTCGTCGCCGCCGCGATGCGATCGCTGTCGGCATTGAAAACGCGCTGCGGCCTGAGCGTCGTGGCGCCTTCGTTCACGTTGACGACGGTTTTCCCCGCCTTGCGATCGGTGATCAAATCCTCGAGGCGGGCGATGAAGCCGTAGCCGTCATCGGTGGTTAGGAGCCAGAGATCGTTCGGATCGCCCATCATCACACCAGTGAATGTCGCGCCGGGAAGCGGCGTGAGGAACGCCGTGAGCGGCTCGCCGTGACCTTTCGCCGATGGCAGTTCGTGCGCAGGCAGCGCGTAGGTCCGCCCGGTCGAATCGAGAAAAACGGCCACCTGATTGCTGCGGCCTAGCGCCGAATGCAGGAACGCATCGCCGCCCTTGTACTGCAGTGCATGCGGAGCGAGATCGTGACCCTTGCCGGCGCGCACCCATCCCTTTTCCGACAGCACAACGGTCACCGGCTCGGACGGGATCAACGCGGTCGCGTCGAGTGCCTTTGCTGCCTCGCGTTCGATGATGGGCGAACGCCGCCGATCGCCGAACTCCTCCGCATCGCGCAGAAGCTCTTCGCGGGTCTGCTTGCGGAGACGCGCTTTCGATCCGAGGATTTTCTCGAGACCGGTGCGCTCCTCGGCGAGTTTCGCCTGCTCGCCGCGAATCTGCACTTCCTCGAGTTTGTTGAGGTAACGCAACTTCAGTTCGAGGATCGCTTCCGCCTGCGGGTCGGAGAGTTTGAAGCGGCGCATCAGCACCGCCTTCGGCTCGTCTTCGCGGCGGATGATCTTGATCACCTCGTCGACGTTCAGATAGGCGATCAGATATCCGTCGAGGATGTGCAGCCGCGCGTTGACCTGGTCATAGCGATGCTGCAGCCGGCGGCGGACTGTGTCGATTCGGAAGTCCAGCCATTCGAGCAGCAGCTCTTTGAGCGTGAACAGACGCGGGCGCCCATCGGTTCCGATCATGTTCATGTTCACGCGGTAGGTGCGTTCGAGCTCCGTGGTGGCGAAGAGATGGGCCATCAGCTCGTCCACATCCACTCGGCTGGAACGAGGAACGAGAACGATCCGGGTGGGGTTCTCGTGATCCGACTCGTCGCGGATGTCCTCGACCATCGGCAGCTTCTTCGCGTTCATCTGCTGAGCGATCTGCTGCTGGACCTTGGAACCGGAAACCTGAAACGGAAGGGCAGTGATGACGATGTCGCCGTCCTCGACTTCCCAGCGCGCGCGCTGCCGGATCGAGCCATTGCCGCTCTTGTACATCTCCCGAATCTCCGCCAGCGGCGTGATGATCTCCGCGTCGGTCGGAAAATCTGGACCTTTAATATGCTTGGTAATTTGTGCGATATTCGCGTCGGGATGGTCGAGCAGCTCGATGCACGCGTTCACCACCTCGCGCACGTTGTGCGACGGAATGTCGGTGGCCATGCCAACGGCGATTCCCGATGCGCCGTTGAGCAGCACGTGCGGAAGCCGCGACGGCAGCAGCTTCGGCTCGCGCAACGTTCCGTCGAAATTCGGACCCCATTCAGTCGTTCCCTGTTCGAGCTCCGACAGAAGCGTCTGAGCGAACTTTGTCAGCCGCGATTCCGTATAGCGCATCGCGGCGAACGATTTCGGATCGTCGGGTGAGCCCCAGTTGCCCTGTCCTTCGATCAGCGCGTAACGCATCGAGAACGGCTGCGCCATCAGCACCATCGCTTCGTAACAGGCGGTGTCGCCGTGCGGATGGAACTTGCCGATGACATCGCCGACGGTGCGCGCCGATTTCTTGAACTTCGCCGTGGCGCTGAGGCCGAGCTCGGACATTGCGTAGATGATCCGCCGCTGTACCGGCTTGAGTCCGTCAGCGATGTGCGGAAGCGCGCGGTCGAGGATGACGTACATCGAATAATCGAGGTACGCCTTGCGCGCGAACGCGGCGACCGGAGTCTGCTCGATCTCGGGCGGAGGCGGGGGCGGGGGTTGGAGAGGGAGCTGCTGTTTTGATCGTCGAGTGGCCATTGGATTTCAGAGTGCAGAATGCAGAATGCACAATGCAGAATCAAGAATTCGCGTCATGTTTCTGCATTCTGCATTCTGCATTCTGCACTCTGCATTCTGCATTGATTCCAGTGCGCTATCATCATCGCTTCCCATGACCGTCCGGATCCCGTGTCTGCTCGCCTTCGTTCCGCTCGCCCTTTTCGCCGCGAACCATCCTCCGAATTACGACGCGCTCGCTGATTTGCCCGAGAGTCCGGCTCCGGCGTTCACGTGGTTTGGGGGAAATCGGAGCATTGCGGCGGCCGGCGTTGAAGATGCGGCGCGGCATTTCGCCGCTCTCTCGAATGATTCCAGCGCATACGTGGCCCAGGTGCACGATACCGGCCGCGGCGCCATCGTTGTCAAATTCCGGCAGCGGATCGACGGCATCGAAGTCTTTCGCAGCGAATTGAACGTGGCGATGACTCGCGACCGAAAGCTGCTGGCGATGTCCGGATCGCTTTCGCCATCGGGTGCGCGCCAGCTTGCGAAGACCGCGCACTCCGAAGGCGAAGCGATTTCCATCGCCATCGCTGATCTGGATGCCGAGAACGCCGGCACGCCGTTGCACAACCAAGTGTGGTTTCCGTTTCCCGATCATCTCGAGCCGGCCTGGTTCATCGTCGTCGATGCCGGCGATGCGATGTACTCCTATGTGATCTCGGCGAACGACAATCGGATTCTCTTTCGAAAGAACCTGACCGAAGAGGACGCGGAACCCTTCACGTATCGCGTGTGGGCCGACCCGAACGGGGTGCACCGGCCGCTCAATGGACCGCAGGGCTTCGCCGGAATCCCGCACCCAACCGGAATCAACGATGGATATCAGGCGCCGTTCACAACGCCGCAGCCGATCACTCTGGCCTACGGGCCGATCAGTACTCACGACCCGTGGCTCGCATCGGATGCCACACAGACCAACGGCAACAACGTCGACGCGTACGTAGATCTGTCGTCGCCCGATGGCCTGAGCTCCGGCGATTTCCGCGCCGGCACGACGAGCGCGCACACCTTCGATTCCAGCTACGACCTCGGCAGCTTTCCCGCCGTGACTCGCACCCAACAGCAGGCCGCAATTACGCAGCTCTTCTACGACATCAACTTCTTTCACGACTGGTACTACGACTCGGGGTTTACGGAAGCCGGGGGAAACGGTCAGCTCGACAACTACGGGCGGGGCGGCGTGCCCGGCGATCCGCTGCGCGCGGAGGCACAGGACTACTCCGGAAGAAACAACGCGAATATGAGCGCGCCGCCAGACGGCGTTCGGCCACGGATGCAGATGTACATCTGGGATGCGATAGGCGCGCGCGACCTCAACGTCGATTCGCCCTCGATCATCAGCGGTGACTACGGCACCGGAACCGCGGCATTCGGTCCCTCGTCATTCAACATCAGCGGCGACGTGGTGGCCATTGCGCCCGCGGAGGGCTGCAGCGCAATCACCACGCCGCTGACCGGCAAGATCGCATTCATCGATCGCGGCTCATGCAACTTTTCCGTGAAAGCAACGATCGCCAAGACAGCGGGCGCGATCGGAGTCATCGTCGGAAATGTTGCGTCATCGGCTTCGCCCGGCAGCTTCGTGACGATGGCCTGCAGCGTCACTCCCTGCCCCACCGCCGAAACGACGCTTCCGCCATCCTTCCATTTGAAGCTCGCGGACGCCGACGCCTTTCGCGCACAGCTCGCGAATGGTCCGGTGCACGTCACCATGCAGCGGGATCGCGGCGTCGATCGCGACGGCGATCTCGACAACGAAGTCATCGCGCACGAATGGGGTCACTACCTCAGCAATCGCCTGATCGCGAACTCCTCGGGATTGACTTCGCAGCAATCGCGCGGCATGGGCGAAGGGTGGAGCGATTTCCTGGCCCTGCTGCTGGTGGCGCGACCGGAAGACACGGCGGTGCCGTCGAACGCGAATTTCAACGGCGTCTACTCGGCCGCTCAGTACGTGACCGGCGGCGGCACCAACGGGCCGCTGCCGAACGGCGGCTACTACTTCGCCGTCCGGCGTGTGCCGTATTCGACGGACATGACCCGTGATCCGCTGACGCTGAAGCACATGACCAGAGGCAATTCGATCACCGGCGCGGCCATCTCGTTCGGCGCCGACGGTTCGAACAATTCCGAAGTGCATGCCACAGGCGAGGTGTGGGCCACGATGCTGTGGGAATGCTACGCCTCGCTTCTCCGCGACACCCTCGGCGATCACCCGCGGCTGACTTTCGGCGAGGCGCAGCAGAGGATGAAGGATTACATCGTGGCGTCGCTGAAGATGACGCCGGCGAATCCGACGTTCCTCGAGGGCCGCGATGCGTTGCTCGCCGCCGCTTTGGCGAGCGACGCCACCGACTTCCGCGAATTCTGGGAAGCGTTTGCCAAACGCGGCGCCGGAATTCACGCCGTCCCCGCCCAACGTTACTCGACAGCGAATACCGGCACGGTCGAGGACTTCACCGTCGGAGCGAATGCTTCGCTCTTCGCGGTGTCGCTCGATGACTCGGTGAACAGTTGCGCCGCGGACGGCGTCCTCGACACGGGCGAGCGCGGCATGCTCAGGGTCACGCTGCGCAACAGCGGCAACGCGCGCCTGCAGGCCACGACAGCGGTGGTGACGTCGACCGATTCGCGACTGACGTTCGATGGCGGGCTGACATTTGCCGCGATGGAGCCGGGCCAGACCGCAACGGCAACGGTGAATGCAAATCTCGCGAGTACCAACGAAGTCGTGGAACCGAAGATCTCGATTGCCATCGCCGATCCTGCGCTGGCCAGCGCGCAAATCGCCGTTTTTCAGCCACGACTCAACGCTCGCGATGAGACCGAGCAATCGGCGGTCGACAATGTCGAGAGCAGCCGAACTGCATGGAAGGTAAATGCCGGCAACCCTTCAGCTCTGGCGTGGCATCCGCTCGAACTGACGCCGAGGTCGCACGTCTGGAAAGCGAACGAGTCGTTGGCGGCCAGCGATTCAGCGCTTGAATCGCCGCTGCTCGTCGTCGCACCAAACCGCCCGCTACACATCGGCTTCCGCCAGCGCTACTGGTTCGACATCACCACCAATAGTTCAGGAAATCTGCTGCCGATCGACGGCGGAGTCGTCGAGATCAGCACCGACGACGGAAAAACCTGGAGCGACATCGGTGCGGCCACTTCGCCTGGATACGGCAGCGTGCCGATCGCGCCAGGGTTGCGGAATCCGCTCGAGGGACGAAAGGCGTTCATCGGCACCAGTCCCGGAGCATCGCTCGACGATCCTGAAGGGTCGCCGTTCACCAACACGACGATCGATCTCGGCAGCGCGTACGCCGGGCAGCGCGTCCGTATCCGCTTCCGGATCGTCACTGCCTCTAGTCACGCCACCGGCGCGCTTCTGGGCTGGCAAATCGATGACATCTCAGTGAGCGGCATTACCAATCTGCCGTTCTTCGGCCTGGTGGCCGATCGCGGCATTTGCGGCACGTTCGACACGGCGACGTCGATGCGCGACCTGCCGCCGGCGACTGTCGAGGCGACGGTCTCGTCGGCGACGAACGTTCCGAATGGCACGGTCGATTTTCTCGAGAATGGCGAAGTGGTCGGCTCCGCATTAGTCGTGAACGGAAAGGCGACCTGGAACGCAGCGGCGGACCTTGCGGCAGGCAATCACACGATCATCGCGTCGTTCGCCGGCTCGACGAATTTCAAACCCTCGATGTCGGCGGCGATCGCCATTCAAGTGACTCCGCCACTACGGCACCGCGCCATCACGCGATGAGCCGGCATTGGCGCACCATCGCCGGTAACCTCGAGCTCTTCCTCGGCGCCTACTTCATCGGCTTCGGGCTCCTGGGCCTGCTCTACTTTTTGCGCCTCCACGATCGCAATGGCCGCTTCGGCTCCGCGGCCGGAATCGTGATCGGGTTGCTGCTGCTGCTGCGCGCGCGGAAAGTGCTGGCGTGGCATCGCGCCGTGTTCTGGCTCGTGGCCCTTCTTTGCGTCGCGGTTCCGGTGGGCTTGCTTCTGCCGGTGTTGCTGCGGATGTGGTGACGTCCACATCATCGCACTTGAGATCCTTCCCTCCGCTCAGGATGACACTACAGTGGGCCAGAGCGAGTCCGCCACAGTGTCATCCTGAGCCGCGAAGACGGCGAAGGATCTCAAAATGCGAGCCAGTCGGCACTGAGATCAATCCATCGAGGATTCATGATCTTGATGAGCGCGATCTTCTTTGCGCGTGACATGCCCTTAATCTGCTTCTCGCGTGCAATCGCGGCAGAAACATCGGGCGTCGATTCGAACCAGACCAAACGATCGAAGTGGTATCGAGAAGTGAATTCTCCTCCTTCACGCGACTTGTGCTGTAGCACCCGTCGGAGGAGATTGTTCGTGACCCCCGTGTACAACGTCATCGAGACGTTTGACATGATGTACGGAAAGAATAGGCGGCGTTGGCCATTCGGTTTCCATCCGGACCGCATGGAACGATGTTCCCTCGGGCTGAAGTCGCGCGCAAATTTTCTACGCGGCGTAGAAGTCAACTCATCGCAACTTGAGATCCTTCGCCGTCTTCGCGGCTCAGGATGACACCTAATCAAGCACCTCGGCTTTATTGCCCTCTTCCATCAGCCACTCCTTGCGATCGGCGGCGCGGCCTTTCGCGAGGAGCATGTCGATGACCGAATCGGCGCCGTCATTTGCGTCGAGCGTGAGCTGCACCAGCCGCCGAGTGTCGCGATTCATGGTCGTTTCGCGGAGCTGCATCGGATTCATTTCGCCGAGGCCTTTGAAACGCTGGATATTGACTTTGCCCTTCACTCCCTCGGCCTCGATGCGCTGCAGAATTCCTTTGCGCTCCTGATCGTCGAGTGCGTAGTAGACGTTCTTGCCGACGTCGATGCGGTACAGCGGCGGCATGGCCACGTGCACGCGCCCGTCCTGCACCAGTTTACGAAAATGCCTTACGAAAAGTGCACATAATAATGTTGCTATATGAGCGCCGTCGGAGTCGGCGTCGGCGAGGATGCACACCTTTCCGTAGCGCAACGATTTCAAATCGTCCGATCCCGGATCGACGCCTAACGCCACGGCGATGTCATGGACTTCCTGCGAGGAGAGGACTTCGTTCGATTCCACTTCCCACGTGTTCAGAATTTTTCCGCGCAGCGGCATGATCGCCTGGTACTCGCGGTCGCGCGCCTGTTTGGCCGAGCCGCCGGCCGAGTCGCCCTCGACCAGGAACAACTCGGTCTGATGCAGATCGGTGCTGGTGCAGTCGGCGAGCTTGCCCGGAAGCGCGGGACCGCTGGTCAACTTCTTCCGCTCGACTTTCTTCCCCTGACGCAGGCGCGCCATCGCGCTGGCGATCGCCACCTGCGCGATCTGCTCCCCAGCGGCGACGTTGTTGTTCAGCCAGATCGAGAACGCGTCCTGCGCCACTCCGGCAACGAACGCCGAGGCATCGCGCGAAGTCAAGCGGTCCTTCATCTGACCGGTGAACTGCGGCTCGGTCATTCGCAACGATAGGATGTAGCAGCAGCGCGACCACACATCTTCCGGCGTCAGCTTCACGCCGCGCGGAAGAAGATTGCGCAGCTCGCAAAATTCGCGGATGGCGTCGGTGAG
>WNGB01011310.1_pt1 | contig 12243 bp, 8 predicted proteins | sample 5400681 | NCBI WGS metagenome assembly WNGB01 (sample SAMN13153367, study PRJNA577476) | soil metagenome | isolation source: 115 cm soil or saprolite under grassland replicate 2 | place: USA:California | collected 2016-06-15 | reverse complement strand
CCTCTCCCAGCGGACCTACTCGCCGGTTCTGCGCCAGGCCGACCTGCCCGTCGTCCGAGTTCCCTGGTGGGGTGGGCGATCGCTCCGCTTCGAGATGGCCAGGAGTAGGGTGTAATTCGCTGTTCGAGAACCCAAGCTAAACGCCCAGGTGAACGGCCATTTCCGACCGTTGACTCGAGCCCCCCAGGTACGGTAAAGCAACGGTTGCACAACAACGGCCGCAGCCCACCCGGCTGCATGGGGACCAGGTGGGGGTGTGTCGGCAGCATCCAGTGCGAGCGTCACGATCCGGACCGGCGGCTCCTCGCAACAGCAGGCCCCTCGGGGAGGACCGCCGTCGTCGTGCTTGCGCCGCGCATAGGAGCCCGAGCTCGTGACGGGCCGACGATGGCTGCCTGATCCTTCTGTCGAGCTGGACCAATTCCACAAAGCTGGAGCGAACAGTCGCCGTCAATGAGGCGACGAAGGCGGTTCAGACAACCCGGATGCACGCGTTCGCCCGAGGCGACGGCGACTCGTGCCAACGAACGACAATCGTCTCGGCTCGTGCATCTCGGGTGGCGAACGGGTTTCTTTACCCCACGCCGATTTACGCGACTGTGACGGCGGCCAAGGGCCACGCACCTGGACCCGTGACACCGCTGGAAGGGAGGCTGTCACGCTGTGTCGCCGACTGAAGCCCCCGGGCCCGGCCTTGCTGACCGCTTGAGGCTGCGCACGAACCCCAAAGCCGATGAGCGTCAGTAACAAGAGCCGCCACCAGCGACCCGGTCCTCAGCCGGCTTCCACGTAGGGGCCGATGAGCCAGGGCCACACGGTCCCGGTGTGGTAGGCCTCGTCCCGCTCGGCGGGGCCGCCCCGGTGGCGGCTCTGGTATCCCTGCTCGCCCGGCCCCAGCGACCGGAGCCCCACCGAGGTGAGGAGGGTCCGGCCGCAGGCCCGCACGACCTCCACCGCGTCGGGCATCGGCCCGAACGGCAGCGAGACCACGAGCAGCTGGTTGGGCCTCGCGGCGGCGTCGTGGCCGCCGGGGCCGTCGATCACGTCGCACAGCCCGCCGTCACGAACGAACCGGCGCCGGAACGACGAGCGGGCCGCCGTCTCCAGGGCTCGGTCTCCCCCGAGTCCTCGCCGCGGCGCTCCAGGAGGTGCCCCATCGTGGCCAGCGCGTTCACCTAGAGCGCGTTCACCTCGACCGGCTTCCCGCCCGCGGCGTGACCGGGCGGCCGTCCACCCGCGCGTCCATCCAGGTAAGCGCCACGCCCTCGGCGCCCTGTGTCAGCAGGCCGTCGGCGCCGGCCCGGATCCCGTAGCGCGTTCCCTCCAGGTGGTACCGCACGATTCCGGCGAAGGGTTCGCCCATGGCAGCCGCGAGGTCGAGGTCGCCGGTCCAGTCCACGTGGCGGCCCACGGCATGGACGAACCACAGCGCCCCGTCCACGGTGTTGTGCTCGGTGCCGCCGGCGCCGGGCGTGTTCGCCAGCATGCCCTCGGAGAGCGACGCGGCGGCGCGTTCGAGGAGGACCCGGCCCTCGTCGGACCGCCCGGTCTCCAGGAACAATCCCTCGTAGGAGGTCATGGTGTCCCGGGTCCAGTCGCCGAACCACGGGTATCCGGCCACCACGGCCGGGCCGGCCACGACGAACTGGTCCGCGGCCATGGCCAGGTGGCGGTCCACCCTCGTCGCGGGCTCGGCCCGGGCCGCGAGCTCCACCGCGTCGCGGGGCTCGGCCCGGGCCGCGAGCTCCACCGCGTCCCGGGCCGCCTGGACCAGGGCGGTCGCCGGCGGCGGTGCCGCGCTCTCGGTCAGGTCCGGGCCGGCCCAGGCCCCCACCTCGAGGGTCTCCCCCGGCCCGAGATCCCGGCCGAACCGCCCCCCGTAGAACAGGTCCTCGCGGTCGCTCAGGCCCCGGGCGGCCTCCTCCCGGTGGCTCACCCCGCGATACCATGCCGCGCCGGCAGGGTCGAACCCCGGCCCCCGGACCCGATACCGCCTCTCGAACACGCCGCCGTCGTCGAGCCGGTCCACGACGGGCTCCCAGTTCCCGAACCGTTCGGCGTGGGCATCCCGCCACGTCCCCAGGGCCTCCAGCTCGACCCGGACGGGCCCAGGCGCGCGGATCACCCGCATGACCACGCCGACGGCCGCCCGGCCGTGGGCCATGGCGAGCTCGCGCTCCACCACCACGTCCTCGATCTGCCACCGCCAGGTGGGAACGCCGTCGCGGAGCGCGAACCACTCCAGCAGGAGGTGTCCCTGCGGCGCCACCTCGTTGCGCTGTTCTGTCTGGCCGCTGCCGGCGTCCTCGGTCTGTCCAGCGCAGGAGCGAGCCCCGGCCCCGGCATCGCCGCGAAGGCCGGCAAGGCGGTCCAGTGCGGCGAGTGGCGATGGGGCGTGAAGACGCTGTCCGACGTGCGGGCCAAGGGGGTGGCCTACCGGCCACTCGAGCGGAGCGCCGGCTTCCTCCGGGGCCTGCCCGAGCCCTCGTTCCTCGGTCCGGACACCAAGCGCATCCGCCACAGCGCGGAGATGCGCACCTACACCATCAAGGTGGCGTTGCTGAAGGCGGCCCTGGAGGAGGACCGCGACATCCACCTGGTGGTCGCGCCGGCGGCCGCGAAGGCCAAGACCATGATCGTCGAGTTCCCCGACCCCAAGTGCAAGGGCGCCGCGGGGTCGTACAAGAAGGCCAAGATCGCCGCGGCCCGGACCGCCCTGCTGAAGGACTGCGGCTCGATCGGGTCCGGCTTCACCAAGCTCAAGGGAACCGCCACCATCACCGGGGTGGGCTTCTACGACGCCAAGCACGGCCAGGACGGGCAGGCCCCGAACGGCATCGAGCTCCATCCCGTGATCGCCTACTCGGGGTCGTGCTCGAAGGCCGGGGGCGGTGGGGGCGGGGGCGGCGGTGGGGGCTCGAAGTGCGATAAGAGCTACCCGACCGTGTGCATCCCTCCTCCCCCGCCGGACCTCGACTGCGGGGACATCACGTTCACGAACTTCGAGGTGGTTCCCCCCGACGACCACGGCTTCGACGGCGACGGCGACGGCGTCGGCTGCGAGACCTGAGCCTCCCGCACGCCCCCGTTCCCCGAGGGGTTGCCCGACCGCGACCCCTTCGGTAGCGTTCCCTCCCCCAGGGAGGAGACCTCCATTGACCTACAGGATCGGTCGCACGTTCAACTCCCGCCGGATCCGGATCCCTCTACGCTTGGCCGGTCACGGCGAACCATGTGGTCGCGGACGGCCCGACGAAGACGATCGGGGCCAGGCACGGGCTGGGCAGCGCCACGGTCGCCTGGATCTCGGAATCCCCGGTCGGGGTTGCGGGGAGGGGGCCGGTCGCCACGTTGGCCGTCGCCGCATCGCCGTCCACGATCGTCAGACAGCTCACGATGGCCCGGAAGTTGGGGATGGGGTTCGTGCCCCGTCGTTCGGGAGGCACGGGCGCGCCGTCGAGCAGCACCAGGCCCCGGACCTCGACGTCCAGCTTCCCGCCGCCGGTCAGCTCGCCGCGCCCCTCGGCGATCTGCCACGGCAGCCCGCCGCCGTTGACGCCGCGGATCGGATTGTCCGCACCGACGAAGGGCCCGACCACGGCGCCCATCGTGTCGAATTCCAGGACCTTCGGCGCCCGTGAGCTCGCCGCGGGACCCTGCACGGCCAGAGCGATCACGAGCACTGCCCCGAAGACCGGGACCAGGAAGCGCTTCATCCTCTCCTCCTCTCGAGCCGAACCGTTCGCCGGTTCGGGTACCGGGGCACCGACGAGGGGCATACGGGCGAGCGCAGGCCGAGGATTCCGCCGAGTCCCCAGGCAGCTCGCTGGGTGGACACGGCGCGCCGCGCGGGACATGATCGCTGGCCGTGGGGCCCGCCGGCGGCGTCTTCGTCCTCTTCTTCCTCCTGTGGATCGTGCTCTGGGGTGGCATCGGTGCAGCGGTCGCCAACAGCAGGGCATCAGCACCGGGGTGGGGTTCCTGCTCTCCCGGCCCTGGCGGTTCCACGACGGCATCTGGTGGGCCACCGACGACATCGGAGTCGAACACCGGCTGGACGAGCGGGCCGGCCGCTGGTACCGGCAGGGCGAGTCGCCCCAGGGGTGAGCCCGCGCTGTCGCCCGTCCCGCCGAGGAGCGTTCGCTGCTGCTGCGGCGGAAGCTACGCTTGGCGCCCTGGCGAGAGTGGCGGAACGGCAGACGCGCCGGACTTAGGATCCGGTGCCCGAAAGGGCGTGGGGGTTCGACTCCCCCCTCTCGCACCCTTTCTGACCTGCGGATCTTTGCTCAGAAGGGCCCCGTGGAGGGTCCGCGGGGAGCCTCGAAATGGCCTTCTTGCTCACGCTTGCTCACAGAGGCGGGCGCCGGACATTCTGTGCGATGCCCGACTAGAAAGGAAGTGCGTACGTGCTCGGTCAGGTCGTCAGAGACCTGGACACGTGCCCGGGTCCGGCTCGTCGGTTCTCGCGGACGCACCCGGAGGCACACGTGGGAAGGTGACGAACAGGGTATACGGGACCGTGCCCGTGTTGATGACTTGATCCACTTCGCCAGGTCGCTCGACGAACGCCTGACCCGCACTGTACCGAGCGATCTCGCACTGGTCGCCGACCGATTCGTACACCGTGAGCGAGCCCTGCTGGACGACCACGATCGCGTCCAGAAGAGCCGCCCGGGCTGACCGTGATCTGCGCGAGGGCTACGTCCGTTCCGGCTTTGAGCGGGATGGTCCCGTCTGACGTATTGGACCCCCGCGCCAACGGGATGTTCGTCAGTCCTGATGGCGGCGTGGCCTCACTCGGCGCGAGGGTCACTGCCGTGATCACGCCGGCGAGTCCCACACTCACCACTGCCCATCTAACTGCTCGTTTCATACCTCCTCCTTTCCGGACCTGTCGATCCGGACCCATCGTTCCCAGTGCTCAGGAACGCCTCCTGCGCAGGCGAGGGGATGCGCGCTGCGTTGCTGCTCCGTCGTGAACTACTCACCAGGCACTCATTCCGGTTTCCTCTCTCTCGCGCTGCCCGTCTCAAGAGGACCACGCTGCGATCTCCCTCCGGATGAGGGCTCCGCAGCTCCGCGGGAGGGACGTCCGGCTTACGAAGAACGGCCCTTCCCCCCGGACGGGCGTGGGGCGGAAGTCGACCTCCACCTCCCGGAGAGTCACCCGCAGCCTCGGCATCGCTTCTCCTTCCGCATCCTTCGTGGGAGGGTGCGCGTTCGGCAGGGGCCGCACGATCCCCGCGAGGCTCAGGATTCCGTGCCGGATCGAGGAGGGATTCCTGTCCGGACGGTCAGGCCCGCCCAGGGGCGTTACGCAGATCGCCGAGCGTGACGATGCCGCGATGAAGTGCTTCGTTGGCAAGGCGCACGCGGCGGCGCTCGCCCGTCTCGAAGAGACCGAATTTGTCGTACAGGTGCGCCAGGTGTTGTTTCACGGCGCCTTCGGTGACCGTCAGCTCGGCGGCAACTTCGCGGATCGAGGCGGGCTCGGTGAACACGTCCCCGGAGACGATGGGGCGGCAGAGGGCGAGCAGGACGTCACGTTCCCGTCTCGTGAGCTCCGGCTGTGGCGGCGAGGAGTCCGTCGTTCCCGTGGCCGCGTCATGGCCGGGCCAACGGAACACGAGGGTCGTCTGCCCCACGACGACCTCGTCCCCAGGGCGCAGGGGATGCGTGTCCCAGATCCGGCGGCCGTTCAAGTAGGTGCCGTTCCGGGAACCGAGGTCGCGGATGCACCAGCCGGCCTCGAACCGCTCGAGGACCGCGTGGAGCCTGGAGAGGCGTCCGTCCCCGGTCAGGGCGACATGGTTCGAGGGCGCCTTCCCAATGGTGAGGCGGTCGCGATCCATCGCGAGGATCCTCGGCCGTCCTGCCTCCCTGACCTCGAGCGACGGTTGGTCGACCTCTGGCCCGCCCACGTGCGCGAACCTACCCGAAAGGATAGGGACATGCGACCTCCCGACCAGGAAAATCACGTCCTCGGGAGGATCCCGGGCCGGGGGGCCAGCTCGTACCCTGCCCTCGTGGTATCCGGGCGCACGAGAAAGGGGTGACGTGGGGACGCCGTTCGTCCGCGAGCGCTACGAGATCCTCTCGGTCCTCGGTCACGGCGGGCAGGGCAAGGTCGCCCGCGCGCTCGACCACCAGCACGATCGGGTCGTAGCGCTCAAGATCCTCGAGGTCGGCTCCGAGTTCGAACGCCGCGGCCTCCTCCGGGAGGCGCGGATGCTGCTCAGCCTGCAGCCGCATCCGGGCCTCCCGATCATCCGCGAGGACTTCTTCGACGGCGACCGCTACTGCATCGTGATGGACTGGGTCGAAGGCGTGAGCCTGTCGCGCGTCCTCGCCGACCGCGGCGCTCCCGGGCTCCCACCTCCCGAGGTCGCCGAGTACGTGAGCCAGACGGCCGCCGCGCTCGACCACCTCCACGGGCACGAGCCGCCGGTCGTCCACCAGGACGTGAAGCCGGGGAACCTGATCCTGGTTCCCGATGGGCACGTCGTGCTCGTGGACTTCGGCCTCTCCGTGCCGGGCGGAACCGATCGGCCGGGTCGCTACGGCGGCACCCGCGGCTATGCGGCGCCGGAGCTCGCCGCCGGAACCGCGACCGCCGCGGCAGACGTGTACGGCCTCGCCGCGACGGCGTTCGCGCTGCTCACGGGGGGCCCCCACGCGGCGACCTGCCGACCTGGGAGAACATCCCTCGCGGCACGGCGGGCCGGATCCAGCCGGTGATCCGACGGGGGCTCTCCATCGACCCCGACCGCCGCCACCGGTCGCCGGGCGCCTTCGCGGCGGCGCTCGCGGATGCGGTCGGGGCGGCGCCGGCCGCACGGATCACGGCCGAGGCGCAGATCCGCACCTTCCTGATCGCCGACGTGCGCGGGTACACGAGCTTCACGCGGGACCGAGGAGACGAGGCGGCGGCCCGACTGGCGGCGGCGTTCGCCGAGGTCGCCCGGGAAGGCGTCGAATCGCGCCACGGCGAGGTGATCGAGCTGCGCGGCGACGAGGCGCTCGCGGTCTTCCGGTCGGCGCGACAGGCGTTGCGGGCGGCGGTGGAGCTGCAGGTCGTCCTCCAGGACGAGGCGAGACTCGACCCATCGCTCCCGCTCGCGGTCGGCATCGGCCTCGACGCGGGCGAGGCCGTTCCCATGGAGGGCGGGTTCCGTGGCGCGGCGCTCAACCTGGCCGCCCGGCTGTGCGCGAGCGCGGGTCCGGGGGAGGTGCTCGTCTCGCAGGGCGTGGCGCACCTCGCCGGCACGGTGGAGGGAGTGCGGCTCGAGGAGCGTGTGCCGCTCGACCTCAAGGGCATGAACGTGCCCGTCCCCGTGTGGCAGGCGACCCACGACGATGCGTTCTCCGGGCCGATCGGGACGCCCTCGGAGCAACGGCGCGCGCGGACGGAGAAGCCGCAGGTGCTCCTGGACGTCCCCCCCGAGCTCGATCCGCTCGCCAGGTTGGTGGGCCGTGACCGCGACGCCCGCTGGATCCGCTGGGCGTGGCGTCAGGCTCGCCGAGGACCGGGTCGGATCGTCATCGTCACCGGATCGGAGGGCGCGGGGAAGACGCTCCTCGCCGCCGAGGCGGCGCAGCTGGCGGCCCGCGAGGGCGGATCGGTGGCGTACGCGTCCTCGAGACGATCGTCGGCAGACGTCGAGATGGCGATCGAAGCGGCCGCTGGCTCGTCCGGTCCGACGCTCTTGGTCCTCGACGATCTCGAAGTCGCCGGGGACGCGGAGCTCGCGCCGATCGCCGAGCTGGTGGATCGGCTCGACGAGCGACGTCTGCTGGTGGTCGGCATCCTGCGAGACGGGGCCGCTCCCAGGACCCGCGCCGCGCTCGAGCGGCTGGCGGGGAGCGGTGAGGACCGGATCCGCCGGCTCGGACCCTTCGACCGCGACGGCGTGCGGGCCGTTGCGGCGCTCTACCTCGAAGAGCCCTCCTCCGAGGTCCCTGTCGACGCGATCCTCCAGGCCACCGGGGGCGTCCCGCTGGACGTGCACCGCATGGCGGTCAGATGGGCCGAGGGCGAAGCCGCCAGGCGCTTGGGGGGAGCGGCCGATCTGGCCGCACGCGAACGCGTGGGCCTGAGGACCGCAGAGGCAGAGGTCGTCGGCACCGTGATCGACCTCCAGCGGGTCCGTGAGCGAGGAGAGCTGCTGAGCGGGCCCGAGGAGCGGCCGGTGGCGGACGAGCCGCCCTTCAAGGGTCTCGCGAGCTTCGACATCCCCGACGCCCGATACTTCTTCGGCCGCGAGCGGCTGGTCGCGGAGATGGTCGCCCGTCTCGCGGGCTCGTCGTTCCTGGCCGTGGTCGGACCGTCCGGCAGCGGCAAGTCGTCGGCGGTCCGGGCCGGGCTCCTGCCGACGCTCGCCGCAGGGGCCCTGCCGGGGAGCGAGGGCTGGATCCGCGCGATCCTCAGGCCGGGCGAGCATCCGGAGCGCGAGCTCGATCGGGTGGTGTTCGCCGCGCTGCCGGAGCGGCTCCGCAGCTCGTTGGGTTCGTCGCAGACGTCGCTCGAGGCCGCACGATCGCTCGTCGACGAGGAGCGGGGACATCTCCTCGTCGTGGTCGACCAGGCCGAGGAGCTCTTCACGGTCTGTGACGACGACGCCGAGCGCCAGCGATTCCTCGACTCGCTCACGTCCACCGTGCGGGCGTCCGGCGTCACGGTCCTGCTGGCGATCCGGGCCGATTTCTACGGGCGGTGCTCGGCCCATCCGGCGCTCGTCGAGCTCGTCGCGGACAACCACGTCCTGGTGGGGCCGATGACGGAGGAGGAGTACCGGCGAGCGATCGAGCTGCCGGCGCGCCTGGCGGGTCTGCGGATGGACCGGCCGCTCGTCGATGCCCTCATCGCCGACGTCGTCGACGAGCCCGGGGGGCTCCCGCTCCTGTCCACGGCGCTGCTCGAGTTGTGGCAGCGACGGCAAGGGCGTGCGATCCGCCTGGAGAGCTACTCGGAGACCGGCGGCGTTCGCGGGGCGGTCGCCCGGCTCGCCGAGCAGGCGTATGCCGAACTCACCGTCGAGCAGCAGGCCGTGGCCAAGGGCGTGTTGCTCCGACTCTCGACCGGCGAGGGGGAGGTCGTCACCCGGCGTCGGGTCCCAATCCTGGAGTTCGACCCGGGCGCGAACGCGGACGTGGGGGCCGTGCTCGACACGCTGATCGAGGCTCGGCTGCTGATCGCGGATGACGCCTCGGTCGAGGTCGCGCACGAGGCTCTGCTGCACGAATGGCCGCGGCTCGAGGCCTGGCTCGATGAGGATCGCGCTGGTCGCCGACTCCGCGAGCACCTCACGGACCAGGCGAAGGAGTGGGAGCGGTCCGGCAAGGAGGTCGGCGATCTGTACCGGGGCCTCCGGCTCGCCTCGGCGCTCGACTGGACCGCGGAACACGCCGAGGAGCTGAACAACCTAGAGCGCGAGTTCCTGTCCGAGAGTCGTGTCGCGAGCGAGCGGGAGACGGAGCGACAGCGGAGGACGAACCGCCGCCTGCGAGGCCTCCTGGTCGGGACGGCAGTGTTCCTCGTCGTGGCTCTCCTGGCGGGGGGGCTGGCTCTCGTTCAGATGGGACAGGCGCGGGATGAAGCCGTGCGGGCGGAGAACCAGGCCCGGATCGCGTCCGCTCGCGAGTTGGCTGCCGCCGCCGTCGCCAACCTCGACGTCGATCCCGAACGAAGCATCCTCCTGGCGCTTGCGGCGGTGGACGCGACGTGGGAAGTGGACCGGCCGGTCCTTCCGGTGGCCGAGGAGGCACTTCACCGGGCGCTGCAGGAGGACCGGGTCTTGCTCACGGTGCCGCAGGGGCGCGAGATCGCCATGAGCGCCGACGGCAAGCGGTTCGCCACGACGGGCGAGAACGGGACCCCGACCGTGTGGGAGACGGACACCGGCACGCGCCTCCTCACGCTCCGCGGACACACGGGGGAGGTCAACGGCATCGCCTTCAGCCCCGACGGGTCGCTGCTAGCCACAACCGGCTCGGACCGGACGGCGCGGCTGTGGGACGCGGCGAGCGGCCGGCAGGTCCACGTGCTCCGCGGGCATCGGAATCTGGTTTTGGGCATCGCCTTCAGCCCCGACGGGTCCCTGCTTGCCACCTCGAGCGCGGACGGCACCGTCCGGATCTGGGATGTCGCGGCGGGCACGCAGCACCTCGTCCTCAGGGGCCCCCCCGGCGAGGAGTTCGCCAACTTCTCAGGCCTCACCCCCGCCTTCAGCCCCGACGGATCCAGGGTGACGAGCGGCGGGTGGAACAGCACCCCGATCTGGGACCTGGCGACGGGGAAGATCTCGATGGTCCTTCCTCGCCGGCCGGAGGAGGCATTAGCGGTCGCGTTCAGCCCAGATGGCACTCGCATCGCCACCGCGGTCCACCTCGAGGCGCAGACGTGGGATGCGCAGACCGGGGAGCCACTCACCAGGCTCTCCGGCCACACGGGGGACGTCCTCGCGATCGCCTACAGCCCCGACGGTCGGTGGATCGCGACGGGCGCGGACGACGAGACCGCCCGGGTGTGGGACGCGGTGACCGGCGAGTCCCTGCTGACACTGGCCGGGCACGCAGCTGGAGCCGGCGCTTCCGTTGACCCCATCCTGCCCGGCGTGGATCAGGTCGCGTTCACCCCCGATGGGGACCGGCTGCTGACCGGGGGCGCCGACGGGACCGCGCGACGGTGGGACATCGGTCCGACCGGAGGCCGCGACTGGCTGACCGTTCCCGGCCCGGCGCTGCGCCAGGGCGGAGTCTCCTTCAGCCCCGATGGGACGAGCTTCGCCGTGCCGGGCCAGGTCGCCGGCGTCACGATCCGGGACGTCGAGACGGGGGCGAAGATCATCACGCTGAAAGGCTACGACGCCAGGATCCGTAGGATGGCGTTCAGCCCGGATGGGACCAGGCTCGCGGGGTCCGCCGGTAGCGTTAATGAGAATGTCCGGGCGAACAGCGCAGCCCCCGTCTGGGACGTGACGACCGGGGAGCTCATGATGACGCTCGCGGGACACGCCGATCAGGTGTCGGCCGTGGCGTACAGCCCGGACGGGCGCCATCTCGCGACGGGCAGCTGGGATGGGACCGTCCGACTGTGGGATGCCTTCTCTGGCAAGGAACTCCACGCAGTCGACGCCGAGAGCCAAGTCTTCGCCCTCGCCTTCAGCCCCGACGGTCGATGGCTGGTATCCAACAACGATCGTGACGACTCCCTGACCGTTTGGGACGCCGACAGCCTCGAGCGGGTGGGGGAGCTCCGCGGCCATACCAACGCCATCCAGGACGTCGCGTTCGGGCCCCACGGAACGGTGGTCACGGCCAGCTGGGACGGGACGGCGAAGATCTGGGACCTGGAGTCGCGCCGGGAGCTCGCGACGCTCCGGGGGCACAGCGGTGCGATCCTGGGCGTCGCTGTGAGCCCAGACGGAACGCTCGTCGCTACCGGCAGCATCGATAGCACCACCAAGCTCTGGGATCTTGCGACCGGGCGACAGCGCCTCACGCTGTTCGACCATGACCTCGTCGTCAATACGGTGGCGTTCAGTCCCGACGGCCGGTTCCTGGCCACCGCGAGCGGCGACGGGACGGTCGCCCTGCATCTCCTGCCGATCGATGAGCTCCGGCGACTCGCCCGCGAGCGCGTCACCCGAGGCTTCACCGACGACGAGTGCCGGCAATACCTCCACGTGGCGAACTGCCCCGCAGGGATCTAGGCGCGTCTCCACTGAATCGGCGCGCTCGCAGCGGCGTCTGGAACTGACGGAGATCGTGTACACATCGGGTCTTCCACGAAGAAGGGGGACCGATGACCGAAGTCCGAGCCTCGATCGAGTTCGCCCGCGAGCGCGTCGTGGTGAGCGTGAGCCCGAAGGGCACACAAACCTTCGATCCGGCTCAAGCGGCGGCAAGGTCGTACTCATGGATCAGGCCGCCCAGTACGCCGCGCCTTCGGACGCGGACGCCGTCGGCCAGCCATGGAGCCGGATCCGGCCGCGACTCCGGCGTCCTCAGCTCGAGACCTCGATGGGGCCTGGTTTCGTTGTAGTGGGCGGCGTAGGCCCGAAACACCCGCTCCAGGTGGCTCCGGCCGAGCAGGAGCGTCCAGTCCAGGCACTCGGCCCTCGCCGTGCGGACCCACCGCTCGGCGAAAGCGTTCGCCCGGGGAGCCCGGATCGAGGTCTTGACGATCTTCACGCTCTCGGAGCGGAACACCTCGTCGAAGGGACCGAAGAACTTCGAGTCCCA
>WNGB01025504.1_pt1 | contig 12244 bp, 18 predicted proteins | sample 5400681 | NCBI WGS metagenome assembly WNGB01 (sample SAMN13153367, study PRJNA577476) | soil metagenome | isolation source: 115 cm soil or saprolite under grassland replicate 2 | place: USA:California | collected 2016-06-15 | reverse complement strand
CAGCTCAGGTCGCGCCCGCAACGGGCCTGGACCGAACGCTCCTCGTGTCCGCCGCTTGGCTTCACGACATCGGATACTCTCCCGATCTCGATGAGACGGGATTCCACCCGGTCGACGGCGGCCGACATCTGAGAAGACTTGGCGTCGATGAGCGGGCCGTCAACCTCGTTGCCCATCATTCGTGCGCGCGGTTCGAGGCGGCCCTGCGCGGCATGGAACCGGGTTTCAGTGCTGAGTTCCCGTCGCCGCCAGCCGAGTACGCCGACGCTCTGTGCTTTAGCGACATGACTAACGGCCCCGGCGGTGATCGCGTCGACGCTCAGAGTCGACTGGACGAGATCCGCGCCCGTTACGGTCCTGGCCACTTCGTCACCCGCTTCGTCGACGCGGCCGAAGGCGAGATTCTGACGTCCGTTCAACGAGTCAGCGTGAGGCTCAGCGGATCGCAGGCGTCTGCCCAGTAAGGAAGTCGGTGATTCTCAGCCGGATGGAGTCGACCATGGGGAGATCCGCGATCTGGTCGGGCTCGTAGAAGGCGACCGCGGACGACTCATCGCTGACGGCGATGTCTCCTCCATCGATTGCGCGGGCCAAGAAGCAGACCGAGAACTCTTGGCGCACCTCGCCATCGTCGTACTCGAAGACATGCTTCGGGTCTGAATAGATGCCGACGATGCCGAGCAGGTCGACGTCAAGACCGGTCTCTTCCTTCACCTCACGACGCGCGCAGTCGGCGAGGCTCTCCCCGAGTTCCATCTTTCCGCCAGGCAAGGCCCACATGTCGTTGTCTCGACGCCGATGAAGGAGTATCCGACCTCGCGTGTCGGTGACTAAAGCGGACGCGGCAGGCACCAGCGAGTTCGCCTTGGGAGCCCGAGGATCGTCGTAATAGTCGCGTCTGCCCACGACGTCACCCTGCCTCGAGTGACAGGGGCTCTCCGCCCAAAACTACGGGCGTGGTGTCACCCCAGATCCCTTCGAAGTGTGACGCGAACCTGGAGAACATGCCCGCCGGCCCAAGTCGACGCAGATGTAAGAGCGGGGCGGCGTGTCCGGGCGTCGCGTAGAGGTGCGGCGTCACGAACATTTCGTCGTCGAACCTGAACACCGAGTTGTAGAGCGGCGCAGCTTGGTATCGGATTTCGGTGTTCGAGGACTCGAGCAGCGGAGTGAAAGCCCGCAAGCTCGACCGGATCCGTACGACGAGGTTGATCGGTTCCTCCTCTTCCTCGTCGCGGAGTCGCACCTGCTCGCAGTCGGGGTCGGCCAGCACCATCCTGACTTGGCAGCCCTTGCGGCTCTTCTCCCTCAGAACGTTGACGAACTCGGGGATCTGCTGCGGCAGGAAGTACAGGGTGTAGCCAAGCAGGTCGATATGGCGTTCGGCCTGAGTCAACAGGCGCTGCCAACGTGCCAGGTCGACCTCTGCGCGATGGGCGAATGCGGAGACGATCTCTGCTGAGCCGTTGACCGCAGTAGTCGCCGGGCGCCGGGCATCTGGCCAGAGGAACTGCTCGTCCTCATCGACCATGCCGGCGACGGCCCAGCGGTGTCTCGGGTGCGGCGTCCTGCCTGCGAGCCATTTCTGGACCGTCTTGGGATCGACCTCGGCATGACGGGCGACCTGCTCGCTCGTCACCCCAGCCTTGTCGAAGGCCGCTCTCAGCCGGACATTTGCCATGCGCACCCCCGAGGAACGCCCGCGACGATCGCGGAAACGTTCCAAACGTCCCACACTCGTGGTTTTCGGGTCCAGGCGAACGCGCCGAAATGGATCTCGTGTCAACCACACATTCACCACAGACCTGGCTTGTTGACCAAGCCGCCACCCTCCAGCCGCTCCTGGTCGACCTGGTCCGGCCGGAGCCGGACGTCGTCGTACTCCGGGTCGGAACCGGAGCCGACCCATGGCTGCCGATTGCCCGGGCTACAGCCGAGGGCGGACGGTGGCGAGTCCGTGCGCTATTGGGCCACCACGAAGAGGTCGTCGAGGATCTCAGGGCTGCTCGCCAATGCTTGTTTGGCGACCTGCACGAGGCGTTCCCGGGCCTGAGCGCGCTGGTCCTTCCTGAAGGCCACGGGTTCAAGGGCGCCTACAGCTGATGTCGAAACCACGGCCGCTCATGTTCGGGTACCTCAGGGTCCAACGCCTGCTATCCGACGCTCGGACCGCCCACGAGGTCAGGACACAGTTCGAAGAGTTCGCGCACGTCGAGGGCTATGCGTTGGCAGGCATCTTCGTCGATCAGGACCACACCGCGCCGGCCGGCTTCGACGGTCTCGTCCAGGCCGTCAAGCAGTACGACGCCCGCGCGGTCGTCGTACCGACTCTCGAGCACCTCGCCGTCCTTGGCCCGCGCGGCCGACGACTCGACCGGCTGGTGGCCAACGCCACCGGCGCGCAGGTCCTGGCCATGGGTTGCCAGCTGCCGCGGCCCCTATGAGCGGCGGGGCGGGCGTGCTGATGATGGGTCCGCGCCCGCCCTGCCACACCAAGCGTCCGCATACCCCTGGGGAGCGCATGGGGAGACGATCGTGAGAGAAAGGTCAGCATGGCGACGGTCGAGTACGACGAGAGGTATTCCGCGGCCCCTCCGGAGAAGGTTGCGGAGCTCGAGGCACGTGTCGGCGGGCCGTTGCCGGCGTCCTACCGTGAATATCTTGCGCAGCAAGACGGAGGGACCCTCTCGTCCTACAACAACGAGGGTGTCGAGACGATCTTCGGCATCGGAGACGTCCCGGAATGGGCCAGCCTCTGGAAGGAACTGGACGCCTGGGGCGACGTGCTTCCGTCAGGGTTCCTGCCCGTAGCCGGCGACGCTGGCGGCAACCTCTTCTGCCTGTCGCTGCGCGATGACGACGCCGGCTCGGTGTGGTTCTGGAACCACGAGTTGGAGGTCGCCGAAGACGGATCTGCTGTCTCGATCGAAGTGACCCGAAGGGCTGACACGTGGTCTACCTTCCTCGACTCCTTGAAGCCCGTTGACGCCTGACTGCGTGCCAAGGGTCGGTGAGGAATGGTGCGATGAAAGCTGACCGCGACCGTGAGAGGTTTCGCGAGCACCTGCGGGAATCCGACCGGTACTTCAAGACGGGTGACGCCAACGCCGCCAACGCCGAGACGGATGCGTTGGACACGGTGCTCGCTCCTTGGAAGGCCGGCGGTCGCGAGGTAGAGCCCTTGTCGGCGCTCGTCGAGCCCAGCGAGCCGCGGAACGTCAGGTTTGCAGCGGCATCTGCCCTGTTCTACAACGGCCACGAGGATCTCGGCGTGCCGGTCCGCGAGGAGATAAGCAACGGCCCGGGCATGGAGGCCGTTGGAGCCCTCGCCGTCTTGGGGGAGCGTCAATCTGGCCACGGGCAGTGACGGGGGGCATCCCTTTCCAACCTGGACTCACCGCAGAGGGCACCGCGCGCGGTGTGACCAAGGACGAGATCCTCGGCGACCTGGGTGGCCATTCGCACTTACCGACAGGCCCGATGAATGGCGCTGCTTCATGTAACTGATACCGGACGGGACCCTGGCCGCCGCTGGATGAAGTCAACTGGTACGCCGGCGGAAATCGCGGCTTTTGCCTGGGGCAGCGGTATCCCGATATCGAGGAGCCCAGCACGCGGCACGTGTCAGGGGGCACGAGGAATCGGGCACTACCGGCGTGCCGATCGTCGAACGCAGCGGTGAGGGCGAGCAAGGGGCCTCGCCCGGCTCGCGGGCACCAGGCGGAAGGCAACGCCGGGTGCATGACCGGCGCAGTGGTGGTCATGTGATCGGTACTCTGGTCATCGGCGTTGGCTACGTCGACGGCTAACGCCAGGACCTCGTCTCGGGGTTCCACGCACTGCCCGTGGTCTCACCCGTCAGGATCGGGTCAGCGAAGGCGATGACGTCGGCGAGCACGGGACCGAACTGCTCGGGGAGGTGGTCCGAGTTGCTGCGCCGGCGCCAGGCGGTCCAGCGGGATCGGGCCATCTCGGCGTAACCGTCGAGGACGTCGCTGAGTGCCCGCAGGTGAGCGTTGCGATAGTCCGAGACCTCCCTGATGGCCTGCGTGAGGTCCTCGGCACCGATTGGGTGGCGACGCGACAGCGTCCAGATATCTCCGAAGTCGCGCCATCGGGTGTTCGCGGCGCCGCGCTGGATCGCGGTCACGATCTTCTCGGCGTGCACCATGTGCATCGGGTAGCCGATGAGGTCGATCGGTTCGCCGCCGCGAAGGCGCGGGAGCTCGATGCGGTTCGGCGTCGGCCAGATCGGATCCCCCACGTTGACGTCGACGTGGAAGGGCAAACTGGCGGTTGCCAGCCGGGCGCCGACGCTGACGCGCACTCCCGAGTAGTCTGCCTCGTCTCGAATGACTTCCGCCGTGGCCGACTCGGGCATGAACTCGATCCCGTCGTCCTCGGCAGGTGGGGTCTCCAGGACCCGGCGAACCTTCCGCAGAACGGTCTGCACATCATTGGCGACTTCGAGCCCAGCGAGGTCGACATCCTTGGTCGGCCGGCGTGAGTCGAATGCTGCGAGCAGTACGCCGCCCTTGAGTACGAAGCTGTTGCTGACCTCGCTCACAGCCAGTCGCGCAAGGAAACCCTCGAGCACGTACAGCTGGAGCAGCTCCTGCGTGGGTCGCCTCTCGCGCCGAGCCTTGTTCCTGAGGTCGAGGTAGGCGTCGGCGGCCGGAGTGCCGCGTGAGATCGGGGTCATAGAAGGACCTCTAGCGTTTGACGGAGCAGGGTGCGAGCGCGGGGGAATGCCGCCGAGGTCCGCAACAGTTCCGAGGGCTGTCCGCCTCGGCGGAGCCAGCGCTTGAGGGCCTCGTTGGCGAGGTCAGCGCCCTCGAGGTGGCGAAGTCGGAACGCATCGATGATGCTGCGCTCGGCAGTGTAGAGGCCGATGCTCCGGTCATCTACCAGCGCCAGGCTCTCGCGGCCGATCTCGAACGTCTTCGGGTCGAAGTGGCGCCATCTGACAGGGGACTGCGTCGCGGGCGTCCAGGCGCCGCGGGGGATGGCGATGTCCATCTCGGCGGGGATGTCATCGATCAGGTCGTGGCGGGCTAGCGCCGAGCGGAGGCAGATCGTGGCGTGCGGCGACTTGGCGGCGATCTCGATCAGGTCCTCGTCGCCGAGCCAGTCCGCCTTCGTATAGAGGCCTCGCGAGATCGTGGTGATGGCGCCCTCGGCGATCAGGCTTCGGAACTGGCGTTCGCTCATGTGCTCCAAGGCTTCGGAGTAACGGAACATCGGAGGCAGCGTCGCGAGCAGCTCGCGTCGCGCTGTGGTCACGTCGACCACCGCCTCTCCGTAGGGAAACCTCTACACCAGGGTCCTTAGTGTAGAGGAAATCCTACGCGGAGAGGCGGCGCAGATGGTCGTCCTCAGCGCGTGATCACGATCTTGCCGTTGGCCTTGCCCTGCTCGACGTACGCCATGGCGTCGAGGGTGTCGTCGAAGCCGAACGTCCGGTCCAGGACCGGCCGCAGGGTGCCGTCGTCGTACAGGCTCGCGAGCGTCTTCAGCTGCGGCCCGCTGGCCTGCATGAAGAAGAACGAGTAGCGGACCCCAAGCTTCCTCGCGCGGCGACGGACCTTGCGGCTCAGCGCGGCCATGACCGGCTTGAGCAGTGGTCGGCCGAGCTGGCCGGCGAAGGCCGGGTCGGGCGGGCCGACCACGCTGATGGCCAGTCCGCCGTGCTTGAGCACGGTCAGCGACTTCTCCAAACTGGCCGGTCCGAGTGAGTCCAGTACGACGTCGTACCCGCCAAGCACCTGCGTGAAGTCCCGCTTCGTGAAGTCGACCGCCTCGTCGGCGCCGAGGTCTCGCACCTTGTCGATGTCGTTGGTGAGGGCGGTGGTTGCGACGTAAGCGCCGAGGTGCTTGGCGACCTGGATGACCGTCGACCCCAGCCCGCCCGCCCCGGCGTGGACGAGCACCTTCTGCCCGGGCTGGACCTTCGCCACGTCCACGAGCGACTGCCACGCCGCGAGCGCCACCAGGGGCACTGCTGCGGCTTCTTCGAACGAGAGCGAGGAGGGCTTGATCGCGATGTCGGCGGCGTCGATCGCAATGGACTCCGCGAAGGCGCCGATGCGGAGGTCGCGCGGTCGCGCGTAGATCTCGTCGCCGACCTTGAAGTCTCGTACGTCGGCACCGACCTCGGTGATCACCCCGGCGACATCGTGGCCGAGCGTGAATGGGCGCTTGTACTTCAAGAGCTGCTTGAACTCGCCGTTGCGCACCATCTTGTCGAGCGGGTTGATGCTCGCCGCTCGGATGTCGACCAGCACGTCACGGGGGCCGACCGCGGGCGTGGGGATCTCGGCTGCCTCGAGTCCGTCGGGGCCGTAGTGGGTGACGACGAAGGCCTTCATTTCGACTCCTGGTCGATCGTTGCGGGTAGCGCGTTGACGCGGGCGACCTCGTCCTCGAGCTGTTGCGCGCCGTCGCTCTTGAACCGACGGCCGGCGGTCTCGATCATCCGACGCCGGGTCGCTTCCTTGTGTTCGGGGGCGTACCTCGCCACGACGCTCATCTCCTTGGGTTGCGGTTCGCTCACCTTAGCATTATGGTCATAATAGTATGGACGTACGGCAAACCTGAAATCGGAGAACAACATGGCCTCACTCCATGACCCGCTCGACCTACCCTGCGGCGTCCGGCTGCCCAATCGCATCGCGAAGGCGGCGCTGAGCGAGGCCCTGGGCGATGGCGACAACTCGCCCGATGAGCGCCTCGTCGCGCTCTATCGACGCTGGGCACAGGGTGGCTACGGCCTTTTGGTCACCGGCAACATCATGATCGACCGGGCCCACCTCGGAGAGCGGGGCAACGTTGCGATCGAGGACGACCGCGCCCTCCCGCAGCTGACGGCCTGGAGCAAGGCCGCGCACGACGGTGGCGCGGCGATCTTCGCGCAGCTGAACCACCCCGGCCGTCAGTCGAACCTGCTGCATCTCGGGCACACGCCGGTGGCGCCCAGCGCCGTACCGTTGGCGCTTCCCGGCGCGGCCGTTCCTCGCGAGCTCAAATCCGTCGAGATCGAGGACATCATCGATCGCTTCGCAACGGCTGCCGCGGTGTGTGAGGCCGCGGGCTTCGACGGCGTGCAGCTCCACGCCGCCCACGGCTACCTCGTCACCTCAACTCCGCCGACTTCCAGCGTGGAGGGTTCAGCGAGGACGACTCGCGCGCCGTCGTCGCCGCGCTTGCCCAGGAAGCCGTGGACCTGATCGAGGTCAGCGGCGGCAACTACGAGTCACCGGCCATGTCCGGCTCGGCCGCATCCTCCACGCGAGCGCGGGAGGCCTACTTCCTCGACTACGCGCGCTCGGTTCGTGACGCGGCGGGCGCCGTCCCGCTGGCCGTCACCGGCGGGTTCCGGTCCCGCTCCGGGATGCAGGACGCGCTCACCGCGGGGGACTGCGACGTCGTCGGCATCGCGCGCCCGACGGTGACCACCACCGACGCGGCCGACGCGATCCTCAAGGGACGTGCCGCCACCCTGGCAACGCACGAGATCGGGGTCGGCCTGCGGAGCCTGATCGGCCGGGTCGCGGACCTGAAGGTCCTCGATGGCGTTCTCAACCTCAGCTGGAACACCGACCAGATGCACCGACTCGCACGCGGGAAGGAGCCGGACCTGGGCCGTGGTGCGCTGCGCACCGCGGCGGCCATGGTGCGCCGCAACGGGCGGGTCTCGCTCAGGCCTCGAAGGGGCATCGCATGAGCCGTGTCGCGTATGACCTTGCCGGCAAGGTCGTCCTCATCACCGGCGGCAACGGCGGCATCGGGGGCGCGACAGCCCGAGCCCTGCTCGACCGAGGAGCCAGCGTCGCTGTCATCGACATCGACCCCTCGACACCCAGTCGCGCCCGCGAACTGCACGGCACCAAGGCCTTCGGGTGCGTCGCGGACGTGCGCGACCGCGCCTCGCTCGACGCCGCGGTCGCCCAGACCGTCGACCGGTTCGGCCGCCTCGACGTGGTGATTGCCAACGCCGGCCTGTTGGCGAAGGCGGCAACACTTCGCAACACGCCCACGGCCGACATCGAGGCGACGCTGGCGGTCAACGTGACCGGCGTCGCCAACACGGTCGCCGCCGCGCTCGACCCGGTGATCGCCAGCCGAGGCCAGGTCGTCCTGATCAACTCCGTGTTCGCGTTCGTCAACGGCATGGGCACCATCCCCTACGCCATGAGCAAGGCCGCCGTCGAGCAGCTCGGACGCGGACTGCGCATCGAGCTCGCGGACCACGAGGTTTCGGTGCTCACGGCGTACTTCTCCCTCGTCCAGACCGACATGATCGCCCGCGGGGTCGACGGGGACCCGGTCGTCCTGGAGCTCCTGGGCGCGCTGCCCAAGCCCATGCTCAAGCGGATCACCCCCGCCCAGGCCGCGGCGGCCATCGCCGACGGCCTCGAAGCCAGGTCCAGCCGCGTCATCCGACCCTCCCTGTGGCGCTCGGTCTCCGCGCTTCGAGGGCTCGTCGGCCCCGCCCTCGACGCCCGGTTCGCGAAAGACCGCCGGATCCTCGACGTCCTCGCTCGGCTCGACGCCCGCCCCGTCCCAGTCCCCGCACAACCCTCACGAAAGAAGAAGTCATGACCACCTGGAAGACGACCCCCACCAAGACGATCAACGTCAACGGGACGGCCTTTGCCTACCGCGAGCTCGGGGAGGCGACCGGCGTACCCGTGGTGTTCCTGCACCACTTCACCGCCGTACTCGACGACTGGGACCCCCGGGTCATCGACGGCGTCGCCGCCCAGCACCACGTGATCGCCTTCGACAACCGCGGCGTCGGCGCGACCGGCTCCCGGGTACCCACGGACATCGAGCACATGGGTGCGGACGCGGTCGCGTTCATCCGGGCCCTCGGCTACGACCAGGTCGACCTGATCGGCTTCTCCCTCGGCGGCGCCGTCGCCCAGATGGTCGCGCTCCAGGCCCCCGATCTGGTACGACGCATGGTGCTGGCCGGCACCGGCCCCCGAGGCGGCGGCGGCATCTGGAAGATGCCGTTCATCGTCGGCGGTGCCTACACCAAGGCCTTCCTGACCCGGAAGGACCCGCGACACTTCCTGTTCTTCCCGCGCACCAAGGCGGGCAAGAAGGCGGCCAACGCCTACTTCGACCGCCTTGCCGAGCGTACGACGGATCGCGACAAGCCGATCTCGCAGCAGGCGCGGCTCGCGCAGCTGCGGGCGATCACCGGCGCCGGCCTGCACGCTGCCGACGACCTCTCGAAGATCACGGTCCCGGTCTTCGTCGCCAACGGTGACAACGACCTGATGGTCGCGAGCGAGCACTCGGCCGACATGGCGGCCAGGCTGCCCAACTCCCGGCTGCGGATCTACCCGGACTCGGGTCACGGCGGCGTCTTCCAGTACCACCAGGAGTTCGTGCCCGAGGTCCTCTCCTTCCTGGCCGCAAAGTCCCCGGCAGTGTCCTGATGGGAGGGCAGGTGAGCTCCCCGGACTTCCTCACCGTCGATGCCTTCGCCCGCCCGCCCGGTGGACGCGTCCGGTGGCGACGGAGCCTCAGGCGGGTGGTCGACGAGGGCATCGAGGGCCTGTGCGGCGCGACCATCAACTACGCGAACAACGGCACCCACGCCCTCGTGCCCGGGCTGGTGCCGGGTGGTTGTGCGCTCGTCGCCGCGTGGGAATCGCCCGAGGCCGCGGAGGCCGCCTTTGCCGGCCGCCTCCGCCGGGCGATCGACGGCCCCGGCCGCTTCAGCCTCGACAGCGAGGTCGTGCGGGTCAAAATCGACTCCGAGTCGGAGCGCAACGACTGGCACGGATGGGCGCCTCGGACGGATGGCGCCGAGCCGCTGACCAAGGACGAGCCCATGGTGGCGATCGTGCACGGCATCCTCCGCCGCGGCCGCCTGATGGAGTTCGTGCGCAACAACATGCATGCGGCCAGCCGTGCCGCCCACCACCCCGGGCATCGAGGCAGCATCGACATCTCCGCCCAGCTGCCGTTCGAGCACACCTCGATCAGCTTGTGGAAGACCTACGAGCTCGCCCGGGATTTCGCCTACCAGCCGGGAGGGCATGCCGCCGCCATGACGCACGCGCTGAAGACCAAGACCCACCGCGTCGGGGTGTTCCTCCAAGCCCGTCCGCTGGCGTGCACCGGGACGCTCGGGATCGGCAAGCCTCCCTTCCCGCAGCTGCCCGCGGCCAATCGCGCCGGCATCTGAGCGACGCCGGACATCCCGGCGGGCTGGTCAGCCGGCCGGGAGCGAGACGCGCGCGAGCGCGGTCTCGTGTGAGGCACGTGCGGCCTCGGGATCGGCGCCGAGGCCGACACAGAAGGTGACGCCCATGGGGACCAGTACCTGCCTCACCGGGTCGTCGAACTCGGCGAAGTGGTTGGCCAGCTCGAGCGTGATGTACCCGTGCACGAAGCTCCAGAGCGCGCCGGCCACCGCCGTCGGGTCGTCGACGGTGAGGTTGCCGCTGGCACCGAGCCGGGCAGCCGCTTCGGTCACGTGGGCGTAGGCGGCGTTGAAGGCGGGGGAGTGGCCGGCTCGCCGTACGCCCTTGTCGGGTGCGGGTCGGTACGTCGCACGCGTCGACAGGCCGAACATGGCGTCGTACAGGTGCGGATTCGCGCGCGCGTAGGACAGGGTGGTCAGCGCCATGGTGAAGAGATCCGCGACGGGATCCTCGCTGGCGCCGATCCGCGCGAAGGCGTCCCCGATCTGGTTGAAGCCGTGGTCCACGACCGCGTTGAGAAGCTCGGGCACGCCCCCGAAGTGGCTGTAGACGACCATGCTCGACATGCCTGCCTTGGCCGCGACGCTCCTGGCCTTGATGGCCGAAGGGCCCTCCTCGGCGAGCAACGCTACGGCGGCGTCGATGAGTCGCTCCGCAACCCCGTTGGAGGGCGCGTCCGCCGCGGTGGATTCTCTGGCCATGACGGCTATCGTCCCAAACCGTTCGCAGGGACGTGCGACATGGCGTGTTCGGCCAACGCCGGGATCGTCAGGGCCGGGTTCACGCCCGGGTTGGCCGGCAGCGCCGAGGCGTCACAGACGACCGTGTTCTCGTACCCGAACACCCTCAGTGCAGCGTCGGCGCCGGCCGCTCGTCGCCGCGTCCGGTGGTGATCCGATACCCACGCAGGCCGTTCTGTCATTTCTCGGAGGTCGCCAGCACCCCGGCCAGGCTTTCCAGGATTCCCACCACGGCGGCAGTGGCCGGCGGGTCGGGCGGCTCGCCGTACGTGACCGCGAAGACCTGCCTGGTCTCGTTGGGCAGCATCGTTGCGTGTACGCCGGGTATGCGGTGCGCCTGCAGGGCGAGCCCCGGCAGGGTAGCGACCCCCATGCCAGCTGCGACGAGCGACTGGATCACGACCATGTCGTCGGTCGAGTAGGCGATGCGGGGGCTGAAGCCGACACGTTCGCAGGCCGCGATCAGGGTCGCCCGACAACGCTCACAGCCGCCGACCCACAGGGAGTCGCGATGGTCCGCGAGCCGCTCGTCGGGAGCGCGGCTGATCAGGTGCAGTGGGTCGTCGAGCAGGTGGGTGAGGCGGAAGCCCTCGTCCTCGTGCGGCGTGTCGGGGTGGCGGAAGATCAGCCCAACGTCCACCTGCCCGGCGCGCAGCATGGCCAGGGCCTCGGGTGGATGGACGTCGACGAGGTTCAGCTCGACACCAGGGTGCCGACGGGCCAGCTCGGCCGCGGCCTCCGGGACCAGGGTGCTGAGCACGGTCTGGAAGCCCGCGAGGCGGACCCGACCGGCCTGGAGGCCCACGTGCGCGGCGAGCTCGTCCGAGGCTGCGTCGACCCGGCCGATGATCTCGGCGGCCCGGCGAGCCAGCAGCTCGCCCTCCGGGGTCAGCCGGATGCCGCGTCCGACCCGCTGCAGGAGCCGGGCACCGGTGGCTGTCTCGAGCCGGCCGAGCTGGTGGCTGACCGAGGGCTGCGAGTAGTGCAGCTCCCTTGCCGCCTCCGTCACCGACCCGTGCCGCGCGACGGCGTCGAGGATCCGGAGGTGCGTGAGCGTCATCATGCATCAACTTTAACTATGGGTTCGAGTCAAAGTTGGCATTGGACGTCATGACTGATTCGGAGCAGCATCGAAGCCATGACCACGTTCGCAATCGCGGCACTGCTCCTGATCATGCTGCCGGGCCCGGACCAGGCGCTGATCACGCGCAACGCCCTGGTCAGCGGCCGGTCCGGTGGCGTGCTCACCATGCTCGGCGGCGCCCTCGGCCTTACCGTGCA